>Ga0207664_10000722_pt1 | contig 22530 bp, 17 predicted proteins | sample LARL83metaG_FD_184349 | JGI IMG/M metagenome (GOLD analysis project Ga0207664, IMG submission 184349) | Corn, switchgrass and miscanthus rhizosphere microbial communities from Kellogg Biological Station, Michigan, USA - LAR L8-3 metaG... | ecosystem: Host-associated > Plants > Roots >... | reverse complement strand
CGACAAGTTCATCGAGGAAGTCTTCAACCTGCCCAGCCTGGGCGCCCGCGACAGCCTGGCCAGCACCTCCGACCTGATGGACTACTTCAACTTCTCGCAGACACCTGATCCGAAGCTGATCGAGGCCAAGCTGCCCTACTCCAACGTGCTCTCGGTGCCCAACGTGGGCGAGGCGGCCGTCGGCAGCTCCCACGCGGGCACGATCTCACCCCCCTCGGGCGGCCCGGGCACGGTCTTCACCTTCGCGGTCATGTACCAGAACGCGACGACGCCGACGACCAAGAACGTGGTCATCGACGGCAACCAGACGCTCCCGATGTCGTTCGCCAAGAAGGTCGGCAAGCTCGACGAATACACGGCGACAACGACACTGGCGCCGGGGCCGCATACCTACACGTTCCAATTCGGCGACGGCACCAATTCCTGGCAGCTGCCGCTGAATAGCGTTCCGTTCAGCGGCCCGCAGGTGCTGCCGTACAACATCACCGGGTTCAAGGTGACCCCGGGTAACGGCGCGCAGCAGCTTGGCCAGCCAGTCATTTTCAGCCTCACCTATAAGTCACCTGCTGGCAAGACCCCGGTCACCGCGAATATCGACATCGATAACAACATCCACGCGCTGAACGCGGTCAGCGGCACAGCGTCCAAGGGCATCCATTACCAGTACACGACGCCGCATCTGAGCCAGGGGACGCACTACTTCACGCTGCAGTTCGACGACGGCAGTGGGCTGCAGACGATCCAGAAGTACAGCGTCGACATCACCCCGATCTACCTGCAGAACTCCGGGGTCTCGCCGGCGTCGGGCACCACGTCCACCAACTTCACCTTCTCCACCACCTACACCGGCCCCGACCCGGCGACCGAGGTGGACGTGGTGGTGAACGGCACCTCTCATCCGATGACCCTGATATCGGGTGATCCGACCACCGGGGCGCTGTACCAGGCGACGCTCAACCTGCCAACGGGCAGCCACAACTTCGCCTTCTACGCCACCGACGGCACCAACGAGTGGAGCGACCCGCCGACGCCGGGTCTCTACAGCGGGCTCACGGTCTCGGCCAATGGCGCGGCCGTGACCCACGCCAAGATCCGGGCACCCAAGCCGGACGACGCGCCGTACGCCTACGATCCCGGGTGATCGTCGCCGGTTCTGGCTGACCCGGATCCGGGTCAGCCAGAACCGGTCAGCACAGCGACCCGGTCCAGGGCCATGCCCTGGACCGGGTCGCTTGCTTTCTGGATCCGCTTGGACCTGGTCCCTAGATATGCACGATGGGACAGGTCAGCGTTCTCGTAATACCTGGCACCGACTGAATTTTGGCCACCACGAGGCGGCCCAGATCATCGACATTCTCCGCCTCGGCCCGGACGATCACGTCGTATGGCCCGGTGACGTCCTCCGCCTGGGTGACACCCGCGAGCTCACCGATGCGAATAGCGACCTCGGCAGCCTTGCCGACTTCTGTCTGAACGAGAATGTACGCCTGCACCATGCCGTCCTCCCGGGGCTCGCGCCTGGGTTCGGAATGGCCAACGCTACCCTAAGAGCCGAGTGCCAAGCCCGGGTTCTTTTCCGCCGGGGCGGAGAAAAGCCGGCACCCGGCATCGCGGGCAGACCGGACATGCGCACGCGCCGCCCCGGGGGGTTCTCATGACCATCTCCGACCTCGGCGAGTTCGGCCTGATCGAGACGATCGCGGCGGGACTTCCGCGCGGCGACCGGACGATCGTCGGGATCGGGGACGACGCCGCGGTGCTGGCGGCGCCGGACGCCCGGGTGGTGGCCACCACCGACCTGCTGATCGAGGGACGGCACTTCCGCCGCGACTGGTCCGGCCCGGCGGACATCGGCGCCAAGGCCGCCGCGCAGAACCTCGCCGACGTCGCCGCCATGGGCGCGGTTCCCGTGGCCCTGCTCGTGGGCTTCGCCGCGCCGGGGGACGTGGCCGTGGCGTGGGCGCGCGACCTGATGGCGGGCCTCGCCCGGGAGTGTGCCAGGGCAGGTGCCACCGTGGTGGGCGGGGACACCTCCAGCGCCGATACGGTCATGCTTGCCATCACCGCCCTTGGTGACCTGGGCGGCCGCGATCCGGTGACGCGCTCGGGCGCCCGGCCCGGGGATGTGCTCGCCTACGCGGGCGTGCTTGGCGAGTCCGCGGCGGGACTGGCCCTGCTCGAAGCGGGACTGACCGAGCCGGCGGCGCTGATCGCCGCGCACCGCCGGCCTGCCCCGCGCTATGCGGCCGGGCCAGAGGCCGCCGCGCTCGGGGCCACGGCGATGATCGACGTGAGCGACGGGCTGCTCGCCGACGCCGGGCATCTGGCCCGGGCCAGCGGCGTCCAGATCGACATCGGCACCGCCCGGCTGCCCGGCCATCCCGGCCTGGCCGCCGCGGCCGCCGCGCTGGGCCGCGGCGCCGCGCTGGGCCGCGGTGGCGTGCTGGACTGGATGCTCACGGGTGGTGAGGACCACGCGCTCGCCGCCACTTTCCCGCCGGGCCGGGCGCTGCCGCCCTACTGGACCGTAATCGGGCAGGTTAGGGCGGGTCAGGGGGTGCTGGTGGACGGGAACCAGATGACCGGTCGGGCCGGATGGAAACACTTCGGCGACTAAATGTCCATACCTATCTCACACGCCGCGTGATGGTTTAGATTTAACCCCTCAACGATGCGGCGATGCTTGGTAGCGACCCCTCATGGCACGACACCGTAAGAGGCCGGAGTCCCGGCATCAGGCGCTAGGGCCCGATGGCAGCCCGGCGGCGCACCAGCCGCCGAACGGGCGCTTGAGCTCGGCCATGCGCCGCGTGGTGGTGACGCCCACCTTCGCGGCCGGGCTCGGGATCGTGGTCGCGGCGGTACTCGCCTACCCGATGCAGACCGTGTTCAGCTACGTCGCCCCCGGAGCGCTGGGCCAGGGCGGTTTGCGGTGCGGCCAGGATGGCTGCAGCCACCAGCCCGCGCCTACCGGCAAGCCCGAGCCGTTCGGCGCCGCTGGCGGCCCGCTCAATCCGTCTCCGTCGGCGTCCGCCAGGCCTGCGGACGCGGGCGAGGGCTCGCCCGCCCCGTCCGGGCAACGGACGGGCACCGGGGGCACCCCGGCCGCCCGGCCGCACCTGAGCTACAAGATCACCAGCAAGTGGCAGGGCGGCTTCTGGGGCCAGATCACTATCACGTTTCCCGGGGCCGTGCCCGCGAACTGGCACCTGCGCTTCGGCTATCCGGGCGGCCACATCCTGGGCATGAACCCGGACAGCCACCTGGCGCCGAACGGGCACGCCGCGGTGGTGCGCTCCAGCGACTACGCCACCGGCACGGGGCCGGACGGGCGGACCTTCGCGATCGGCGTCGGCGTCCAGGGAGTGCCGACCCACCCGGCCAGGTGCTCGTTCGACGGCAGGCCGTGCCACATCGGTTAGTGCCCTGGCCCGGCCCCGCGTGCCTTACCCGTGGGGGACGCGCGGACGGGTCAGCGAGTGACCTTGCCCGCCTTGATGCACGAGGTGCACACGTGCAGGCGGCGCGGCGTGCCGTCCACCTTGGCCCGCACGGACTGAATGTTGGGGTTGAAGCGGCGCGGGGTGCGGCGGTGCGAGCGCGAGACCCTGTTACCGAATCCCGGCCCCTTGCCGCAGATGTCGCAGACGGAAGCCACGCCGAACGCTCCCTTGTGAGATCGAGGAAAGAAAACACCGGCCGGGCATTGCCCAGGCCAGTGTTGAAGGATAGCCGACCAGGTGCCTCCAGCGCGAACCGAGGCCTCCGATCGCCTCGCCTGGCTGGCCCGCCGCCCGCGTGACCGGCCCGGGGCCCGCGTGGCCGGCCCGGCGTGGTCGTGCCCGCCCTCTATCCTGAGGGGCCATGGCGGGCCTGGAGGAATCGCTGCGAGTCACCCTCGGCGGGAAGGCAGCGGCCAAGCTGGACACGGCGTTCGGCCTGGCCACCACGGGGGATCTACTGCGGCACTATCCGCGCAGGTACGCCCGCCGCGGCGAGCTCACCGACCTGGCCGCGCTGCGCGACGGCGAGGACGTGACGGTGTTCGCCCAAGTGGAGAAGGCCTATGCCCGGCGGATGCGGGCCCGCCGCGGTCAGCTGCTTGAAGTGACGGTCACCGACGGACGGGCCCGGCTCGCGCTGACGTTCTTCAACAAGGTGCAGTTCTGGGAGCGCCAGCTCACCCCTGGTCGGCACGGCATGTTCGCCGGGCGGGTGTCCACCTTCAAAGGGCGGCGTCAGCTCGCGCACCCGGAATGCAAGCTGCTCGGCGCGGACGACGCGGACAAGGCGGCCGAGTTCGCGGTGGAACTGATCCCGGTGTACCCGGCCACGAAGGACGTCTCCACCTGGGACATCGAGAAGTGCGTGCAAATCGTCCTGGACACATTGGGGGAACTGGAGGATCCGCTGCCTGAGCCGCTCCGGCAAAGGCACGACCTGGTTGGGCTCGCGGACGCGCTACGCGGTATCCACCGGCCAGCCGACGATGAACAGTGGCACACCGCCAGGGTGCGGCTGAAGTGGGACGAGGCGCTGGTGCTCCAGGCCGTGCTGGCCCAGCGCCGCCTGGCGGCGGCCGCGCTGCCCGCCACGGCCCGCCCCGCGAGCGCGGGCGGGCTGGCCGACGCCTTCGACGCCAGGCTCCCGTTCTCGCTCACGGGGGGCCAGCGCGACGTCGGCGCCGCCATCTCCGCCGACCTGGCCCACGACCACCCCATGCACCGGCTGCTGCAGGGCGAGGTCGGCTCGGGCAAGACCGTGATCGCGGTCCGGGCCATGCTCCAGGTCATCGACGCCGGCGGGCAGGCCGCGCTGCTCGCCCCCACCGAGGTGCTCGCGCAGCAGCACTACCGGTCGGTGTCGGACCTGCTCGGCCCGCTGGGCCAGGCGGGCAGGCTCGGCGGCGCGGAGGTGGCGACCAGGGTGGCCCTGCTCACCGGCTCCCAGCCCGCCGCCGCACGCCGGGAGGCGCTACTTGACGCGGCGTCGGGCGCGGCGGGGATCGTGATCGGCACCCACGCGCTCCTCGCCGAGCAGGTGCAGTTCGCCGACCTCGGCCTGGTCGTGGTCGACGAGCAGCACAGGTTCGGCGTGGAGCAGCGCGACGCGCTGCGCGGCAAGGCGCAGGGCACCAGGCCGCACGTGCTGGTGATGACCGCCACCCCGATCCCGCGCACGGTCGCCATGACGGTCTACGGCGACCTGGACGTCTCGACCCTCGCGGAACTGCCCGGTGGCCGGTCACCGATCGCCACCCATGTGGTGCCCGCGGCGGAGAAGCCCAGATTCCTCGAGCGGGCCTGGGAGCGGGTGCGGGAAGAGGCGGAGAAGGGCCGTCAGGCCTACGTGGTCTGCCCGCGCATCGGCGGTGACGACGGCGCGCCGTCGGCGGCTCCCGCCGACTTCGACGCGCTCATCGGGCCCGACGACGAGGACGAGGCCCCGGCCCGGCCGCCGCTCGCCGTGCTGGACGTGGCGCCCGCGCTGGAGCAGGGCCCGCTGGCCGGGCTGCGGCTGCGGGTCATGCACGGGCGGCTGCCCACCGACGACAAGGACAGCGCGATGCGGGCCTTCGCCGACGGGTCGGCCGATGTGCTCGTGTCGACCACGGTCGTCGAGGTGGGCGTGGACGTGCCGAACGCCACCGTCATGGTGATCATGGACGCCGACCGGTTCGGGGTGTCCCAGTTGCACCAGTTGCGCGGCCGGGTCGGCCGGGGCACCGAGCCGGGACTGTGCCTGCTGGTCACCGAGGCGCCCGAGGGGAGCAAGGCCAGGCAGCGGCTGGCCGACGTGGCCGCGACGCTGGACGGCTTCAGGCTGGCCGAGATCGACCTGGAGCAGCGCAGGGAGGGTGATGTGCTCGGCGCCACCCAGGCGGGGCGGAAGAAGAGCCTGAAGCTCCTCAGCGTGCTGCACGACAGGGACCTGATCGTGGCGGCGCGCGAGGAGGCCACCGGCCTCGTCGACGCCGACCCGGACCTGGCGGCCTACCCGGCGCTGGCCGCCGAGATGAGCGCCCTGCTGGACGAGGAGCAGGCCGGCTTCCTGGAGAAAACGTGACCTCCGGCCCGCGGGCCCCGAGCGGATGACGCGGATCATCGCGGGGGCGGCCCGGGGCCGGCGGCTGGCCGTGCCGGGCGGCACCAGGACCAGGCCGACCAGCGACCGCGCCCGCGAGGGACTGTTCGCCACGGTCACCGCCGTGCACGGGCCGCTCGCCGGTGCCGGTGTGCTCGACCTGTACGCCGGGTCCGGCGCCATGGGCCTGGAGGCACTGTCGCGCGGGGCCACCCGGGTGGTGCTCGTCGAGTCGGATCCCGCGGCGGCCAGGATGATCCGGGCCAACGTGGCCGCGGTGGGCCTGCCCGGCGCCCGGCTGGTCGTCGGCCGCGTGGCCGCGGTGCTCGGCCGGGGGCCCGCCGGGGCGGCGTTCGACGTGGTGCTGGCCGATCCGCCGTACGCTGCCGGGGAACAGGAGATCACGCAGATGCTGACCGCGCTGCAGGCCGGCGGCTGGCTGGCCAGCGGCGCGCTCGTGGCGGTGGAGCGGGCCAGCCGGTCCGGCCCGGTTGCCTGGCCTGCCGGTTACGCGCCGGACCGGTCCCGCCGTTACGGCGAAGCGACCTTCTGGTACGGTCTCGCCGCAGGCACATAGGCCCATCGGGGCTCGTACCCAGGTGGCCGGCACGGAAGGACGGGATGCGCGTGCACCGCGTCGTCTGCCCCGGCTCGTTCGACCCGGTGACCAACGGTCACCTGGACATCATCCGCCGCGCCGCCCTGCTGCACGACGAGGTCATCGTGGTGGTCGGGGCCAACCGGGCCAAGCACGGCATGTTCACCGTGGACGAGCGCGTGGCAATGCTCGAAGAGGTCACCAAGGACCTGGCCAACGTGTCGGTGGCCACGTTCCGCGGGCTGCTGGTCGAGTACTGCCGGGCCCATGGGGTGTCGGCGATCGTCAAGGGCCTCCGCGCGGTCAGCGACTTCGAGTACGAGATGGAGATGGCCCAGATGAACTACCGTCTCGCCGAGATCGAGACGCTGTTCATGACGGCGAACCCGCTCTACTCGTTCCTGCGGTCCAGCCTGGTGCGGGAGATCGCGGCGTACGGCGGCAACGTGGCATCGCTGGTGCCGCCCGCGGTGGACGCGCAACTGCGGGCCAAGCTCGGCCCGCCCAACTCGGGCTGACCGGGAACCGCAGGCCCGGGCCGACCGGGAACCGCGGCGGCCACGGGCGATTCGGCGGCGGCCGCGATCGATTCGGATTCGGGCCGGCGCACCGGTAAAATAAGCTTTCAGAACTGCTCGCTACCTGAATTTGCCATGCCTTCATTCCGCAGGACTGCCGGCGCCCGCACCGACCCCCGTGGGCTGTTGGTCTTCGACACCCGGGCGCTCGACCGCCGCCCGGGTTCCGCGCGTGCCGAAACCCGGGCCGTGCCCGCTCCTGCGCATCTCCACACCGGCATGGCCTGGATCCCGCAAGGCGCCGAACTGGACCTTGAGGTCCGGTTCGAGTCCGTCACCGAGGGCGTGCTCGTCACCGCCACGGCCACCGCGCCGGTGGCGGGTGAGTGCGCCCGGTGCCTGGAACCGGTGTCCCAGACGATCAAGGTCCGGTGCCAGGAACTGTTCGGTTATGAGCAAAACGGCAGGGGCACCGATGCGGACGGGTACTCTCTGGACGGGGACTTGCTCGATCTCGAGCCGGCCCTCCGAGATGCCCTGGTTCTCGCGCTGCCGCTCGCGCCGCGGTGCCAGGAAGACTGCCCCGGGCTGTGCGCTGAATGTGGTGCGCGGCTTGCCCAGGCGGGCCCGGACCACCACCATGGCCCGGCCCTGGACCCCCGGTGGGCAGCTTTGCGTCAGCTCAAGATGCAGCCAAGCCCGGACGGCTCGCCCGTACCGGAGACAGGTGAGGAGAACGGACGTGGCCGTCCCTAAGCGGAGGATGTCACGCAGCAACACGAGATCCCGGCGCGCACAGTGGAAGGCCTCGGCGCCGACCCTGGTGCGCTGCCCGCAGTGCCGGGATCCCAAGCTGCCACACACCGCGTGCCCGACCTGCGGCACTTACAACCGCCGCCAGGTCATCACGCCCTCCTGAGGACTCGGCGTGGTAGTACCCGAGCGGTGTTGACCCGCCAGGCGGCGCCCCTGCGGCGTGCTGCCATGCAGGTGCCCCAGGGCTCCTGGGGAGGAGGACACCCATGAAGGTCGCAGCCGACCACCAGCCAGGAGCCGGCCAGCCCGACACCACTGAGCTACTACGGGTCCTCGACGCCGGCCTGTCCCCGAGGCTGCTTGAGCGTGCCCTCACGCATCGCTCCTTCGCCTACGAAAACGGTGGCCTGCCCACCAATGAGCGCCTTGAGTTCCTCGGCGACTCCGTTCTTGGCCTGGTCGTCACCGACGCGCTGTTCCGCGGTTACCCGGACCTGCCCGAAGGGCACCTGGCCAAGCTGCGTGCGGCCGTGGTCAACATGCGGGCGCTGGCTGGCGTCGCCCGCGGCCTTCGGCTCGGCGATTACGTGCGGCTCGGCCGCGGCGAGGACGGCACCGGCGGCCGCGACAAATCTTCGATCCTCGCGGACACGCTGGAAGCCGTGATCGGCGCGGTCTACATCGAGCGCGGCCTGGATGCGGCGTCCGAGCTGGTGCACCGGCTCTTCGACCCGGTCATCGCGAAGTCCGCGGGGCTGGGCGCGGGCCTGGACTGGAAGACGTCCCTGCAGGAACTGACCGCTTCCGGGGTTCTCGGCGTGCCGGAGTACCACGTCGAGGAGAGCGGGCCCGACCATCAGAAGTCCTTCCGCGCCATGGTCAGGGTCGGCGGCCATGTGTACGGCACCGGGGAGGGGCGTTCCAAGAAGGAAGCCGAGCAGCAGGCCGCCCAGGCCGCCTGGAACGCCATCAGCGACGGCGAGCCGCCGCCGGGCGCTAACCACCACGGCGACGCCGCCGGGGATTCCGGCACGGGCGGCGGCACCGGGGGGACCTCCGGGGCCAGCGGCCCGGCGGCGTGAAGGGGGAAAGGGGAGGCGGGTGGGGTGCCCGAGCTACCTGAGGTTGAGGTCGTCCGCAGGGGGCTGGAGCGGCATGTCGTCGGCCGGACGATCGGCTCGGTCGAGGTGCTGCACCCGCGGGCCGTCCGGCGGCACGTGGCGGGCCCGGACGACTTCGAGGCGGCCACCCGCGGGATGGTGATCACCGCCGCCCTCCGGCGTGGCAAGTACCTGTGGCTGCCCGTGGCACCGGAGCAGGTCGGCTCGGTGGCCGAGGATGCGCTGCTGGCGCACCTCGGGATGAGCGGCCAGTTGCTGCTCAGCGAGCCGGGGGAGCCGATGTCCCCACACGTCCGGATCCGGTTCACGTTCACCGACTCGGGCCCGGAACTGAGGTTCACCGACCAGCGCACGTTCGGCCACATGCTGTTCGACCGCGGCGGGGCGGCGCTGCCCGCGCCCATCGCGCACATCGCGCCAGACCCGATGGAGGCCGCGTTCGACGAGGACGTGGTACTCGCCAGGCTTCGCACCAGGCATAGCGACGTCAAGCGCGCCCTGCTGGACCAGTCGCTGATGAGCGGCGTCGGCAACATCTACGCGGACGAGGCACTGTGGCGGGCCAGGACGCACTGGGCCAGGGATGCCTCCAGCCTGCGCCGGGCCGACGCCAGCCGGCTTCTCGCGGCGGTGCGCGAGGTCCTGGGCGAGGCCCTGCAGGCCGGTGGCACCTCGTTCGACAGCCTGTACGTGAACGTCAATGGCGAGAGCGGGTACTTCAGCCGGTCACTGGCGGTATACGGGCGCGAAGGCGAGCCCTGCCCCCGTTGCGGCACCCCAGTTCGGCGTGATTCGTTTATGAATCGGTCGTCCTACAGTTGCCCGGTCTGCCAGCCGCGGCCGAGGGCCCGGAGAGGCACCCGTGACCTGCGGAGTCGCTCAACTTGACCGGATAGCCGTGAGGGTGCGATCCTTGAGGGGTTACCTTGCGCGCACTCATGCAGGTCTTCGTATGTGCGCCCACTCTGGTCACTCAGTGTGGAGGACCCACTACAATGGCGAAGGCTCTACTCGGCCACGTCGGCGGGCCTGACCCCCGCATCGTTTCTGAAATGCGCCGCCTTCAGCGGCGGGTGCGGGACCTGGAGGCTGAACTAGCCAGGCTCCAGGAGGAGAAGGACGTGCTCGCCGCAGAAGTCGGCCACGAGCTACTCGTAGTCAGCCGCGAGCGCGAGCCCGCGCTCACCTGACCTGTCGATTTAGCTTCGATGGTACGAGGGACGCCGCCAGGCGGCGTCCCTCTTTAGTTTGCCCAGGCCCGGGCGCCCCTCGCGCGTGGGTTACGCCCCTTTCCGCCGCGCGGCGCGCCCGCCCTACCGCGCGCGAATCGCAGGAACCGTCGTCCACTCGCGGTAAGGTGCGGGAAAGCTGGCCGACCCAGCGTGCCCTGGCAGGCCGTAGGGGGCATGAGCAAGGGGGAGGAGAGCCCGCGGGTGTATGTGAAAAGCCTCACCCTGCGTGGGTTCAAGTCCTTTGCCTCGGCCACCACACTCCGGTTCGAGCCGGGTATCACCTGTGTCGTCGGGCCGAACGGATCCGGCAAATCGAACATCGTGGACGCGTTCGCCTGGGTGATGGGCGAGCAGGGCGCCAAGAGCCTGCGCGGCGGCAAGATGGACGACGTCGTCTTCGCCGGTACCGCCTCCCGGCCGCCGCTCGGCCGGGCCGAGGTCACCCTCACCATCGATAACACCGATGGGGCGCTCCCGATCGACTACACCGAAGTGACCATCAGCCGCCTGCTCTTCCGGTCCGGCCAGAGCGAGTACGCCATCAACGGGAACCAGTGCCGGCTCCTCGATGTCACCGAACTGCTCTCCGACTCGGGCCTGGGCCGGGAAATGCACGTGATCGTCGGCCAAGGCCAGCTCGACGAGGTGCTGCACGCCGGGCCCGAGGCGCGCCGTGCGCTGATCGAGGAGGCCGCGGGCGTCCTGAAGCACCGGCGGCGCAAGGAGAAGGCCCTCCGCAAGCTGGAGGCCATGCAGGTCAACCTGACCAGGCTGGTGGACCTCACCGGCGAACTGCGCCGCCGCCTCGGCCCGCTGGGACGGCAGGCGGCAATCGCCCGCCGGGCCGCGACGATCCAGGCGGACCTGCGCGACGCCAAGCTGCGGCTGCTGGCCGACGACTTCGCCGGCGCCGCGGCGGCGCTTGAGCGCGGCGAGGCGGACGAGGCGGCCGCGCTGGCCCGCCGGGCCGAGCTGGAAGACCTGCTGGCTCAGGCGCGCCGCCAGGAGGCGGCGCTCGACGCCGACGAGCAGCAGCACGCGCCCAGGTTCGAGGCGGCGCTCAACACCTGGTTCGAGCTCTCTTCCCTGGCCGAACGGCTGCGCGGGGTGGCCAACCTCGCCCGCGAGCGTCATTCCCTGCTGGCTGCCGACGAGGCCCCGGCCAGGCCCGGCCGGGATCCCGGCGAACTGGACGCCGAGGCGGCCTCGCTGCGCGAGCAGGAGGCGGTGCTCGGCGAGGCGCTGGAGGCGGCCAGGGCGGCGCTCGGCATGGCCGCCGAGGACCGCACCGCCGCAGAGGCGGACCTGGCCGCGGCCGAACGGCTGCTGGCCGACCAGGCCCGTGCCGCCGCGGCCCTCGCCGACCGGCTGGCCAGGCTGCGCGGCCAGGTGGGCGCCGCCCGCAGCCGCGTCGCGGCCAGCGAGGAGGAGTCGGCCCGGCTGGCGGACGCCATCGAGCAGGCCAGGTCCCGTGCCGAGTTCGCCCAGCGGGAACTGCACGAGGCACAGGAGACGGCCGCCGTCGGGACCGATGACCGGGCAGGCCTGGCCGCCGCGCACGAGGAGGCGGCCGCCGCGCTCACGGAAAGCTCCGCCCGCGTCGCCGAGTGCCGCGCCGCCGAGCGGGTGGCCAGCGCCGAACGTGCGGCCCTGGTTGCCCGCCGCCAGGCGCTGGAAGAGGGCCTGCGGGCCGTACAGGACGGCACCGCCGCCTCGGCGGCCCTGCTCGCGGACCCGGAGTGGGCCGGGCATGTCCTCGGCGGGGTCGCTGCCCTGCTGACCGTGGCCGAGGGCGCCCAGGAGGCCATCACGGCGGCGCTCGGCGGTGCCGCCGACGCGGTGGCCGTGGCCGGCCTGGATGCCGCCGTGGCGATCCTGCACGGCCTCAAAGGCGCGGACGCGGGAACGGCCGGGCTGGTCATCGCCGACACCGGTGCCGGGACCCGGGAACCGCCGCCCGGAGGCGTGGCGACCCGGGAACTCCCGCCGGGCGTGGTGCCCGCGGTCGATCTGGTGAAGGCGCCCGGGGAACTCACCGCGGCGCTGGCCGGGCTGCTGGCGGGAGTGGTGGTCGCCGACGACCTCACCGCGGCGCGGGACGTGGTTCGCGCCCGTCCCGAGCTGAGGGTGGTCACCAGGGACGGCGACCTGCTCGGGGCACACTGGGCGCTCGGCGGCTCGGCCAAGCCGCCGAGCATGCTGGCCATGCGCGCGGCGGCCGAAGAAGCGTCGGCCGCGCTGGCCGGAGCCGAGCGGGCCGCACAGGAGGCGGCCACCGCGCTGGCGGGCGCGCTGGCCGACGAGGAGCGCGACCGCGAGGCCACCGGCCGGGCGCTGGCGGGGGTGCGGGCCGCCGACAAAGCCGCGGCGGAGTCGTCCGGGCGGCTCGGCCGGCTCGCGGGCGCGGCACGGGCGGCCCAGGAGGAGGCCGCGCGACTGGAGGCGGCGATCGCCTCGGTCGCCGGGCAGCGGGAGCGGGATGCCGCGGCCCTCGCCGGAGTGGTTGCCAGGCTTGCGGAGGCCGAGGCGGGCGAGGCCGGAGAGCCAGGGGACGGCGAGACCGGCCGGGCGCCGGACGCGCCGGAGGCGCCGGACCGCGATTCCCTGATCGCCCGGGCCAGCGCGGCCAGGGAGACGGAGACCGACGCGCGGCTTGAGGTCAGGACGGCCGAGGAGCGGCTGCGGGCGATCGTCGGCCGCGCCGATGCCCTGGCCGCGGCGGCCGTGCGGGAACGGCGTGCCGCCGAGGCGGCGGTGGCCAGGCACCGGCTGCGGGCGCAGCAGGCGGACGTCGCCGGGGCGGTCGCCACGGGCGCGGACGCGGCCCTGGCCAGGATCGCGCAGTCGCTGGCCACCGCCCAGGCGGACCGCGAAGCCGCCGAGCAGGCGACCAAGGGGCGTGCGGAGGCGCTCAAGGAGGTACGGTCGCGCGTCCGGGCCGTCACCGCGGACCTGGACCGGGTGGTGGACACCGCGCACGGCGCGGAGGTCAGCCGGGCCGAGCAGCGGATGCGGGTGGAGCAGATGGTGGCGCGGGCCGCCGAGGAGTTCGGCGTGGACACCGAGACGCTGCTCGCCGAGTACGGGCCGGACGTCCTCGTGCCGGTTTTCGAAGAGCCGGAGCCGGCTGCCCCCCGGCGCCGCCGGCTGGGATCCGCCGCCCAGGCCGGCCCGGCTCAGGGCACGCTGGCCCCGGGCGGCCTGGTCCGGCACGACGGCGGGCGGAACGGCACCGTGCAGAACGGCACCGTGCAGCATGGCGGCGGGCAGAACGCAGGCCGGAACGGTTCCGGCCAGGAGGGTTCCGGCCAGGGGGGCGGGGAGCCGTTCGTGGCCGGCCACGGTGCGTCCGGGAACGGAGCGTCACGCAACGGGACATCAGGGAACGGCGTTGACGCCCCGGCGGCCGGCCAGGACAGGCAGCACCGGGACCCGGCGGAACCGGGCGTGGCGCGGATTCCGGCGGCCCGCAGCGCCGCGGGCGGCGCGGCGGAAGCTGCGGGGGACGCCGAAGCCGGGGCCACGGCGCACAGCCCGGCCCAGGAGGCCCCGGCCGCGGGTGTGGCGGACCGGCCCACGGAGCCGGTGCGGACGATCCCCTACGTACGGGCGGAGCAGGACAAGCGCGCCGCCACCGCCCAGCGCCAGCTCGACCAGCTCGGCAAGGTGAACCCGCTGGCCCTGGAGGAGTACGCGGCGCTGGAGGAGCGGCACCAGTTCCTCGCCAACCAGCTCGAGGACCTCAAGAAGACCCGCCGCGACCTGCTCACGGTCGTCAAGGAGGTCGACGACCGGGTCCAGCAGGTGTTCACTTCGGCCTTCGCGGACACCGCCGCCGAGTTCGAGCAGATCTTCGCGCGCCTGTTCCCCGGCGGCGAGGGCAGGCTGGTGCTGACCGAGCCCGACGACATGCTGGCGACCGGCATCGACGTCGAGGCCCGGCCACCCGGCAAGAAGGTCAAGCGGCTCTCGCTGCTGTCCGGCGGTGAGCGCTCGCTGACCGCGATCGCCTTCCTGCTGGCCATCTTCAAGGCCCGCCCGTCGCCGTTCTACGTGCTTGACGAGGTCGAGGCGGCGCTGGACGACACCAACCTGCAGCGGCTGCTCGGGATCTTCGAGGAGCTGCGCGGCATCTCCCAGCTGATCATCGTCACGCACCAGAAGCGGACCATGGAGGTCGCCGACGCGCTGTACGGGACCAGCATGCAGGGCGACGGGGTATCCGCGGTGGTGAGCCAGCGGCTGCGGGAGCGGGAGCGGGCATAGCACTGCCGCACCGCAGCCACCGCACGAGCCGGCGCGACCGCGCCACGGGTTCTTTGTCTGTCAGACTGGGGCCGTTATGGAGTACTTGATCATTGTCATTGTCCTCGTCGTCCTGGCCCTGATCGCCGGCGGCGCCATGCTGGTCCGCGGCCGGCGGCGGCCGCGCGGCACAGTAGCGCCGCCGCGGCCGCCCGCTGCCCCCTCCGCGCCGGCCCGCGCCGGCCAGGACGCAGACACCACCACCGCGCCGGCGGCACCGGGCGCCCCGGTCGCCGAGGCCCCCGCCGCCGAGGTGGCGGAGGCGCCGCAACCGTTCGCGGGCCGGATGACCCGCCTGCGTGGCCGGCTCGCACGCTCGCAGAGCGGGTTCGGCGCGGTGCTGCTCGGCCTGCTCTCCCGTGACGGGCTCGACGAGCAGGGCTGGGAGGAGATCGAGGACACCCTGGTCGGGGCCGATCTGGGGGCAGGCCCGGCGACGCACATCGTCAACGAACTGCGCACGCAGGTCAGGGTGGGCGGCGCCCGGGGCACCACCGAGGTGCGCGCGCTGCTGAGGAAGGACCTGATCGAGCAGGTCGGCCCCGATATGGACCGGTCGCTGCGGGTGGCCAGGCACGGCGACCGGCCCGCCGTGGTGCTCATGGTGGGGGTCAACGGCACCGGCAAGACGTCCACCTGCGGCAAGCTGGCCCGTGCGCTCATCGGGGAGGGATACACGGTCCTGCTCGGCGCCGCCGACACGTTCCGCGCCGCCGCCGCCGACCAATTGCAGACCTGGGGACAGCGGGTGGGCGCTCAGGTGATCCGTTCGGACCGTGAGGGCGCCGATCCGGCGAGCGTCGCGTTCGACGCCGTGAAACAGGGCATCGAGGAACGCGCGGACACCGTCATCGTAGACACCGCGGGGCGGCTGCACACCAAGACAGGCCTGATGGATGAGCTTGGCAAGATCAAGCGCGTCATCGAACGGCAGGCGACCGTGGACGAGGTCCTGCTGGTACTCGACGCCACCACGGGCCAGAACGGCATGCGCCAGGCCAGGGTGTTCGCGGAGGCCGTGGACATCACCGGGATCGTGCTGACCAAACTGGACGGGACCGCCAAGGGCGGCATCGTGGTGGCGGTGCAGCGGGAACTCGGGGTACCGGTCAAACTGGTCGGCCTCGGCGAAGGGCTCGACGACCTCGCCCCGTTCGAGCCCGCTACGTTCGTCGACGCGATCCTCGGCTAGCCATGCCCGCCAGCTGGCGGCTGACCCCGCACCAGAGTGTCCCAAAACGGCATATAGCCCATGTCTTGACCACCGGCATCCCCGGGGCAGCGTTACGAATTCCGATAGGAGCCGCAGTCCATTACGAGCGCTATGAGGGATTTCCTCGCGCTGCTTGCCCGGGCCTCACCGGTTCAGCACGTGGACCCTGGTGCTCTCCGCGATGGCACCGGCCGCTGCGATATCGGGCTCGGCGGCCCCGAGTTCGCGCAACGTCGTTCCCAGATGGCCGATCACCCGGTCGAAATGCCAGTCGTTCAGCCTCGGCAGCCCGGCGTGCGCGGTGCGGAGATCGGCGCCGGTATAGCTATTCGGGCCGCCCAGGACCATGGTGAGGAAAGCTGCTTGTTTTCCGATTTGCCGGTTCATATCGGCGTCGCCGAAATAAGACGCGAGCGACGGATCCGCGAGGACTTTCCGGCAGAACAGCGCGGCCACGGCATCGATGGCCGGAGCGCCGCCTAAACGATCATAGAGGCACGCTTGTTTCATAGCTGGGTTATAGCTGTGAGAGAGGGGCGTGACAAGCGGCTCGGGACAATTCGATTGTATCCATCGAGCGGGACGCGGCCCGGCGGCGAAACATCTGCGTAACATGACGCCCGGCCGTTTCACCCGGCGGAAACAGTTCGTAACCACCGGCGAAACGCCCCCGGGAGACGCTGAGGCGCAGCGCAGGTCCCGAGAGGTGGTCGGATGAAGCTCATCACCGCCGTGATCAAGCCCTTCAAGCTGGACGAGGTCAAGTCCGCTCTGCAGGCGTTCGGCGTGCACGGCATGACGGTCAGTGAGGCGAACGGTTATGGCAGGCAGCGCGGCCACACCGAGGTGTACCGCGGCGCGGAGTACCAGGTCGACCTCGTGCCGAAGGTGCGGCTTGAGGTGCTCTGCGACGACGAGGACGCCGACGACCTGATCGGCGTCGTGGTCAAGGCCGCGCAGACGGGGCGGATCGGCGACGGCAAGGTCTGGTGCGCCCCGGTGGACACGGTGGTGCGGGTCCGCACCGGCGAGCGCGGGCCTGGGGCCCTTTGAGGCTGTGGAGACCGGTGCACGGCCGTCCGGGGCACGGCGCCTGGCCTCGTTCGCGCCCGATCGCGCCCGGCGCAGCACGACCGCCGACCGCTGGCTGGCCTCGCTGCTTGGCGCGGAGCCCGGGGTGGCACTGGTGGCGGTCGGCGGCTACGGGCGGCGCGAACTGCTGCCGGGCAGCGACCTCGACGTGCTGCTGCTCCACTCCGGCCGGCCGGGAATCGCCGCGCTGGCCGACCGGGTCTGGTACCCCATCTGGGACTCGGGCACCCGGCTTGACCATGCCGTGCGACGCCCGGCCGAAGCGCGCGAGGTGGCTCGCCAGGACGTGCGGGTGGCGCTCGGCCTGCTGCACGCCAGGCACGTCGCCGGGGACCCGGGGCTGACCAGCGACCTGCGCAGCGGCGTCCTGGCGGACTGGCGTACCGGCGCCCGCACCCGGCTGGCCGAGCTGCAGGCGCTGCACGAGGAGCGGACCGCGCGCAGCGGCGAGCTCGCGTTCCTGCTCGAACCCGATCTCAAGGAGGCCAGGGGCGGTCTGCGCGACGCGGAGGCCATCTACGCGGTGGCCGCGGCCTGGGTAGCTCCCGGGCCGGGACCGCGGTCCCGCGCGGCGCAGGAGGCCATCCTGGACGCACGGCATGCCCTGCACGAGGTGACCGGCCGCTCCAGCGACCGGCTGGTGCTCCAGGAACAGGACGAGGTAGCGAGGGTCCTTGGCCTGGCTGACGCCGATACGCTGCTGTGCCATCTGGCCGGGGCCGGGCGGGCCATCGCCTATTCGCTCGATCAGTCGCTGCGCCAGGCACAGCGCAGCCGCGGCATGGGCGGGCGCGGTGCGGGCAGGGCCGGCCGCCTGCGTGGCGGCCGGGCGAGGACCGGCCCGCAGCGGCGGCCGCTGGCCGACGGCCTGGTCGAGCAGGACAGCGAGGTCGTGCTTGCGCGGTCCGCGGAGCCCTCGGCAGACCCGGTGCTCGTGCTGCGCGCCGCGGCCGCCGCGGCCACGGCCGGCCTGCCGCTGGCGCCGCGCACGCTGGCCCGGCTCAAGGAATGCCCCCCGCTGCCCGTGCCGTGGCCGGCCGCCGCCCGCGACGCCCTGGCCACGCTGCTGGGCACCGGGCAGGCCGCCGTCGCCGTCTGGGAAGCGCTCGACCAGGAGGAGATGCTGCCCGGCCTGATCCCCGACTGGGAACGAGTAAGAAACCGGCCGCAGCGCAACCCGCTGCACACCTTTACCGTGGACCGGCACCTGGTCGAAACGGCCGCCCGGGCCGCGGCGCTGACCAGGGATGTGGCCCGCCCCGACCTGCTGCTGATCGCCGCGCTGCTGCACGACATAGGCAAGGGCTGGCCCGGTGACCACCGGGTGACCGGAGAGGTGGTGACCCGGGACACCGCCCGCCGGATGGGCCTGCCCGAGGCAGACACCGAACTGGTCGCCAGCGCCGTCCGGCACCACCTGCTGCTCCCGCACACGGCGACCAGGCGCGACCTCGACGACCCGCAGACCGCGGCCCAGGTCGCGGCCACCGTCGGCAGCCGCCCCCTGCTGGAGCTGCTGCACGCCTTGGCGGTCGCGGACGGCCAGGCGACCGGCCCGGCCGCGTGGAACGACTGGAAGGCGGGCCTGGTCGCCGACCTGGTGCGCCGCGTCGAGGCCGTCCTTGGCGGCCAGCCTCCGCCCGCGCCGCTGCCGCTGCGCCCCGCCCAGGTCGCGCTCGCCGAGGCGGGCCAGCCCGCGGCGATGGTGACCGGCCCGGAGGTGACGGTCGTGGCGCCCGACCGCCCCGGCCTGCTGTGGCAGGCGGCCGGGGTGCTCGCGTCCCACCGGCTGGCGGTGCGGTCGGCCAACGCGACGTCGCACGGCGCGATGGCGGTGACCTCGTTCACCGTCGCCCACCCCTACGGCGAGCCACCGGACGCCGCGCTGGTCACCTCGGAGCTGCGGCGGGTGCTGGCCGGCGAACTGGACGTCGCGGACCAGCTCCGGCGCCAGGGAATGCTCGGTGCGCCGGTCCGGGGCGCGGGCCCGGGCCCCGTGACGAAGGAGCAGGCGGGGGGCTCCGGGGGGTCGTCCCCCAGGACCAGCACCGGCCTTAGGCCGCCGGGGCCCAGGGGAGCCGTTCCCCCGGGCCGGCCCGGGCTCGCGCCGCCCAAGGTCACCCTGGTCGACGATGCCTCGCGGACCGCCACCGTGGTGGAGGTGCGCGCGCACGACACCCCGGGCCTGCTGTGGCGGATCGGCCGCGCCCTTGGCGAATGCGGCCTGGACGTACGCGCGGCCCGGGTGGAGACACTCGGCGCGGAGGCCGTGGACGTCTTCTACGTGGTCGGTGCCGATGGCCGCCCGGTCACCGACGCTCCCACCCGCGGCCGGATCGCCGCTCAGGTTCTCTCCGCGCTGACCGGATAGGACATGCCCCAGGGCGTGCCGGAAGACGCCCTGGGGCGTGCCCCGTGAATCCGGGCCAGGCTGAGATCTCCGGGGATGCCCTAGCCTTGAGCATGTGTTCGAGACTCTCTCCGACCGGCTGACTCAGGTCCTTTCCTCGCTGCGGGGCAAGGGCAAGCTGTCGGCAGCCGACATCGACGCGACCACCCGGGAGATCCGCCTTGTCCTGCTCGAGGCGGATGTGGCCCTGCCAGTGGCCAGGGAGTTCATCGCCCGGGTGAAGGAACGGGCCCTCTCGGACGAGGTCTCCGAGGCGCTCAACCCGACCCAGCAGATCATCAAGATCGTCCATGAGGAACTCATCGCGATCCTGGGCGGCGAGGCCCGCAGGCTGCGTTTTGCCAAGAACCCGCCGACCGTGATCATGCTGGCGGGCCTGCAGGGCTCCGGTAAGACCACGCTCGCGGCGAAGCTTGCGCTCTGGCTGAAGTCGCAGGGCAACACCCCGCTGATGGTCGCGGCCGACCTGCAGCGGCCGAACGCCGTGCAGCAGTTGCAGGTGCTCGGTGAGCAGGCGGGCGTGCCGGTGTACGCACCCGAGCCGGGCAACGGCGTCGGGGACCCGGTGGCGGTGGCCAGGCAGTCGATCGACGAGGCCAGGCACCGCCTGCACAACGTCGTCGTGATTGACACCGCGGGCCGGCTGGGCATCGACGAGCAGATGATGGCCCAGGCGGCCGCCATCGCCGATGCCACCGACCCGGACGAGATCCTGTTCGTGGTCGACGCCATGATCGGCCAGGACGCGGTGACCACGGCCCAGGCGTTCCTCGACGGCGTCGGCTACGACGGGGTGGTCCTGACCAAGCTGGACGGCGACGCCAGGGGCGGCGCGGCGCTCTCGATCGCACAGCTCACCGGGCGGCCGGTGATGTTCGCCTCGACCGGCGAGAAGCTCGAGGACTTCGACGTCTTCCACCCCGACCGGATGGCGTCCCGGATCCTCGACATGGGTGACATGCTCACGCTGATCGAGCAGGCCGAGCGCACGTTCGACGCGGAGCAGACCGCGGCCATGGCGGGCAAGCTGGTCTCGGGCGAGGGCTTCACCCTGGAAGACTTCGTCGAGCAACTGGCCATGGTGCGCAAGATGGGGCCGATCAGCAACCTGCTCGGGATGCTGCCCGGCGCCCAGCAGAACAAGGAGTTGCTCAGCCAGGTCACCGACGCGGACCTGGACCATGCCGCGGCGATCGTGAACTCGATGACCCCTGGCGAGCGGCGCAACCCGAAGATCCTCAACGGGTCCCGGCGGGCGCGCATCGCCAAGGGCTCAGGCACGACCGTCGGCGAGGTCAACAACCTGGTCGTCCGGTTCCTCGAAGGCCAGAAGATGATGCGCCAGATGCTGGGCGGCGGCGGCATCCCCGGTATGCCGGGCATTCCCGGGATGCGCCGGGCGGCCACCAAGGCCGCCAAGGGCAAGAAGGGTTCGGGCAAGAAGAAGCCCAAGGGCGGGCGCCCCGGAGGGGCACCCGGACGGTCCTCCGGCGGTGCCGGAACGGCCCCGAGCCGGTCCGCGGGCGGCCCGGCCGGCCTGGGCGGTGCCGGGCTTCCCGGCCTCGGCGGGCCCGGCGGCCTGAGTGGCCCCAGCGGCTTGCGGAACCTGCCCGATGCCCTGAGCGGCCTTCCGCCCGGCCTGGGCGGCGGTCCGGGCGCGCTGCCGCCTGGCCTGGGCAGCAAGGGCCGTTCCGGCGGCGGCGCACCAGGGGCTCCAGACGGTCAGCGCTCGGGCGGGACATCGGACCGTCAGCGTTCAGGCGGAGCACAGGACGGCCGGCGCGCCGACCGTGCGCCGGAGAACCCGGCCACAGGCGGGACGTCAGACGGCCGGCCCGCGAGCGCAGCGCCGGACAACCGGCCTGCCACCGGCGGGGCGCCGGACGATCGGCCCGGCTCCGGCGGGGCGCCCGACAGTCGGCGCGACGGCAATGTGGCTCCCGGCAGCACGGCGAACGGCGATTCGAGGAGCGGCGGCGCCGATGAAGGCCCGCCCGGGGTCGCCGCCAGCGACCTGCCCGCCGGAGTCACTCCTCCGTCCGGCGGCCGGGGCCGGCTGCTGGGCCGGAGGAACAAGAAGCGTTAGCCGTTTGCCGTCGTTGCGCCAACCACGACAAACGCCGCCGGACGATCGGTCCCTGGCTGCGCTGGGAGCCGGCACGTGGGGTGGTGAGTACGTTCTGGTGCGCGGTGTCTGGCACAATGGCGGGGTTACATCGTCCGTCAGTCAGTGACGCCCTCTCACGCTCGCTGGCCCGGGCCCATCCGGGGCATGCCGCCGGTCCCCACCTGGCGCGTTCGTCTCCGCAGCAGAGCCTCATGGGAGAAGAGCTTCAGCCGTGGCTGTCAAGATCAAGCTAAAGCGCCTGGGCAAGATCCGCGCGCCGTATTACCGGATCATCGTCGCTGACGCCCGCACCAAGCGGGACGGCCGGGCGATCGAAGAGATAGGCAAGTATCACCCCAAGGTCGACCCGTCCCTTATCGAGGTTGACTCCGACCGGGCCCAGTACTGGCTGTCGGTGGGAGCGCAGCCGACCGACCCAGTGCGCAAGCTTCTCGAGATCACCGGCGACTGGCAGAAGTTCAAGGGCCTGCCCGGCGCCGAGGGCACCCTGAAGACGGCCACGCCGAGGCCGGACAGGAAGGAAGCGTTCGCCGCGGCGGTCGCCGAGACCGTCAAAGACCTCAAGGTCAAGGGCGGCGATGCCAAGGCAGGCGCCAAGGCCGGCGACGGCAGGGCCGCGGAGGCCAAGACCGACAGGGGCAAGGCGCGCAGGTCGGCCGGCTCGGCCGACAAGCCCGCCGGTGGCAAGGCCGCCAAGGACGACGCTTCCGCCAAGGACGCCGCGGCCAAGGACGGCGACTCCGCCGCCAAGGACGGCGCGGCCAAGGACGCGACTGTCAAGGAAGCGACTGCCAAGGACAGTGGGGCCAAGGACAGTGGGGCCAAGAGCGCCGCTGCCAAGGACGCCACGGCCAAGGACAGCGCTGCCAAGGACGCCACGGCCAAGGACGGCACGGCCAAGGACGGCACGGCCAAGGACGCCACGGCCAAGGACGGCACGGCCAAGGACGGCACGGCCAAGAGCGGTCCGGCCAAGGGCACTGCTGCTAAGGACGCGGCTGCCAAGGACGAGGCGGCTAAGGACGCCACGGCCAAGGACGAGACGGCCACGAGCGACGCCGCGGACTCCGCCA
>Ga0207664_10000721_pt1 | contig 22538 bp, 21 predicted proteins | sample LARL83metaG_FD_184349 | JGI IMG/M metagenome (GOLD analysis project Ga0207664, IMG submission 184349) | Corn, switchgrass and miscanthus rhizosphere microbial communities from Kellogg Biological Station, Michigan, USA - LAR L8-3 metaG... | ecosystem: Host-associated > Plants > Roots >... | reverse complement strand
GTTCCGCCGCGCCGTATTTTAAATCTTTTTTCGAAATCGATATGTCGACTTATCGACTACGATCCCCCGATGCCAGAGTCAGGTCGCGAGACTCGGCAACGGATACCGTTCGGTTGCGTTGACGGATCGCCAGGCAGCTGATCGCGGTCAGCGTCACCATCGTGATCGGCAGCACTGAGCGCCCGGCTGGAGCCCGCCGCCACTTCATCGCGGCTCACTTGCCGGCCGCGGCCTGCAGGGTCCACAGCCGCCCGTCGGGGTCTCGAATTGTCATCTCCCTGGTCCCGAAATGCGTGTCGGCGAACGGGGCGACCACATCGACGACCGGATCGGGCCGGAAGCCGTCGGGGTCGGGCACTTTCAGCACGAGCTGGATCCCCGGCTCCTTGTCTTCGGGAACCTCGGCGATGAACAGCCAGGGACCGTCGCCGTTGCGGAGCATCCCCGAGTTGTGGTCGGTCGAGAACTCCAGCTCGAAGCCCAGGGCCTGGAAGAACTTCGCCGACTTGCCCCAGTTGTGCGTCTCGAGGTACACCGCCTCGAAGCCTTCGGTTGTCATGCCAGGTCTCCTTTCGTCACCGGTTGCTGATCGTGCGCGTCATCGAGGTAGGCGCGCAACGCGTCGGCCACCAGCGCCGACAGCGGCATCTCTCGCTCGATGGCGTGGTGCTTGACCCGCTTGATCAGCTCCAGCGGCAGGTGCACGTTGAACTGCCTTACTTCTTCATCGCCCACGGAAGTTACGCTAGCAAACTACATGCAAGAGATGCTAGCAATCTACGCGGCTACTTCATGGAAGCGGTCCGGGGGGCGCGCTGGTTATCAGCCGTTGATGAACTCGATGACCCGGTCAAGGCCAGGACGGTAACCGGACGTGGTGTCGACCTCGATCGACGGAACGTCCGGGATTGGGGTCAGGACGAGTGGCCCCTGGCGACCCAGTACCGCACGTAGGCGCCGTAGATGGCCAGGGCTCCCAGGACGATCATGAAGACGCGGACCGCCAGCCTGATGCTGTGGGTCCGGTCGGGCACCGGCAGGTCGTTCCGCATGATCCAGGCGGCTCGTTCCCTGATCACCGGCGGCCACGGCCAGTGCGGCAGGAAGCGGTGCGGGTTCTCCTCGCCAGCGGCGATCGCGTCCCTCGTCCGGTCCACCGACCGGCCGATGAAGTACATCTGGACGGTGTTCCCGGCCGGCGCGTAGACCCGGTGGACCACCAGGCCGGCAAGGATACCGATCACGGTCGGCTGCCAGGCGAAGCCCGACAGGTAGGTGCCCAGCCACGCCAGCGACCGTGGCATGTGAATCGGGTTGTGCAGCATCCGGTGCGCGAACAGGGCGTGCCAGACGTCCGGCAGGGCGTGGTTGATCAGCCAGATGCCGGCGATCACGATCGGGAAGGCCACGACCACGATCACCACGGGCGAGATCGCCACGTACCAGGCGGGCGCGCGCCGGTCCCGCTTGCGCCAGTTGGCCAGCAGGGACCTGACGAACAGCGTGGCCAGCAGCGCCTCGTAGACGTTCCTGATGTCGTGCCGGTCGGCCACCCAGCCGCGGAAGCTGAACAGATGATCCCAGTCGGGCTTGAGATAGAGGTACGTGTGGCTGCCGACGTGCCACCTCAGCTCGATGATCAGGTAGTACAGCGCCGAGATGATCAGCGTGCCGACGTTGGCGGCCAAGAACAGCCAGACGAGCTGCTGGAGCCAGCGGAACATGATCGGCTTGCCGCTCATGACCGGGATACGTCTGGGCGGCTGCACTGTGGGGACGGTGGCCGCCATAGCTCCCCCTCGGCTGCTCAGCATCCAGCGTCAGGGCACATACTACATAAATTCGGACAACTCCTCGCCGCCGCGTGGGCCCTGCCGGACCGCGAAGGCCTACCGGACCGCGACGAAGACGAATTCGCGGCCAGGGCGGTCGGGGGCGTCGAGGATCTCGCAAACCGTGAAACCGGCGGTCTCCAGCGAGGCGGTCACCTCGTCCTGACCGCGGAACCGCAGGGTGGATTCGGAGTGCAGCACCGCACCGTCCGATTCGAACACGATGGTGCCGCGGAAGCTCACCAGGTCGCCGCGGACCTCGATCAGTTCGTTCCAGGTCTCGACCCAGCCGGCGCCGGGGATTTCCGTCCGCTGGTACGTGTGCTCGCGCGTCCACGTCCGCCACGCTTCGCGCTGTGGGTCACGGGTCTCGAACACCAGATGGCCGCCGGGCTTGAGCAATCGATACGCCGCGCTGAGCGTGGCCGCCCACTCCTCGTCGGTGATGAAGACCTGGGCGACGTTCGCGGTCATTGTCGCTATGTCGACTTGCATGGGCGGCATCGTGGTCGCGTCACCGTGTATCCAGCGCACCTTCTCCGCACCCGGCTTGCGGCGGGCCACGTTCAGTGAGGCATTCGCCGGGTCCACGCCGGTCACCTCGATGCCGTGTTCGGCCAGCAGGACGGCGAACGTGCCGGTGCCACAGCCGATGTCGAGCACGGACCTGGCGCCGAATCGTTCGACCAGCCCGAGGTACAGGTCGAGGTCCGATCGATCCGGGTCGAGCGGATCGTAAATGTCCGCCAGCCGCTGGTTTTCGAAAGCCGCGTCCGCCACGATCGCCCACCCTACGGCGCGTCCAGGCAGCGTGCCGATGACGGGGGGCGGCGTGCTACTGTGGCAGCCGCCAGGCCGGTCCGGCCTGGCGGCGCGTCAGGCAGCGAAGCCGGTGAAGCCCGTCCGCGGTAAGCGGCGGGCCATTCCGGCGCTGTCCCGCAACTGTGACGGCCCCGATGGGCCCAAGCCAGGTCGCCTCCTGCCGCGCTGGACGCTATCGACCCTCGTGGGAAGGGTGATCCGTCCCGGCACGCGCGGCGGCACGACAACCGCCCCGCTCCGGCGGTCTCGCCTTCCTTCCCGCCTTTTCGGGAGGAAGTGACGCAAGCATGAACGCCCGCCTGGCCACCGCCACAATCGCCGTGGCCGCAACAGCCACCGCGCTAATCACCGCCTGCGGCTCAACCAGCTCAAAGAGCCCAAACGCTTCAACCCCAGCGGCAACCGTCACGTACCCGCTCACGCTGACCGCCGCAAACGGCCCGGTCACCATCAAAGCCAGACCGCAAAGAATCGTCTCCCTCTCCGCCACCGCGACCGAAGACCTGTACGCGGTCGGCGCCGGGTCCCAGGTCGTCGCCGTGGACGCCGACTCCGACTACCCGAGCACGAGCCCGAGCACGAGCACGAGCCCGAGCACGAGCACGAGCCCGAGCACGACCACCAGCCCCGTGCCGAAGACCAGCCTGAACAGCCAGTCTCCCAACCTGGAAGCGATCGCCAAGTACCGCCCGGACTTGGTCATCGCCGCGCAGAACACCGGCGGCCTGGTGGCCGGCCTTGGCAAGCTCAGCATCCCGGTGCTGATCGAGCCCGCCGCCACCAGACTCACCGACGCCTACACCCAGATCAGCCAGATCGGCCAGGCCACCGGCCACCAAGCGCAGGCAAACCAGACCGTCCAGACCATGCGCACCCAGATACAGAACGACATCAAGCAGGCCGGCACCGAACACAAGAACCTGACGTATTACTGGGAGCTGACCGCCAGGCCGTACTACTCGGTGACGTCCCAGACGTTCATCGGCCAGATCGTCGGGCTGTTCGGCCTGACGAACATCGCGGACAGCGCCGCTAAGGCGTCGGACGGCGGCTATCCGCAGCTCTCGGACGAGTACATCGTCGCTGCCCGCCCGCAGATCATCTTCCTGGCCGACAATCAGGGCGCGGATGGCGGGCAGAGCCCGTCGGTGGTCGCGAAGCGGCCGGGCTGGCAGGCAATCCCAGCGGTCAAGGACACCGAGATCGTCGGGCTGAACGACGACATCGCTTCGCGCTGGGGTCCCCGGCTGCCGCAGCTGATCGCCCAGATCGCTCAGGCTGTGGAAAGCACAAACCGCTGAGCAAAGTAGAAAGCACGAATCGCTGAGCAAAACAGTCGCTTACCTCATCGCGGCCGGCTTCCTGGTCGCCGCGATGCTGGTCAGCGCCTTGGTCGGCGCCGCGGACCTGAACCCGCTGGCAACCGTGACCGCGCTCGCCGACCGCATTCCGTTCGTGCACCTGCCGTCCAGCCTCAGCGCGCTGGACCGGGCCGTGCTGTTCCAGATCAGGCTGCCGCGCATCGTGCTGGGCGCGATGGTCGGCGGCCTGCTCTCGGTGGCCGGCGCCGGATACCAGGGGGTGTTCCGCAACCCGCTGGTCGACTCCGGGATGCTCGGCGCGTCCGCGGGCGCCGGGCTCGGCGCGACGATCGCGATCGCGTACCTGGGCAGCCTGGGCACCGCCGCCGTGCCGGTGGCAGCGTTCGCCGGCTCGCTGGCCGGGGTCGCGATCGCCTACCTGTCCGGCGCCCTCGGCGGCTCCGCCGCGGCCGGTCCGGGAACCGCCACCCTGCTGCTGGCCGGCGTCGCGGTGAGCATGTTCCTCACCGCCGTGCAGACCTACGTCCAGCAGCGCGCCACGTCAGACCTCCAGCAGGTCTACTCCTGGCTGCTCGGCTCGCTGTCCGGCGCGACCTGGCAGCAGGCGCTCGAGATCCTGCCGTACTCGGTGGTCAGCGTGACGCTCGTCCTGCTGCACGGACGCCAGCTGGACGTGCTCTCGGTCGGCGACGAGGAAGCCCGCACCCTGGGCATCCATCCGGGAAGAACACGACTGATCGTGGTCGCGGCATGCGCGCTTGCCGCCGCCGGCGCGGTCGCGGTCAGCGGGCTTATCGGCTTCGTCGGCATCGTGGTGCCGCACATCGTGCGCCGGCTCACAAGCAACACCTCGTACCGGGTGGTACTCCCCCTGTCGCTGCTGGCCGGGGCCGGCTTCCTGGTACTGGCCGACACGCTGGCCCGCACCGTCCTGTCCCCCGCCGAGCTGCCGATCGGCGTGGTCACCGCGCTGGTCGGCTCCCCGTTCTTCGTCTGGGTCCTGCGCAGCACCCGGGCGGTACGTACATGAGCGCGGTCACGATCAAGGATCTGACCGTCCGGCTGGACGACACGGAGATCCTGCGCAATATCGACTGCCAGGTGGCCGACGGTGGCTGGCTCGGCCTGATCGGGCCGAACGGCGCGGGCAAGACCACCCTGCTGCGCGCTGTCGCCGGCCTGCTGCCGTATCGCGGCGAGGTGCTGCTCGACGGCACCGATACCCGCGACCTGAGCGCCCACGCCCGCGCCAGGCTGATCGCCTACGTCCCGCAGGAGCCGGTGCTGCCGCCGGACATGACCGTGCGCGAGTATGTGCTGCTCGGCCGTACCCCGTACCTCAGTTACCTGGGCGGCCCTGGCCGCACCGACCGCGCGGCCGCCGCCCGGGCAATGCAGCGCCTCAGCATCGAAGAGTTCACCGGCCGCCGCCTGGCCAGCCTGTCCGGCGGCGAGCGCAAGCGCGCCGTGCTGGCTCGTGCCCTCGCCCAGGAACCGGACATACTGCTGCTCGACGAGCCCACCGCGTCGCTGGACATCGGTCACCAGCAGCAGGTCCTCGATCTGGTCGACGAACTGCGCCAGACCGGCGGCCTGACCGTGCTGTCCACCCTGCACGACCTGACCACGGCCGGCCAGTACGCCGGCCAGCTGGTACTGCTGCACGAGGGCCGGATCGAGGCAAGCGGCACCGCGACGACGGTGCTCACCGAGGAACGGATCGCCCGGATCTACGCCGCCCGCGTCCGCGTCCGCACCGAGGCGGGAGCGGGCACCGTCGTCACCCCGGTCCGCAGGAGTCATTAACCCATATGCCACACCTCACCGATCTTCACCCGGTAGCCTCCCGGCTAACGAAGACGGGACACGCGGAGGAGAAGGCGGTGCTCACGTCGCGCGATTGGCGAGCGCTTGCGGGCAGGACCGGCTACATGGCGAGCTGCGCGCTGGCCGCCATCGTCCTGGCGGTGGCTGGCTACGCCAACTACGTGGAGAAGCAGGTCAGCGGCCTGGCCAGCTCCAACGTGGACACCGGCGGCCCGCAGACCGGGGCGATGAACATCTTGCTGATGGGCCTGGAGAGCCGCACCGACTACAACGGCAACGTGCTGCCAGCGGGGCTGCTCGCCGCGATGCACGCCGGCAGCGTGCAGGGCGTCCTGCACGGCGGCGTCGGCGGTCAGGACACGAACACGCTGATCCTCATCCATATCTTCGCGGGCGGGCAGAAGGCGGTCGGCTTCTCGATCCCGCGCGATGACCTGGTCAGCTACCCAAGCGCGACCTATCAGGGGATCACCCAGGGAAAGATCGACCAGGCCTACGACTTCGCGTACAACCTGTCGCTCGGCAAGACCTTCGGCTCGCACCTGAGCCAGGATCAGCGCTATACCCGGGCCAACGAGGCCGGGCAGGCGTTCGAGATCGCCACCGTGCAGGCGGTCACCGGGGTGCACATCGACCACTTCCTCGAGATGAACCTGGCCGGCTTCTACAACCTGGCCCAGGCGTTCGGCGGCATCGAGGCGTGCGTCAAGCCGGCGCCCGCCGGGGCCGGTTTCCCGGCCGGCGCGAACCTGACGGACCACGACGTGCTGACCGGCACGAACAACTCGGGATTCAACGCGTACCGCGACGGCTACAACCGCAAGAAGGGCGGCGCGCAGTACTTGCATCTGAACGCGGGGCAGTCGCTGGCATTCGTCCGGTCGCGTGACACCCTTCCCGGCATCGACCTGGGCCGCACCACCCGGCAGCAGGCGGTCATCGACTACGTCATCTGGAAGCTCGGCCACCAGGGGGTGCTCACGAGCTTCAGCCAGCTCACCACCCTGCTGGGCGTCGCGAAGAAGTACGTCGTCGCACCCAGCGGCTGGGACCTGACCGAGTTCGCCAGCGAGATGCACGCGCTGACCGGAAAGAACCTGACCCTCAGCACGCTCCCCGTCGTGGGCACGCCGTTGGTCGAGCTGAACGGGTCGAAGCAGGACGTGAACACGATCGACGTGGATCACATCAGGGAGCTCGTGCAGACCGCGTTCTCCCGGCCGGCCGGTACCAAGCCGAAGACGACCAGGAAACCGGCGAAGACCTCGCCGATCCCGCCGCCGTCCACCGTCACCGTCGACGTGTACAACGGTGGCACCACGAACCAGCTGGCGGCCCGCGTTTCGCAGGCGCTCGTCGCGGCGGGGTACACAGCGGGCGCGGTCGGCACCCCGGCGACGCAGAAGCAGACCGTGCGGGACGCCACCCAGGTGTTCTACGGCACCGGGGCGGCCGCCAACGCGGCGAAGATCGCGGGCTACTTCGGCTCGACCGCGACCGCGGCCAGCTCGCTGGCGGCCGGGCACGTGGAGGTGCTGCTCGGCACGACGTCCACCGAGGTGCCCGCCGCTCTCGGTTCTGGTGCGACGGCCAGTCCCTCGGCTACCGCGACTTCGGGGACCAGCAACACCAGCAGCGGCCAGCCGGTCAGCACTGGCCAGCCAACCAGCCCGGTCACGGTCAAGGCGAACGCCCCGTACGGCATTCCCTGCGTGTACTAACGGCCGCAGCCCGGCGGCGTAGCCGCGCGCGCCCGCCAGCACGGCGGCGTAAACGGCTCGTGCGAGCCGCGAGCCCCACACCGACCGCGGCCCGGCGAACTCCTCAGCACGGCCAGATACATCGGGAACCGCGACGCACACCGCGTCCGTCGCGGTTCCCGTGCCGGGGAATCCGGCGTCGAGCACCGCCTGCGTCTTCGCCTCGGTCGCGGTGATCACGGCGTTCACCAGCGCCGCGTCGCCGAACGGCACCGGAACCGAGACGACGATGTTGATCGTCCCTGGCCCGAGGTCCGGGTCGAGGCCGGGGTCGGGCGACAGGTCCGGGTCGGCCGCCAGGTCCGGGTCGGCCGCGCCGGCCGGGGCCGCCGCCCACGTCGGTACCCGGAGCCCCGCGGTCGCGGCCGCGACGACACCCGAGTCCGACCGCGTGACCAGGTCGGTCACGGCAGCGGCGGTCAGCATCCCGACCCCGGGCCCGGTCAGGCCGAGCCCGTCGGCCAGCTCCCGCAGGTGCCGGGCCGGATCCATCCGCGCGTACCCCGCCGGGACCTGCGCGTTGAGCACCCACTCCCGTGGTCCGATGCCGCCGCCGAGCACGCCGCTGGAGATCATCCGGTAGCCGGGGCCTGCCCGCCAGAACGCCACCGGCAGCCGCTCCCCCGCCTCTTCGTGCCACGACACCGAGAGCTTCATCGGCTCGAAGTCCACCGTTCCTCGACGTTCCCCCACCGCCAGTACGCTAGCGCCACCGCCCAGACGATCACGAACATCCCGGCGATGCAGAGGCCGGCGGTGTTGGTGTTGAAGTTGGCCATCGTGTCCCAGAACGCGCCGTGCAGGTGCAGCTCGCTGGTCAGCACGCCGAGCAGTTCGATCGTGCCGATGATGAACGCCGAGCCGATGGACAGGCCGGTGATGACCAGGTTGTAGTACACCTTGCGCACCGGCCGCGCGAACGCCCAGCCGTACGCGAAGTTCATGAAGCATCCGTCGAGGGTGTCGAACAGCATCATGCCGCCGGCGAACAGGAACGGCAGCGCGAGCACCGCGTAGTACGGCAGCCCCTGGATCGCGGCGTACGCGGTCGCGGCGAGCAGCACCACCTCGGTGGCGGTGTCGAACCCGATACCGAACACCAGCCCCACGAAGTACAGCTGCCACGTGTGGTTGATCGATCTCATGTACCGGCCGAAGAACCGGTACATCAGCCCCCGCGCCTGCAGCTGCGCCTCGAGCTGCTGCTCGTCGTACTGACCGGCTCGCATCGCGCGGAACACCTTGAAGATTCCGGCCAGCACGATCAGGTTCAGCACCGCGATCAGGTACAGGAAACCGGCGGACAGCACGGTGCCGATGGTGCCGCCGGCGGTCTCGTACCCGGAATCCGGATTGACCATCGCGCCGAACACGGCCTTGGCCGCCATCGTGATGCCGACGCCGACCGCCATGATGACCGTGGAGTGGCCGAACGAGAAGAAGAAGCCGCTGCCGAGCGGACGCTTGCCGTCGGCCATCAGCTTGCGCGTGGTGTTGTCGATGCAGGAGATGTGGTCGGCGTCGAAGGCGTGCCGGAAGCCGAGGAACCAGGCGGTGATCGCGACGCCGAGCCCGACACCGAGGCCCTGCGTGCCGTTCATCCCCTTGTAGTCGAAGTGATGCGGCATCACGTCGAAGACGAAGATGCCCCAGCCCGCCCCGTTGATCGCCAGGATGAACCCGAACATCGCCGCGAGGCGACCCCACTCGCGCGGCATGAGAGCCTTCACCGAACCGCCCTTCGTCCGAGGACCGCTGTCCGTCGGCACCCAGGCAGGCGGCCGGACTCGTCCCCGAGAGGGGCTTGACCGTTGCGGGACAGTGCCGGGCTTTCACCGGACTTCGCTGGCTGGGGCCGCCGCAAAACTAACCGCCGGCGCCCCTCGCCGTCAAGAATCATTAGATGATCAGCTATTCAGAACGACATGATGTGCCACACTTTGAGGCGTGCATCTCTTGCCAGCAGAGCGATCCGGTCACCGTGTCATCGACGGGGAACGGGTCTGCCAGGCCATCGAGGCCATTGGCAGCCCGGCTGAAATCCAGGCGCGCGCCCAGCGATTCGCCCTGCTCGGCGATCCGACCCGGCTGATGGTGCTGACCTGTATCGCGGCCGCCGGGCCGATCAGCGTGTCCGATCTCGCGGCGGCCACCGGGATCAACGACACCACCGTCTCGCAGACGCTGCGCTACCTGCGCGCCGCCCAGGTGGTCAATGCCGAGCGTGATGGCCGGATCATCCGCTACCGGCTGGCGGAAAGCCCGGTCGCGGCGCTGCTGGCCTCAGCCTAGCTCCGCCCAGATCACCTTTCCGCCGGGCAGCGGGTCGACGGACCAGTCGGTCGCTAGCTGCGACACAACGTGGAGACCGTGCCCGTCACGAACCGGGAGCGGTGTACCGTTCAGCGGCGTCGTGTCCCGGACCGCGATCCGCACCCAGGCCGGGCGGTACGACACGGTCACGGTGAACGGCGAATGGGCGTGCAGTACGGCGTTGGCGGCCAGTTCGCCGATGACGATCGTCGCGTCGGCGATGGTCGGTTCGCCCACCCGTCCGCTCAGCTCGCCGGTCACGAACTGCCTGGCCGATCGCGCCGACCGCAGGTCCTCGGCGAAGTCGCGTTCGACGGACGCTTCGGTTGCGCCCGGCGGGGCGCCGATGACGCTTGTGTGCAGGCGGCAGACCCGCCGTACCGCCTCCCGCGGCGTGTCCGCGGCGGTCAGCAGCCGGATCGGATAGCCGCACATCAGCGAGAAAGGGAGCCGTGCGGCCAGGTCGTTCCACAGCTCTTCCAGTTCTATGGCCAGCGCTATCTGCCCGGCGTCCCAAAGCGCCGCCACCATCTCGGCGTAGACGCTGACTGGCTGGCCCCTGCTGGCGGCCCGTCCGATAAGGTTCTCTGCCGACGCACGGAACCGTCCCGCGTCGATCCTGCCGTCGTCCAGGAAGCCCCGCATGGTCTGGTCCGCATCCACGGCCAGTACCTGGTCTGCCCGCCCCGTGTCCGCCAGCACCGGGCCGATCATCCGCCGGTGTGCCGCGGTAGCCACCACGACCCCTGCCCCGCCTGCCGCGAGAGTCTCGTTGAGGAAGCTCCCGGCGCAGGCCGCCAGCTCTTGGTCGTCTCGGTAGAACCGCACCGCATGGCCCGGCATTTCGCACGCACCTCCTTTCCGCCGCGCACCTATGTCTTACCGGCACGGCGCCCAACAAACTCCCCCGGAAGATTACCGAATTCTTCCGGGTTCGCTCATGAGCACGGTCACCAGTTCCCTGGACAGCCCGTGGGTGTCGCGGAGGAATTCGTAGTCCCGTTCGGCGGCAGTCCCAGCTCGGTCCAGGTCTCCAGCGCCGTGGTGTCCGGACCCGTCTGGCCGTCTCCGGCGAACACCGTGGCATACAGCAGATCCCGGTCGAGGCCGAACCTGTCGCACAGCAGTTCAACCCCCCACCGCTGGCTCTGCGGCCCGGTGTAGTCGCCAAGCGACCACGAGCCGAGCATCCCGAACACGGTCAGGTGGAAGCGGTCACCGACTTCCTCGAGATCGGTGGTGCGCAGGCAGCGCTGGACTCCGGTGAGCCGGCGGCCGAGCGGATACGGCTGGCCGGTCAGGTACGGGGTCAGCGGGTGCATGCCCGCCGAGGTGAGCAGCACCGGATCGCCGGGTCTGGACAGCAGCGAGCTGCCCGGGATCGGCCGATGCCCGCGATCGCGGAAGAACCCGGTGAACGCGGAGATGGTTTCTTGGGTGTTCATGACAGCTGCGTCCTCTCAGTGCAGGAGGCACCGGGAACTGACGCCGTCGGCCTGCGCAGCCGTTCGGTCGATCGGGAAGCAGACGCCGGCGAACCGTTCCCGGTCGCCGGCGGAATCTCAGGTCAGGCAGCGGCAGCCGGCGAGCGGATAGCTCGCGCGGCCGCGACGACGATGCGCTTCCGGCTGACCCTCATGCTCACCAAGCTACCCGCGACCCCGCCCCGCACGCACGCCATTTATGCGCGACCACCCGTCATGCCGATGGCACCATCGGGTCCCCGTCTCGCGTGCCGATGGCGCCAGCGGGTAGGGGTGACGGCGTGCCGATGGCACCATCGGCACGCTGGCGGTCCGAGCGGTCCGAGCGGGCGGTCCGAGCGGGCGGGGCGAGCGGGCGGAGCGGTCCGAGCGGTCCGAGCGGGCGGGGGCGGGCGGGGGCGGGCGGGGCGGGTCAGTGAGCCTAGTGCCCTACGGGGCTCCCTGGAAGTCCATGGTCGGCTGGGCGGCCACCATGCACCGGGATGGGACACCGAACGACAGGAGCGATTTGTTCAGCGGCACGGTGACGGTCCACGGACCGTTCCCGCCAATGAACGGAGCATTCCGGGTGAAGGGCTCGTCGGCCAGCTGGATCCCCGCGGGATTGCCCGCCACCGGCCGGGAATATACATACAGGTCAATCACGTCTCCGAAGCGCCCGTACACCGCTGGCGCGAACCCGCCCTGATAGCTGCCCCGCGCGGTGGCCTTCGCCGCCGTGACCGTACAGGACACGGGCACCAGGATGGACGATGACGGGCCATGGTTCCCGGCGGCGCGCATCGCGGCGTCCGACTGAACAGAGACGGGCAGGGAATGGCCGAGCACCAATGCCGTGGCGGTCCTCGCGCCAGCGGAGGTGACCGCGGGCGTCGATGGCGGGCTGACCGTCCCGGCGGCCGACGAGCATCCCAGTGTCAGCAAGCACAATGCCGAAACCAGCACCGGCCCAGAGCTGATCGTCTTCAGGTGAACGTGTCGTTTCATTCTCGGCTCCAATCCGCTATGCGCAATCAAAGGGGCGGGGCCAACAGCACCCCCGCATCGTGATGACGCGTCCGGCCAGCGAGCCGGTTGCACGCTTGCGGCACTAGATTTAGTGGCGGGATCCGGCGGGCGGTGAGCAACGGCAGGCTGCTGAGCCCGATGCCGGCGCCGAACGCCACCGCGCCCGCGATGGCACCGACCAGCGGCGATGATCGCGACCAGCACCAGGCCCGCCAAACAACGTGGACGATTGCCCCCTTGTGGTGGATCGACCCTCGTAAACAACGGTCCCGCTACCACGAAAGGGAAATCCGTCACGTTATCGAGGCCCATCGAGCCCGTCCGTGCTCGAAGGATCAGCCCGCCACTTCGGTGCGCAGCAGGTTGAGCTTCTCGAAGACCGGCGCGTCGGAGAACGTGAACAGGTCGAGCTGGCGGGTAGCCCGCAGTCCGAACGCCGTCCAGGCCGGCACGGCGATGATGTCACCAGGAACCACCGTCCGTTCCGAATCTCCTAGTCGCACTACGCCGTCGCCCTCGAAAACCTGCCAGACCGAGGAGGCCGAAGTCCGCGTCACGACGGTACACGCACCCGCCCGCAGCCGGTGGAACTCCGTGCGCATGGTGGTGAGCGCGTCCGCCCCGTTGGTCGGGTTGACGTACCGGATCGCGGCGTGCCCGGGCGCGACCACGCCGACCAGACCCTCGTCCTCCAGCTCAAGCTGGGCGGTCAGCGCCGCGTCGGTATGCGCCCACCGGTAGGCCATCAGCGGCGCGGCCGGACGGGTCCCGGCCAAGGCCACCGGGGTGAGGCCCGGCGAGCCCCACAGCCGCTCCGAATAGCTCCGCGCTGGCATCGCCTGCGCCCGCACCTGATCCGGGCCGGCCACCAGCGGGATGTCGAGCCCGTCCAGCCAGGCCATCGGGGTGCCCGGGAGGTTATGGTGTCCATGGAACTGCCAGCCGGGGGTCAGCAGCAGGTCCCCGCGGCGCATCTCCACCGGGTCCCCGCCGACCACCGTCCAGATGCCTTCACCGTGCAGGACGAACCGGAACGCGGACTGGCTGTGCAGATACTCCGGGACGTCCTCGCCGGGGGCCAGGTACTGGAACGCCGCCCACAGCGTCGGCGTCGTGTACGGGTCGCCGCGCAGCCCCGGGTTGCCGAGGCTGATGGCCCGGCGCTCGCCGCCCCGTCCCACCGGGACGAGTTCCGCACTGCGCGCCGCCAGCGGCAGCAGGTCGGCCCAGCGCCATACGTAAGGCACTGCCTTCGGCTCGGGATGGTGCGGTATGAGCCCGTCGCGGGTCAGCCACAGCGGTGTCATCCCGGCGGTCTCGAAGTCCCGGTACAGCTCGCTCAGCATGGCCTGATGCGTGGCGCTCTCGACGCCGGCTGTGGTGTCAGTCATGAGGTTCCTCCCGGAGGGGTAGCGTGGCGGATACGGTCCCGTTCGGGAGGTAGGCCATGGCCACTGTGAGTGTCCGGTATATCGTCAACGATGTCGATACCGCGATCGCGTTCTATGTCCGGCACCTGGGCTTTACCGAGATCATGCATCCCGCTCCTTCCTTCGCGATGCTGTCGCTGGGTGAGCTTCGGCTGGTTCTCAGCGCACCCGGCGGAGGACCCGGGGGCGGCCAGGCGATGCCTGATGGCACGCTGCCGGCGCCCGGCGGCTGGAACCGCTTCTCCATAGAGGTCACCGACCTCGCCGGCATGGTCGAGAAGCTGCGCGCGGACGGTGTCAGGTTCCGCAACGACATCGTCACCGGGACCGGGGGCAAGCAGATCATCGCGGACGACCCGTCTGGCAATCCGGTGGAGCTGTTCGAGCCGACACTCCCCGAGGCCCGGCTCGGCTAGCAGCTCGTATCGGCGGTGGTCGAGGGGGTCTGGCCGTAGACAAGCGTCCCGTTGAGGTAGACCGGCAGGAACGGGTCCGGCGTCGAGGCATAGGTTCCCGCCGCGAGGCCAGTCATGAACGGCGAGGCCGAAGAGTTCCAGTAGAACTTGTAGTTCGGCCCGAGCGCGTCCACGAAGGCGAACTCGAAGGCCCGGGAGGGTGGCAGGCCGATGCCATCACTCCCCCAGCTGAGCGTCACGTAGTAGACGCAGCTCGTCGAGCCGCCCCACTGGACGGGCGCGCTGATCGAGGTCGCGTGCCCGTCGAGCTGGCTCGCCGCGTCGTAGTACACCGGGGTGGTGACGTCGCTGATCGTCTGGCCGGCCGCGAACAGCGCGCTGATGTCGAAGTACACCCGCATCGACATGCCGGTCTGCAGGTGCGGCGGCTCGTCCGCGTAGTTGTTGACGTTGACGGTGATCTGTGTCGACTGATTGCTGTCCTGGTTCAGGGTGGCGGTGGCGTAGTACGGGGTCGTGCACGTCTTCGTGTACTCCGCGCAGTCCCCCTGACTGAGTGCGGGCGGGGTGAACGACGTCATCGTCTGGGACTGGCCGTAATACTGATACAGCCCGGCAATCGCGCCGACGAGCGCGGCGCTGTAGTCGACCGCGACCTCGTTCAGCACGAAGTCCGTGGTCACGTCGTCCGGCTGGTCGGTTGACGACGGCCCGCCGACCAGCGCGCCCCACAGAATGTGGTTGTCGGTCAGCGGAACGCTCTGGTTGTTGGTGAGCGACCCCTGGGCGCCGCCCTCATGCGGGTGGGACGCGGCGGTCGCGCTGCCGCCGACCGCGGACCCGACGTCGGGCACGTTCGCGCCGAAGCCGACGATGTAGGACCACTTGGCCGGGTTGTCGCCCATGATGTAGTTCAGCTGGCCCATCGCCCAGTCCGTGAACTGGGTGCTCTCCGGGTCGGCCGGGAAGTTCTTCCGGTACGTCAATGCCTCGAGCTGGGCGGCGGCGTCGTACCGAGCCGCTCCCCAGGAGGTCAGGTACGAGAATCCGGCCGGGGTCGTCGCGATGAAGTTCGTGTCCGACGTGTTGTCGTGCGGCACGTGCGACCAGTACTGGACCTGCCACTTGTCCACATAGTGCGCGAGCGTCTGCACGGCGGCGGGGACGCTCGTGTTGCCCTGCACCAGCGGGTCGAGCAGCGAGAACACGCCGCCCCAGCGGGTGTCCCAGTTCATCACCCAGGTGTTCTGCCACGTGTTGGTGGTGTTCTTCACGATGCTGGCGATGTAGCCGGTGTAGTTACCGGCGGAGTCGGTCGAGATGATCGCGTTCAGGTAGCTCGCGTTCCCGGTCGCGATGTACAGCCAGACCGCGGCCCATGCCTGTTTGTCCGCGTAGCCGCTGGAGTTGTAGAACCCGCCCGAGAAGCCGGTGCCCGGATTCGCCACGGAGAACGTGTAGAGCGCCTCGGCCGTCTTCAGGCACTGCGCCGAGTAACCGGGGTTGCTGGACTTGGTCAGCAGGGACTCCACGGTGAGCGCCGCGGCGGCGCTGGCCGTCATGTCGGCGGCGGGAGTGGCGGTCGTGGCCAGCCAGGCGGGCCGCGGGAACTGCGTGGCGCTCTCCAGCTCCGAGGGACCCCAGTAGGAATGATCCACCGAACCGTTCCCCACCTGGTAGGCGAACGCGACGACCTGCCCGCCGCTGTTCAGGAACGTGGAGCGGAGGAAGTAGTCGGAGAACCACTTCATCTCGTCCATCGCGTGGTTCCAGGTCCCGGTGGCCGTGTACGCCTGCGGGAACTCGTACATGCCCCAGCCGAGGACCGCCGCCGCGTACGTCTGCGGCAGGCCGAACTTGACCGTGTCGCCCGCGTCGTGGAAGCCGCCGGACAGGTTCAGGCAGCCGGTGTTGCCTGGATCGAGCACCGGCTTGTTCGCCGCGATGAACGAGGCGGACAGGTTCGTGCCAACGTTGTTCGACATCGGCTGGAGCGGCACGCAGGAATCGGTGGGATCGTCGTCATCGCGCCAGGACAGCGGCTGGTCGTTGGCGGTCCTGGCCGGCCCGGACTTCTGCGCATCATAAAAGTACAGCGACTCCTGCAGGGCGAGCGGCAGGCTGTAGTGCGGCGTCGCGGCCAGGGCGGCCGGCGCCGCGGTGCTGGCGAGCGCGGCTGGTGCCGTAGTGCTGGCGAGCGCGGCCGGCGGCGCGCTCAAGGTCACGGCGACGAGCGCGCCGATCGCCGCGAAAGCCAATCCTCGGGGCGTTTTGCGAGCGGGGGCGGTGAGGGGCATACGGCACTCCCGGGACACTGGCGGCGCGGCGATTTGCCCGAACCGTAACCGCGCCAGCAGACGGCCGGGAAGCGGCGGGCCCGGTCCGCCGCCCGAGCCGGGCCACCGGGGACGTCGCGACCTGCGCGCCATCAGCAGAGCTTCGCTCGGGCCGGTCATGAAATTTCAGCGCACCGGGCCGGTCGTGTAAATTTCGGCGGCTTTCGCGCGATATTCCCACGCCGGCGGTCCCGCGTCTCGACCCGGCGTTGACAGCCCTGCCGCGTGGCCCGCACGATCACGGCGGATTCCCGCCCATCCGCAGGCGCGGGGCAAGGAGCTGTCATGCGCACATCCGTCACCATCGTGGCCGCGGTCCTGCTGACCGCCGGCATCGCCAGCGCCGCCGGCGCCCGCCCGGCTACCGCGCGCACGACGGCGGCCACGCGCACCACGGCCACCGTGCGCACGACGGCGGCCGCTAGCAGCGCGGTCAACGTGACGGTCAACGCCGGCGAGGGCCTGGGCACGATTCCCGGCACCGCCTACGGGCTGAACTCGGCGGTGTGGGACAGCCAGATGAACGTGCCGCAGGTCCAGGGCCTGCTGCAGCAGGCCGGCGTTCGGATGCTGCGCTACCCGGGCGGCTCCTACGGCGACATCTACAACTGGCAGAACAACACCGCGCCCGGCGGCTTCGTCGCGCCCGGCACGGACTTCGATTCGTTCATGGGCACCGTGCAGAAGATCGGCGCGCAGCCGATCCTGATCGCCAACTACGGCTCGGGCACGCCGCAGGAGGCGGCCGGCTGGGTCCAGTACGCCAACGTCACCAAGGGTTACGGCGTCAAGTACTGGGAGATCGGCAACGAGCTTTACGGCAACGGCTACTACGGCGCGGACTGGGAGACCGACAACCACGCGAGCAAGGGCCCGGCGGCGTACGCGCAGAACGTCCTCCAGTACGCGAACGCGATGAAGGCCGTCGATCCCACGATCAAGGTCGGCGCCGTGCTGACGCTGCCGGGAAACTGGCCGGACGGCGTGGTCGGGTCCAGCGACAGCGGCGACTGGAACAAGATCGTCCTGTCCACTGCCGGATCGGCGATCGACTTCGTGATCGTGCACTGGTACCCGAGCGCCTCGATCGGATCGGCGGTGCTCAATCAGCCCGAGCAGGTGGCTGGTGAGCTGGCCCAGCTACGGCAGGAGATCAACCAGTACGCCGGGGCTAACGGGCCCGGCATCCAGGTCGCGCTGACCGAGACCGACTCCAACAACTTCATGGACGCCCAGCCCGCGGCGCTCTACGCGGCGGACGGGTACATGACCGCGCTGGAGAACGGCGTGTTCACCGTGGACTGGTGGAACACGCACAACGGGCCGACCGCGATCAGCACCGCGCCCGACGGCGCCACCGACTTCGGGGACGAAGGCCTGCTGTCCAGCGGGACCTGCGTCGGTGCTGCTCAGACCGGAAGCAGCTGCGAGCCCGCGCTGAACACCCCGTTCCCGCCTTACTACGCGATCTCGATGCTCAGCAAGCTCGGGCTGCCCGGCGACACGATGGTGCGCGCGGGCAGCGACCAGCAGAGCGTGGCGACACACGCGGTCCGGCACGCGAACGGGGACCTGAGCGTGCTGCTGGTGAACAAGGACCCGGCCAACTCTTACCAGGTCAGCCTCCACTACGCGGGTTTCACCCCGGCCGCCGCCACTCCCACCGTCTACACCTACGGCGACGAGGCAAGCTCGGTCACCTCGGCGGCGCAGGGAACCAGCGCGACCCAGACGCTGCCGCCGTACTCGATCGAGACGATCGTGCTGACCCCGCAGGCAGGCAGCCAGAGCACGCTCACCGCGCCCGGCACCCCGTCGGTTTCCAACGTGACGAACACCCAGGCCACCGTGTCGTGGACCCCGTCCGCCGGCGGACAGGCGGACAAGTACGCCGTCTACCGGCAGTTCGGCACCAACAGCGAACTGCTCGGTACCTCGACCTCCGGCTCGTTCACCGCGAACAACCTGACGCCGGGCACCAGCTACACGTTCAACGTGCTCGCCATCGACCAGAGGGGCTTCCAGTCACCGCCGTCCCTGCCGGTGACCTTCACCACCGGAACTCCGTCGGCCAGCACCTGCTCGGTCACCTACGACGTGACGCAGGGCTGGAGCAGCGGGTTCGTGACGAACCTGTCCATCACCAACACCGGGTCGAACCCCATCAACGGCTGGACGCTCGCCTTCGCGTTCCCGGCCAGCACCGAGTCGGTCAGCTCCAGCAACTGGAACGCCAACTGGAGCGAAAACGGCACGAACGTGACGGCGACCAACGTCAGCTGGGACGGCACCCTGGCGCCAGCTTCCGGCAACTCCGTCTCCATCGGGTTTGTCGCCAACCAGAGCGGTGCGTACCCGTCGCCCGCGGCGATCACCCTGAACGGCACGGTGTGCACCACGACGTATTCGTCCTGACTGGTGTTCCACCCTCCCGGGTAGATTCGGGTGATGAAGAAGATCCTCGAGCTCGTGGTCTGCATCTTCCATCCCCTCGCCGTCGTGCTGATGTGGATCGACCTGGCATCCCGCCGTGACCTCGGGGGCGGCGCGAAGCTGGCGTGGGCTCTGTTCGGCCTCATCCCGCTCGTGCCGTTCCTGTACGTACTCACGGGTGGCGATCTATGGTAGGGAGCCCGTGAAACCACCGTTCGTTCTGGAGAAAAGCCAGAGAGATTATCAGAACGAACGGTGGTTCATCCCCAATGGCTACCTAACCCACCGAGACGCACGGGAACCCTTTGTCGTAATAGTTACCCAGGGCATCGCGGTACCACCAGATCGCGCAGTAGTTGCCGGCGGCGTGTGCGAAGGTGCCAGCGAAACCCCGATACGTACCGTCCGGGGTGTTGTAATGCTGCAACGGCGTGAGTATCTGCCAGTGACCGTAGGAGTAAAGGATGTCTCCGGGCGGAATAAGCGCCGCCTGGACGAAGACTTGGCCATTCCCTATGTTCTCCGCGATCATACTGACCCAGCCGTTCTGCCCGCTGCCGTCCTGCGGGACCACGGCGCTCGCACCGGAACCGCCCGCGGCTCGCGCCGTCGCCGCGTGTGCTGGGGCCGAACTGGCGAAGGTCACGGCCGAAGCCGTCAGTACGATAAACGCGAGTACGAGCTTCTTCGTCATGGTGCTGCGGGTCAATGACCTGATCATTCCTGCTACTACCTCCTGAGAACCTTTGCCCTGCTTGCCGGTATTCGCGGCATCTCCAGTCAACAGGGCAAGGTTTCCATCGCCCTTTCTAGCTGCTGTCGCCACGGCCTGACGAGTGAAAGGCAACTGAAGGCGACGCCGTGACCTGGCGTTTCAGCGGCATGTCAGGCGCGCTTCAGGCCAGTCGGCCACACTGGACATTTCCGGAGAATCAGGTGGAGATATGCATGACTGCGTCTGTTACTGAACAGCAGTGGGATGCCGTCCGCGGGTCTGTGCGGACGACTGCGGACCGGTTCTGCGAGCTGGTGGCCTCGATCCCCGACCCTGGTACCAGGGCGACCGCGACATGGTCAGTGGCCGACATGACGGCGCACGTGACCACCGTGAGCTTCCTGAACACGCTGCTGTTGCAGGCCGCGCCGGTTCCCTTCGATATGCCGGGCCTGACCGCGGCGATAGCGGGCACCACGATAGAAACCGTCGACGGGCTGAACGACCAGGTGATGAGCCACTTCACCGAGCGCGAGGCGGGCCGGCTCCTGGAGATACTGCGCGACCACATCGGCCTGATGCTGACCGCGAGCCAGGACCGTGACCCGGCGGAGACCTTCTCCTGGCTTGGCGGTGCCAGGCTGCCGCTGACCGGGATGTTCGCGCACATGCTGAATGAACTGCTCATCCACGGCGACGACATTGCCCGCGCCACGGGGGCGCGGTGGGCGATGCCGGCAGCGGACGCCGCCCTGTTCTTCGACCTGTTCCTCATCGGGCTGGCGAGCGGGAACACCGGCCACCTCCTGGACGGCAGCAAACGGCCGCTGCGACGGCGCATCGCCGTGGAGTTCCGATCCGGCTACACGACCCCGGTCACGTTCGTGGTGCGCAACGGCACGGTCACCGCCGAGCCGCCCGGCCCGGGTGCAGACGCCGCGGTGCGCTTCGACCCCGCGACGCTGAACATGATGCTGTTCGGCCGGATCAGCAAGCCGCGAGCGGTCCTGACAAGGAAAATCGTCATCAGCGGCCGTCGGCCCTGGCTTATGCCGGCCTTCCTGCGCACCGTACGCCTGCCCTCTTTAGCCAAAGACCAGCAAGACCAACCAAGGCATGGCCAGCACCGTGGCGGGCCGCCCGCCCTTCCGGGGCCGCTTTGCCGAGCTGGCGCCGCATGCCGGCGCAACCGCATGCTTGTTCCGGGCGTATTAAGGACTGGGGCACCCGATAGGGGAAGGAGCCGTGTCATGCACGTGTTCCAACGGTCACGCACCGTCATTTCCGGTACCCTGATCGCCGCCGCGGCAGCCATCAGCGTCGCGGCGCTGCCCGCACCTGGCGGCGATCGCCAGCAGCGTCCGGCTGCACCACTAGCCGACCCGGAACGCGCAGGCGCATGAATGCAAACATTCCCATGGCCTGCATAGCCATTGATGATTTAGCGGCATGAGCGGCCACTTAATAGTGCCCACTCGCCGCTGAACGGCTGCACAACCTGGTTCGCTGTTCGACTGCCGTATTCCGACGTTGAACGCCGCTTGCACCGGAATCAACTGCTGTTCTTTAATAGTGATCTCCCGGGCCGTCCAGGCAAACGGAAGGAACCTAATGGCTGTATCACGTTACGATTGGGAAGCAACCAATCCCGCTATCGAGAAACTCAAGGCCGCGATCGAGCCGGACCGGCAGAAGGTAGTCAATCATCCGCTGTACCACCAGCTCAGCAGCAACGACGCGGTCATGACGTTCATGGAGCATCACGTGTTCGCGGTCCTGGACTTCATGTCCCTGCTGAAGGCCCTGCAACGCGAGTTGACCTGCGTCCGGGTGCCGTGGGTGCCTGACGGACCACGGAGCAGCCGGCGCCTGATCAACGACATCGTCCTGGTCGAGGAGAGCGACGAGCTGGGCAGCGGCTTCATCAGCCACTTCGAACTTTACGTGGACGGCATGCGGCAGGCAGGGGCCGACACGACGCGGGTAGATGCGTTCATCGAACTGCTGCGCGCGGGCAAACCGGTCCTCGCCTCGCTCAAGGAGGCGGACGTACCGGAAGCCGCCGCCGAGTTCGTGACGGTGACCTGGCAGTTCATCGAGGACGCACCGGTGCACTGCCAGGCCGCGGCCTTCGCGTTCGGCCGCGAGGACCTGATCCCGGACATGTTCGACCAGGTCGCCGCCTTGAACAAGGCATCCGGCCAGCTGTCGACCTTCGTTGACTACCTGCGGCGCCATATCCAGGTGGACAGCGAGGAGCACACGCCGATGGCGATGCAGATGCTCGCCGACCTGTGCGGCGACGACCAGGACAAATGGCGGCAATGCGAGGAGACCATCAGCCTCGCGCTCGCGGCGCGGACAAGGCTGTGGGATGGCATCCTCGGCAAGATACTCGAGCGCGCGAGCTAGCGGTCTGCGCCCCGAGCCGTGCCCGGCATGGCTCGGGCGCTGCCTTCCGCACCGCGGCTGCCGGTCGTCGTGCCGCGGCGGTCAGCGGCATGAGCGGGCGTCTATATCGGCAGACTCCGGTTGATAATAAGTACGAATATCGTCGTCAGATGGACAAGGCCGTGCAGGTTTTCCTGGAAACTGAGAGGCTGGTACTCCGCCGCTTCACCCCAGCCGATGTGGACAACCTGGCCGGGCTAGACGCCGATCCCGATGTCATGCGCTTTGTCAGCGGAGGCATACCGACCTCACGTGACGAGATCGAGAACGAGTTCCTGCCGGCGTTCCTGGGTTACTACCAGCGTTATCAGGCGTACGGGTTCTGGGCGGCGATCGAGAATTCCACCGGAGATTTCCTGGGATGGTTTCACCGAGTCCGGCGTGCGGCG
>Ga0207664_10000720_pt1 | contig 22545 bp, 16 predicted proteins | sample LARL83metaG_FD_184349 | JGI IMG/M metagenome (GOLD analysis project Ga0207664, IMG submission 184349) | Corn, switchgrass and miscanthus rhizosphere microbial communities from Kellogg Biological Station, Michigan, USA - LAR L8-3 metaG... | ecosystem: Host-associated > Plants > Roots >... | reverse complement strand
GCCGAAACCACCGCCCTAGGCGCCTACGCCGCCGGCATGGCCGTCGGGTTCTGGGACTCCGAGGACGAGGTCCGCAACAACTGGGCCGAGGACAAACGCTGGCAGCCCACCATGGAGCAGGACAAACGCGACGAGTACTACAAGTACTGGAAGAAGGCCGTCACCCGCACCTTCGACTGGTTCGACTGACGCGAGCGCGCGCCTGACGCCGTCCGTCTGACCACACAGGTTGGCAGGCTACGCCCTTGGCCGCCCTTGGCGGCCCGGGCCTCCACCGAGTGGCTGCGCCACCGCGTCGCCGACCGGCGGCGGACTAGGCGGGGAGGCGCAGGTCGTTGACCCAGCCAGGCGTGTCCTCGATCGGCCGCAGCACGATGCCGGTGGGCATCGGCGCCGCCGCGCCGGGCTCATCCATCTGACGCACGCCGGGCACGAGCAGCGCCGCGAAGGTGACGACCGCGCCCAGCACGCCGGCCCCGATCAGCGTGGTGCGCAGGCCGAGGGCGGCGCTCACCGGGCCGGTGATGGCAAATGACACCGGCAGCAGTCCGATCGAGATCAGCCAGTCCAGACTGGAGACCCGGCCCAGCAGCTCGGTGGGGACAAGGCGCTGCTTGGTCGTGGCCCACGCGATCGTCCCCGCCGTCTCCAGGCTGTTGAAGGCAACGCTGGCCACCATCAGCCCCCACAGCTGGCTCGATAGGCCGTAGCCCGCGATGGCCAGCGTGGCCAGCGTCCAGCAGATGTACATGAAGGTCAGCGCACGGCGCGGCAGCCCGCGCTGGCCGATGAGGATCGCGCACAGCAGCGAGCCCAGCCCGCCCGCCGCGAAGACCAGCCCGAGCGCGCCGGCACCGTCGGAGAGGCGGTTCTTGACGATGAACGGCAACAGCACCTCGGTCGGTCCCATGAACAGCAGATAGGCGATGGCGGCGCTCACCAGCGTCGCCCACAGCCAGGCGTGCCTGCGCACGTAACGCAGCCCCGCGGCGACCTCATGGCGCATCGACCCGCCCAACGCGCCCGACCCGTCCGCCGCGCCCGCGTCGGGCCAGCGGTTCGCGCGGCGCACCGGCGACATCGCCAGCAGCGTCACCCCGGACACGACAAACGACCCGGCGTCCAGCCCGAACGACCACCCCACCCCGATCGCCCCGATGACCGCCCCGCCGATCGCAGGGCCGACCAGGCGCAGCGCCAGCGGGCGGATGAGCTGGTCAAGCGAGTTGGCCTGGGCCAGCGAGTCGGAGGGCAGCAGCTGAGGCACGAGTGCGTCAGACGCGGGATCAAAGAACGCCGTGGCCGCCCCATAGATCACCGCGACCGCCATGAGTTCCCACAGCCGCAGCGACCCGCTCACCGACAGAAAGGCCAGGACGCCCAGCCCAGCCGCACGTACGCCGTCGGCGCACAGCATCACCAGCCGGCGGTCGTAGCGATCCGAGACGGCGCCCCCCAGCAGCAGGCAGGCGATCGTGGGGATCGTCATCGCGATGCCGACGCTGGCCAGCGCGGTGGGCGCGTCCGACAGGGCGTAGACCTGCCACGCGAGCGCGACCAGGAACAGGCCGTCGCCCAGCAGCGACACGCTCATGCCGCCGACGAGCAGCCGGTAGTCACGGTGGGCCAGGGGCGTGAACAGGCGGACGCGGTCAAACCCGCCGACCCGGTCCAGTCCCTCGTAGCTGTGCTGCATGGCCGACCGAGCCCCCGGGCTCTCGTGTCCTAACTCGCCGTGGGGATCGCCGTGCCGTCGACGTCGCCGGCGCGATCGTCCAGGTAGGTGAGGAGCGCCACCGGCTCCATGGGACGGGCGAAGTAGAAGCCCTGGCCGGTCTCGCAGCCGAGGTCGCGCAGGGTGGCCGATTGCTCGGGGAACTCGATGCCCTCGGCCACGACCTCCAGGTCGAAGGTCTCGCCCAGCCCCAGCACGGCGGAGGCCAGACCCGAGGTCACCGGCGACGCGCCGGCGGCCAGCAGCGAGCGGTCCATCTTGAGGATGTCCAGCGGGAACTTGCTCAGGTAGCTCAGCGACGAGTAGCCGGTGCCGAAGTCATCCATGGCCAGGCGCACGCCCAGGTCGTGCAGCTCCTGCAGGCGGCTGACGGCCAGCTCGATGTCGGTCATCATCACCGACTCGGTGATCTCGAGGGTCAGCGCGCTGGGCTCCAGGCCCGCGTCGGCCAGCGCCGCGCGGACGTCGCCGACGATGTCTGACTGAAACAGTTGCTTGACCGACAGGTTGATGCCGATGCCGGGCTTGACCGCCGCGGTGGTGTCCTCGCGGAAGAGCTTGGCCTGGCGGCACCCCTCGCGCAGGACCCAGCGGCCGATCGGCACGATCAGCCCGCTCTCCTCCGCGAAGGGGATGAACTCGAGCGGCGGGATCAGGCCGCGGGTGGGGTGGCGCCAGCGCAGGAGCGCCTCGACGCTGGTCACCGCGCCGTCGCGCAGGCGCACCAGGGGCTGGTAGTCGAGCTTGAACTCGTCGCGCTCGAGCGCGCGCTGCAGGTCGGCGCGCAGCTCCAGGCGCGCCACGACCTGCTCGTGCATGGCCGGCTCGAACACGCGGTAGCCGCCCTTGCCCTCGCCCTTGGCGATGTACATGGCCGCGTCGGCGTTGCGGATGAGCTCGTCGGCGTCGGTGGCGTGGCCGGCCTCGGCCACCGAGATGCCCAGACTGGCGCGGATGATGATGTCGTTGTGGTCGAGCTGGAGCGGGCGGGCCAGCGTCTCGAGGATCCGCTCGGCGGTCTCGGCGGCGGACTGGATGTCGTGGACGTCCTCCAGTAGGACCGCGAACTCGTCGCCGCCGAAGCGCGCGGCGGTGTCGGCGGCGCGAATGCTGGCGGAGATCCGCTGGGCCACCTCGAGCAGCACCCGGTCGCCGGCGGCGTGCCCGAGGCTGTCGTTGACGGTCTTGAAGTCGTCGAGGTCGACGAACACAACGGCCATCCCGATGCCCTCGCGCAGCGATCGCGCCACCGCGTGGCGGACGCGCTCGTTGAACAGCGCGCGGTTGGCCAGGTGGGTGACGGGGTCGTGGAAGGCCTGGTGGGCCAGCTGCTCCTCGAACTCCTTGCGCTCGGAGACGTCGCGGCCGTTGAGCACGACGCCCTGGACGGCGTCGTCGTCGAGCAGGTTGGAGTGCAGGATCTCGAAGTAGCGCAGCTCGCCGTCCTTGGTCTGCAGCAGGCACTCGATGACCTCGGGGCGGCCGGTGGCGCCCGCGCCGTCCGATAGTCGGCGCAGCAGGCGCCCCTGCTCCTCGGGATGCAGCAGCGACTCGAACGACTTGCCGATGACCTCGTCGGCGGTGTAGCCGAGGACGCGCTCGATCGACGGGCTCTGGTACGCGATCGTGTTGTCGGCGCGCAGGACCGTGATGAGATCCGTGGCGTTGGCCACCAGCGTGGAGAACCGTGCCTCGGAGGCCTGACGGTGGACCTCCTCGGAGAGCTCCGCGCTGCCCAGCGCCAGCGCGACCTGATGGGCCAGCGTGCGCATGGCGTAGCCGGTGTCGGCGTCGCCGCAGGGGGCGCCGGCCACCACGAACATGAGCAGCGAGCCGGCATTGTCGCCCTGGCGCAGCTCCAGGCCCAGCACGGGATCGTCGCCGATCGGCAGGCGTAGCTGCTGCCGCGCGTAGGCCGGCAGCATGGCCACGCCGCGGGCATCGCACTCCTGGACGAGCGCGGCGACCTCGCCGGCGACCGTCCACTCGACCAGACCACCGCGATCGTCGATGGCCAGCACGCGGACCGTCTCGCCGGTGATCCGGCACAGGCGGGCGTCGACCTGGTCGCCGCCGAGCTCGACTACGGCCTGCAGCGCGGCGATCGTGATCTCACCGCGATCGGTGGCACCGACGAGCAGGCCGCCGGCCGCCGACAGGGCGCGCTCGCGCGCGGCCGCCTTCTCGCGCTGGCGCACGAGCCCGGCCATGCGGCCGATGACCAGCGTGAAGAGCACTATCGAGGCGCCGATGAGCACCACCGCGTCCCAGTTGTGCTGAGGGATCGTGCTGACGAGCTCGAGGATCGGCGCGATCAGCGTGGCCCCGGCGAGCAGGATGAGGCGCAGGGTGGTGAGGCGCGACTCGCGGCCGGTCTCGACGTCGGAGAGCTCGACCATCGAGGGGTGCAGGGCCGCGGCGCCCCACAGCAGGTAGAAGAAGATCCAGCCGGCGTCGAGCCACAGCTGGTGCGTGTAGGTGCCGTCCAGGGTGAGGATCCCGTAGACGAAGTCGGTGAGCAGCAGCGTGACGATGCTGGCGATGAGCAGGTAGAAGCTCGGTCGGCGCTTGCCCGCGTCGACGGCCAGGCGGACCGCCGCCGCCAGCAGGATGAGGTCACCGGTCGGATAGGCGATCGACACGAGCTTCTGGATCAGCGTCAGCGATCCGTCGTGGATCTGGGGGGCGATGAGGAACAGGAAGGAGACGAGGCTGAGCCCGACGCTCATGATCACCGCGTCGATGACGCCGGGGCCGTCGGCGCGCTGGTTGCGGCGGCGCACCAGCAGCAGCAGGCCGATCATCAGCACCGGGTAGACGGCGACGTACATCGCGTCGCCCGGCGAGGGGAACGGCACGTCGGCTCCGAACAGCTTGGGATAGCTGTAGGTGTAGATGTCGCCCATGAAGAACAGGGCCAAGCCGCCGGCCATGAACCACCACGCGCTGCGGGCGGCGGGCTTGTGGATGCGTATGCCGGCGGCGATGCCGAGGACGCCGTACAGGCCCAGGCCGTTGATGACCGGGCCCGAGCCCTTGAAGGGCGGTGCAAAGACGTAGAGCCCGCAGAGGATCGCGCCAACGGCGAGATACAGCCACCAGTAGTGGCGCGACCGCGTGGACATCTTGTCCGGTGCCGAGGTGCTCATCAGGAGTGACTACTCGGCAGGAGAACCCTGGAGCTTGAAGCGTTCGGCGATTTCGCCGAGAACGTCGCACAGATGGTCGACCTGCTCGTCGGTGTTGGCCGACGTGAGCTGGATGCGGAAGCCGACCTCGTTGCGGGGGACGAGGGGGTAGGCGGCCATCGTCACGTAGATGCCGCGATCGAAGAGGAGGTCGCCGACCGCGTCGAGGCTGTCGGGGTCGGCCAGCGGGACCTCGACGATGGGGAAACCCGACCGGTTGGGCGTGTAGACGCCCAGCTCCGACAGGCGGTCCAGGACGCGCCAGGTGAGGTGATGCAGCTTGCCGCGCAGTTGCTCGCCGCGCTTCTCGTTGACGCGCAGGCCCTCGAGCACGGTGGCCAGCGAGGCCACCGGCGAGGGGCCCGAGTACAGGTAGGGCGGGGCGGCTGTCTTGAGCACCTGCTTGACGGCGGCGGGGCAGGCGAGGAAGGCCAGCAGCGACGAGTAGGCCTTGGAGAACCCGCCGACCAGCACGACGTTGTCGTAGCTCTCGCCCAGGTGGCGGACGATGCTGTTGCCCCGGGCGCCGTAGTTGCAGACCTCGGCGCCGGAGCGCTCGCCGATCACGCCGAAGCCGTGGGCGTCATCGACGTAGAGCAGCGCGCCGTGCGCGCGCGCCAGCTCGGCGAAGGCGTGGAGATCCGGCGCGTTCCCGGTCATGCTGTTGACGCCGTCGATGAGGATCATCCCCGGGCGGCGCCAGTCATTGGCGCGCAGGAGAGACTCGAGCTCGTCCAGGCCGTTGTGGGGAAAGCGCGCCACCGTGGCGCCGCGGGCCTCGGCCATCGCGCAGCCGTCGTAGATCGTCTTGTGGGCGCGGCTGTCGAGGAACAGCGTGCCCCCGCCGGCGAGGACCGGGATCACCGACATGTGGATGTGAGTGATCGTCGGCAGCACGAGGGTGTCCTCGGCGCCGAGGAGCTCGGTGAGCTTGTGCTCGATCTCCTCGTAGAGGACGGGGCTGCCCAGCAGACGGCTCCAGCTGGGGTGGGTGCCCCACTTGGCCAGGTACTCGGGGACCGCATTGATGATCTCCTCGTCGAGATCGAGGCCCAGGTAGTTACAGGAGGCGTAGTCGGTCAGCCACTGATCGCCGATCCGGATGTCACGCCCGTCGATCTCGTCGATGACGGCATCGAGCATGCGGTGCGAGTACTGCAGGCGAGCGAGATCCTCGGTGGAGCGGATCCAGCGCTGCAGCCAGTGGTCGTGGTGGCGCTGGCCCCAGCCGAGCGCATCCCGCGGGTCGACGGGACCGGACGTGGCCAGGGATCTCCGCGGGGGCGTGGACGGGTTGGGCTCAGAGGCGTCAGACCAGCGCATCCCTCGCGTTATCGGTCGGGCCTTCGGGAACCTGAAGAGCCGTCGTCAACTTTTTGGAAATCAGCGTGGTGCCGGGCGTGTGAGCGGCAACAACTCAGTCGCGGTGCGCGGCCTCATCCATTTGCGCGAGGGCGATCGCGCCCAGGACCCCGGCCCGATCACCGAGCATCGGAGCCACCACGTAGCGCTCGATCTCCTCCCCGAGCATGGGGGTCTCGAGGTATCCGGCGTTGAGCTCGATCAGCCGGCTGCGGACGGCCGCGAGCAGGCCCGGGCGGTCCATCACGCCGCCCCCGGCGACGACGCGCTGAGGCGAGGCCACGAGCACGATGGCGAGGATCCCGAGCGCGACGTACTCGGCCTCGAGCTCCCATGCCGGGTGGTCATCGGGCAGCCCGCGAGGGTCGGTGCTCCAGCGCGCGGCGAGCGCCCCGCCCGAGGCCAGGCCCTCCCAGCAGTCTCCATGGCGCGGACAGGACCCGGCAAACGGGTCGCGATCGCGGTCGTGGGGGATGCGGAGGTGGCCCACCTCGGGGTGGATGAGCCCGTGGACCGGGCAGCCGTCGACCAGGATCCCCGCGCCGATTCCGGTGCCGATCGTGAGGTAGCAGACGTTCTGGGCTCCGGCGGCCGCGCCCCAGCGATGCTCACCGATCGCCGCCGTGGTGACATCGGTCTCGAAGTGCACGGGCACCCCAAGCCGGTCGCGCAGCACGGGCGCCACCGCGGTGTGGTCCCAGCCGGGCTTGGGCGTGCTGGTGACGTGCCCCCAGGTCGGCGAGCCCGGATCGAGGTCGACCGGTCCAAACGAGCCGACCCCGATCGCGGCCGCGCGGGGCCCGCGCTCAAAGAAGGCGGCGATGCGCTGAAGCGTCGCGCCCGGCTGGCCGGTGGCGAAGGTCTCCTGCGCGACGATGTCGTCGGGGCCGGTGCCCAGGGCGCACACCACCCATGTGCCCCCGGTCTCGACTCCTCCGTAGAGGTTCCCCATCGGCCCCAATCATGACCGCTTTGCCGGGTGCGACGCGCCCAGCGTGAGCAGGGCGGCGCTGCCGGCCCCGAGCGTCACCGAGTACGTGCCCCCGCGAGGCGTGACCGTCTGCGCGACGGGCGCCCTCAGGACGCCGTTGCGGGTGGCGGCGCCAAACGTCCGCCCGCCCAGGGTCACGCCCGAGGTGGCATAGGCGCTGGACGCCTGTAGTCGCTCCAGGCTCGCGGGCCCCGGGACGGTGGGGGTGTGTACCACGGCCGAGGCGGCGCTGGAGAGGCTGTCGTTGATGAGCAGAACGCGGACGGAGTGGTCGGGGGCGCGCGTCGCCCACGCGCGCAGGGGACCCTGGCTGCCCGAGACGACGCGCAGCAGCCGCGACCCGGCGGGCGCGGCCTGGGCGAACATCAGGGCGCCGTAGTAGAGGGGGTGCACGCTCGCGCGCGGCCGCCCGTGGGCCGTGGAGAAGTCAAACAGGCCGTTGTTGGAGTTGGGATAGGTGTGGAGGTTGACCCCGTCGACGCCGTCACCCGCCATGGTGAACAGGGCGTCCATCACCCACAGCGCGGAGGCGAGCGTGTCCGAGACGCCGCGGCGCCCGTTGCAGGTCACCGATCCCATCTCGTCGATGCGGTACGCGGCGCCGTTGCGGTGGGCGGCCGCGACGTACGGGCCGATCGTGCTCACCTCGCCGCGCGAGGCGGCGAGGCTCACCAGGTTGGGGACCGTGGGGTACACGGGCGACGCGGGGTTCTTGACGCACTGGTTGAGGCCGTAGGCGTGCGAGGTGAGCATCCGCACCCGCGAGTGCGGCGACAGCAGGCGGTCAAACGCGTCGGCCCACGGCGTATTCCCCGTCTCCGGGCCGGCGATCGGCAGCCGCGGCACGACCTTCATGGTCCGCGTCACCTCCTGGACATAGTTGTCCGGGCCGTACGCCGGCGGCCGCGAGTACACCGGCGAGCCGTCGTGGCTGTACCAGGGCAGAGAGCGCCCGCCCTGGCGCCGGTACCACGGGATGAGCGTGTAGAGGTCGGGCTCGTTGCCGATCTGCAGCGCGCCGATGTAGCGGCTGCCGATGCCCTTGACCAGCCCATCGGCCTCCACCTGGCTGATCCGCGTGCTGTTGGCCTCCAGGTTGATGCCCAGCAGGTACTGGGCGTTCAGGGCCTGGGCCAGGGCGTGCGCGGCGGCCGCCCAGTGCGTGGTGAGCCCATAGGTGACGCCCAGGGGCCGGCTCATCCCCCGCACCGGCCACCACACGCGGTCGGTGCTCTGCCCGCCGACGCGGATATTGGGCCGGCCGGCCGGATCGAGGTTCTTGACGAGCTTGGCGAAGATCGGGTTGACCGACGCCGCGGACCGCGTGGGCGCCGACACCAGTTTGGGGATCTCGTTGAACTCCAGCGCCAGGCCCAGGAAGTTGGACGGCACCGAACGCCCGTGCGTGGCCCCGGTCACGCCGAGGTGAAAGACATACGCGCGCGCGGACGCGGCGGCGCCGGCGGCGGCGAGGCCCACCACGCACAGCAGCATCGTCAGCCGGCGAGCGAGCCGGGGCAACGGGGCGGGCACCGGCAGCAGGGTAGTGGGTTTGCCGGGGACGTTGTGCGACGTTTCTGGGAGGCCCACCAGCCAAAGTGTGGGACAGTTCCGCCGATGGCCCGACCCCAGGCGACTCCCCGCGCGCTCGCGGTGGCGCGCGGCGATGAGCCCGCCGATCTGCTGATCACCGGTGGCCGCGTGTTCGCCGACGCCACCCGGGAATGGGTCGACACGTCGCTGGCTGTCGCCGACGGGGTGATCGCCGGCTGGGGCGAGCGCGAGGCGCGCGAGGTGCTCGACGTCGACGGCGCGGCACTCACCCCGGGCTTCATCGACGCCCACATGCACCTGGAGTCCACCAAGCTGTGGATCGACGAGTTCGTCTCCACGGTGCTGCCCGCCGGCACCACCGCGGTGGCCGCCGACCCCCACGAGCTCGCCAACGTGCTCGGCGTCCCGGGCATCCTCGCCCTCATGGCGGCCGCGGCGCCGCTGCCGTTCACCTTCGCGGTGTACGCGTCCAGCTGCGTGCCCGCGTCGCCGTTCGAGTCCGCCGGGGCGACGCTGGACGCGACCGACATCGGCGAGCTCATCGCCCGCCACGGCGCCCGCGGGGTGGCCGAGGTCATGAACTTCCCCGGCGTGATCGGCGGCGATGAGGAGATGCTGGCGCGCGTGGCGGTGGCGGCGGGGCTGCGCGTCGACGGACACAGCCCCGGTGTCTCGGGGCCGCGGCTCGATGCCTACCTCGCCGCCGGAGTCGAGTCAGACCATGAGAGCACGCTGCTGGCCGAGGCCGAGGAGAAGCGGCGCAAGGGCATGTGGGTGTTTCTGCGCCAGGGTTCCGCCAGCCAGAACCTGGTGGAGCTGGCGCCCTCGATCGTCGCCCACGGCACCGATCAGGCGGCGTTCTGCACCGACGATCGCGAGCCCGACACCCTGCGCACGCTCGGTCACGTCAACGACTGCGCGCGCCTGGCCGTGGCCAGCGGCATCTCCGAGGTCGAGGCCATCCTGCTGGCCAGCACCAACCCCGCCCGCTACCACGGCTTCGACGCGCTGGGGAGCCTCGGACCCGGACACCAGGCCGACATCCTGGCCTTCTCGTCGCTCGGAACCTGGTGGCCCGATCTCGTATGGCAGCGGGGCCGGGCCGTCGTGACCGCCGGCGCGCTCGTGCCCGGCGCGGTCCCGGCCGCCCCGGTCCCCGACCTACTGCGCGACACGGTCCACGTGGGCGTGCTGCCCGGCGCCGACGCGCTGGTGCTGCCCGTGGCGCTGGGCACCCACGTGCGGGCGATCGGCGTCGAGAGCCACAGCCTCACCACGCGGCGCACCGAGCTCGAGGTGGATCCCGACGCCGACCTCGCCCACGCCGCCGTGGTCGAGCGTCACCGCGCCACCGGTCGCGTGGGGCGCGGGTATGTCACCGGCTTTGGCCTGCAGCGCGGCGCGATCGCCTCCACCGTCGCCCACGACGCCCACAACCTCGTCGTCGTGGGACGGTCGGGGGAGGACATGCACAGCGCGGTCGCGCGCCTGGCCGAGATCGGCGGCGGCCAGGTGGCCGTGCTCGACGGGGGCGTCCTGGCCGAGGTCCCGCTGCCCCTCGCCGGGCTGATGAGCGACGCCTCCGCCGCCGAGGTGGCCGGCCGGATCGAGGCGCTCAACCGCGCCGCCGCCGAACGCCTGGGCACGACGGTGGCCGAGCCCTTCATGCAGCTGTCGTTCATCGCGCTGTCGGTGATTCCCCAGCTGCGCCTCACCGACGGCGGCCTGGTCGACGTCGACCGCTTCGCCTACGTCCCGGTGCAGGTCGACTGATCGCCGCGCCCGGGGCGGGGCGGGGCGCGCGGATTAGCGCCAGCCGCGCGGGCGGTTAGCGCAGGGTTAGGCGCGCGCCCGCACATGAGAGGTCGCTCACCCCGCGCGCGTTCGTTTAGGCGTCGCTAAGGCGACGTCCCGAATCTCGTTCCGCCTGCCGCTGAGGGGCCACTGGACGGCGGGCGGGAGAGGCGCCGGTTTCGGCCGGTCACAGACCACAGACCAACGCACGAAAGGACGCCATGCGCGACACCCGCCACCCCCGCCTGCGAGCCGCGCTGCCGCTCGCGGTCAAGGTCCCCGAGATCACGCTGATCTTCTGGGTCCTGAAGCTCCTCACCACCGGCATGGGTGAGGCGATGTCTGACTTCATGGGCCAGCACAGCGTCCCTATCGCCGGTGCCGTCGGGATCTTCGGGCTGGCCGTCGCGATGTGGCTGCAGTTCCGCGCCCCGGAGTACCGCGCGCCCGTGTACTGGTTTGCCGTGATGATGGTCGCGGTGTTCGGCACGATGGCCGCCGACGGCATCCGCGACGGCGCCGGCATCTCCTACTCGGTGACCACGCCGCTGTTCGCCGCGTTCGTGGCCGCCACCTTCTTCGCCTGGTACCGCAGCGAGGGCACGCTCTCGATCCACTCGATCACCACCCGCCGCCGTGAGGCCTTCTACTGGACCGCGGTGCTGGGCACATTCGCGCTGGGGACGGCGGCCGGCGACCTCACCGCATACACGCTCCACCTCGGCTTCTGGACCTCGGCGGTGCTCTTCGCGGTCGTCTTCGCCCTCCCGGCCATCGGATGGTGGCGGCTGAACCTCAACCCGGTCATCGCCTTCTGGGCCGCCTACGTGGTCACCCGCCCGCTCGGGGCCTCGTTTGCCGACGGCTTCAGCAAGCACGCCGGCGGCGGCCTGGGCCTGGGCGACGGCACCGTGAGCGCGGTGGCGCTCGTGGTGTTCATCGCACTGGTCGCCTACGTCGCGGTGACCAAGCGCGACGTCCAGCGCCGCCACGCTCATGGCGAGCGGGCCCATCACCTGCACATGCCGCACCCGCACCTGGAGCGCGGGCCCCAGCCGCAGCCCGCCGAGAGCTGAAACAAACGTCCAGAAACCAGGGCCCCTAGACCAAGGTGCAGTAGCCACGCCCTGGCCCCGGGTTGCACACTCCGAACCAGAGGCGAGGCATTCGACTCGTTTGCCGGCGCCGACGGTACGTCCGCGGGCGGGGTTCTCGCCCGCGGCGTCAACGTGCCGTCGCCCGGTCGTTCGGCGATGCCGGTCTCCGACCCGAGTCGGCCTCGCCCCCTGTGCCCCGGGCGAGAGGCGGCCACCACCCCGTCTCTCGCCCACTCCTTCGCACGCCCAGCTGGCGCCGCGCTAATGTAAACCTTTACATGGCAGCCGGTATTTACGATGTCGCCCGGCGCGCCGGGGTCTCGGTGGCGACCGTGTCGCGGTCGTACACCGTGCCCGAGGCGGTGCGCGAGGCCACCCGCGAGCGGGTCCTGCGGACCGCCGCCGAGCTCGGCTATCAGCCCAATCGCGCGGCCCGGGGGTTGATCACGGGACGCACGGGCAATGTGGGAGTGATCGTTCCCGACCTGGCCAACCCCTATTTCCAGGGCGTGCTCAAGGGCGCGCAGGCGCAGGCGCGCGAGGCCGACTACGCGGTGTTCGTCGCCGATGGCCAGGAGAGCGCGGCCGAGGAGGAGGCGCTCATCGGCGCCATGACCAAGCAGGTGGACGGGATCCTCCTGTGCTCCAGCCGCCTGGAGCCGAGTGCCCTGGCCGGCCTCGAGTCCGCGCCGGCGGTGGTGCTGCTCAACCGCCGCATCGACGGGCTGAGCACCGTGACCGTCGACAGCGGCGACGGGATGCGCCAGGCGATGGCCCACCTGGCCGAGCTGGGTCATCGGCGCTGCGCCTTCCTCGCCGGCCCGCGGCGGTCGTGGTCAAACCAGCAGCGCCTGCGCGGTCTGCGCGCGGCGGCCAAGGCCGCCCATGCCGAGATCGTCACCATCGGGCCGGTGGCGCCGCAGTTCGAGGGTGGCGTGAACGCCGCCGAGCAGGTGCTGGCCAGCGACGTCACCGCCGTGCTGGCCTACAACGACCTCGTGGCCGCGGGCATGCTCAGCCGCCTGGCCCAGCTCGGCGTCGAGGTGCCCGCCCAGCTCAGCGTCCTCGGCTTTGACGACATTCCGCTGGCGGCGATGCTCACGCCGGCGCTCACCACCGTCTCCGCGCCGACGGTCCAGGCGGGCGCCGCCGCCGTCGATGCCCTGCTCAGCCGCCTGGAGCAGCCCGACGCGCCGCCCACCGCCCAGCAGCTGGCGGCCACGCTCGTGGTCCGCGAAACGACCGGGCTGCCGCGGGCCGGCCACTCTCTGCACCTGACCAACCAAGGAGCCGTGTGATGCGACCACTGACCACCGCGGGTGACGCGACCGCCCATATCAACCTCGCCCTGGCCGACCTGAGCCCGGGCGAGGAGCTTCAGCTGCCCGCCGACGGCGAGACCGCCGCGGTGGTGCTGAGCGGCGCCGTCGATGCCTCCACCAGCGACGGCGCCTCGCTCGGTCGCGCCGGTGGCCGCGCGTCCGTGTTCGAGGCGCCCGGCGACACCGTCTACGCCCCCGCCGGAACGGGCCTGCGATTGGTCGCCGCCGACGGCACGGCCCAGATCGCGGTCGCCTCCGCCGCCGCCGAGCCGTCCGCCGACGCGCCCCCGGCGCGCGTCATCGGCCCGTCCGACCAGCGCGTTGCCGAGGTCGGAGAAGGCAACTGGGGCCGCACCGTGCGCACGATCCTCGGGCCCGAGCACGACGCGCAGCGGCTGCTGCTCGGTGAGACGATCAACCCGCCGGGCAACTGGTCCTCCTATCCCCCGCACCGCCATGACCGCCACAACCCGCCCGATGAGGTCGATCTCGAGGAGGTCTACCTGTTCCGCACCAACCCGGCGGGCGGCTTCGGCGTCCAGCTGCGCTACGAGCTCGACGGCGAGAACGCCGAGGAGTCCTTCATGGTCCGCGACGACGACATCGCCGTCATCCGTACCGGCTTTCATCCCGTGGTGGCCGCCTCGGGCTATGAGCTGTACTACCTGTGGGTCATGGCCGGCGAGGGCCGCGTGATGATGCCCTACCTGGACCCCGCCCACGCGTGGGTGATGAACGGAGGCTGATCATGGACCTCGCCGAGGCCGTGCTCCAGCTGCACCCGGGGGACCCGGTCGCCCTCGCGCGCCGCGAGCTCGAACCGGGCACCGAGCTTCACGGTGCCGGGCGCCACGTCACCGTGCGCGACACCGTGCCCCACGGCCACAAGGTCGCCCTGTCCGACATCGCCGCGGGCGAGCAGGTGCTCAAGTACGGGCAGCCGATCGGGATCGCGACGCAGTCGATCGCGGCCGGCGAGCACATCCATGAGCACAACCTGCGCTCGCTCTCACGCGAGGGGGTCCCGGTACCCGCCCAGGGTGGCCGGGGCGGCGCGACGCCGGCCGCCGGGCCCGCGCGGGCCGCGAGCCAGGCGCCCGCGCCGCCGGCCGAGATCCCCACCTTCCACGGCATCGTCCGGCCGGACGGCCGGGTCGGCACCCGCAACTACGTGGCGGTGCTCAGCTCGGTCAACTGCTCGGCCACCGTGGTCAAGCGGATCGCGGCGCAGTTCTCGGCGCCCGGCGCGCTCGACACGCACCCGGGCGTGGACGGCGTCATCGCGATCACCCACGGCAGCGGCTGCGGCCTGTCCCGTGACGGCGAGGGCCTTGCCGTGCTGCGGCGCACGCTCAGCGGTTATGCGCGGCACCCCAACGTGGCCGCCGTCCTGGTCGTGGGGCTCGGCTGCGAGGTCAACCAGATCAACGCGCTCGTCGACGGCTTCGATCTCGCCGAGGGCGTCCCGCTGCGACGCCTGGTCATCCAGGAGCTCGGCGGCTCGATGGCGACGGTGCGCCGCGGCACCGAGCTCGTCACCGAGCTGCTGCCCGAAGCGGCGGCACCGCGCCAGCCGGTGCCCGCCTCAGAGCTCGTGCTCGGGCTCAACTGCGGAGGCTCTGACGGCTGGTCGGGGGTCACCGCCAACCCGGTGGTCGGGGTCGCGGTCGACCGCCTCGTCGCCGCCGGGGGCACCGCGATCCTCGGCGAGACGCCCGAGATCCATGGCGCCGAGCACCTGCTCACGAGCCGCGCGGCGTCCCCGGAGGTCGCCGGCCGGCTCATGGAGCGCATCGAGTGGTGGGAGCGCTACACCGCCGCCGAGGAGGGACACATGGACAACAACCCCTCCCCCGGCAACCGCGCCGGCGGCGTGACGACGATCGAGGAGAAGTCGCTGGGCGCGGTGGCCAAGGGGGGCTCGAGCCCGCTGCAGGCCGTCTACCACTACGCCGAGCCCGTCACCGCCAAGGGCCTGGTGTTCATGGACACGCCCGGCTATGACCCGGTCAGCGTGACCGGGATCGTCGCCGGCGGCGCCAACCTGGTGTGCTTCACCACCGGCCGCGGATCGGTGTTCGGCTGCAAGCCCGCGCCGAGCCTGAAGCTGGCCACCACCACGCAGCTCTATGAGCGGATGGCCGACGACATGGACTTCAACGCCGGGACCGTCCTGGACGGGGAGGCGACGGTGTCCGAGCTGGGCGACGTCCTCTTTGCGGAGATCCTGGCCACGGCCTCCGGGCGCCCCACCAAGTCAGAGGAGTTCGGCTTCGGTGACGAGGAGTTCGCCCCCTGGCAGCTCGGCGCGGTGATGTGACCCCGCGCCTGGACCTGGCCACCCTGGAGCAGCTTGGGGCCGACGTGGCGCCGCGCGTCGATCCCGGCGCGCTGCGCGTCGGGATCGTGCACCTGGGCATCGGCGCGTTTCACCGCGCCCATCAGGCCGTCTACACCGAGGATGCGATCGCCGCGCAGGGCGGGGACTGGGGCATCTGCGCCGTCACCCAGCGCAGCCCGACCGTCGTGAGGCAGCTGCAGCCCCAGGACGGCCTGTACACCCTGGCCCAGCGCGACGGCGCCGGCGAACGGTTGCGCGTCATCGGCGCCGTCCGCGAGCTGCACTGGGCCCGCGCCGACCCCGACGCCGTGCTCGAGCGCATGGCCGACCCCGGCACCCGGGTGATCTCGCTCACGGTGACCGAGAAGGGCTATCACCAGGACCCGGCCACCCACCGCCTCGCCGTGGACGCGCCCGACGTGGCCGCGGACCTCGCCGACGGCGGCACCCGCACCGTGGTGGCCCAGCTGGCGCGCGGGCTGGCCCGGCGCCGCGCGCGCGACGGGGGCCCGGTCACCGTGCTCTGCTGCGACAACCTCCCCGACAACGGCCACGTGCTGCAGGGGCTGGTGGCCGACTTCGTGCACCGGGCGCCCGCATCCGATGGGTTGGGCGATTGGATCGCAGCCCAGGTGACCTTCCCCTCAACCATGGTCGACCGCATCACCCCCGCCACCACCGAGGCCGACCTGGAGCGCATCGCCGCCGAGCTCGGCGCGCGCGACGAGGGCGCCGTGGTCACCGAGCCGTTCACACAGTGGGTCATCCAGGACGCGTTCGCCGCCGGGCGACCCGCGTGGGAGCGGGCCGGGGCGATCATGACCGACGACGTGCGGCCCTACGAGCAGATCAAGCTGCGCCTGCTCAACGGGGCCCACTCGGCACTGGCCTATCTCGCCGTGCTCGCCGGCGATGAGCTCGTCTCTGACGCGGTGGGCCCCGACCGCCCGTTTGCGGCGTTGCTGCGCGAGCTGATGGCCGTCGACGTCGCCCCGACCCTGGCGGTGCCCGATGGCTTTGACCTGCCCGCCTACCAGGACGAGCTGCTGCAGCGCTTCGCCAACCCGGCGCTGCGCCATCGCACGATCCAGATCGCCATGGACGGCAGCCAGAAGCTGCCGATGCGGCTGCTGGGGACGATCCGCGACCGCCGGCGGGCGGGCGCCGAGCCGGTGGTGGCCTCGCTCGGCGTGGCCGCGTGGATGCGCTTTGTCAGCGCGCGGCGCTCCGACGGCGGGCGCGCGCTCCCCGTCGATGACCCGCTGGCCGACGCCATCGCCGAGCGCCTGGCCGGGCGCGAGGACCCCGAGCCGGTCGTCGACAGCCTGCTTGAAATGCGCCAGATCTTTGATGAGGAGCTGGCCGGCGACCGCGCGTGGCGCGCCCTGCTCATCGACCAGCTGACCGCGCTGATCCGCGACGGGGCCGAGCGGACCGCCCGCCAACTCGCGGGTTGAGGACAATGCCGTCGGTGCCCGACCGCCTCCCCATCACCCCCCAGCTCGCGCAGTCGGGCGTCGTGGCCATCCTGCGCGGGTCCAGCGACCGTGAGCTCGCCGCCGTCTCGCGCACGCTGGGCGACGCGGGCGTGACCTGCCTGGAGCTCACCCTGACCACGCCGGGGGCGATCGCCGCGCTCGCGCGGGTCCGCGCCGAGCTCGGCGACGACGTCGCGCTCGGCATGGGAAGCGTCATCGACGCCGAGCAGGCGATGGCATGCCTGGACGCGGGCGCCGAGTTCCTGGTGAGCCCGGGCGTGTGCGCCGAGGTGGCGGTGTACGCGGCCGAGCGCGCCGTGGCCTGCTACCCCGGGGCGTGGACGCCGACCGAGCTGCTCGAGGCCTGGCGGTTGGGCGCGCCGGCGGTGAAGCTGTTTCCGGCGGCGTCGGGCGGGCCACGCCACCTCAAGGACGTGCGCGCGCCTCTGCCCCACATCCCGCTGGTCCCCACCGGGGGCGTCGGCCTGGACCAGATCGCCGACTATGTCGCAGCGGGCGCCGTCGCGGTGGGTCTCGGCGGCCCGCTCATCGGCGACGCGCTCGATGGCGGGTCGCTGTCCGCACTGGGCGAGCGGGCGCGGGTGGCGCTGGAGGCCGTGCAGAACGGGCGCAGCCGGACATGAGCGCGGGCCTGGTCACCGCCGGGGAGACGATGGGGCTCGTCGTCCAGGGCGCGCCCGGCTCGCTGCGCAACGGCGAGCCGATGACGTTCGGCATGGGCGGCTCTGAGTCCAACGTGGCGATCGGCGTGCGCCGCCTCGGGCTACCGGCGACGTGGATCGGGCGAGTTGGCGCCGACCCTCCCGGCGAGCTGATCCTGCGCGAGCTGCGCGCCGAGCAGGTGCAGGCGATCACGGTGGCCGACCCCTCGCCGACCGGGCTGATGGTGCGCTGGCGCCCGAGCGGCGCGCACGGGCGGGTCACCTACTACCGCCGCCACAGCGCCGGGTCACACCTGTCGGCCGAGGACATCCCGGCCGAGCTGGTGCGCGACGCCGCGGTCCTGCACGTCACCGGGATCACCCTGGCGCTCGGCCCCGGGCCCGCGGCGGCGATCGCGCACGCCGTGGAGGTCGCCCGCGCGGGCGGCACGACTGTGAGCTTTGATCTCAACTACCGCAGCGCGCTGTGGTCCCCCGAGGAGGCGGCGCCCGCGCTGGAGGCCGCCGTGCGCCGCGCCGACGTCGTCTTCGCCGGGGAGACCGAAGCCGAGATCATCACCCGCACCGCCGACCCTCTGCAGGCCGCGCTGGCCCTCGAGGCCCTCGGCCCGGCCCAGGTGATCATCAAACGCGGCGCCGATGGCTGCCTGGCGCGCATCGGCGGGGTGACCCTGGAGCAGCCGGCGCCGGTGGTGACGGTGGTGGACACCGTCGGGGCGGGCGACGCGTGCGTGGCCGGCTACCTGGCCGAGCTCATGAGCGGCGCCGAGCCGACGCTGCGCCTGCGCACGGCGGCGGCGGCCGGTGCGTTCGCGGTCACCGTGTCCGGCGACTGGGAGGGCATGCCCGACCGCCGCTCGCTGGCGCTGCTGGAGGCCAGCGAGCCGGTCAGCCGCTGACGGGCGTGCGCTGCACACGGATGCGGACAAGAGCAGGGCGCCAGTGCGCTGCGCGCCGGGCGGGGCAAGAGCAGGGCGGGCGACGCCAGCACAGGCGCCGCCCTCCCGTTTCACCAGCTACGGTGACCAGGTCACCGGCTTGCTGATGTAGCTCTCGGTCCCGGTGTACGCGACCTTCCGGATGCCCCCGGGTACCAGGAAGGTCAAGCACGTTTGAAAACTCGAACCAGGGCCCATGGTCTTGGGCGGGAACACTTCGTCGCACTTGGGGAAGTCGCCGAAGAAGGTGACGCTCTGCTGGGTCTGCCCGGTGCTGTCGACGCCCTCCACCTGCACCGCGGGATCGTTGTCGGTGGTGGCGATCTTGCCCGGTCCCAGGCTGGTCATCTTCACCTTGACGTAGTACGGGGTGCTGGACTTCTCGGTGGCGTCGAGCTTGATCCCGTTGAAGTCGGCCAGCGAGCCCTTGTCCATCGACAGCACCTGCACCTTGAGCTTGTAGGTGGGGCCGTTCTTGCCCGACTTCAGCGTCGTGGACAACGGCACCGTCGCCGCGGCGCCGAGCTTGAGACTGGTGCCCGGAGCCGCCGTGCTGCCCGCGCTCACCGCCGCCGCGCTGCTCGTCGCCCCCGCGGAGCTTGTCGCCGCCGCGGAGCTCGTCGCCGCCGCGCTGGTGGTGGCCGCGGCCGATGTCGCCGCGCTGGTCTGCGCGGCCGAGGAGGCAGATGACGTCGCCCCGCCGCTGCTGCCGGAGCCGCACGCCGCGGCGCCCAGCGCCAGCGCCGTCGCAGCCAGAGCCGAGAGCCCCACCCGAGTACCCCTGGACAGATTGGTCACTGCGCCTGCGCTCCCTTCGTCGCGTCCATGCGCTCGTCGCTCTGACTGCTCATCGCCTCCTGTCGGTCCACTGCTCGCTCCAGTCGGTCCATCAGCTCCAGCCAGCCGAAGAACTCGGCCCCTGGTTGCCCCGGCGCCGTGACCTGTCCAGTGACGGTCCCGTCGCTGTGCCCGATCTGCACGATGACCTCTACGACTGCGCCCCGATTCATCGCCGATCAGGGTGCCGGAGGCGAGCGCTCAGCGCATCAGGAATGACCCTGATCTTTTGTCGCGCCGTCCCTGACGTTTTGACCCGGCGCCGCCGGCCAGGGCCGCCGCCAGCTCACCGCGCGAGCCGATCCCGAGCTTGGCGTAGGCCTGGGAGAGCTGGGTCTCCACCGTCTTGGTGGAGACGAACAGCGCCTGGGCCACCTCCCGGTTGGTCATTCCCGAGGCCGCCATCTCGGCGGTGCGCAGCTCCGCCGGCGTCAGGGCCCCCGGGCCGCGCAGCGACGTGCGCCGCGGCCGCGCCCCGGTGGCGACCAGCTCGGCGCGGGCGGCCTCGGCCAGTGCGACCGCGCCGCACTGCTGTGCGAGGTCCAGGCCCGCCGCCAGCGGCTCGCGCGCGGCGAGCGGCTCGTCGCGCCGGCGCAGGCCGACGCCGAGGCTGACCATCGCGCGGGCGCGGGCCAGCCGCGCCGGAGAGTCGTGCAGGAGCTCCACCGCCTGGCGCAGCTGGACCAGCCCGTCGGCGCCGGAGTCCAGCTCGCCGCACGACGCCAGTGCGAGCGCGGTGCGCCGGGGCGCGCCGAACGCGAGCGCGGCGTCGAGCTCTCGCCGGGCCACGGCGGCCGCCCCCTCGGCGCGGCCCAGGCGGGCGAGCGCCCCGGCGGCCACGGGGGACCAGTCCAGCAGCACGCTGAGATGACAGCCGGCGGCCGACATGCGCCGGTCGGCCTCCAGCATGTCCGCGACGCCGGCATCCAGCTCGCCCGAGGCGATGCGCACCCGGCCGCGCTCCGCCAGCACCCCGGGGCCCTGCCACACGCGAAGCTCGGCCTCCCCGAGCGGGAGCGTCTCGAGGATGGCGCGTGCCTCGTCCAGGTGTCCGCGCTCGGTGAGGATCGGGATCAGGAACATCGCGGCGAAGTGCACCGAGCCGATCTCGCGTGCCAGCTCATACGCGCGCTGGGCGTGGTCCTCGGCCTGGTCCAGGTCGCCCAGGCGCAAGGAGGTCACGCTGCACACCGTGGAGGCGTGCATGAACATCGGCGCCGAGCCGCGGCGCTGGGCCTCGGCCAGGCCGACCGCCTGTGCGGGAACGGCGTCGTCAAACTGCTCGGTCCACGTCAGCGCACGCGACGCTCCGCCGTAGGGGATGAGATCGCGCAGGAGCCGCTCGTCAGCCAGGGCCCGGCGCGCGAGCCCGGCGGCCTCGGACGCCGGCAGGCCGGTGACGACGCCGGTGGAGGCCAGCGCGGCGAGCATCAGGGGATCGCTCACCTCGTGGTTGCGGGCGCGGACCAGCCACGGGGCGGTGCGCTCGACGATCCGGCGCGTGGCGGTCAGGTCGGTGGCCCCGCCGCCGAGCAGATGCGCCTCCAGCCGCTCGACCAGGTCATCGCCCAGAACCTGTGACTCGTCGAGCATGTTCTCCACCAGCGCGCGCACCGAGTCGCCGCGACCGACGCTGAGCAGCGCGTTGGCCAGCTCGTGGCCAACGCGGGCGCGCTGGGCCGGCTCGCGGGCCAGCTCCAATGCCTCGCGCAGCGCCGGGAACGCGTCGTCGGTGGGCAGCAGCGCCTCGGCGCGCCCGAGCTCGAGCAGAACCTCCAGCCGCAGGGCGCCGCTCGGCGGCTCAGCCAGCGCGCGCCGCAGGTAGGAGGCCGCGGCGTCGGGGGCGCCCCGGGCCATCGCCTGGCGCGCCGCGGCCCGCAGCGCCTCGACCACCCACGCCTCGCCGTAGGGCTCGGCCGAGAGCAGGTGCGCGGCGACGCGGTCGGCGGGCGCGTCCTCGTCCAGGAGCAGGCGCGCCGCCCCGGAGTGCAGCCCCGCGCGGCGCGCTGCGGGCAGCTCGGCCAGCAGCGCCTCGTGGACGATCGGGTGCACGAAGTCCAGCTCGCGCTCGGGCGCCAGGACGTCGGCGGAGCGCAGGCGGTCGGCCGCTGTCTCGGCCGCCGCGCGGTCCAGGTCGGCCAGGGAGCCGGCGTGGCGCAGCGGGGCGCCCGGGCCCAGGATGGCGATCGCCTGGGCAAGGCGGTCACAGTCCAGGCCGAGCCGGCCGATGCGCACGAGCACGCTGCGCCCGACCGTGCCCGCGCCGAGCGAGCGCACGCTGCGCGCCACCTCGACGGTGGGGCGGCGGTCATCGCGGCGCAGGCCGGCGAGCAGCTCGCGCAGGTAGAACGGGTTGCCGCCGGTGGCCTCGTGACAGGACCGGCACAGGTCCTCGTCGGCGCGCGGGCCCAGCTCGCGACGGACGAGCTCGCCGGTGGCGGCCTCACTGAGGGGCGCGGGCTGAAGCACGAGCGCCGCGCGCTCGCTCAGCGCGGCCAGCGGGCCCGACACCTCGCCGCGCCGCTGGGCCACCACCAGCACGGCGGCGAGCGAGTCGACGCGGCGTGCCAGGTAGAGCAGGAAGCGCGCCGACGCCTGGTCCAGCCAGTGCGCATCGTCGACGAGCAGCGCTACGGGCCCGCGGTCGCAGCGGTCCGCGATCAGCCAGTAGAGGCCGTGAAGCACCGCGACGGCGCGGTCGGCCTCGGGCGCGGCGTCGGCCTCGCCGGCGAAGATGTGCGCGGCAAACGCCGCCGAGCCGCTGAACGCCTCCGGGCCGACGGCGGGCGCCAGCAGCTCGCGCATCGCGGCAAACGACGACACCATCGACACGTCGTCTCCCCGGGCGTGCAGGCTCTCCATGCCGAGCGCCGTGGCGCGCTCCGCGCAGGCGCCCAGCAGCGCGCTCTTGCCGATGCCGGGCGGCCCCTCGATCACCACCAGAGCGCCGCTGCCCGCGCATGCCGCGGCCAGCAGCCCATCGAGGCCTGCCAACTCCGCGCCACGTTCCAGTAGCGCGCCGTCGTCCCGGTACGACTCGCCCACGTCGAAAGCATCCTACGGAATGTGCGATGTGACGCGCTGTCGCCCACCCGAGGTCACGGCACACTACGTGCGATGCCCACACCCACGCGCACGCCTGACGCCATCGTCGTCGGCGCCGGCCACAACGGGCTGGTGGCGGCGACGATGCTGGCGCGCTCCGGTCAGCGCGTCCTGGTGCTG
>Ga0207664_10000719_pt1 | contig 22546 bp, 29 predicted proteins | sample LARL83metaG_FD_184349 | JGI IMG/M metagenome (GOLD analysis project Ga0207664, IMG submission 184349) | Corn, switchgrass and miscanthus rhizosphere microbial communities from Kellogg Biological Station, Michigan, USA - LAR L8-3 metaG... | ecosystem: Host-associated > Plants > Roots >... | reverse complement strand
TCTGCTCGTGCGGTCGAGGACGAGTGGCTGGTCGGCCGGATCCGCGAGCTGCAGGCGGCCAACTACTACGCCTACGGCTACCGGCGGATGTGGTTGGCGCTCCGTCGCGCCGCCGAGCAGGTCCCTCGCTGCCAGGTGCAGCGGCTGATGAGGGGCAACGGGATCGTCGGTGCGAAGCGGCGCGGCAAGCCGTGGCGGGCGACCAGGCCCGATGGGCGGGCGCGCGGCGGCCGGACCTCGTCCAACGTGACTTCGCAGTCATAGGCCCGAACGAACTCTGGGTCGCCGACCTCACCTATCTGCGCTGCTGGGACGGTCTCGTCTTCTTCGCCTTCACCCTCGACGCCTACAGCCGGGTGATCGTCGGCTGGCAACTCGCCGGCCACATGCGCACAGACCTCTTCCTCGACGCGGTGCGGATGGCGCTCCATCGCCGTGAGCCCGGCGCCGACGTCGAGCTGATCCACCACGGCGATCGCGGCTCGCAGTACACGAGCATCGACTATATCCAGACGCTCACCGACCATCGCGTGCTCGCCTCGGTCGGAAGTGTTGGTGATGCGTACGACAACGCGCTCGCCGAGTCGTTCGTCGACAGTTTCAAGACCGAGCTGATCCGAGACCGCGTCTGGCGGACACGCAGCCAGCTCGAGCTCGCAGTCGTCGAGTACGTCGGCTGGTACAACACCGCCCGCCTGCATGAGAACCTCGGAGACATCGCACCGATCGAATACGAACAGCAGCACGCCCTCCGAGACGCAACTACGCTCGTTGGAGCAACCGCGTGACCCAACTAAACCGGCCCCCGTCGAAGTCGGCCCGACTCAATCCTGATCTAAACGCACTGGTTTCTGGACGCGGCTGAGGCACGGTTAAGCATGTCCTGATGTCTGACGTTGCGAAGGTGACCTCAACATCACCAAAGGTGCCCTCCGCAGCGACGGCGCGCGACGCGTTTAGGTGGCGAAGCTCACCCCGACCCACGGTCGCCTCGCCGAAGCGTGGGCCTCAGCTCAGGACGTAGAACAAGATGATGATGATGATGTGATGACGATCGAAAAGAGCCAGCCCAGGCTGGATCCGCACGGCCAGTGGCGCCCCCCAACTGCCGACACTGACTCTCCGTCCACTCATTCGAGGTGAAGGGTGCGGAAGCAGTCGGGCCGGGCCCGATCCCGATCGCTGACTTGGATCGGCGGCCAAGCCCACTGCCAGACGCTGCTGCCCGGCGGCCGGGAAAACCGGATCGGCCCGCGGGTGCCTTCAACGTCGGCTCGTGCCCAGGATTCGGCGATTCGTCCTCGGTCGTTTCCGTGCACATGCAAAAGGTCGGCAAGAACAGCGATTGTGTCGTAACCCTCAAATGCGACAAACGACGGAGCTTTGTCCAGCCGTTCGCGTAGAGCCGTCTCAACCTGTGCCCCCCGCGGACCGAGGCGTTCAGGCATATAACGCAGGAACGGAATGCCGGCGCCGTCATCGCCAAGCTGCATCGCCCATTCGCTGAACTCCGGTTGGCCGGCCGGGGCACCGATCAAGATCTTGACGAGGCGCGAATCGCTGCGAACAGCCCTGACGATCGGGACTGCCGGCCGAGGGTGGCCAACCAACAGGAGGAGTGCTGTCGCACGACTTTCGGCGACTTCGTCGCACAGCGCGATGACGTCGTCCACATCGCTCTTCATCTCCATCAGCGCGCCACCGCGAGGTGCGATGCAGTCCCGCAGAATGCGGATTCCGGATGCCCAATACACGGTTTGCTGCGCCGTGACAGCGATCCGAGTGTGGTCCGCACCAAGGAGAAAGTTCGCGTAGGTCTGCCAACCGCGAGACTGCGCCGGGGCGAGGCGTGCAACCCAATTCGTCGGCGCGTCGATGAGCGTGTCGATAACCGCAGACGAGCAAAGAAACGGCAGGCCGAGGGTTGCGGCTCTGGACGCAACGGCTTGAGCGACAACACTGTGATATTCGCCGGCCAGGGCAGTCACGCCGAGGCGAGCAAGTTCATCGACGGCTGCCGCGGCCCGCATTGGGTCGCCGGCGCTGTCGCGCACCAATAACTCAAGTCGAGTTCCGGAGATACCGCCAGCGTCGTTGACGTCACGAACGGCTAGCTCAAGCCCGGCAAGGAGGTGCTGGCCCGCCTCTATCCAGCCCGGCCGGCTGAGCGGGACCAAGGCGCCGATCTGCATAGACGATCCTTGCGTTACGGCGCCGCGAGTCGAGCCACCGGGGAGGGTTCGTCGATCGCCAACGCCCGCACTCCGCGGACGTTCACCAGAAGGAGTCGTCGCGCTCCAATCGCGCTCGATCCCAAGATTGACCGTGACATTGTCCATGCTGACGCACCCCACCAGTGGATAACCCAGCCCGCCGATCAGAACGTCACCGTTGTTCGTGAATTCGCGACGCCAGCCGTCGCCGTACCCGATCCGGCGGGTGCCGACAAACGTGGGCTGGTCGACCAGGCGCGGCCGTAGCCGGCGCTATCGCCGACCTCGAAGCGGCGGACGGCCGCCACATACGAGCAGAGCGTGATCGCCCGTTCGAGGCCCCACTCGGCTGCGTCCTCCTGGAGGGGGTCGAGGCCGCAGTCTGCGACGCCGCAGCGCACCATGTCGAAATGCGCTGCAGCCTCGCGAAACGTCGCTGCGCTGTTTGCCGCGTAGACGATCAGGTCGGGATACGCCCAACGGAAGCGCTCGACGAGGGCGGTGAACGTCTCGAGCTGGCGGTCTAAGTAGTCGTCGCTGAGGTAGACCGCTGTTGCGAAATGCGTCATCAATCCAGTCAACTCCAGGTGTTCGGCTTCGTCGACGATTTTCGCGACGGCGATCACCTGCTCGCTGTCTTTCGTCCCCAGCACACCCATCACAGAGTCGAACATGACGTGCGCGCTTCCGATGACGCCGAGAGATTCCGCCACCGTCGCAAACATCTTTGTCAAGCCGGGCTCCCATGCGATAACATCGGCGTGAGCGCCGAGTGCGACCCGAGCGCCCGCAGGCGAGAGCGCACCGAGGACGAGTAGCCGTTATCGCCGCTGTGCCGTCGCAGTTCCGCGGCCTCACCTGCGGTAGCGACGGCGAGCCAATCGGCGGCGCCGGCCAGGCCGGCCCCCTTCGCGCACGGCGCGTCGCCGTGGCCGTAGACGTTCGCCTTAACGACTGCGCAAAGCTTCGTATCCGCACCAACGAGCTCGCGGATGCGCAAACAATTGCGCTCGATTGCACCCAGGTCGATCTGTGCGTGTGCGCGTTCTGGCATGACCCAATCCTGGCCGCCACTGCGCGCCCGCGCCAGTGGCCCAAAGGACCCTGCTCGCTACGATCAAGACATGCCTCAGGGAGTGGGCGAGACCGTTACCGCAGTTCACCGGGTTGCCGTTCTTGCCTTCGAAGGACTCGCATCATTCGACCTCGGCGTCGCCGCCGAAGTCTTTGCTCCACCTCGGCCGGAGCTGACGGTGCCTTGGTGGTACTCCTTCGCTGTCTGTGCTGAGCAACCCGGGCCGTTAGAAGTGGTTGGAGGCTTCCAACTCGTCGCCCGTTTTGGGCTCGAGACCTTGGCGGCTGCCGACACGGTGATCCTCCCGGGTTGCCCTGACATCCGGACGGATCCGTCGCCGGAACTCGTCGAGGCGCTTCGCGACGCGTATGAAAACGGCGCACGCCTGGTCTCGATCTGTTCCGGCGCCTTCACCCTGGCCTCCACTGGTCTGCTCGACGGGCGGGAAGCCGCCACTCACTGGCTCTACGCCGACCTACTACGAGAGCGCTTCCCCCGGGTCCGTGTCAACGCAGACGTTCTCTATGTCGACGGTGGCGACGTGCTCACCTCGGCCGGCACCGCCGCCGGCATCGATCTTTGTTTGCACCTTGTCCGCCGTGACCATGGCGCCGACATTGCTAACCGCATCGCTCGGCAGATGGTGGTTGCCGCACACCGTGACGGCGGACAGGCCCAATTCATCGAGAGGCCCGTCCCGCGGCGGATCGACGACGACCCAATCGCCAGTACAGTGCAATGGGCGCTCGAGCACATTTCCGCCCCTCTTACACTGGATCAACTGGCTCGGCGCTCCCACCTCTCCCCGCGCCAATTCAGCCGCCGCTTTCGGGCCGCCACGGGAAACAGCCCCGGCGACTGGCTACTCCACCAGCGACTTCACGCCAGCCTGCCGCTGCTCGAGAGCACGCACACGAGCATTGAGGAGATCGGACGACTCGTCGGCATTTCGAACGCCGCCGGTTTCCGTCGCCACTTTCGCCATGCGTTCGGCGTGCCGCCCTCCACCTACAGACGCAACTTTCAGTCAAACCCAGATCACACCATCTCCGCAACGCCGAGGGCGGGCCTGACGCCCGACCTGTCCGTCAACGCGGCCGACGCGATCAGCCGTCCAGTTGCGTAGCTCACGGACTCGAGTGCGTCACGCGTAAGGCAAGACCCACTCGAGTGAGGCGAGTGTTGTGCGGAAAGGGTCACTCTCCATTGCAGTCGATGAATGTCGGGCGGCCGCTTTATTCGGGTCGCGGTCGACGGTCGCCTTTGCGACCAGCGGTCCGAATCTCTGGCTAGCCCGTATATCGCTGAACGAAAATGCCCACCTCGAGGCTTACAAGCGTATAGCGCTCATCGTCGCTGAACAGATCACAGTGTGTGATGCGGCCTATTGGCTCAATCAGGAAGAAGCGTCCGACGAACCCCCTGAGATGGTGCAGTGGGCGCTGCGCCCGCCGCGAATCTGGCGCAGCGGTCCGTCGAACTCGCGAATCATGATTGAACCTGCTCAAGGTGCCCACGCATCGAACAGGCGCACGGAGATATTTCTCGTACCAATCCGTGCAGTAACCGGCGTGTCCTGGGCGCGGCCGGAGTCTAATGAGCCTGATACTTCCGATCGAACTCTCTTGAGGAAATCGAGCGGTATCTGCGGCGCCAACGCTGCAAGCTGAGGCGTTTCGACCGTGAGCACTGAGAACGGCACGCCCTTGATCCTTCAAGCGCTGTAGCCCTCTCTAGGCCGGGGGCGATCGCCTGAAGCGGCAGCGTAAACGGCAAGGCCAAAGTATGTGATGGCTTCGGCCCACCGAGAGATGGCGCCAAATCTGGGCCGGCGCCACAGCCACCGTCCCACTGTCCCCGAGGCAAGTGCCCAGGCTGAGATCCCAGATCCCACCGAGGCAGATGTAAGCCCGGCCAAGGATCAACATTTGTTCTTGCGCAGTGCCGCTCCCCGGTTGCACAAACTGCGGGGAAGACGGCGACGATGAAGCGCAGTGTCTTCGGGTTCCCGAGGCCGACAAGCAGCCCTTTGCGGAACGAGTGCCAAGTCGAGCTGATTTGCAGAGAGCCCGTCGTGGGGTCCTCTCGACTCTAGCGAACTGCGCGAGCCGCCAAGAACGCCAAGTAGCCAATACCTGCCCAGCGAATCAGTTCGAATGCGATTGCCGAGGCGGTCAGTACGGCTGCAGGACCAGCCGCTATCAGCACCACGCGGATCGCTGTCGCTGCCGCCATACCGGCGACAGCTAGAAACGCGCGCGGCGGACTTTACCAACACCATGTGCCAGCAAGATGTTGGATGGCCCGGGAATGACCATCAACGTCGCAGACAGCGCAATGAAACCAATCAGCGACTGGATCGTGGACAAACCGACCAACAGATAGCACGAGGGGCGACCGACGCGCTTTGGAGTGCACCGTCTTCAGCTTCGAAGTTAACTCCGTACAGGAGCTCCCAGGGCCCTAGTTTCTCAATCGCAGCGGGACGTACCTCATTCGAAACAGTCCATCGCTACTCGCCCTTAGCGGCCTGAGCAGTACGCTTCGGAGTGAGCGGTTGCTAGGCCGGCCCTCAATGAGCAAGCCACAGGCGTGCAGCGGTTAAGTGGTCGCAGGCCGCGACCTGTGCGGCAGGGCGGCACTTACGCGTATGGATCTCCGCGCCGATCAATCGAGCGCGGTGGCCGCAACAGAAGCATGCCACGCCGCTCGGCAATCTACCCTTCGACGTTAATGAATGTGCATTGAGCGGCTGTGGCCGCAGTTGTTGCGGAACTGGGCGTCGTTCGAGTACACGAACTGCTGGCAGCTGCGGAAGTCCATGCGACACGGTCCGAACTGCTCCAGCCGATCGCCTCGCTCGAGCACGCTTTCGGACACCGCAGGGTTGTCTTGGCGTGGGCGTGCGTAACGCGGCGACAGATACTGCTGCAGTCTCATTTCGGGAGTCCTCCTCAGCGGGCTTCGCGTTCTCTAGTGTTCGGCAACCAGGCGCATAAGCAACCAAGCGAGCTGGGTCGACCAAGGTCTCTAGAACAGTGCGTTGCTCGTCCCACGCCAATAGGCATGACGAATCTTAAGACTATTCCTGCCTAGAGTCCAATCAACTTGCACCATCGACGCGGTCCTAGGCGGGAAGCCCACTCCCACAGGACCGGAGGCAAATTGGCGACCCCAGATGGCCCGAGCGAGGTGCTATCGAGCCTCCCTGGCGGCCACCGATGGCTGCGAGACGGCCTTCCCATTGGCGGAGGCGACCGGGTCAGGTCTACTTTAGGCAGATGCTAAACCTGCAGCTGCTCCGTCTTGACACGCTGATCATCCACCGGATACCTAAGAAGAGCGCGCCGAGCGAGGCGCCGGTGGCTCCGCCCCTTAGCGACGCGCCCACCCCAGACCGCGCCGACGTCCGTGCTTTCTTCCGGCGCCGCATCCGCGCCGCGGTCGAGGAGCGCGGTCTCCCGATCGAGATAGACCCGGCGCGGGACCGGGCCGCCTCCGTCGCGATCGAGGCCATGCTCGCCGACCCCAGCGAGCTGACGGTGCGCTCGCGCGCGTTGGCGATGCGGCTGTTCGATGTCCAGGACCTGCGCAACCCGACCGGGCTCTTGGTCGCAGGCACCGGCACGCTCGGGCAACGCGCCGCCGTCGCCCTGCTCATGCCTAGCGTAATCGTGACCGGCATGGTCGCCGCGGTCGCCTTCGGCTGTCTCGCTTACGGGCTTACGACCGCGATCAAGAACGAGGACGCTGCCCAGCCGATGGTGCAGGCGATCGTGCTGCCTCTCTACTTCATCTCGATAGTCTTCATCCCCAACGTCAACCTTCCCATGTGGCTGCGCGACGTCGCGATGGTCTTCCCCGTCCAGCACCTCACAGACGGCCTCCATCATGCCTTCGACCCCGCAACGCGCGGCGCTGGCTTCGCCTGGTCCGACATCGGCGTCCTCCTACTCTGGGCCGCCGTCGGACTTGTCGTCGCGCTGCGTCGGTTCACCTGGACACCGGCGGCCGCAGCCGCCTGAAAGGAGCGACATCTCAGACCAGACCGAAACCCGCGCCGGCACCTGCCCCACCCGCGGAACCGTGCAAGCCGAGCGGCAAATGCCACGCCCCAGCTGGCCGTACGCGCTTTACGCAATTAATTCAGCGGATGCTGGCTGCGAAGCGCCCATACCGCTGCCCCGACTGCGGCACACCGGTCCGCGCCAGCTGAGCACAACAGGAGAGGAACCCATGCTTCGCGATCTCTTTCAGCCGGCAACCATCTACCTTGACAGCGCGACCTACGGGCTGCCGCCGCTGCCAGCGCTCGACCGACTCGCCGCCGCGACGGCCGCATGGGCGGACGGGAGCTACGACCCGACCAGCTGCGACCAGGCCGTTGAACAAGCCCGCGGCTCGTTCGCGCGGCTGCACGAGGTCGCCCCCGCCGACGTGGCGATCGGCCATCAGGTCTCACCGATGGTCGGCCTGCTCGCAGCATCCCTGCCGCCCCGCGCCCGCGTGCTCGCAGCGGAGGGCGACTTCACCTCACTGCTCTTTCCGCTACTCGCCGCCGGCTGCCAAGTCGACACCGTCCCACTCGAGCAGATGCCAGCGGCGATAGACGACCACGTCGACCTCGTCGCGTTCTCGGCCGTCCAGTCCGCCGACGGCCGCGTCGCCGACCTCGGCGCGATCGCAACCGCAGCCTCGGCCAGCGAGGCGCTGACGCTGATCGACGCCACCCAGGCCTGCGGCTGGCTCCCATTCGACGCCAGCAGGTTCTCGGTCGTCGTCGCCGGCGGCTACAAGTGGCTCTGCCATCCTCGCGGCACCGCCTTCATGACGATCGCACCGGACTTGCGCGACCGCATCGTGCCGTTCACGGCCGGCTGGTACGCCGGCGAGCAACCCTGGGACAGTTGCTACGGGACACCGCTGCGGCTCGCCGGAGACGCGCGACGCTTCGACGTCTCGCCCGCCTGGCTCAGCTGGCATGCCGCCGCCGCCGCTCTCGAGCTGTTCGAAACCGTCGGAGTCGCCGCCATCCAGGCACACAACCTCGCGCTCGCCAACCGGCTGCGCACTGGACTCGGGCTCGAGCCCACCGACTCCGCGATCGTGTCGCTCACGGTCGCCGACAGCGCCCCCGGCCGCCTTGCCCAAGCGGGGATCAAGGCATCCGTCCGCGCCGGACGGGTGCGCATCAGCTGCCACCTCTACAACAACCAGAGCGAGATCGACCGCGTGCTCGAAGCTCTCTCCGACTCCGGCGCGGTGGCGGCGCAATCAGCATGAAGTCCACAGGCTCACACGAGTTCGGGCTCGCCTGTGTCCGCCGCGAATGGCCCACCCAGAGACCCAAAGTCAAGCCATAGAGGGAGCCCCTTTTTTGATCGAGATCGCACTGCTTCTCCATGACGGTATGACGGCGCTCGACCTGGTCGGCCCGTACGAGCGCTCGAGCGCGCGGATTCGAGTTGCAGACGCTGAGCGAGTAGACGACACCGGGAAGCCCAGGTCGGGCGGCCCCTTTATCGTCTTGGTTGGCTCCCGACACCGCCATCCCGCAGCAGCCTCTCGCAGCGCTCACCGAGGCACTGGCCCAGGGGTTCGAGGATCCAGGAGTGCCAACTTCTTCCCGCGAGGGCGAGGGTCTGACGGGCATCGTCGACGCCTCTCGGCGCGGACGATCGGTCATTTCTTGGACGAGCAAGTCCTCGCACGCACCGACTCTTGGCGAGCCGGCTAGGACGAGGGTCCACTCACAGATGCGGCTTCAGCCCTCACTGTGGACCTCTGCATGCCGAGAGCGTTCGTCTCGATTAGAAGCTGTTCGATGTACTGTTGGACGGGCTTTGCGACGCCACACCTGACGCGATGTCCCTCTCGCGTCTCCCGCTGCTCAGGCGTCGCCTCTCCCATGAAATAGCCAGAGCAGACTCCGAAGTACTCGCAGTCGCTGCACGCATCTTCCATGCGCAAGCTTGCTTCCTCGACTGCACGAAGGTATCCCGGCGTCCGTTTCAGCTCGCCGAGCGAACTCTCAAAGATGTTTCCATGGCAAAGCGCTTCGTCCGGAGGGTCGGCGACTGAATAGAGCTTGCCGTCCGGTTGGACGATGTATACGACCTCGTCTGCGAGCTTGTCGTAGCGGTTCTGTCGATGTGATGAGCTCATCTTCCCAACGACGTTAGCCACGTAGTCCTGGATAGGTCGCACCTGAATGGAGCTGTCTGACTGGAGCCAGAGCTGCGCTGCTCGCTTGAACACCGACACGATCTCCTCGTCGGTTAGTGCCAGCCCATCCTGCTGATTCGGATAACCCGTTCGATAGATCGGGAGGAGCCGGAAGCTAGTATCGATCTCTTCGAAGAACTCGTAGATCAGGTCAATGTATGGAGCAGTGAGCTTAGAGAGAACGGTGATGCACCCGAAGGAGATCCCCTCATCGATGAGGGCTTGCATGTTCCGCAACACCGTGGGTTGCGAGGGTTTGCCGCCGACGTTGACTCGTTGATCGCCGAAGAGATCCAGGGAAACGCCTACGTTCGCGATCGTTCCGCTCTTCAAGAACTTCAGCACGCGAGGCGTTAGGTGCGTGAGGTTGGTCTGGACTGAGTTTGTGAAATCGATGCCGCGCTCACGGAGGTGCTTCTCCTGCACCTCGAAAATCTTGAAGTAGTACTCAGGCTCGATAAGTAGGGGCTCGCCACCGTGCCAGACGAAGTCCATCCGCCTGGGCCGCGCCTCATAGTAGGAAGCAATATTTCTGAACATCGCCTCGAGCTGCTCGAGGCTCATGCGCCCGCGATCCGAAAGGAACGGGAACTCGTAGCAGTACGAGCATCGGAGGTTGCACTGCTTCGAGATCTTCACGACCCATTCGACATTGCGAACGTTCATCGGCCTCCCTCAGCAGTCAGCTCCGACCCGTGAGCGGACCGGTGCGAAAGACGGCGCTTGCCTCGAGCTAGCGCGTCGCTCGCTCTTGCAGGCGCGCGAAGGCTTGCATGACATTCAAACCCTTGAGCGCACGGATCCTCTGCTGCACTGCAGCCGGGTCGATCTTCTCGCCGCTGATGACCTCCGGCCACATCTCGTGCCACGGCGGCCCTCCTCCTTCGACGAAGAAATCCGGATAGTCATCCATTGCGAGGCGATCAACGAAGAGCATCCGCTCGTCCGAGAACTTCTTCTCGCCAGTAATCACCTCCGGCCACATCTCGTGCCATGGCGCCCCTCCTCCTTCGACAAAGAAATCGGGATAGTCGTCGCCAGCATGGAGCCGCTCGACTGTGTTCAGGTAGACCTCTTGCAACTTCTGGAGCCTGCGGAACGCGTTTTCCGAGACCCGATACGATTCCTTGGCCACGAGCTCTTTCCCCTCTCTCGGACAACAGACCACGCGGAAACCGGCGAGCCGCAGACCCAAGAGGGGTTCACAGGAACCGCTGTGCGAAACCAGGCGATATCAATTACAGAGACGTGGCCTATTGTCAAGTAATTAGGAGCCGAAAGGTCCAATCAAGCCTCCCCGGCCTGGCTCGGCTGGGTCGGCTCCGTCGAGGAGTTCGAGGCCGGAGGTCCGAGAGCTCGCGTTCGGGCGCCACCAGTTGCGATCGTAATCTCGGCTACGCGGGAGGGGTCTGCTCGCAGGGCTCGCCATCAGCATCGGAACCCACCGCCGCCTACACGAGCATCGTCGCCTCGAACGCCGTCTCCAAGCTCGTAGACGAGGCGCTCGCGGCCTCTACCAAAGTGCGCGATGCTTAGCGCGCGTGCCGCACGAGTTTCGGGACGAGCTGGCGGTCGTTGAAGATGTCGATTGCGACCGCCCGCCCGTCTTGCACCGTGAAGGCGAGTAGCGCAAATGGCTGCTCGCCGTCGAAGGCTACGACACCAGCTGCTCCGTTGATCAGCGCGGGGCGGACGAACGGTGCGAAGCGCCGGAACTGCAGCGCGCCGCGGGCAACCTGTTATGCGCCGCGCAGTTCGATCACCCGTTCTCGACCGTGGCTGCGTCCGACGACGTCGGGGTCGAGGACCGCAACCGGCGCGTCGAGGTCGCCGTCACGCGTGGCAGCGAAGAATGCGTCGACGATCGTTCGCTGCGCCCGGATGTCCGTATCTTCGGCCCGCGCATGGGCGGCATGGTCAGGCGCGCCCTCTTCCAGGTCGCCCCTAAGGCTCGCTGGACCGACAAGCTCCGACAGGCGGCCAGGGGGGCTCAAGTCCTTCTCGATCACCGTCGCTCCCGACGGCTCGGTGACATCGAGCCGCTCGAGGCACCGCCGACAGCGGCCACCTCGCCGACGACCTTACCGATCTGCCCGTCGCCTTAGGTGAAGCAGCCCAGGAGCGCGAGACCGGGATCGCCTTCCTCGTCGACGAGGTCCAGTTCCTGCGCACCGGCGAGATCGAGGCACTGATCGCCGGCTTGCACCGCACCGTGCAGCGGCAGCTGCCGATCGCACTCGTCGGCGCCGGCGTCCCCCAGCTCCCCCGCCTCGCCGGCGAAGCGAAGTCGTCTTCGGAGCGACTGTTCAAAGTTCCTGCGCATCGGCCAGCTCACCCCACCACAAGCCGAAGCCGCCCTCGCCGAACCCGCCGCCGATCTCGACGTCCTCTTCGAGCCGGGCGCGATCGACGTCATCGTCGACTACACCGAGGGCTACCCTACTTCCAGGAATACGGAAAGATCGTCTGGGACGTCGCCCCCGAGCACGATCCGATCAGCGAAGCCGTCGCCCGCGAAGCATAACGCGCCGTCGAAGCGAACTCGCCGAATCCTTCTTCCGCGTCCGCGCCGCTCAAGGCACAAGAGGAGGCGGTTGTGAGGCGAGCTGAAAGGTCATCGGCCGGCCGGATGATGCTCTTAGCCGCCGTGGCAGCCCTAACGATGGCAACCGCTGCCGCTGCCGGCAACCCGGGCATCGAGCAGATCCACCTGACGACCGGAGGTCAGGCAGCTGCGAAGGCGGTTGTCTTGCAACGCGCCGACCTTGGCGCTCTCGCCGCTACATGGACGGGCGGCGCAACAAGGCCAGACCCGTCCGCGACACTAACCTGCCCGGATTACAGACCAAAGCAATCAGACCTCGTGCTGATCGGTTCGCCTCGACGGAATGGAAAGCAGGCAGCATCGATATCCAGACCGAGGCCGATGTCTTGCAGACACCGCAGAGTTTCCTCTCGTCTCCTTCAAACAGTTGCCGTTCCCGCAGCTCACGACGGCCACCCGGGCCTATCGAGCGATACTCGATGTTCACTCGCCCAGCATGAACATCCCGATCATGGTTGACGTCATCCTCATCGGGCGCGGCCGAACCGAGATCACCTTTACCATCGGCGCTTTCCTTTCCGCCAAGCCGTCGGTCAGCGCCGCCGAGCTGCGCTTCGCTCGCTTGCTCACCTCAGGCAGTTCATAGCCCGGAAGAGATCTGGTCACGCCAAGGTCAGCACGATGGGGTCAAGCAGGCTGGGAGTGAGGCAGACGGCAGATACATAGGCCGCCCGCGTAACCCACCGCTAAGCCTTGACTTCTCGATGCGGAAGGCGCCGATGGATGCCACCGAAATCGCCAAGCAGAAGAAGGGCTCGCGGATCTTGCTCGACAGTCGTGAGTCCGTGGGTGCAGATCGGAGAAACGGAGAGTGCGCTGTAGCTCTCGTCTGCTTGCGCAAGAGCGAGCAGCGCCGCTGCGCCGACAACAGTGATCGACGTCGCACTCTTCAATCGCCCCTATCGCTCCTTTCATGCTCGTTCGCGACTTGACGCCGTCAGCCGGCCGGGAGCCTCGCGCGCAGCGCCGATTGCGCCGTCGAGATCGCCGTGCCAGAGGGCGCGCCATGCCGCAAACCTCGCCTGCGCCGGAGCCGCCATGGGTAGGAGGGCCCCCGTCGGCGCTACCCAGTAGTCTTCGCTGACTTAAGAGGTGACGCCGGCGGCGTTGTCGGAGCGCGAGCGAACACGACTCCGCCGCCTGGAACTTCGACGACGATCTCGCTGCCGCCCCCCTCCCCCTCGGGGGCACCGCAAGCCGGGCCGGACGAGTGCCAGTCCGACTAGTCCGTCATTGGGTGCGGTTTCGAGGACGATCTATCCGAATCCGGGCAACAGCGGCGCTTTCGACACCTCGCAGCTCGCGACGCCGTCGTTCTCGCAGTCGTTTGAGTTGGTCAACTTCGACAACTCCTCGAGCGCGTTCTGCACGAGCAACACCGGTGTCACCAATATGACCGTTCCGTTTACCGAGGTAACCGAGAACACGGATGGGGGCTGCTGCACTGTGCCGGTCCAAGGCAATGGTTTGCAGGCTGGTTCAGGATCGCTGCAGTCGTTCGAAGGCTCCTTTACCTCGACGTTGACGATCCCGACAGCGGGACAGATCACCTTCGATTTCCTCGTCGACAACGGATGGATCTTCGGGTCCGGCCCGGTGAGCGGCGGAAGTGCACAGCCGACGTATGTGTCGGGGACGCTGACAAACGCACCCAGCGCAACCCCGGTTAAAGGCTGCACCGTGGTCGGGCATTCAACGAACAGTCGTCGCGGGCGTCGCGTTCCGTGACGGTCAACTCCCCTGTCGCTGGCACCTATCCGATCGAGATCGACTACACCGAGTGTTGCACTTGCCCGGCCGAGCTCTCCTTTGACGACAGCACCGGCCTGCCGATCCCTTCCAACCAGGACTCGTCGGGTGGAAGCGGCACGCTGCCGCCGGCACAGACGTTCGGTAAGACCAATGGGAGCGGCATCAACGCGCTGGCGCCCACGGGATCGTTTGCAGATGCTGTCAACAGCCTGACGGGCGCGTTCACGACCGCGCAGACCGACCTCTCTACACCCCGCCTGGGAGTTCCGTTCACATATACGCGCATCTACACCTCCGCCGACACGACCGTCGGCCGGTTGCGACAAGGCTGGACGGACAGCTTCTCCGCCTCCCTGGCCGTGCAACCAAACGGCGACGTCTCTTGCACGGGGAGGACGGCCAGCAGGTGTATTACACCAAGGAGGCGGACGGCTCGTTTGTCGGCGGGCCGGGGGCGCTGTCGGCTCTGTCGGCGGTGAGCGGCGGCTACAAACTGGTCCGCCATGACCAGGTCACCTACACATTCAACGGCAGTGGCGTTCTACAGAGCGAGCTCGACCGCAACGGGCAAGGGCTCACGTTTGCCTTCGCCGGCTCCGGCCAGCTGACGGGAGTGAGCGACGCGGCGGGGCGGACGGCGACGCTCGCCTACAACGCCAGCAACCTGCCGAGTTCGGTAACAAGCGCCGACGGCCGCAAAGCATCGTACGCGTACACCAACGGACTCCTCACCAGCGTGACGTTGCCTGACCCGGATGGATCGGGTCAGATTACTTCGCCCGTCTACACCTACACGTATGACTCGGCCGGCCCGGCTTCTGACCGAGGTCGACCCCAACGGGCACACCGTCGTCATAAACGTGTACGACCCGTCTAATGGAAGGGTCACGCAGCAGACCGACGCCGATGGGAAGGTCACCACCTTCAGCTTCAACTCCAGCACGCAGACGGCGAGCGCGACCGATCCGGACGGGCACGGCTGGCAGCACGTGTACTCGAACAACACGCTCGCTAAGCAGACCGACCCTAGCGGCGACACCACGCTCACCGGCTATGAGGCCGGCCTCGACACGAACTCGATGACCGCCCCGGATGGATCCTCGACCACAAGCCTGTCCTACGACGCCAACCACAACCCGCTCTCGGCGAAGGCGCCGACCTCACTGGGGAGCGTGCAGAAGACGTTCACCTACGACGCGCTCAACGATGTCAAGGCCGTCATCGATGCGCGCGGCAAGCAGACAACCTTCAGCTACGACGCAAGCGGCTACGACACAAGCATCACCCTCGACGGCCAGCAGATCGCCGACGACACCTACAACAGTCAGGGCGAGCTCCTTACCTCAACCGACGGCAACGGCAGGACCACCAGCTACGGCTACGACGCCAACGGCAACCTCACCTCGGCCACCGACCCGCTCGGAAACAAGACCAGCTACGGCTACGACAGCGCCGGACGGGAGACCAGCGAGGTCGACCCGCTCGGCACCTGCAGCGGCTGCACCCCCGCCAACTACACCACCACGTACAGCTACGACGCCGACGGAAACCTGCTCTCCGTCACCGATACGCTCGGAAACAAATCGCCTACACATATATGAGGCTCGCGGCCGCGTTGGCCGCGACCTTCGTCCTCGTCGCAGGCTCATTCGCAGCGTCTGCGCGACCAGCGTCCGGCTATAGCGGCCTTCAGCCTGATCCATGGATGTGGTGCTTCAACAATCAACCGTTCTTCGAGCAACGGGCGTGGGACGGATGGCAGCTCTTCTGGCGAGGAAGTGGCCTTGGCGAAAACGGATCTGGGGCGGCGTGGTGCACCTGGTGGGTGTGGACAGGCTCCGGATGGGTCTGGCCCTACAGCCAGGCGATCGACTGGTCAGCCGCATGCGCCCAGCAATTTCCAGGTACGTCTACGCTTCCGGCAACATAGGAAATGCGGCCTGCGCGTATTGAGCAACGACGATGCTGTGACCAAGGAAGAGCTCGCCGATGTGCCCGCTCTTCCTTCAATAAGAGGCCTTGTCGTGCCGAGGGTGCGACTTGGATCACGCTGAATTGCCCTATGGCTCATTAGGCGAGGAGGTAGCTCAGCTGTAGAGGGGAAGCGACACACCACGCCGGGGCGGATCGTGCGGAAGCTGCGGGACGCTGGGAGGTTTGCCGTCTGCCATCAAGACGGGGCGAGCCCGAGCCTCAACGAGCTGGACGACCTCACACCCGCCTGCGCATAACCGCGCCGCAAGAACCGCCACTGATCCTGCCGCAGGTCGGGCGACGCTCTCGGCCATTGCGGTGAGTGTGATTGGCGGAGGCCAGTAAGCGATCAGGTGGTCGGCCAGCAGGCGCGGCTCGAGGTGGTCGGCCGCGGAGAGACTACGCCGACTTGAGTCGGTATCGGCACAATGGCCTGCCAGCCCGCCCAGAGATTCATCGCACCCGGATCGAGGCGCGCGACTACTCCTAGCGTCACTCGCGCTTGGTTGGCCGACCGCGCTTCGCGAACCGGTTACGACCCACAGTCTTGAAGTCCGACTGTGTCAAACGCGGCATTCAGTGTCGCGGCGATACTTAGGAATGACGTTAGGTCCGAATGAAATGCGGTGATGTTGTACGCACGTGACGCCTGACCTGCCTTCTCAGCGTATGCCGTCAGGGTTCTGAGCAAGCGCAGCGGTCGCGTCATCATCGTCCGCCCATCCGGTGGAACGCCCACCGCTCGGATGCGTGCGCTCAGTTGAAGAAACAGGCCAAATTCCACGCCCAGCGCGGATAGCGCCTTGGGGCCGTTACCGGAGCGCGCGTATGCAGTTGCCTCTGCGTCTTCGCGGTTCATGGCTGGGGTGTATGACCGGCAGAGGGCGTTGACTTGAACGCGATACTGCTGCAGGTTTGCGGGCGCTGCCATCGCTCCGCCTGCAGTCGCCATGACTATCACGGCCGTAGCGCCAACCCGTCCTGCCCGGTTGTTCATCGGTCAACTCCAGTGCTCGTCGAGAACGCCGCAATCGGCACCCTTCAGTCTCGGTGGAACCCCTCGTCCACATGACCCTCCAAAGGGGGAACGGAGCGTACGCTGCCTTCTCTGTGCAGCCGGAAACGCTTCTGGCCTGGCATCGCCGGCTTATCGACTCGGCGCTGGACCTATCCGCACCGCCGCCCAGGCCGGCCGCCGATCAGCCGAGATGTGCGCGAACTGATCCTGCGGCTCGCGCACGAGAATCCGAGCTGGGGCTACCTGCGGATCGCTGGCGAGCTCCACAAGTTGGGCACCGCCGTCTCCGCTAGCTCCGTCCGCAACATTCTCACCCGGGCCGGCTTGCCGCCGGCGCCACGGCGCGATGTGCGATCCTGGCGCAACTTCCTGCGGGCGCAGGGCGAATCGATCCTCGCCTGCGACTTCTTCACCGTCGACACCGTCTGGCTGCGCCGCCTCCAATCTCGCCTTCATCTCCATCGGCAGCCGACACGTCGAGTACCTCGCGGTCACCAGCAAGCCCGACACCGGCTGGATGCTCCAGCAAGCACGTAACCTGCTCATGTAGCTCGACGACCACGGCAGGCAGGTGCGGTTCCAGATCCACGATCGCGACGCGAAGTTCCCGCAGGCGTTCGATGCTCTCCTCGGAGCGACAGAATCAGCGTCATCCGGACGCCTGTGCGTGCCCCCAATGCGAACGCACACATGGAGCGCGGGGTCGGCACCGTTCGCCGCGAATGCCTCGACCGGCTACTCATCCTCGGCCGCCGCCAGCTCGAACATGTCCTCCGCGTCTACGTCAAGCACTACAACCGACAGCGACCCCACTGCGCCCTCGGCCTCATGCCGCCGGACGGAATCGTCCGACACGCGCCGCCACCACCTCCACACCGAGGCAGGCCACTTCGCGTCGACCGCCGCGACCTACTCGGCGGCCTCATCCACGAGTACGACATCCCTGCCGCAGCGTGACGATCGAGTTTCTGCACCCCACGGATTGTCTTCATCCACTTTGAAGACGGGCAAGGGAGGAGCCGTCACGCGAAGTCCAAGCGACCCGAACCGCCGATCCGATCTCCGGCGGTGCGTCCCCGACCAACCACCCGAGGATCCGTGGCCCCTTGTCCAACTCGACCAGCGCGACGACGTACGGCGGCGGCAACGTCGGCAGTATCTGTCGCTGAACGGTAGTTAGCGAGTAGATCGTGCCACCGCCGGATGCCTGCACCCAGCCAACGTCTTCAGACGAGCAGGCAAGACAGAACGGCCGTGGATAGAACTGGTGGGTGCCGCATGAGCCGCAGCGTTGTATGACGAGCCGCTCTTCAAGCGCGGCATCCCAGAAGGGCTGAGTGAGCGGGTCTCCATAGCCGCTTTCGCCGGTTGTACTACTCACGGCCGAGCACCATCGTCGCAGCGCTTGAGAATGCGCCTCCGTTGCCATGCGCCACGCCACCTCTGCATCGGGCATCTGCCGCTCGCCGGCTTTGCCCTACAACTGGCGTACGGCCTCCACGATCAACAGAAGACCGAGCGCGCCGGGTGGCAATAGGAAAGGCCACCGCCGGATGTCATCGCTGGAAGCGAGCCTCCAGGCGCGAGGTTTCCAGCTGCCACGAAGGCACCTGCTTTCTCCCCGTTCGCAGAAGCCGAGATTTCGAGCTGCAGGAGAACGGCGATCGTGAACGCGTCGTACGGCTGGAACACATCGACATCGCCGGGCTTGATCCCCGCCATCTTCGACGCCTCTTTGGCTGAGATCTTCCCTGGAGTCACGGTCAGGTCGTGCATCTGCGTGATATTGAAATGTCGATGACTCTCGCCGGCCCCGAACACTCGGATCGGCCTCTCCCGAGCACCTTTGAGCACGCGCGCCGGTCGAGATCACAACTGCTGCGCCGCTGTGGTCACTATGCAGCAATCAAGCCGGTGAAGGGGCTCGCTGATCATCGGCGAGGCGAGCACGTCGTCGACGGTCAGCGGCTCACGGCTCCACGCTTTTTCGTTCTTCTCTGCCCATATCCGGGCAGCAACGGACATCAGGCCGGTGTCGTAACACGCACCTAGAGCGGAACGCGTGTCTACTACGAACTCGTCGACCCGCACGTCCTGGCAATTCTTGAGGCCGCGCGAGCGAGTGTCTATCGACACTCACGAGAGCTCACGCGATGGCTCTCGTCCGAGTAATGGTGCACGAAACGGGTTCGTTCGCTCAAACCGCGGCTCGACGGTTCGAGCTATCCGACGAAATCTCTCCGACGGGATGCCGTCTACCTTCAGAAGCACCGTGATCTTCTCGTAGACGCGCTTCACACGTCCGTGCCGGTCCTCGACCCCGCTGCAGCCGCGCGCCAGGCTCACAGCCATCGCGATTCCCCGTATGTCGCTCGGCTCCGTAGGTTGCCGCGGAGCCGACGCCCGAGAACCGACTGGCCAGTCGGCAGAGCTATCTTGCTCGGTCGCCTCGGTCGCCTCGACCACCCGGACCAGCTGATAAGCGCGCGTGAACAACAAGCAAACCGATGCACAACCTCGCGCTTGTTTGACAGCCGTGCACGTGCCCGTACCTTTCTATAAAGGGACGCGGATCCGCCCTGTGTCTGCCGCAAGCACCGGGGCTGTGTGGGGAAGCTGCTCGCTGCGTCGCGTTCCTGCTCCGACGGCCCGGCTCTTGGACACCGGGCCGTCCCTGGTCCACACCGGTCTGCGACCATCGGAGCCAGCTCGCGACCAAGGGGCGGTTACGTCGTTGTCACCGAACGCTTCCCGCAACGTGAACGTGAGCTCAGCAATGCATGAACTCATTCTCGCTCTCTGATTGGCCGATTGCTCGCCGCCGTTCTGGCCGCGCCAGCAACGCGCGTCGCTTCAGATCGCCGATCACGTCGTTCATGACCGAGCCGCGGAAGAGCTCCGCCCTGCCCTGAGCCGCCGTCGCTGCCGGCGCTGGAAACAGTTACCGGTTTCGGCGGACGGGTTGTAGAACGCCCGCAAGACGTTTCGACTCGTTGCTCGGCTCGACTCGCACCCAGCGACCGCCGGAGATCCGTCGCAAGAAGCTCGCCAACAACCGCATGAGAGGAGCTTAGCGCTTCGCCCGAAGTCGAACAACTGGCGCAGCTGAGACGCACGCAATGCGGCGGTCAAACCGCGGTTAAAGGGGCTCGCCGTCGACGAGCGCGACATCCACCACTGGATCGCCTACGCGTATGTCGCCGTCGTTGAGGATGTCGGCGCGCAGGCCTCCGCGGTTTCTGAGTGCGGAAACGGTGACGCCGGTGAGATGCTCGAGATGGACGCAGGGATCGCACAGCCGATCGCCGTAGCACTCGACATCCCCAACGCGGAACCGCCGGCCGACGAGCTCGTTTAGGCGTATGCCGCGGGTGACAACGTTTCGTCGCGACTCGGCGGCAGACAGGTAGACCGCGGTGAGCACTTCCGCTTCGATCAGGGTGAGGTCTTTGCCGCCCACAACCGGGTAGTCGGACCAGGTGCCTATCCCGGCGAAGTAGCGGTCGCCTTCGAGGCCGACGCCGGCGATCGCGCGTGCCTGCCGCACCGATGAGGGCAGCTCGGCGGCGTGCGCGGCGATGAAGATGCCTTCGATCCAACCGCTCATTCGTCTTCCCGGTCGCTCGTTAGCTGGGGCGTTCGCGCTGTCCGACGAGGCGCCACGCGGCGGGCACGAGCGCGGCGGCGAGGTAGAGCTTGAACGTATCACCGGGCACGAACGGGTACAGGCCGAGTTCGAGCGTCCTCTCCAACCCGGTGCCGAGGACGACGGCGAGCCAGGGCAGGCCGACGAGGTAGATGAGGAGGTTGCCGGTCAGCATGGCGCCGATCGCAGAAGAGAATCGGCGATCCCAGCGTAGTTCGGCCAGCCGTCCGGTCAGTGCGGACGCGAACGGGTAACTGATCAGGTATCCGCCGCTCGCGCCGGTGATGACGGCCATCCCAGCGGTGCCGTGCGCGTACACGGGTGCGCCCGCGACGCCGAGCAACACGTACAGCAGGGCGCTCGCCGCGCCGCGCACGCTGCCCAGAGAGGCTCCGACCAAGAGGACGGCGAAGGTTTGGCCGGTGATCGGGACGGGTGTGATCGGAAGCGCGATCGACACCTGCGCCGAAACCGCGAGCAGGGCCGCTCCCAACCCCACGAGGACGATGTCGGTTAGAAGCCCGGCCTCAGGCAAGGCGGCGAGCCGCAACGTCGCAGCGTCAGATCTCATCGTGGGCCCCATCACCGTCGGTCGTTACCAAGGTTGTTCGCGGTCAGATCACGAATGAACTCCGCAGTACGCGCGGCGTTCCTCGATCTCCACTCTTGTGCGCGAACGCTAACCGTCCACCCTGCCGCACGCGACGGCTAAGCGGACAACTAGCCTGACCACAGCCGGGCGAAGATCTGCTCGCGCAGCCACAGCACTTCCTCCTCCACAAGTTCGCCGCCGAGCTCTTTTGCAAGTGATTTGAAGGGCACGAAACCGGTCGCATTCCCCTTCGCGCGAGGCAGCATGTCGTTTCGCACATCGCAGCTCCGACCTCGATCGCTTCCCGCGCATCTCCCTGCCCGGCGTGAGGCGGCTGGAGGGTTAGCGTCGCCTCACGTCGGGCGGAGAGTTACCGGGTCCGTCCGCAGAAACCTAATGCGCAGCGAACGCACCGACTACTGCTTAACCGCGCAACTCCGCATACACAATCGCGCCACTACACAACGGAGAATTTGTCGCTCTAGACGGTTGGGGCTCTGGGCAGGTCGAGCTCTTCCAGTTCGACGCGGACCGAGTGGCGCATGAGTTGTGATCGCTGCGCGGTCTCTTCGGGCTCGATGGTGGCGGCGATGACCACGGGAGCGGCCGGCCCCCGCCTCGATACGACTCCTGATCTGGTTGGGCAGCTGTAGTCCTGCGAGGGAGCCCACGGGCGCTTTACACCCTGCCAGCGGCTTGATCTCGAATGTTCGAGTGCAAACCGAAGCCCCACCGCCGTGCGATCGATCACCGCCATCTCAAAAGACGGGCGTCTCTCGCCACGTCCCCCAGACGCGGCGGAGCGTGTCGCACATCTCCCCCATCGTCACGTACGCACGCGAGCAGTCCATGATCGCGGGCATCAGGTTGGTGTCGGACGCCGCCTCGTCCTCGAGCCGGCGCAGCGCCGCCTCGGCTGCGTCCGCGTCGCGTCGAGCCCGCATCGCCTGGACGCGTTCGACCTGCTTGTGCTCGAGCGCGGGATCGATCCGGAGGATGTCGAGCGGCGCCTCGTCCTCGAGACCGTACCGGTTGACGCCGACGATGATCCTCTCTCCGCGCTCGACCTCGCCCTGGTAGCGGAAGGATGCCTCCGCGATCTCGCGCTGCATGAAGTTCTCCTCGATCGCGGGGATGACCCCGCCGAGCTTCTCGATGCGCGCGAAGTAGTCGTACGCCTGCCTCTCGAGCTCGGAGGTGAGATGTTCGAGGTAGTACGAGCCCCCGAGCGGGTCGACGGTGTTGACGACGCCGGTCTCGTGCGCGATCACCTGCTGCGTGCGCAGCGCGATGCGCACCGCATCCTCGGTCGGCAGCGCGAGCGCCTCGTCGAATGAATTCGTGTGCAGCGACTGCGTGCCGCCCAGCACGGCCGCGAGCGCCTCGATCGCCGTGCGGACGATGTTGACCTCCGGCTGCTGCGCGGTCAGTGAGACGCCTGCGGTT
>Ga0207664_10000717_pt1 | contig 22557 bp, 19 predicted proteins | sample LARL83metaG_FD_184349 | JGI IMG/M metagenome (GOLD analysis project Ga0207664, IMG submission 184349) | Corn, switchgrass and miscanthus rhizosphere microbial communities from Kellogg Biological Station, Michigan, USA - LAR L8-3 metaG... | ecosystem: Host-associated > Plants > Roots >... | reverse complement strand
CCGAGCACGACGAGTTCTTCCGCGCGGTCGCGGACCTGATGCCGCTGGAGAGCGACCAGGGCCCGATCACGATGAGCGATTACCTGCAGACCGCGCCAGAGCACAGCGACGGGTCCCGGTTCGTCTACTACATCACCGAGCCCGAGTCGGCCAACCAGTACCGGCTGCTGGCCAGCGCGCGCAGCATCCGGGTGCTCAACTGCACCGAGGCGTTCGCCGAGCGGTTCCTCAAGCTGTACGCGCAAACCTGGCCGAACCGGGTGCACCTGAACCGCCTGGACCACACCGACTCCGACATCATCTTCCAGCCGCTGGACGAGGAGGAGGCACGGCGCTTCGAGAACCTCCAGGCCGCTTACCGCTCGCTGGTGTTCCTCAACGGCCGGTTCGTGGCGAGCGTGAGCCGGTTCCAGCCAGCCGAGCTGCCGGCCGTGCTGACCGAGTCACGCGACAACGAGAACCGGCGCGAGATGGAGCGGCTCGCCGAGGACGTGCGCATCCCCGAGTCGCTGCGCGGCCTGCTCAAGGGCTTCCTGCAAGAGGAGCACGAGCCGCTGATGCTGCACCTCAACGCCGACAACTCGACGATTCAGAAGCTGGCGTCCCGGCACGACCTGACCGACGAGGTCAGCCGGCAGGCGCTGGTGTCGCTGTACAACAACGCGCTCATGCTGCTCGCCCGCGAGCTACCCGCCGAAGCGGTGAAAACCATGTTCACCCAGTACAACCAAGTGATCGGGCTGATGCTGTCGCTCGCCGAGCAGCATACGCTGCTGCAGCGGACGCTGACCGCGCGGGAAGCGGAACTGAAGGAGCTGCAAGCCGGGACCCCGGACGAGCCAGAGCTCACCCCGTGGGCCTCTTGCTTCGTGGCGCTGCCGTTCCGCGACCAGCGCGCGACCGAGATATTCGAGGCGCTTCGGGACGTGGTGGAGTACCGGCCGTACTTCTGGCAGGCGGTCCGGGCCGACGCCGACGTCGAGATGCCGGGTCTGTGGTCCAACGTGAAGAAGAAGCTGCTGCGCGCGCATTTCTTCGTGGCCATCCTCACCGGCGACCTGAACCCCAACGTGATGCTGGAGATCGGCCGCATGGAAGCGCTGCAGCGGCCGTTGATCATCCTGCGCGACGCCGGTGCCGCCGACCCGCCCGCCGATCTCCAGGGTCTGCTGTACGAGCAGGTCCGGGCGGCTGGCCGGAGCGACCTGCGCTCGGAGATCGCCGAGATGCTGGCTCGCCAGCAGACGCTGCGGATACTGAAGCCGCAGCAGCGCTACCTCAGCGTCTCCGTGCTCACCCGCGAGGCCAACCTCGGCGAGCAGGCAAGCAAGCAGATCAGCCGCAGGTATCCGGTCTGGCGCGACTTCCTTGATGCCGACGAAGCCGCCGTCGCCCGCCAGGTCGGTATACCGCCGCACCTGGTCAGCGCCGTCAAGGAGACACTCAGGGGCATCCCTGACACCGCGTCCTGACGCCGATGAGCACGAACCCGGCGAACGAGGTGGTGGACACCTTCATCAAGGAGGCGGACGCCGCCTACACCGAGCAGCGCTGGCAGAAGTCCGCCACGGCCGCGGCCCGCGCCGTGCAGGCCGCCATGCTGGCCAAGGACCCGTTCATGATCCTTCGCGCGCTCTACTATGAACGGCGCGCACTGTGGATGCAGGCCGATTTCGGTACCGCGCTGGTGCGGGACACCCAGGCGCTCGCGGTCGCCGAAGAGTACGCCGGCCACGAAGCGCTGGCCGGGTACGCGGGCGCGTGGTACATCGCCATGGCCAAGTGCAGCTGGGTGCAGGACATGCTGGCCCAGACCGGCAATCACGACAAGCTGCGTCAGCTGCTCGAGGTGCTCGACGACGCCGAGCGCTGGCTGATCGCCCGTGGCTACCCGAACTGGCGGTCCGGGCTGCTGCTGCACCGGTCCCGCATCCTGTCCCGGACCGGCGAGGAGAGCAAGGCGATCGACGCCGCGCAGGAAGCCCTCGACCTCGCGGAGCGGCAGTCCTCGAAAGACCCCGGCTACACCATCGGCGATCACAAGGTGACGCTGGCCGGCTACCTGCGCCGGGCCAAACGCGAGGCGGAGGCGACGGCCATCTACCGCGGGCTGCTCGACGAGCCGGCGTCGGATACGTACGCGCGGGTGCACAGTCATAACAGCCTCGCGGAAATGGCGCTTGACGCTGGACGGATCGACGAGGGGCTGCGGCACGCCAGGCAGGGCGTGCAGATCGCCGAGGCCGAGGCCGACTACCTGGTCCTCTGCGAGGTCATGTACACGCTGGTCCGCGGGCTGCAGCTGAGCAAGGACCTGGAGGGCGCCCGCCACGCCGTGGTCAGCTACGAGGAGCGAGCCCGCGCCACGGGCAACAAGAGCAAGCTCTACTTCGCGCTGCGCAGCTCGTTCGACGTGGAGTTCGCGCTCGGCAACCGGGACCGGGCCAAGGCCATTCTGCCCGAGCTAGAGAAGATCGCCACCGCGCTCGACCGCGAGGACGGCAAGGTCGTCAAGACGACCGAGGTGGCCCGCCGCTACGAGCGCATGACCCAGAGCTGACCGGGCAGCGTCCAGCCGGGTTAGGCGCACGCAGCACGGTGGCCGCGAACCCTGCCTGCCTGCCCGCCTGCCCGCCTGCCCGCCTGCCCGCGGATGACCCGGAACGTGGTGGATTTCCCCTAATGGGCATATGAGCAGTTGCCGGGCGGTGTCGGATCGGGGCGCCGCTGTTCGTAGCAGGGGTGAGCGGCTGCCCGCGAGGGGCGCCCCGGGCCACAGGAGATGATCTTCAGATGCAATACCTGGTTTCCGTGATCTACGACGCGAGCGACCTCGCCACCCCGGAGGAGATGGCCGCGATCGACGTTTTCAACGATGGGCTCATCGCGGCGGGCCACTGGGTGTTCGCCGGCGGTCTGGCGGCGCCCGGCTCGGCCACCGTCATCGACAACCGGGGCGAGGAGGCGATCCTCACCGACGGGCCGTTCGTGGAGTCGAAGGAGTTTCTCGCCGGCTTCTGGATCATCGATGCCGCCGACCTCGACGTGGCGCTCAAGCTCGCCGCCGCGGGGTCGAAGGCCTGCAACCGGAAGGTGGAGGTGCGGCCGTTCCGGTGAGCGGGGCCGACGTCCGGGAGGTGATCACCCAGGTCCACCGCGAGGAGTGGGCTCGGGTGGTCGCGTCCCTGACCAGGCGTTTCGGTGACCTCGACATCGCCGAGGAGGCGGCCGCCGAGGCGTTCGGGGCCGCCGTCGAGCGGTGGCCGGCCGGCGGCGTTCCCCCTAACCCCGGCGCCTGGCTGACCACCACGGCCAGCCGCAAGGCCATCGACCGGCTCCGACGCGAGAGCAAGCGCGCAGACAAGCACAAGGAGGCTCAGGTGCTGTACGACGACGACCCGCCCGAGCCCGCCGGCGCCATCGACGACGACCGGCTCCGGCTGATCTTCACCTGCTGTCACCCGGCGCTCGCGATGCAGACCCGCGTGGCGCTGACGCTGCGCATGGTCGGCGGCCTGACCGTGCCCGAGATCGCTCGCGCGTTCCTGATTCAGGAGAGCGCCATGGAGCAGCGGATTACCCGCGCGAAAGCCAAGATCAAGGCGGCGCGCATCCCCTACCGGGTGCCGTCCGCGGCCGATCTCCCGGCACGCCTCTCCGGCGTGCTCACCGTCCTGTTCCTCGTGTTCAACGAGGGCTACCTCGCGACCGGCCCCGGCACCGATCCCGTACGCCCCGGCCTGACCGCCGAGGCGATCCGGCTCACTCGCGTGATCCGTGCCCTCGTGCCCGCCGACGGCGAGGTGGCCGGGCTGCTTGCGCTGATGCTGCTCATCGAGGCCCGCCGCACCGCCCGGGTCTCGGCCGGCGGTGAACTGGTCACCCTCGACGAGCAGGACCGCCGGGCCTGGGACGCGGAGCTGATCGCCGAGGGGCACCGGCTGGTGCGCGAGCGCCTGGCCACCAGGGAGGCTCCGGGCCGCTACCAGCTCCTCGCCGCGATCAACGCCGTGCACACTTCCGCCGGCGACGTCCGCGACACCGACTGGTCGCAGATCGTCGCCCTCTACGACCAGCTCGTCCGCCTCGACCCCTCGCCGGTCATCGCCCTCAACCGAGCCATCGCGGTTGCCGAGCTGGACGGCCCGGAGGTGGCCCTGGCAGCCGTCGACCGTCTTGCGGACCGGCTGGCCGAATACCACGCGTTCCATGCGACCCGCGCCGACCTGCTGCGCCGGCTCGGCCGCGGTGATCAGTCGCGCGCGGCGTACGACAAAGCCATCGAGCTGACGCGCAACACCGCCGAGGCCGCCTCGCTGCGGCGCCGCCGCGACCAGCTGGGATTAGCGCTCCGCGGGTCGTTTTCCATGATCATGAAGGGTCGTGTGGGTTAGCAGGACATGCGGGCGGAAAGCGGCAACTCGGCGGACGACGGGCCCGCGGCCAGGACGAACTCCCCCGGCTCGGTTGCCCACCCGCCCTCGGTCCAGTGCTCGAAGGCGCGGGAGGCGACCGGCACGCGTACCGTGACCACCTCGCCCGGGTCCGCGTCCACGGTCGCGAACCCGGCCAGCCACTTCACCGGCCGCTCGATCGCCGAATCCGGCCGCGACGCGTACACCTGTACCACCTGCCGGCCGCGCCGCTCGCCGGTGTTGCGCACCGTCACGTGCACGGCGCCGGCTCGTCCGGCGGGGGGGTGCGGGGGGGCCGTCCCCCCCGCTATGGTGATGCGCTCGAAGGCCCAGGCCGTGTAGCCGAGACCATGCCCGAACGGGAACCGCGCCGCCCGGCCGTCCCGGTCGCAGGCCCGGTACCCGATGAACAGGCCCTCGTCGTACGACAGCACGTCGTCCGCGGGCTGGACCGACGGCAGGCCTTGCTCCGTAACGGGCCATGTGGTCGGCAGCCGGCCACCCGGCTCGGCCTCGCCGAGCAGCACGTCGGCGAGCGCGCCGCCGTACTCCTGGCCGCCGAACCAGGTGAGCAGCACGGCCGGCACGTCGTCCGCCCAGGGCAGCAGGACCGGCGAGCCGGTGTTCACTACCACGATCGTCCGCGGGTTGGCCGCCGCCACCGCACGCACGAGGTCGTCCTGCCGGCCGGGCAGCGCCAGCGTGTTACGGTCGATGCCCTCGCTCTCCGTCTCCGCCGTGGTGCCGACGACCACTACCGCGTACTCGCACGACGCCGCCACCGCGGCCGCCTTCGCGATCTCCTCGTCTTCGGTGCCATGCGGCGGCTCGAGGTTGAGCTGAAGCGAGGTCATGGACCCGCCGAGCGGCGATGAGGTCACGTCGTACTGGTAGACGACCGGGACGGCCTCACCCGCCGCGATCGCCACCGGCACGATGTGCTGCGGCGGCGTCATCAGGTTCTCCACGATGTCCGCGCTCTCGGGCAGGCTCAGCGTCACGTCGAACGCCTCCGCGCCGCGTACCAGCAGACGGCAGTGTCCCAGCCCGGACACGCCCAGGCGGTACTCGCCGCCGGCCGTCGCCCGCACGACCGCGTGCACCTCCAGCCGGGCGACCGACCCGAGCGGCCGCTCCGGACCGAAGCCGTTCATCCACGTCCACGACCCGACCACGCGCGACTCGGAGCCGAGCGGCTCGCCGTCCGGGCCGAAGAACCGCACTTCGACTCCGGGGGTCCGGCCGTCCGGCTGGAACAGCCACGGGTGACCGGCGGCCGCCACACGGCCATACCCGTACAGTCCGGGCGCGTACCGCACGTCCACGCCGCTGGCGCGCAGCCCGTCCACCGGCGAGATCGTGTACTCGGGGAACACGGTCGCGCTGCCCCCGCCCATGGTCCGTGCCAGCGCCGCGTTCGGGCCGATCACCGCCACCGGGCCGAGCCCGTCGGATAGCGACGGCAGCGGCAGGACCGAGTCCCCGCGGCGGGCTCGCCGCTCAGGCGCATTGCGTGCCAGCACGAAGCTCGCCGCCGCCGCGCGCCGTAGCTGTGCCGCGATATCACCCGTGCCGTCCGCGGCCTGCGGCGCCGCGCCGTCGAGCGCGCCGACCCGCGCCGCGAGGCGCAGCAACCGCAGCACCTTGTCGTCGATCAGCGCCTCGTCCACCGAGCCTGCCCGCACCGCCGCGAGCAGGTCGTCACCCCACGGACCGAAGCTCTCCGCCGGCCCGGGCATGGCCAGGTCGAGCGCCGCCACCCCGTCGCCGATCGTGGACCGCGCCGCGGTCCAGTCGGACATCACCACGCCGTCGTAGCCCCACTGCTCATGCAGGATCGAACGCAGCAACGGGCTCTCGGTCATCGAGTACCCGTTGACCCCGTTGTACGCGGCCATCACCGACCATACGCCGCCTTCGCGCACGATCGTCTCGAACGGGGCGAGGTACAGCTCGTGCAGGGTACGGTCGTCGATGCGGACGTCGACGGTCATCCGCTGGGTCTCCGAGTCGTTGCCGACGAAATGCTTGACGCACGCCCCGACACCGGCGCCCTGGAGCCCGCGCACGTAGGCGACGCCGATCGCGCCGGTGAGCAGCGGATCCTCGGAGAAACACTCGAAGTGCCGCCCGCCGTACGGTGTCCGGTGCAGGTTCACGGTCGGCGCGAGCAGCACGTCGACGCCCTTGCGCCGCGCCTCCCGGGCCAGCAGCCGCCCGATCGCCGTGACCAGCGACACGTCCCAGGTCGCGGCCAGCGCGGTCGGCGACGGGATGTTCGCCGACGGGTAGCGCTCGTCCCAGATCTCGCCGCGGACACCGGCCGGGCCGTCGGACACCACGAGCCGGCGCAGGCCCACCGCGGGCTCCGGGTACAGCGACCAGAAGTCCGCCCCGGTCAGCAGCCGTACCTTCTGCTCCAGCGACAGGGCCGCGACCCGCTCTCGCAGATCCGCGCTAACTCTGTTTCCTTGTTCGCTCGCGCCCCTGGCTTCGCTCACAGGGCGGGCAGGTTCACCAGACTGGCCAGTGAGCGGCGATGTGCGTCCGCCGTGCCGAACGCCAGCGAGTCCGCCTTCGCCCGCTTGAGGTACAGGTGTGCCGGATGTTCCCACGTGAACCCAATACCCCCATGTAGCTGTACGCACTCCTGGGCCGCTTGCACCGCCACGTCGGAGCAGTATGCCTTGGCGAGCGCCACCGCGACCGGCGTGTCCGCGGCCCCGGTGGCCAGGCACGCGGCCGCGTAACGCGAGGCCGCGCGGGCCTGCGCCACCGACACCCACAGGTCGGCGAGCCGCACCTTGACCGCCTGGAACGACCCGACCGGCCGCGCGAACTGATGCCGCTGCTTCACGTACGCCACGGTCATGTCCAGGCAGCGCTGCGCCACGCCGAGCAACTCGGCGGCCAGCACGCACGCCCCCGCCCGCAGCGCGGCGTTCACCGCGTCCGCGGCCGCCGACCCGGACACGACCAGCGTGGCAGGTGCGTCGTCGAAGGAGATGTCGCACAGCTGCCTGGTCATGTCCAGCGACACCACCGGCGACCGCGTGACCCGCGCGGACGACAGGTCCACCGCGTACAGCCCGTGCGGTACGCCGTCCGAAGGCACCAGCAGCATCGCCGCGGGCAGTGCGTCCGCCACCCCGCGCACCGATCCGCGCAGCCGCGACCAGCCCGACGTCTTGTCGCCCTGGTGCGGCCCGGCGACCCGCACCGACCTGGGGAACGGCGCACCGGGTGCGGTCGCGAACGGGACGGCCAGCGCGACGGTCAGCTCGCCGTCGGCCATCCGCCGCAGCAGCCGCTCCGCCTCCGCCTCCGATGAACCGGACCGGGCGCACGCGACAAGCAACGCCGCGGTGGCGACCACCGCGCTGCCGACGAACGGCACCGGCGCGACGGCCGCGCCCAGTTCCTCCGCGGCCGACGCCACCTCTCGGTACGAGGCCCCTGCACCGCCGTCCCGCTCCGGGATCAGCAGCCCGGCGCAGCCGAGGTCGGCCGCGACCTTGCGCCACAGCGCCGTGTCATAGGTCTCCGCGGACTCGGTGCGCGCGAGCAGGCCGGCCTGGCTGTCGAGCAGCGTCTTCAGGGCATCAGCCAAGGATCGTTCGGTATCGTCGTAAAGAAGGTCAGGGAGGCGACCCGAAGTATCCGCGCTCATCTTGGCAGGTCCTTCCAGGCCACTTCTTTGTCGGTGCGCGGTTCGGGCGGCAGTCCCATGACGCGCTCGGCCACGATGTTCCGCAGGATCTCGGAGGTGCCGCCCTCGATTGAGTTGCCCTTGGCGCGCAGGTAGCGAAAGCCCGGGCCGCGCCCGAAGAAGTTCGCGCGCTCAGGACGCTTCATCGTCCAGTCGTCGTACCGCAGCCCCTCCGCGCCGGCCAGCTCCACCTCAAGCCCGGAAATTTCCTGGTTGAGCCGGGCGAAGACCAGCTTGGCCGCGGAGCCCTCCGGCCCTGGCTGGCCGGCCGCGAGCTGCTGCCGCAGCCGTTCCGCGGACAGCCGTGCCACCTCGGCTTCGACCCACAGCCGAAGCAGCCGGTCGTGCAGCCCGGGTGTGCGCAGCTCGGGGTGATCGCGCCAGGTCTTCACCACCGAGCCGATCATGCCGGCTTCCCGCGGCACCGCGCGGGAGCTGCCGATGCTCACCCGCTCGCTCATCAACGTGGTCATCGCGACGGTCCAGCCCTGGCCGACCGCGCCGATCCGGTCGCTGTCCGGGATCCGCACGTCGGACAGGAACACCTCGTTGAACTCGGCCTCGCCGGTGAGCTGGCGCAGCGGCCGTACCTCCACGCCCGGCGCGGTCATGTCGCACGCGAAGTAGGTGAGGCCGGCGTGCTTGGGCACGTCCGGATCGGTGCGCGTGACCAGCAGGCCCCACACCGCCTGGTGCGCCGAGGAGGTCCACACCTTCTGGCCGTTCACCACCCAGCCGTCGCCGTCCCGGACCGCGCGGGTGCCGAGCGCGGCCAGGTCGCTGCCCGCGCCGGGTTCGCTGAACAGCTGGCACCACACCTGCCTGCCGGTCCACAGCGCCTTGAGCCAGCGCTGTTTCTGCTCGTCGGTGCCGTGCGTAAGGATCGTCGGGGCGGCCATGCCGAGCCCGATGCCGATCCGGTCCGGCTCGTTGTCCGGTGCGTTCGCCGCGGCGAACTCGGCGTCCACGATGCCCTGCATCTGGCGCGGCAGCCCGAGCCCGCCGAGGCCTTCGGGGAAGTGCACCCAGGCCAGCCCCGCGTCGAAGCGCGCGTCGAGAAACTCCTGCCGCTGGCTGGTGTCGGCGTTCTTGAGGAACTCGCGCACCCGGTCGCGCAGCTCTTCTCCGGTTAGCACAGCCTCGTTTGACACAGCGTCGTTCAGCACAGCGGTCCCCCCGCGACGTAGATGACCTGCCCGGACACGAAGCCGGCGCCTTCGCTGACCAGGAACGAGACGACGTGCGCGACGTCGGCCGGCTGACCGACCCGGCGCACCGGGATCCGCCCCGCGGCGGCGGTCTGGAAGTCCTCGAACGACATGTTCACCCGTGCCGCGGTGGCCGCCGTCATGTCGGTGGCGATGAACCCCGGCGCCACGGCGTTCGCGGTCACGCCGAACGGTCCGAGCTCGATCGCCAGCGTCTTGGTGAACCCCTGCATGCCGGCCTTGGCGGCGGAGTAATTCACCTGCCCCCGGTTGCCGAGTGCGGAGCTGGAGGACAGGTTCACGATGCGCCCGTAGCGCTGCTCAACCATGTATTTCTGCACCGCCCGGCTCATCAGGAAGGCGCCGCGCAAGTGCACCCCGAGGACCGCGTCCCAGTCGTCCTCGGTCATCTTGAACAGCAGGTTGTCCCTGATGATGCCCGCGTTGTTGACCAGGACGGCGGGCTCGCCAAGGTCAGCCTGAACACGTTCAACTGCTTCTTGAACGTGTTCAGCTTTGCTGACGTCCGCTCCGACGGCGAGTGCGCGACCGCCCGCCTTGGTGATGTCGTCGACGGTTTCCTTGCAGGCTTCCTCCTGCAGGTCAAGCACCGCGACGGTCATCCCGTCCGAGGCCAGCCGCCGCGCGGTGGCGGCACCGATGCCGCGGGCTGCTCCGGTTACGATCGCCACTCGCTCAGTCACGTGGTGCTCCTTTATTCCTCATAACGTGCGGTGGTTCCACGCTCAGCGTAGCTACTGACCGGTACACCAGGGAAGGCGGCCCGCGTGGCCGGATCTTGCCGCAGCAGGCATTGCGTTCTACAACAACGTGCTGGTCGTCGTGTCGGGCACGAACGTCTACCAGTTCTGGAACCTGAGCGGCACGAACGACGAGCCGTCGCCCGCGCTGATGGCCCAGCTCATCAAGCAGACGCAGAAGCTCTACCCGCGCCACTAGGAGGTTGGCGAGATTTGCGTAGTTCACGGCGGGCCAGCGAGCGCTTGTGCACCTCGTCTGGCCCGTCCGCGAAGCGCAGCGAACGCGCGCCGGCCCACAGCTGAGCCAGCGGGGTGTCCTGGCTGATGCCGGCCGCGCCGTGCGCCTGGATCGCGCGGTCGATCACCCACTCCGCCATGGCTGGCGTGACGATCTTGATGGCCTGGATCTCGCTGTGCGCGGCCCTGTTGCCCTGGGTGTCCATCAGCCAAGCCGCCTTCAGCACGAGCAGCCGGGCCTGCTCGATCCGGACCCGCGACTCCGCGATCCAGTCCTGGATGACGCCCTGGTCGGCCAGCGGCTTACCCCACGCGGTGCGCGCGAGCGCCCGCTTGCACATCAGGTCGAGCGCGCGCTCGGCGGCGCCGATCATCCGCATGCAATGGTGGATACGGCCGGGCCCGAGCCTGGCCTGGGCGATCGCGAAACCTTCGCCTTCGCCGCTGACGAGATTGGCCGCCGGGACCCGGACGTCGCGGAACTCGACCTCGGCGTGCCCGCCGTGCGGACCGTCCGAGTAGCCGAATACGCGCATGCCACGATGGATCGTCACCCCCGGAGTGTCGCGTGGCACCAGGATCATCGAGTGATGTCCGTGCCCCTGCTCGCCTTCCGCGGTCGCGGTGACGCCCATCACGATCAGCAGCTGGCAGTTCGGGTTCAGCGCGCCGGTCGACCACCACTTGCGGCCGGTGACGACATAGGCCTCACCGTCTCTGGTGATCGTCGCCGCGATGTTGGTCGCGTCGCTGGACGCCACGGCCGGTTCGGTCATGCAGAAGGCGGACCGGATCTCGCCCTCGAGCAGCGGCTTCAGCCAGCGGTCGTGCTGTTCGGCGGTGCCGAACTCGGCGAGCAGCTCCATGTTGCCGGTGTCCGGCGCGGCGCAGTTCAGCGCCTCCGGCGCGATTGCCGGGCTCCAGCCGGTGACCTCGGCCAGCGGCGCGTACTGCGCGTTGGTGAGCGGCGGGTCCAGGAGGTAGCCCGGCGGGGTAGCCTGGGCGGCCTTGCCGGTGAGGAAGAGGTTCCACAGGCCGCGCTTTCGTGCCTCCGCCTTCAGCTCCTCGGTGACTGGAAGGCGGTCCCACGGGCGGCCATCGGCCGCCGCGGCTTCGGCCTGCGCGGCGTAGACGGCCTCCGCCGGGAACACGTGCTCGTCCATGAAGGTCGTCAGCCGCTCGCGAAGCTCGAGGGTCCTGGTGTCATAACCGAAGTCCACGAAACGCCCTCCTGGCCCTGCGACACAAAGTCTCTTTCGCCCCATATGATGCCCTCGACTGCGCGCCGGGTCGAGGTGCCTCATGAGTCTTCGCCCAATCCGTGCGCTGGCAGCGACGGCGGTTTCCCCCATTTTCGCGCTGGCGCCCGCCGCGCTAGCCGCCACCCCCCGCGTGCCTTGCGCCGCCCGCGCGCAGGGCGCGCCCGCGCCCTGCACCGCCCCGCGCCTTGCGCGCCCGCGCGCCCTGCACCGCCCCGCGCCTTGCGCGCCCGCGCCCCGCCACCCCCGGCGTGCCTTGCGCGCCCGCGCGCTGGGCATGCGGCTGCCGGAATTATCATGTTACGTCCGACATGTCGTATTACGTTCGCGCTCCTTACGTGTCAAGAAAGTGCTCCCTGGTAGAAAAGGTGCCAGATATGGCGCCTTTTCTACCAGGAGGCCCTTTTCCAACATGGAAACTTCCACTCTTTTGCCGCTTGCGCAACTCTAGTCACTCCGCTACGCAACCCGCCCCGGTCGCAGTTAGTTCTGCCTATTAAGTTCCCTAAGGGAACTCGTTATGTTATGGTCATTCTTACTAGGTTCCCTTAGGAAACTAATCCGGTGAGAGCGCGCCTCTCTGGGTAGTTGAAGGAGCGATCATGACAAGCACCGGCACGGCGACCAGCGACGAGCGACTCCGGCAGGGCGACACGCGCCTGCTGCGGACGGACCTCGCCGAGCGGCTGCTCCACTCCACGATCCCGGCCCGGCTGGCGTTCGTGTGGACCGACGGAACGCCGCGGATCGTTCCAACCTGGTTCCACTGGACCGGCGAAGAGATCGTGATGCCGACGTTCATCGCCGGCCCGGCGATCGGCATCCGGCATCCGGCCGCCCGGATCGCCGCGCTACGCGTCAACCCGCGGGTCGCGCTGACCATCGACACGAACACCGCGCCGCCGCAGTCCCTGACCATCCGCGGCACCGCGGAGATCACGCAGGTCGAGGGCGTCACGCCGGAGTACGCCGCGGCCGCCCGCCGGTACTTGGGCGAAGAGGCGGCCGGGTCGATGCTGGCCTCATTGGACCAGCCGGGCACCGTGCAGGCGCGGATCGCCGTGCGGCCAGACTGGGTTGGCATGCTGGACTTCGTGACCCGTATGCCCAGCGCGCAGGGCGGAGTATGACGACGGCCTCGCGGCCACGGATCGTCACATCGGCCGCTCATGTGTCCGTGATCGCCCGTTTAGTCTCAGTTCTGTCTCTTAGGTGGCGCTGTCCCTGGCGGCTCGGTAGCGTCACTGCGCCGGGTGGGTTCATCAGGAGCAGGGGCTGGTTATGAGGGTGCACAAGCTAGCGGTCGTGGTCGCCGCCGCGGGGTTGTCGCTAGTGATGGCTGGATGCTCTGGTTCAAGCTCCAGCACCACCCGGGCGAATTCGGGCACTTCCGGCTCCAACACCGGATCCGCTGCCGGATCTGGATCGGGTTCCGGAAACGGCAGCGGCAACGGCGCGAGCGGATCCAACTCGGGCAGCAGCACCGGTGGTACGGCCGGCCAGCTCACCGGTACGCAGCTGACGAGGGCCTTGCTGCCGGCGAGCGCCTTCCCGTCCCGCTTCGCGGTCAGCGAGCAGGGCTCCGCCGATTCCGGTGCGAGCCTCGAGAAGGGGTCCGCCAGCTACAACCCGTCCACGATGAGCTGCACCGAGTGGGATAACTACTTCACCAGTTCCGGCTTCGGCGAGACGGCCTACACCGCCGAGAGCGTGGCCAACAGCGGTGCGGATGAGGCCTACGGCCAAGTTGTCTATCAGTTCGCCAGCTCAAGTGCGGCATCCGCATTCTTCAGCGGGGTACAGTCGCTGTCCGCCCGGTGCCACTCGTTCACCGCCAGCGGCGGCGGCTCCGACCATGTCAGTATGCAGCTCACCTCCGCCGCGTCGGTGGCAGGCAACCGGACATTCTGGCTCGACCAGTCGACAGCGGTAGCGGGCGCTACCTCCAAGATCAATACGCTGTTTGCCGTAGCCGGTACCGACGTGTTCGCCGTCTCCGCTTCCGCGGTTGGCTCCACTCCCCCGAGCAATCCGGCTCCGGCTTCCTTGCTCGAGCGACTGATCAGCAGCGTCACGGCACACCACTGACACAGCCCGAGGGCCTAGGTCTCAGGTGGGGTATTGCCAGCGGGGTTTGGTGTAGCTGAGGCCGACGGAAGTCGTCCAGGTGCGGGCGCCGTCCGGGTTCTGAGTGATGCCCCACCGGGGTCCTGCTTTTAACCCGAAACGCGAAGCCTCTGCCGTTCCGCCACGCCGTATTTTAAATCTTTTCCGAACCTGCGGATCACCTGGCCGGCATGTGCGTGAGGCGGAAGACGTAGACGCCGTTGTCGGCGAAGATCTGCGTGTACACGTTTCCTGGGTAGAGCGACGCGATAAACGACGGCACGTTGGCGATGGGCGTCGAGTATCCGCTGTCCGGGCCGTCGAAGACGATGTACTCGGTGTCGGGATTGCCGCGATTGCCGATCCAGTAGGTGTCGGTTCGCGCCCCGAGGGGGGCAAGCATGTCGAGTGGGGTCAGCACGCTGGCGCCGTCGGGCACCTCGGCCATCGCCGCGTTGTCCGCCGCCACGTGCGGGCTGATCCGGTAAGTCTGGCCGCTCCACAGGCCGCTGATCGGATACTGGAAGGCGAACGGCACCGTGACGGCGACCATCATCGCGGCGCCGTAACGCTCGGCGCCGGCCAGTGCGGCGCGCCGCCAGCCGAGCCGTCCGCTCGCCAACGCCTCCCATGACAAGCTCGCGCCGTCCCGGGAAGCCCGGAGGCGGACCAGTCCGTCGATCGCGGCGGCGAACAGGATCGGCATCACGGTCGCGTTGTAGTGCCAGGCGGTGCCCCAGTAGGCGCTGTTCGTGGACTCGTACCGCAGCCCGAGGCTCGGCAGCGCGATCAGCGCCACGGGTGACCGGAGCGCGACGAACGCCGTCGGCAGCAACAGCAGCACGAGCGTCTGCAGCTTCTGCGGCCATGCGTGGAAGAACTGACTGATCAGCGCGCCTGCCGACGGATGCCCGCCGGGCGCGAACGCGCCGCCATCGCCCCAGTAGTAGTACGTGTGGCTAGCGTTGAAGTGCGGGATGATCACCGCGATGGCCAGGAACGACCAGGCCACGCCCCAGATCATCAGGAACTCCCCGGCGCGTACCTTGGCCCGGTCCGATACCTCCGTCCGCAGGCCCGACATCAGCAGGTAGAACCCGATCGCGGCGACCGTGAAGCCCTGGTCTTCCTTGACGAAAACCAGCGGAAGCGCCCAGCACACCGTCGCCCGGACGCGGCCCTGAATGAGCGCGGACAGCGAGAATGCCAGCAACGGCACGGCGATCGCGATCTCGTGGAAGTCGAAGTTGATCATCTGCTGCAGACCCCAGCAGAACCCGTAAGCGAACGCGATCGCCCGTGCCGGACCCAGGCCGGTCAGCGCCCGCGCCGCCTGCGCCACGGGAAACACCGATGCGGCCACCAGCAGGGCCTGGGCGACCAGCAGCGTCCCCGCGGCCGGGAAGACCCGGAAGAACGGCGCGACCGCCGCGACGGCCGGCGAGAAGTGATCGCCCCACAGGTTCGTGCCCGCACCGCGGATGTCCACGATCGGCGCGTGGAAGTGGGCGTACTGCTTCACGTATTCGGTGAAAATGCCCAGATCCCAGGACGACGGGTCCAGCTGGAGCAGCCGGAACAGCGAGATCATCGTGTAAGCGCCGAAGGCGACGACGACAATCGCCCAGGTCACCGGGTCCCGGTAAACGCTGGGCAGCCGGACGGCTGGCGAGGCCTCGACCTCGTGCTCCTGGAGCATCGCGCGCAGCCTACCCCCTCAGTCTGCGCACAAGGAAACAGGCGGTCAGACCATCAGGAGCTTGCCGATACGCCGGCCCGACCACCACAGGCCGACGGCGCCGATCACCGCCAGGTACGCCGCCCGCCCCAGCAGATCAGGGCCGACCACGCCGACCACCAGATCTCGCAGCAGTACCACTCCCTGGTACAGGGGTGTCCATTCCACGATCACCTGGACCGGCCGCGGGTACACGCTCAGCGGGTAGAACGTCGCGGAGAACAGGAACAGCGGCGTGCTCGCCAGGATCACGTAGTCAAAGTCCTGCCAGCTCTTCATGTAAGTGGTGCCGGTCATGCCGATCGCGGCGAACGCGAAGCCGATCAGCACCGCCACCGGCACGGCGAACAGCGCCCACCACGAATGCACCAGTCCCATACACGCCATGACCAGCGTGAACGCCAGTGCGTAGGCCGTCCCGCGCAGCAGCGCCCAGCCGATCTCGCCGACCGCCACCTGCGCCGGGCGGATCGGGGTGGCCAGCACCGAGTCGTACAGCTTGGCGTACTTGAGCCGGAAGAAGATGTTGAACGTCGAGTCGTACATGGCGCCGTTCATCGACGAGACGGCGAGCAGGCCGGGGGCGACGAACTCCCGGTACGGGATCAGCGCGCCGTCCGGCCCGGCCACTTTGCCGACCAGCACTCCCAGGCCCAGCCCCACCGACAGCAGGTAGAACAGCGGCTCGAAGATGCCGGACACGAACACCAGCCACGCGTGCCGGTACACCCGGGCGTGCCGCTCGATCAGCCGTAGCCCGCCGGGCGCGGAGCTCGCCCGCCGCAGCCTGGCCAGCCGCCCCACGGGCGGCAATATCCGCAGCGTCGCGACCTCAGACATAGAGCCTCCTGCGGTACATGCGGGTACCGGCCCAGATGCCTACCGCGGCCAGGCCGCCGAGGTACCCGACGTGCACCGCGAAGCCGGTCCAGTCGAGCTGCCCGAGGCTCAGGCCGCGGCACAACGCAACCCCGTGCCACAGCGGCGTCGCATAGGCCAGCGGGCGCAGCCAGGCTGGCAGCTGAGACAGCGGGAAGAAGGTCCCGGAGAACAGCATCAGCGGGATCATGCCGAACCGGAACACGATCGAGAACGCCGTCTCGTTCTTCACCGTGACCGCCCACGCCGCGATCGGGGCGGCGAACGCCAGCCCGGTGAGCACCGCCGCGGGCTGCGCCAGCACTACCCAGGCCGACCGCTCGGCATCGAACGCACACATAATCACGATGAATATGAACGTGTTCAAAAAGATGCGCATGAGCATGAACAGGAGGTGCCCGCGGAAGATGTCGCCCGGCCGCAGCGGGGACGCCTGCGCGGCGATGTAGATCTTGTTCCACTTGATCGAGCCGAAGACCGGGAACGTCGACTCGTCCAGCCCGGTCGTCATCGCGCTGGAGGCGAGGATGGCGGGAGCGAGAAACGCCAGGTAGGACACCCCGCCGAGGGAGGCGGTCCCGTGCTTGTTCACCAGCGACCCCAGCCCGAAGCCCATCGCGCCCAGGTAGCACACCGGGCCGAGGATCGAGGACCAGATGCTGGACCGCCAGATCCGCCGGTACACGGTCAGCCAGCAGCGGAACGCGCGAAGGGTGCGGTCCACTAGTCCTCCAGCCGGCGTCCGGTCAGCCGGAGGAAGACGTCCTCGAGTGTGCCCCGCCGTACCAGGGAGGTGAGCGGCTGGAAGCCGCGCTGGCGGACCGCGGCCAGCGCGGCATCCCCGTTCGTCACGTACAGCAGGATCCGGTCGGCGAGCACCTCGACCCGGTCCGTCGTGGAGTCCTTGACCTTCTCGACGGAGGCGTCGTGAACCGCGGGTTCGAAGCGCAGCTCGAGCACCTCCGGCGAGCAGTACTCGGCTATGAGCTCCCGTGGCGAGCCCTCGGCCGCGACTGTGCCGTGGTCCATCACGACGAGCCGGTCGCACAGCTGCTCCGCCTCGTCCATGTAGTGCGTGGTCAGGATCAGCGTGACGCCACGCTGCTTGAGCCGGAACAGCCGGTCCCACACCACGTGCCTGGCCTGCGGGTCCAGCCCGGTGGTCGGTTCGTCCAGGATCAGGATTTCCGGGTCATTGATCAGCGACCTGGCAATGGTCAGCCGGCGCTTCATGCCACCGGAGAGCGGCTCGACCTTGTCCTTGCCCCGGTCCGCGAGCTGGACGAACTCCAGCAGCTGATCGGTCCGCTCCCGGATCAGCGCCCGGGGCAGGCCGAAGTACCTGCCGTAGACCAGCAGGTTCTCCCGGACGGTCAGCTCCATGTCGAGCGTGTCCTCCTGCGGGACCACGCCCAGCCGGGCCCGGATCGCCGAGCCGTCGCGGACCGGATCCAAGCCGAGGATCGTGAGCTCACCGCCGGACGGCGGCGACACGCAGCCGATCATCCGCATGGTGGAGGACTTGCCCGCCCCGTTCGGCCCGAGAAAGCCGAACGCCTCACCGCGGAACAAGTCGAAATCAATGCCAGCTACGGCCGTGAACCCGCCGAATCGCTTGATCAGGCCACGGGCCCGGACAAGGACCTCGTTCTCCTCGGACATCTGAGGCACCATACCTCGGAGGTCTGACATTCTTCGAACGGTTTTGGCCTGTCGTGCGTGTCTGGCGCGCCGGTACGGGTAGGCTCGGATGCGTCTTGTCATCGGGGAGTGGTGGAGGTGGACGTCATCCGCGACCTCTATACGCGCTTCAGAGAGCTGATCCACGAGGTCACGAAGTTCGGCATCGTGGGCGCGATAGCGTTCGTCATCACGATCGGCTTGACGAACGCCCTGCACTCGGGCGCCAAGATGAGCGGTGTCATGGCGACGACCATCGCCACCGTGGTGGCGACCATATTCGCCTTCATCGGTAACCGGAACTGGGCGTTCAAGCATCGCAGCGGGCACGGCCTCGGGCGAGAGGGCACGCTGTTCCTGTTCTTCAACGGGATCGGGCTGCTCATCCAGGTCGGCGCGGTGGCCATCGCCCAGCATGGGCTCGGCGAGCGCGGTTCGCTGGCGCTGAACGTGGCCCTTGTCCTCGGCGTCGGGGTCGCCACCTTGTTCCGGCTGTACTCCTACCACCGCTGGGTGTTCAACGTCCCGTCCGCGGGCCCCCCCGCCGCCGAGCAGCTCGAGCCGGAGACCACCACCGGGCGCTGAGCCTTGCGTTTTAGTGACAGCCCCTGCTGGCGGACAGGCGTAGCGGCGTGTTGAGGGCATCGGTTTCCTGCTGTTTCGTCAGGTAGCCCACGGCCTGCATCCGGTTCAGCACATGGATGAGCCGTGCCCGAGCCTGGGCCGGGTAGACCAGCGGGTCGTCATACGTCGGAGCATTGACCGCCCCCGCCAGCATGGCTGCCTGGACCAGCGTCAGGTCAGCGGGCGGATGCCCGAAATACCCGCAGCTGGCCTGCTGAAGGCCGTAGTACCCGTGCCCGTAATAGGCCACCTCGGAGTACATCTGCAGGATCTGGGGCCTGGTGTAGGTCATGTTCAGCTTCATCGCGAGCATGACCTGCTCGACCTCGGTCGCGAACCCGGAGCTACCCGGCGTATAGAGCATTTTCGCCAGTTGCTGGGCGATCGTGCTGCCGCCCTGGTCCTGCTTTCCGGTGATCTTCGCACCGATCACCCTGGCGATGGCGAGCGGGTCCACGCCGGGATCGGTATCGAAACGGTGATCCTCGGTCGCGACCAGGGCCTGCGCGAAGTTCCGCGGGACCGCCGCGCCCGGGTAGGAGATGTGGTGCAGCGCCGCCTGCCGCTGAACCAGCGTGGCGGCCTGCCCCGCCGATGGGGTGACCGCGAACAGCAGCCCGGCACCCGCGGCCAGCACGACGAGCACGATCAGCATCACCTTGGCGAAGGCCAGCGCGAGGCGGAGGCGACGGCGGGCCTTGCTAGGTTCCTCCGCGTAGTCGTCCGCGGCTTCCTCGGCGCGTCCCAGGCCAAGTACCCCGCGGAGTCCCACTCAGCCTCTTTTCTCCGAACGGCATGGCGCAGAGCGCCCCGTTCCTTCAGGGTAACCGCGGAGCCAGGCGTTCCGCCTGTATCGGACACGGCGTGGCGCGGCGGTCCCGAGGGCGGCCCGGGTTGCGCTAAGCTAACTGAGTCCGCTAGATGGCGGGCATCGGGACGTGGCGCAGTTTGGCAGCGCACCTGACTGGGGGTCAGGGGGCCGCCGGTTCAAATCCGGCCGTCCCGACCATATGTTGAACAACTGGCTGGAACGTCAGTACCTGGTGTTACGGTGCGGGGATGGCTCGACCACCAGAGTCGCCGCGCACCTGGACCGACGCCCGACTGGCAAGTCGCGGTAGGCCGCGGGCCATACTCGGTCGGGAACACGGACAAGCGAGTTCCCCTGCGGTCCTGAAGCGATCGGGGGACCTTAGCATTTACCTGATACTGAGCCGCGTTATCGCCGACCGTGTCGGGATTACCTTGCGCACGTACGAGAAGTACATCGTGGGCAATGCGCGGTCTGATGATGCCACGGCGGTCGAACGCGGCGTGATCTGTGCTGCCGACGACGTCCTGATGTACATGTTTACTCGAATGCTTGACGTAGTGATGTGTAAATCAGTGTGACTGGTGGAATTACTGCTTCTGTCTCTGATCCTGAAGGGGGAGATCAGTGCCAGAAAAGACTGCGGCCACCAAAACCGCTCGCCGGGGGACGACGAGCACGCGCCGCGCAACTACTGTCAAGAGTGCTGCAAAGCGAGGCCCGGTCAAGAGCACTGCGGCCAAGCGGAGCATTACAGCCAAGCGGACCACGGCCCGGCCGGCCGCCAAGCGCATCAGTACCACGGCGCGCAAGGCGACCTCGACGGCTCGTAACGCCACTACCGCGCGCAAACCCGCCACTCGTAAGCCGACTGCCCGCAAGGCCAGCACAGCCCGGACCAGCGCGCGCAGGACCACCACCACGGCTCGCCGGCCGGCCAGCCGGACGTCCGCCACTGCGCGTACCGCGACGCGGCGGGCGACCGCCCGCACCACGCGCTCGTCGTCGTCGAGCATCACCTCGGCCGCGACCAAGGTGAACGCGGCGGCCGCCAAGATGACCACGGCCGCGGCCGCCATGAACATGGCGACCAAGGCGATGGCCACCGCGGTCAAGTCGCTGACCACGGCTGCCAAGGCGGCGTCGAAGACCACCGCGTCGGCTTCGCGGTCCACCGCGGCCGCTGCCCGGTCTACCGCTCGCAAGCCGGCCGCTGCCCGGTCTACCGCTCGCAAGCCGGCCGCTGCCCGGTCTACCGCTCGCAAGCCGGCCGCTCGCAAGCCGGCTGCCCGCAGGACCACCGCGCGCAAGACGACGGCGCGGCGCCCGGCTTCCCGGACAGCGGCGAGCCGTCCGGCGAGCAGGCGGGCCAGCACGGCCACCACGGCCAGGAAGCCGGCCACGGCCCGCAAGGCCGCCACAGCTCGCAAGGCGACCACGGCCAGAAAGCCGACCACGGCTCGCAAGGCGACCACGGCCAGGAAGCCGGCCACGGCCAGGAAGCCGGCCACGAGCACCGCCCGCAAGGCCGCCATAACCCGCAAGTCCACGGCCACCCGGGCACGGACAGCCACCACGCGCACCGCCACCACGCGAACCGCGTCCACGGCGCGCCCGGCGACCGAGGCCAGCACTACCAAGGCCAGCACGGCGAAGGCGCGCCCGGCGACGAAGAGCCAGGCGAGCACCGCCCGCAAGGCGACGACCCGTAAGGCCACCAGCAGGGCCACGACCAAGCCCAGCACCGCGATGGCCAGCACGACCAAGGCACGCCCTGCGGCCACCATCCAGACGGGCACCGCGAAGGCCCGGACCACGTCCCGGCCGAAGAGCACGAAGAGCACGAAGAGCACGACGACCCCGACGACCTCGACCCGGCCGAAGGCGACCAAGCCGACCGCGGCGAAGCCCAACGGCCCGGCGAAGCCCAACGGCCCGACGAAGCCCAACAGTGCTACGAAGCCCAACAGTGCTACGAAGCCCAACAGTGCTACGAAGCCCAACAGTGCTACGAAGCCCAACGGTGCGGCGACCCGCCCGGCGCCGACGCCGCACGTGCCGGCGCCCTCGCCGGTCGTGCCGCCCGCGTCGCGCCCCGACGCGGACTTCGAGCGGGGCTTGCTCTCCGGGCTCGTTCGCTAGAGTCCGCTAAGTTAAGAACGAGCGAGAGCCGCCGTCCCCTGGCGACAAGGGACGGCGGCTCCTGGTGTTGACTAGATGACATGCCAGTTAGCGGAGAGTACGAGCCGAGCCCCAGCTCCTGGGTGCGCGAGCAGGTGGAGTTGTACGAGAGCTCGGGCGGGACCAAGGGCACTACCTTGCGCGACACCGGAAGGCCGGTGGTCATCGTCACCAACATGGGCGCGGCCAGTGGCAAGATCCGCAAGACCCCGGTGATGCGGGTCGAGCACGACGGCCGCTATGCGGTGATCGCCTCGCAGGGCGGCGCGCCGGCGCACCCGCGGTGGTACCACAACCTCGTGGCCCACCCGCTGGTGGAGCTCCAGGACGGTCCGGTCAAGCAGGACATGATGGCCAGGGAGGTGTCCGGATCCGAGCGCGACCAGTGGTGGGCACGCGCGGTCGCCGCCTACCCGCCGTACGCCGAATACCAGCAGAAGACCGCACGCCAGATCCCGGTGTTCGTCCTGGAGCCCGTCACCAGTTAGACGTTCCGAGATGGCGCGCGTTTCCGGAAATGATTGCGGACACTTACCCCCCAAATTGGACTGCTGGCTTATTCCGGGGCTGGCCCGGATCACTGGCCGCCCCGGTGGGCCGGCGGACGGCCTCGATCGGCCCGATGGGCCCGCGATAACGTGGCAGTTTCCCGCTTCGTGGTAGCCGGCCCCTTGTTTACGAGGGTCAATCCACCACGAGGCGGTAATCTTCCACGTCGTTGACGGGCGTGCCGGTGCGCCCGTATCCCGGCAGCCGCATACGCCGCTCCAGGCACAGGCGGCGCGCCTAGTGGCCGGGCCGCGGCGGCTGGCGGACGGACGGGCGGCACGGCCCCGCAAAGGTTTTCGAAATCCATCCGGAGTCTGACCGAGCTGCGGAAACACGCGCATATCCGGACAGGCCGGGACATTTCGGAGAGAGCTGGCAGGCCGGCATCGGCGGCACGCCG
>Ga0207664_10000715_pt1 | contig 22566 bp, 21 predicted proteins | sample LARL83metaG_FD_184349 | JGI IMG/M metagenome (GOLD analysis project Ga0207664, IMG submission 184349) | Corn, switchgrass and miscanthus rhizosphere microbial communities from Kellogg Biological Station, Michigan, USA - LAR L8-3 metaG... | ecosystem: Host-associated > Plants > Roots >... | reverse complement strand
CTGGGCGTCGTCCTCGGCGGCGTATCGGGCTATTTCGGCGGCGCGATCGACACGGTCATCCAGCGCATCATCGAGATCCTGCGCTCGATTCCGACGATTCCGCTGTGGATGGGGCTCGCCGCCGCCCTTCCCGCCGATTGGAGCGTCGTGCAGGTGTACTTCGCGATCACGATCATCATCTCGCTCATCGGCTGGACCGAGCTCGCCCGGGTCGTCCGCGGGCGGTTCATCTCGCTCAAGAAGGAAGACTTCGTGATGGCCGCGGAGCTCGTCGGTTGCAGCAAGACGCGGATCATCTTCCGCCACATGGTGCCCTCGTTCATCAGCCACATCATCGCGGCGACGACGCTGGCGATCCCGGCGATCATCATCAGCGAGACGTCGTTGAGCTTCCTCGGCCTCGGCTTGCGGCCGCCCGCGATCAGCTGGGGCGTCCTGCTGCAGGACGCGCAGAACATCCAGGCACTGGTCATCTCGCCGTGGCTTCTTTTGCCGTCGTTTGCCGTCATCTTCGCGGTCCTCGCATTCAATTTCATGGGCGACGGGATACGCGATGCGGCGGACCCCTACCTCTAGCCGGAAAATTCGTGCCGACCGACGCGAGACCGTTGCTTTCGGTCAGGAATCTCAAGACCAGTTTTTTCCAGGACGAGGGGACGACCAAGGCGGTCGACGGCGCTTCGTTCGACGTCGCTCCCGGAAAGACGCTGGGCATCGTCGGCGAGAGCGGCTGCGGAAAAAGCGTCACTGCGCAGTCGATCCTGCGGATCGTCGATCGTCCCGGCCGCATCGTCGAAGGCGAGATCGTCCTGACCCGCACCGACGGCTCGCAAGTCGATCTGGCCAGGCTCGACCCGAACGGCGCGGAGATGCGTTCGATCCGGGGCGGAGAAATCGGCCTCGTCTTCCAGGAGCCGATGACCTCGTTCAGCCCCGTGCACTCGATCGGCGCACAGCTGATCGAGGCGATCATGCTCCACAACGCGGTCAGCAGCAAAGAGGCGCGTCGGCGGGGAATCGAGGCGCTGCGCAGCGTGGGCATCCCGAAACCGGAGCGGCGGATCGACGAATATTCGTTCGAATTGAGCGGTGGGCTGCGCCAGCGGGCGATGATCGCGGTGGCGCTCTCCTGCGATCCGCGGCTGCTGATCGCCGACGAGCCGACGACCGCGCTCGACGTCACCACCCAGGCGCAGATCCTCGATCTGCTGCGGAAGCTTCAGCGCGAACGGGGCATGGCGATCATGCTGATCACCCACAACCTGGGCGTCGTGGCCGAGATGGCCGACGACGTGGTGGTCATGTATCTGGGGCGGGTGGTCGAGCAAGGCAGCGTCGACGAAATCTTCCACGACCCCAAGCATCCGTATACGAAGGCTTTGCTGCAGTCGATTCCGAGCATCGAATCGGTGCCCAGGTTGCGGCTTGCGACCATCAGCGGATCGATTCCGCACCCGTTCAACCGGCCCGCCGGCTGCCCGTTCCATCCGCGTTGCGCGGCGGCCATGGCCGGGCGCTGCGACAAGGACGTCCCGCGGCTTCAGGAGCTCGGCAACGGTAGAAGAGTCAGTTGCTTTCTCTACCAGTGATCGAACGCGCACGAGAATGAACAACGCCGCTTCACGCAAGTCCGTGCTGCTCGATGTCAAGGGACTGAAGAAGTATTTCCCGATTCGAAGGGGTCTTCTGCAGAAAACCGTCGGCCTGGTGAAGGCGGTCGACGACGTGAGTTTTTTTCTGAATCAGGGCGAGACGCTTTCGCTGGTCGGAGAGAGCGGCTGCGGAAAAACCACGACGGCCCGCTGTATCCTGCGAGCGATTACGCCGACCGCGGGTCAGATTCTTCTGCTGGACGACGGCGAAGTCCTCGATGTGGCGACCGCGCCCACGAGCAGGCTGGCGTCACTCCGGCGCCAGATGCAGATGATCTTCCAGGACCCATTCTCCTCGTTGAACCCGCGAATGACGCTGCTCGACATCGTCGGGGAGCCCTTGCTCGTACACGGCGTAGGCAATGTGCAGGAAAGGACCGACCGGGTCGTCGAGATGCTCCGACTGGTCGGCCTCCGGCCCGAATACATGCGGCGGTACCCGCACGCCTTTTCCGGCGGCCAGCGTCAGCGCATCGGGATCGCCCGCGCACTCGCGTTGAATCCGCGCCTGGTCGTCGCGGACGAGCCCGTTTCCGCGCTCGACGTATCGGTCCAGGCGCAGATCCTCAACCTGCTTCTCGAGCTTCAGGAAAGGCTTGGGCTTACGTATCTGTTCGTCGCGCACGACTTGAGCGTCGTCAAGCACATCAGCGAGCGCGTCGCGGTCATGTACGTCGGCAGGATCGTAGAGACCGCGCCCACCGAAGATCTGTTCGCGTCTCCGAAGCATCCGTACACCGAAGCGCTGCTGTCGGCTGTCCCGATACCGGATCCGCGCCTGCGCGCCGACCGCATCATCCTCCAGGGCGAAGTCGCCGACCCGGCCAACACCCCGCCGGGGTGCCATTTCCATCCCCGGTGCAAGTATGCGCAGGCCATTTGCCGGGAGAAGGCACCGGCGCTGGAGGAGATCGCGCCCGACCACTTCGTCAGCTGTCATCGGGCGAGAGAGCTTTCGCTTCGCGGCGTCGCCCGCTCGACGGCATAGATCGGGAGGTCGAACGGCAGCTCGGACGTCATGACCGCGCGAAGGATTGCATCGCGGCCTTTTTAGGGCTAGCCTCGAAAGTTCGATCATCCTAAGGACAATGTCATGGCCCTCTGGAAAGACAATACGGCTCCCCGGCAAGCTCCCGCCCCCGGCTCCCATGAGATGGAGCCGGTCCGGTACGACGCCCCGTCTAAGCTCGAGCTCGCACCCAGCCCCGCCCCCGCTCCGGCTCCGGTCGCACGCCCTGCCGTCAATGTGCCCCGAAAGGAATCGCTGATCGCCGACGACCTCACGATCGAGGGCAAGATCGAAGGCGGCGGCAGCGTACGCATCGCCGGCAGCTTCAAGGGCGACGTCAACGTCCACGGCGACCTCACGATCGAGGCAGGTGCCAAGCTGACCGGCGGCGTGCGCGCCGACAAGGTTACGATCGCCGGTGACCTGGAAGGCAACGTTCAGGAAGCCTCGCGGGTCGATTTGCTGGAAACCGGGGCGGTCATCGGTGATCTCAAAGCCGGTTCGGTGACGGTCGCAGCCGGCGCTCGCATGCGCGGCAAGGCCGAGTTCGGCTGGGACGAGGCAGACGGCTCGAAAGCGGGCAAGCACAACTACAGCGCGGAGACCGGCGCGCCCCTATGAGCAGCGCGCGCCCGGGCGTCCCCGGGGCAACCCGCGAGTGTCCGCACTGCCGCGAGACGATTCTCGAAAGCGCGGGCGTGTGTCCGGCCTGCCGGCATTACCTGCGCTTCGATCATGGCGCCGAAGAGCCCCAGGCGCCCGCGGTGACGCCGCTGCGCATCGAAGGCAGCATCCGCCATCCCGCCGACGGAGAGCCCTGGGAGTACACGGTGGTCGTGTCGATTCGCAACGATCGCGGCGAAGAGATCGCCCATAAGCTGATCGGCGTCGGCGCGATGAGTCCGAACGAGCAGCGCGTCTTCACCCTGTCGGTCGAAGCGGTGTCGACCAAGGCGAAAACCTCCGCAAAAGCCGGCACGCGCCACTGAGTTGTCGAACGGGATGGGGACGCGGGTTGATCAGCGCGACCGGGTCATCTCGCTGCCGAACTACTTCTTGTTCAGGTAGTTCTTCTCCAGGAATTCGGACCGGAAATTCTGTGGCGGAACAGGAATATCCGGGCGGCCCTCCGGCGTGAAGTCCATCAGATTCCAGTACGGCCAGACGGTGTCGACGTGATTCCCTGCCAGCTCGGTCGCCCAGAAGTGAAAGATTTTCCCCTCCCGCTTACTGAATACGTGCATCACCGGTAGTTGCATGTCGTCGGAGTCTCCCTGGCATTTGTAGTCGGTTTGAAAGGGCGACGCGTAGCCGGAAAGCAGCGGAATCTGCGACCAGCCGCGTTTTTTTGCCCACGCATTGATTTTTTCGGGCGGGGCTTTGGCAACTGCGACAAACGCGGCGTCCCGGCTGACCTGGTACCAGCTTCGATCGAACCCATCGACCAGCGACGTACAGGAAGGACAGGGATTGTCCCAGCCGGGACCGTACATGAATGAATAGAGCAGCAGCGTGTTCTTGTCCGCGAAGAGCTCGGAGAATTTCACGCGCCTCCCGACGTTTCCGTCGTTGGCCCATTGAAAGACATAGTCCTCTTTCAACTGGCCGCCCGGGGGGAGCTGGCGCCGCCTCGCCGCCACTGCCTTTACCTTGTCGACGAGCTCTTGTTCTTCTTTGAGCAATGCGTCGCGCGCAACGCGATACTCTCTGCTTTCGTTTGGGTACCGTAGTTCGGTCATGGTCGTCTCCTAATTTGTAACTTGATATTCACGGCACGCTCGGATCGGCAAAACGCGCGACCAGCGCGACGAACTGGTCCATGTACGCCTGACAGAACGCGCGCTTGCTCTCGTCGAGAAAGTTGCCGCTGTGATCGACGGGATCCGGCTTGAACGAAATGTATGCCTCGCCGCCCATGACCGTCATGCCGAGGATGCCCAGGATCTGCCGCAGGTGCTGCTGGCCCACCGCTGTGCCGATGGCGCCGAACGACGTGCCGGTGATGGCCGCGACCCGGCCGCGCCAGACCTGCTTATCGTTGGGCTTGGATCCCCAGTCGATCGCGTTTTTGAGCACCGCGGGGAGCGAGCGGTTGTGCTCCGGCGTGACGAACAGCACGGCCGGAACGCTCGCGACTTCCGCGGTGAAGCGGTGCACTGGCTCGGGCCGATCGGGCTCGAGGTCCTGGTTGTACATCGGCAGATCGTCGATGGCGATCCAGCGCCACGCGATGCGGTCCTCGACGAGCCGCGTCAGCGCCAGCGCCAGGCGGCGGTTGATCGACTCGCGGCGGTTGCTGCCGACGATAACGCCGATGGGTGTCCTGGGCATGGCTTTGGTTCCTCTCGTGGTGGGATGACCGGATGAATGGCTGCGATGGCTCAAAGGCCGTTCACCGCACCCAGATACGCGCGCCGCAGCGCGGGATCGTCGAACACGGCGTCGGGCGTACCCTCGGCGACAATGCGTCCCTCTTCGAGCAGATACGCCCGGTCGGCGATCGCGAGCGCGCTGGCGACGTTCTGCTCGACGAGCAGTATCGACGTCCCGCTGGCGTGCACGTCGCGGATCGCTTTGAACATCGCCTCGACGATGAGCGGCGACAGCCCCAGCGACGGCTCGTCGAGCAGAAGCAGCCTTGGCCGCGCCATCAGCGCGCGCCCGATCGCCACCATCTGCTGCTGGCCGCCCGACAGCGCTCCGGCAGGTGCGTCGAGCTTGTCGCGCACGGCTGGAAACAGCGCACACACGCGCTCGAGCGTGTGCGCTCGCTCGTTTCGCGCCGCAGTCGCGTAGCTGCCAATCGCGAGGTTCTCGCGTACGCTCATCCGCGTGAACAGGCGGCGCCCTTCGGGGACGATCGCGATCCCGGCGCTGCAGTAGCGATGTGTCGGCAGCGCGGTCAGGTCGCGCCCGTCCATCGTGATCTGCCCGGCGCTGACGCGATGCAGGCCGGCCAATGCGTTGATCAGCGTCGACTTGCCTGCGCCGTTCGGCCCGACGATACAGACGAGCTCTCCCGGGCCGATGTCGAGCGAGACACCCCACACTGCCGGCGCCGCGCCGTAGTCGACTTCGAGGTTGCGAGCCTCAAGCATGAGGAACCCCCAGGTACGCCGCGGCAACGTCCGGCCGGGCCATCACTTCATCCGTGCGTCCTTCGGCCAGCACCCGACCCTGGTCGAGAACGACGATGCGTTCGGCCAGCGCCGTCACCACGCGCACGACGTGCTCGACCAGGATGATCGTCGTGCCCTGCGCACGGATGCGGAGAATGAGATCGATCGCGCCGTCGATTTCCGCGGGCGTGAGCCCGGACAGGACTTCGTCGAGCATGACGAGCCGGGGACGCGCGGCGAGCCCGCGCGTCAGCTCGAGCAACTTGGCCTGGTGCAGGTTGAGGTCGCCCGGATACGCCGCTGCGCGTGCCGCGAGCCCGGTGAACTGCAGCCAATGCAGCGCGATTTCCGCCGCGTGCCGCGCATCGAAGGCCGTGCCGCCGAACATCGCCGCGAGCGCGACGTTATCGCGGATGGAAAGGCGGGCGAACGGCCGCGGGATCTGGTAAGTGCGTGCCACGCCGGCGCGGGCGATCCGGTGCGCAGGTAGCGCGAGCAATTCGACGTCGCCGAGGCGTGCGCTGCCGGCGTCAGCGCGCAAATAGCCGCTCACGACATTGATCAGCGTCGACTTGCCCGATCCGTTCGGACCGATCACGCCGAGGATCTCGCCTTCGCGTACGTCGAGGTCGATGCCGTCGAGCGCGCGCACGCCCTTGAACGACTTCGCGACGCCGCGCACCTCCAGCAGTACCCTACGCTGGCCTTGCGGTGGCAATTCGAGCGTGGCGACGACGGTATCTGCGTGCACCGACACGCCGGCCGCTTCTAACCCGGGCGGCTCGCCACGACCGCGACGCGCGAAGACCCGGCCGAGAATTCCTTCGGGCATCAGCAGGATCGCCGCGACGAGCACTGCGCCGACCGCGGCCTTGCCGGCTACCGCTTGCTCGGCGGCCGTCGTCGCATAGAGCAGGATTGTGATCGCCGTGGCGCCGATCGCCGGGCCGCCCCAGGACCGGGTGCCGCCGAGCACGCTCATCAGGACGACCGTCAGCGGCACCGTAATGTTGAACGTGCCGTTCGCGGTGACGTACGACACGAACAGCGCCTGGATGCCGCCCGCAACGCCTGCAAGCGCGCAGGAAACGCCGAACGCGATGAGCTTGTAACGATAGGTCGGGACGCCCACGACCTCCGCCGCGTCCTCGTCATCGTGAATGGCGAAGAGCCCGAACCCGAGCCGCGCCCGCGTGATTGCATACGCGATGCCAACGGTCCCGATCGCGAGCACCAGTGCCATCAGGTAGAACGCGCCCGACGCTGTCGGTGCGAGCTTCGGCACCGGTACCCCGGACAGATAGACGCCCGGGCCGCCGTCGATCGGCGTGTTGAGAACGATCGTCGCGAGCACGAACGTCGCCGCCAGCGTCAGCAGCGCGAACAATTCGCCGCGAACGTGGCGTACGCGGAACACCACCGCGCCGAGCCCCAGCCCCAGTAGGGCCGCAACAACGGCTGCCGCGGGCAGCGTCCACAGGAACGGCACGTCGTATTTGCCGGCGAGCACCGCGGTCGTATACACGCCGGCGCCGAAGAATGCGCCGTGCCCGAACGAGAAATAACCGGAGTAGCCGCTCAGGATGTTCCATGACGTCGCCAGCACGATCCAGTGGAACACGATGTAGACAAAGGACTCGTAGAACGCCGGCAGGTGCAAAAACGGCACGATTGCGAGCAGCAGGCCCGCGGCGGCGATCCCGACGAGCGTCCGATCGAGTTTCAGGTGCGGCCCGGTCGCAGCAGCAGTAGCGCAATCAACAGCGAGAACGACACGATCGGGGCCCACGACGGCGAGGCGAACGCCATCGTCACCGCCTCGCTGACGCCGACGACCATGCCGGCGGCAAGCGGTCCCAGCGGCGAGCCCAGTCCGCCCAGCATCACCGCGGCGAATACTACACCCACCCACGCGTAGATCTGCGACGGCGTCAGCGTGAACGACAGCGCGAGACACACGCCGGCGATGCCGGCGAGCGCACCGCATGCACCCGCCAGCAGCAGCGCGTGCGCGCGTCGATTGACGCCGAAGGCCGCCGCCATCGGCGCATCCTCGGCCAGTGCGCGCAGCGCGCGTCCAAGGTTCGTGTACCGCATCGCCGCCCATATGCCGATGCCGAGCAGCAGCGCCACCGCCAGCGTCAGCAATTCCGGCACCGGCAGGAAGAGCTCGCCCAGGCGCAACCTCTGCCCGGAATAGGCGGACTCGAGCTTGCGAAAATCGGCCGTCCAGAAGTACTGGATGGCGGCCTCGATGATCGCCGTCAAGCCGAAGGTCGCCAGCAGCGAATTGAGCGGCGATACCGCGAAGCGCGATAGCAGCCACTGCACGGCCACACCCAGCGCGAAGAACAGCGGGACAATCATGACGAGCGTCAGCAGCGGATCGACGCCACCGACGCTCGCCAGCTGATAGCAAAGATACGCCGCCAGGAACGCGAACCCGAAGTGCGCGAGGTTGATGATGTGCAGCAGCCCCCACGCGAGGCCGAGCCCCATCCCCAACAGCCCGTACATGCTGCCGATGAATACGCCGGAGAGCGCCGACTGCGCGAGCAGCGTCCCGCTAGGGAACGTCATTGCACGAGCAGCGTCGCGCCCGGAGCCGCGTACTCCTTCGGATAGACGGTAACCCAGCGCCCGTTCTGCACCTGCTTGACGCGCATCAGGTCGTCGCCATAGTTGCTCGGGCCATCGAAACGCAGCTTGCCCTGGATCGTGTCGACGCGGTTCGCCTTGAGCCATGCCGCCATCTTCGCGTCGTCCACGCTGTTGGTCGCGCGAACGGCGGCCTCGAGTATCTGCCACGCCGTGTACGACGCCGCGGCCTGCACCTCGACGTTGGTGTCGGGGATGCCGGCCTTTGCCGCCCGCTCGTGGTACAGAGCGATGAATTCGGCCGCACCCGGCGCGTTGGTAAACGGCGGGTGCTCTTCGAACATCGTCATCGACAGCGCGTTGTTCGCGAGCGGCGACTTCGACATGGGCCCGGGCGCCGGGTACATGTAGAAGTGTTCATTGGGCGTATAGCCGATCTTGTTCATCGCTTCGAGCAGCTGGTTGCCCTCGAGTCCAAGCGCGCCGACCCACAGAAAGTCCGGATGAGCATCCTTGACGCGCGCAGCAATCGGACCATAGTCGAGATTACCGAAGTCCCATTCGAGGAACAGCACCTCGTTGAGGCCGCGCTTTTTCGCGACCTCGCGGGCGCCGAGCGACATGAAATGGACGGACGGGAACTTGCTCGTGACCACTGCGATCGTCTTCGGCGGCTTCGGTGAGGCGGCCAGCGCGTTGAACACGGTATTCGGCACCGTGTTCGCGGGATCGGGCCCGAGCGACCAGGCAGGGAACTGCTTGTCGTACTTGGCGAGCGAGGGAATGCCGAAAGTGTGGTGGATGAGTATCTTGTCGTAGCGCTGCGCGACGCTCATCGCCGACAGGATCGCGCCCGTGGCGTACGGACCCATCAGCAGGTCTACCTTGTCGACGGTGAGGAGCTGCTCGTAGAGTGTCCGCGCGAGGTCGGGCTTCGACTGGTCATCCTTGACGATCCACTCGACGGGACGGCCGAGCAGGCCGCCGCGCTTGTTCAGCTGCTCGACGTAGATGTCGCCGACGACCTTGTGGACGAGAGCCGTCGCGGCGAGCGGTCCTGTCAGCGCCAGCGTGCTGCCGATCCTGATCGGCGCCTGGGTGCCCTGCGCGTGCGCCCCGGCCGCCAAGAACGCGAAGGCGCAAGCGGCGACGCCCAGCCAGCGGGTCAAGCGATTTCGGGTGTTCATCGAGCTCTCCTCCTCCATGGACGTTGCCGTCGGCATCGCCGCGGCGGTGCGTGTGCCGCTCTTCGGCGTGTCTTTGTGCTCGCGCCGGGTCAGGCGGTTCGCGGTTGCTCGCGATTGGTAACGAAGTCGTCGGGGACTTTCGGCCCCCAGACGTAGAACGAATCCTCCGGCGGATGATCGGCGGCCGCCCAGTCGACGTCGGCAGGGATGAAGTCGATGTCGTACGAGTACTCGGCCCAGCTCCCCCAGGGGTCCTGCACGTAGTAGAAGTAGTTGGAGCCCACCACGTGCCGGCCCACGCCCCACCCGTGGTCGTACCCTTTCCCCTTCATCAGCTCGGCACCGAGCCCTACATCGTCGAAGCGACCGACATCCCAGCTCGAATGATGCAGACCGGGCCCTTCCGATTTCGCGAAGGCGATCATGTGATGGTCGCTGCCATGCGGGCCGTGCATGAACGCGATGATCTCGCCCGAGCGGTCCGCCAACCGCAGGCCGAGGACGCGCTCGTAGAACGCCACCTGCCGCGACACGTCCTGCGCGAACAGCAGCACGTGCGACAGGCGTCGCGGCCGCACCGGCGCAGCCGCGCTGCGGCCCGGCGCGGCGCCCTTGCCCGGAAGCGGCGGCGGCACTCGCGTGTCGTCGGTCTTGACGGCGGGCGACACCTTGGGCCCGACGACGACCTGGATCGGAGTGCCGTCGGCGTCGCGCGTCCATACGCCCTCCCCGTCCGAGAGCGGATGCGGGTCCGCGGCGCCGGCGCTGCGCAGGCGCTGCGTCAGTGCGTCGAAATCGTCCGCGTAGGCGGCAAAGCTCACATACTGGAGTCGCTTCGGCTCGCCGTTTTCGTAAACGCTGGCCCAGCGGTGCGGATGCCCGTGCGTATAGAGGTCGAGGCGGTCGCCGTCGCGCCGCGCGTCAAGCCCGAATGAGCGATAGAACGCCTCGGCGGGCGCCAGATCAGGGACCGTGAACACGAAGCCATTGAGCGAATGCACGCCCAGCGCATCGGGACGCCGCGGCATCATCGGCGGGCCGCCCGGGCTACCCGCAGCCGTTTCCATGGTCACCCTCCAGATCCGGCCGTTTTCCCGGCCGAGTACGACGATAGCAAATTTCCGGCGCCGGCGCCCGGGGCGCCCGGATCCCGGTGGCGGGCATCATTTCGATGGGATTTGAGCCTGTGCCGGAACCTCGCCCGTGGATTGACGCCTAATATTTCGTCAGCTAGTTTCGCTGCTTTGCGGTTGCCTCGCACTAAGGCGGGAAAGGATACCGGAATATGAAGAACGGTCTTCGCAAGGTTTGGCGCGAATACAGAGGTCTTGCCGCCTTCCTCGTCTTGATGGCGATTTTCCGCAGCGCCCTGGCCGACTGGAACGTGGTTCCGACAGGTTCGATGAAACCGACGATCGTTGAAGGCGACCGGATACTCGTCAACAAGCTCGCCTACGACTTGAAGCTCCCCCTGACTCACATCTCACTCCACAGGTTTGGGGATCCGATGCGCGGAGACATCGTCGTCTTCGATTCAAGGGCAGCCGATACGCGGCTCGTAAAGCGCGTGATCGGCCTCCCGGGAGATACGGTGCAGATGAGGGACAACCGCCTGACGATCAACGGCATCGCGGCCCGCTATTCCGGCATCGAATATGAACCGGATGCGACATTCGCGACAGAGTCCTATCTCAACATGTCGCACCGAATCGAGCTGGCGCGAGCCGGAGCGAGCCGTTTCAGCACGTTCGGCCCTGTCACGGTCCCGCCAGATCATTATCTGGTGCTGGGCGACAATCGGGACAACAGCGCCGATTCCCGGTACTACGGATTCATTCCGCGCGATGAGATCGTCGGAAACGCAAAGACGGTCGTGCTGTCGCTCGACTACGACGACTATTACATTCCCCGGGCGCAGCGGTTCCTTCGCCCGCTGTGAACCCAACGCGCGCCTGACCGTCGCGCTACTGCAGACGACACCCGGCGCCCAACCAGAAGGATTTACAATGCGCTACAACACGACGATCCTCAGCATCTCCATCGCGATTGCGTTTGTCGCAGGACTCGGAGCTTCGTCGCTAGGACGATATGCGCTGTCCGATGCGCAGGCCCAGGCAGCACCGTTGGCGCCCGCGATCATAGATCTCATGGCCATCAAGCACGGTGACCTTCCTACCACGCCCAATCCCGAAATGAATTCCAGGGGTCTGGTTAATACGGACAACGCCACGATCGCAGTTCAATCCGGTAACGTGGCAAAGCACATGCACCCCAATACCAATGAAATCCAGTACATCATCGAGGGGAGTGGCTCGATGTGGCTGGGAAGCGAACGGAAGGACTTCAAGCCGGGGACCTTGATCATCATTCCCAAAGGCACGGCGCACGGGGGAGCCGTCGTTACCAGCGGCCCGGTCAAGGCCATTGCCATAAAGATTCCGCCGCAGCCCAAAGACGACGTTGTTTTTCTGGACTGACGCGGTTGCCACTGCGGCCGTGTGTGCCGGCGACAGGTCGTTAGTCGCGCCGCCCGCCAAGGATTCGTCATGAAGCGCAGCACCGACAGGTTTCTGACGACCCACACCGGCAGTCTGCCGCGCCCCGAAGACCTGATCCGGATGATGTACGCCAAGGAGGAAGGCGTGCCGGTCGATGCCACCGCGCTCACGCAGCGAGTGGCCGCCGCGGTCGACGAGGTCGTCGGCAAGCAGGCGGCGGCGGGTATCGATGTGATCAACGACGGCGAGATGAGCAAGCCGAGCTATGCGACGTACATCAAGGATCGACTGAGCGGATTCGGCGGCGCCGGCAACACGTTCGTGTATCAGGATCTGGCGGACTTTCCGAATCTCGCCAGGCGCGTTTTCGGCGATCCGGGGCGTTCACGCCGCAAGACGCCTGCGTGCAACGCAGCTATCGGTGTGCGCAACCCGCAGGCGGCGCAGGCGGACGTCGACCATTTGAAGGCGGCGCTTGCCCATGTGGACGCGCAGGAAGCCTTCATGACGGCGGCGTCGCCCGGAGTGGTGTCGCTGTTCTTCCGCAACGAGCACTATCCCAGCGAGGAAGCGTACCTGTTCGCGATCGCCGAGGCCATGCGCGAGGAGTACGAGACGATTGCCGGCGCCGGCATCATCCTCCAGATCGACTGCCCGGATCTCGGCATGGGACGGCACATTCAGCATGCCGACTTGAGTCTCGCGGACTGGCGCAAGAAGGCACAGCTGCACGTCGAAGCCCTCGACCATTCCGTGGCCAATATTCCTCCCGAGCAGCTGCGCATGCACCTGTGCTGGGGCAATTACGAAGGGCCGCATCACTGCGACGTTCCTTTGGCCGATGTCATCGATATCGCCTTCCGTGCGCGGCCGAGCGCCATCGCCATCGAGGCTGCGAATCCCCGCCACGCCCACGAATGGAAACTGTTCGAGACGGTCAAGCTCCCCGACGGCAAGCTGCTGATTCCCGGCGTGATCGAATCGAAATCGAACTTCATCGAGCATCCTGAGCTGGTCGCGCAACGCATCGGGCGTTACGCGAACCTTGTCGGCAGGGAAAATGTCATCGCCGGAAGCGACTGCGGCTTCGGCACTTGGGTCGGACAGGCTGCGGTCGATCCCGACGTCGTATGGGCGAAGATGGCTGCGATGGCCGAGGGCGCTCGCATTGCCTCGCGCGAATTCTGGAAGCACTAGGCGCGCTGGTCGTTGCGCTGTCCAAAGCGTGGGCGCTCTCAATGCGGTGGGGAGCGTGCAGAACCGCCGCCCGGTCTACGGCAGGGACTTCAGATGGAGATGACTTTCGGCCAGCCGCCGGACGCCGCCTCAAACCAAGCTGCACCAGCCTGAATCCAGGTCTTGCACCGGACCGATTCGCATGAAGCTTCCAGACTCCACACCCGTTGTATTGAACGCGGAACTTCCGGACAGCTCGAGCGCGTACGTTCGGCGCGCCTTGCCTCCAGGGACCTGGCTGGAAGCGTTCGAGCTTGGGGAACTCATCGGCGAGGGCAGCAGCACGATCGTCTACGCGGCCACCGACCGCGCCCGGAGAGTCCCGGTGGCGATCGCGGAGTACATGCCGGCGAGGCTTGCGCAGCGCAATCACGAAGGGCAGGTCGCGCCGCAGGCCTCGGCGCAGGCCAATGCTTTCGCGAAAGGGCTGCAGGCTTTCATCGGTGAAACCCGCACGCTGGCGCGGTGCAACCACCCTTCGCTGCTGCGCGTCGCGCGTCTATGGGAAGCCAACGGAACCGCGTACCGGGTCATGCCGCGCTATGCGGCCAGGCGCCTGCTCGAAGTGCGCCAGGGCATGAACGAACCACCGGACGAAGAGGCAGTTCGCGCGCTGCTCGACGCGCTGCTGGGCGCGCTGGGGGTGTATCACCAGGCAGGAGATGGTCACGGCAGGGTGACCCCGTCGAATATCCTGCTGCTGGATGACAACCGGCCGCTGCTGCTGGGACCCGGAGCCGCGGGCCGGGCGCTCGCCGGCGACCGAATCGATGCGCTGATGACCGGCGTCGAACCTGGCTTCGCGCCGATCGAGCAGATGGTCGAATCGGCGGACCTTCCCCTCCGCCCCTCGGTCGACCTGTACGCACTCGCCGGAGTCGCGCGCTACTGGATCAGCGGGCAATTGCCGCCACCGGCCTTCGGCGCGCCAAACTTGCCGCGGCGGGAAAAGCTCGCGGACATCGTACAACGCCTGCGCCGAACCTGGCCGCAGCTGCACTACAGCGCAACATTGCTCGACGCCCTCGACAATGCGCTGTCGATCTATCCCGCCGAGCGCCCGCAAGGCGTCGCACAGATGCGCATACGCTTGGGTACGGCGCCCTCGGCCGCCAATGGCCCGGCGATCGCGACTAGAGCCGCCATTCCTGCGTTGAGCGATCCGGTACCAAGCGACGTTGCACCAAGCGAAGTTGCACTAAGCGAAGTTGCACTAAGCGAAGTTGCACCAAGCGAAGTTGCACCAAGCGAAGTTGCACCAAGCGAAGTTGCACCAAGCGAAGTTGCACCAAGCGAAGTTGCACCAAGCGAAGTTGCACCAAGCGAAGTTGCACCAAGCGACGTTGTACCAAGCGACGTTGTGCCGAGCGACGTTGTGCCGAGCGATGTTGTGCCGAGCGATGTCGTACCAAGAGATGTCGTACCGACCGATGTCGTACCGACCGATGTCGTACCGACCGATGTCGTACCGACCGATGTCGTACCGAACGATGTCGTAGCGAACGATACCGCGCCAAACGAGACCTTGCCATCGTCGCCGGCGCCTGTGCCGCAGCCGGCCGATCGCGCGCAGGATTTCGATGTCCTGATGCCGGTCGTGCCCGATCCCGACTACCCGGCAACGGCCGGGCTTGCTCGCGTCGATGCTCGGCCGATGGAGGCGGCTTTCGCCCGCCAGGTGCGCAGCCCGCGACGCATTGCGAAATGGACCGGCGCCACGCTGGTGCTGCTGTCGCTGCTGCTTATCGGCGTCTTTGAGTTTGGCCAGGAACGACAGGTGGGAGGCCTGCTCGAGGCCCTTGGCGTCAGCCGGGGGCCCGCCGTCGGCGACGGCGATGCCCTGCCCGCGTCCGCCGTAGGCACCGCGGCGCCGGCACCACCGCAGACCACCGCGGACGCCGCGAGCGTGCAACCGATGCCGACGGAGCCGGCTGTCGCGGAGCCGGCGGCCAGCGCGACCGCGTCTGCGGTTCCCACCTCCATTCCGGACGCCAAGGTCGCACAGCCGCTGCCGACCGAGCCTGCCGCCGCGGATGCACCCCCGGGCGCCACCGCGCCTGCATCTCCCGCCGGCGCTGACCGCACGACGCAATCGGCGGCGGCCGCTGGCGCCACCGCCGAACCGCCGGCAAGCGCGCCGGCGCCCGCCGCCGTTGCGCCGGCGCCGAAGCGTGCTAAGCAGCAACAGGTCGCCCGCGCGCCGGCCAGCCCGCGCGAGGCCTGCGGTCCCCGGACGCAGTTTTCGCTCTACCGCTGCATGAAATTGCAATGCAGCCAGCAGCGGTGGGCAGCGCATGCCCAGTGCAAGCGGCTGCGTGCCACCGATAGCGTCGACTGACGCGCGTCGAAGTAAGATCAACGCGATGAGAGCCGAGGAGCCTGCGATGTGGAGTCGACGGCGCGCGTTGCGCATGCTTGCCGCTGCTGGCGCTTGCGCCGTGCTTCGGCCGCCCGCGACTGCGTCGGCCCAGTCGCGGACTGTTCTGACCCGACCGATCCCGTCCTCGGGCGAGGCGCTCCCGGTCGTCGGTCTTGGCAGCTGGATCACGTTCAACGTCGGCGACGACCCCGTCGCGCGCGACGCGTGCACGGACGTCATGCGACATTTCGTCGCGGCGGGCGGCCGCATGATCGACTCGTCGCCGATGTATGCGTCCTCGCAGGACGTCATCGGCTACGGACTGCACAAGGCCGCGCTGACGGAGCGCATCTTCTCCGCGGAAAAGGTCTGGACCTCGTCGGGCGCACAAGGGCACGAGCAGATCGAGCGATCGCGCCAGAAATGGCAGGTACGCCGATTCGATCTCCTGCAGATTCACAATCTGCTCGCGTGGCAGGAGCATTTGCCAACCCTGTTCGCGATGAAGGCCGCCGGACAAGTCCGTTACGTCGGCATCACGACATCGGAAGGCCGCCGCCATCGCGACATCGAGCAGCTGATGCGGAGCCAGGCGATCGATTTCGTCCAGGTCACCTACAACCCGGTGGATCGCGAAGTTGAGGAGCGCATTCTGCCGCTCGCTCGCGATCGCGACATCGCGGTGATCGTGAACCGGCCATTCCGGCAGGGCGCGCTGCTGCGCGCACTGGCACGGCAACCGCTCCCGCCATGGGCGGCCGACATCGACTGCGCGAGCTGGGCGCAGGTCGTGCTGAAGTTCATCGTTTCGCATCCCGCCGTCACCTGCGCGATCCCGGCGACGAGCAACGTAGCCCACGTGCGGGAGAACATGAATGCGGCATACGGCCGCCTGCCCGACGGCGCGCTACGATCGCGGATCATAGCGGCGATGGAGCGGGCCTGATGTCCGAATGGTGGACGTACAGGCTTACGAGCTTTCTGCTTTTCTCGCCGCGGACCTACTACCGACTCATCGAGCTGTACAACCTTGCGATATGGCCGGCGCAGCTCGCAGGCATCGCGATCGGCCTCGCGATCCTCGGATTGCTGATCGGGAAGCGTCGCCACTGCGAACGCATCATCGCCGGCCTGCTGGCCGTTTGCTGGCTCTGGATCGCGCTGGCATTTCATTACCAGCGTTACGCTCAGATCAATTGGGCAGCGACATGGTTCGCGGTCGCGTTCGGATGCGAGGCCCTGCTCCTCGTCGTCGTCGGCGTTCTCGCCAACCGGCTCGCCTTTCAGACCGCCAGGGGTGGCGTCGCTTGGCTCGCGACATCGATTATTGCCGTTGCGGTCGTCGGGTATCCGCTGCTCGCGGCGCTCACCGGGCGTCCGTGGACGGCCGCCGAGATGTTCGGCGTGGCGGCAGACCCGACGGCGATCGCGAGCGTCGCGGTGCTCGCATTAGTCCGTGGGCGCATTCGATGGCTGCTATTAGTCATCCCGGTGCTGTGGTGCGCGGTCGCGGCGGCGACGCTATGGGCGATGAATGCACCGCAGGGCTGGATCGTGCTCGCGGCTGGCCTGCTCGCGCTGTGGCCAGCGCTGCTGGGATCGCCTCACGATGCTGCCGCCGCGATGCGCTAATTGACGGCGTGAGCGGCGGCGGTGCAGGCGTCGATTTGTTCAGGCTGCGGTAGTCTCGTCGTCAGACTCGATGCAGATGTAAGCCGCCGCCCACGTTCAGCACTTCGCCGGTGGCGAACGGCAGCTGGCCGAGGGCAATCGTTGCGACGGTTCTCCCGACATCCTCTGGCGTCCCCCACCGTTTGAGGGGGACGCCATCGTTTTCGATGAGACGATCATAGGTCGCGGAGGCGGGCTCGGTCATGGCGGTGCGAATGATGCCGGGTCGCAGTTCAAAAACGTGGATATTGGCCTGCGCGAGCCTCGCCGCGAACAACTTCGACATCATCGAAAGTGCCGCCTTGGTCATGCAGTAATCCGCCCGATTAAGACCAACGATCTTCGCATTGGCTGATGTGATAGTCACAATCGATCGATACACCGGTTGGCCGCCAGACGAATCGGTACCGATCATGGCGCGAGCGACAGCCTGCGTCAGGAAAAACGTCCCGCGCAAGTTGACGGCAACATTGCGGTCGAAGCTTTCGACAGTGAGTTCCAGCATGTCGCCACGGCGCGATGACGTCACTCCTGCGTTATTGACCAAACAATCGATTGTCCCCAGATCCTTGCGGATCGCTTCTATCAGGGCTCCGTGCGAATCCAGGTCCGCGATATCCTGCTGGAGGTAGACGGCCTTTCGGGCGAAAGAATGTACGTCGTCAACAGTCGCCGAGGCCGCCTCGCTTGGCTGTTGGTCGACGATCGCAACGTCGAAGCCGGCCCCCGCCAGCGCCTTGCAAATGCCTCGGCCGATGCCGCGTGACCCGCCGGTGACCAGCGCAGTTGTCACGTCAGAGGTAGGGCCTGAGCCATGCCAGCCCGGCTGTAGTGCTACCAGGTTGTATTCCCTTGCGCGGTCGGTACTCGCAACCGACCCAGCCGCCGTAGGCAAGGTCGTCGAGCAAGGCGAATAGATAGGGATAGTTCAGCTCACCGACATCGGGCTCGTGCCGCTCAGGCACGCCCGCGATTTGGATATGGCCGACCTTGCCGGTTGGCACGTAGCGTCTCAACTTCACCGCGAGGTCGCCCTCGACGATCTGACAATGATAAAGATCCATCTGCACCTTGAGACTGGATATCCCTACATCTTCGGAAGCCTGGTGGGCCTGGTCCTGGCGATTCAGAAAGAAGCCCGGGATATCGCGTGTGTTTATGGGTTCGATCAATACGTCGATGCCGCGCTTGGCAGCCTCGAGAGCCGCCCAACGTAGTTGTTCGATATAGACAGGGTACAGCGTCTCGCGCGCAGTGCCTGCCGGGACAAGCCCAGCCATCACGTGCACGCGTGGGCAGCGCAGTATCTCGGCATAGTCGAGCGCCTTGCTGATACCCGCGCGGAACTCTTGTCCGCGCTTCGGCAGGCACGCAAGTCCCCTATCCCCGGCATCCCAGTCGCCGGGCGGCGCATTGAAGAGTACCTGTTGGAGGCCGTTGTCCCGGAGACGCGTGGCGATTTCGCGGGGTTCGAATGCATACGGAAACAGAAATTCAACCGCCTTGAAGCCGTCACGCGCCGCGGCTGCAAAACGATCGAGAAATTCGAGCTCCGGATAGAGCATCGATAAATTGGCGGCGAACTTCGGCATGGGCGTTCACCAACGCGCGCCGAAGGCCTGGCGCAACGCGTCGATTTGCGTTTCGGTCAATGGTGCGGGGGCCGATGCGCTAAGGACGATCAGCCGGGCGGTTTCTTCCAGCTCCTCGAGCGTGGCCATGGCCGCCGCAGGGGATTCGTGCCAGACGTTGGGTCCCAGGCGCTCGAGCATGACTCCGCGAATCGGGGTACCGGCTTCGCCGTAGCGATGAATGATCTCCTCGACCAGTCGTCCCACCTCGGGGGCGCCCGGACGATAGTAGGGAATCAACGGAACATGCCCGACCTTCATCACAAAGTAGGGCGTCAAGGCTGGCAGCAGTTCCGCGCTCCCAGGAATTAGCCTTAGCGTCAGCGCGACACAATGCGCACTGTGCGTATGAATCACGCAGCAGGTTTTCGGATCGAAATGGCTTGCAGCGGCATAGATCTGCGCGTGTAGCGCCATCGTTTTGCTGGCGAGATCGCCGCTCTGTTGTCGCGCGGTGGAATCCATTCGCGCCAGGCGGGCCGGATCGAGGAAGCCCAGGCACGCGTCGGTCGGTGTGATCAGATAGCCGCCACCCTGAGAATCATTCAATCGCACGCTGATGTTGCCTGCCGTGGCGTGCACATACCCCCGCTCGAACAGACTGCGCCCGACGCGGCAGATTTCCTCCCGGGCTTGGGCTTCGGTCATGCAAGCAGCGAAAAGGCTTTGGTGAAAAAATCGTCGGCACCGAAATTACCGGACTTAAGCGCCAGGTGCAGGTCCACTTCCGGCGTAACGTGACAGTGGGCGTAGCACCAGGGGACGCCGGGGTCGATTTGCGGACCGATTTTCATTTGTGGGATGTTCAGGGCTTGTACGCAGGCGCCGGAGGTTTCACCACCGGCCACGACGAGCTGGCGCACCCCGAGTTCGACCAGACCCTGTGCGACCGCAGCCAGCGCATTCTCCAGCATGGCGCCGGCCCGATGCACGCCGAGTTGTCCTTGGACCAACTTGACCGCGTTGGCATCGGCGGTCGAGTAGATCAGCACCTGCCCCCGACGCAGCAAGGGCGACGCCCAAGACAGCGCCTGCGCCGCCACATCCACGCCAGCAGCAATCTGCATGGGATCCATACGGAACGCCGCACCGCCAGCTTGAACAAAGGTCTGTACCTGTCGATTGGTAGCCGGCGAGCAACTGCCCGACAGGGCCGCCTGCCATCCGGTGGCTTTGGGCAACGTCGCGGCAGCAATGGAGGGCGTAATCCCAAAATTGGCGGGCAGACCGATCGCTACGCCTGAAGCTGCCGTCACGAGTGGCATGCCCTTGAGTGCGGGCCCGAGCCGCAGCAAGTCATCGTTGGATATCGCGTCCACGATGGCCACGCTGACGCCCTGGTCTTGCAATTCCCCGATGCGCGTCCGAATAGCCGCCTCACCCTTTGCCACCACTTTGTAGTCGATCAAGCCTACCTTGCGACGGCACTGCGCCTGCAGCACGCGCACCAGATTGGAATCCGTCATCGGCGTGAGCGGATGGTTTTGCATGCCGCTCTCACTGAGCAGGACGTCGCCCACGAACAGATATCCATTGAATACGGTGCGCTGGTTGTCGGGGAATGCCGGCGTAGCAATGGCGAAGTCCGCGCTTTCCGAGCTTGCCAAGGCATCCATCAGCGCCTCGGTCACCGGCCCGATATTGCCTTGCGCAGTGCTGTCGAACGTGGAGCAATACTTGAAATAGATCTGTTGGGCACCGTGCGCCTGCAACCATTTCAATGCGTCCAGCGATCGCGCAACGGCTTCATTCCTGGGTGCCGTTCGCGACTTCAGCGTCACCACCACCGCATCGGCATCGGTGTCCAAAGGCCGTACTGGCACACCGATGACCTGCACGACGCGCATACCGGCGCGGACGAGGTTATTCGCCAGATCCGTTGCGCCGGTGAAATCATCGGCAATGCAGCCCAAAAGCACTTTTACAGACGCGCCGCGCCGGTGATCCTGACGGGAGTCGTCACTTTGCCGACGCTCTGCGAGCCTCGTGCCATTGCGCGACGCGCTTCGATCGGTAACCCCGTGCCTTGCCATGAACATGCGCAGCAAGCCCCATCGGCCGAGGGTCGAAAATGCGCGCGTCCATCGCCTTGAGGTCGCGCGCAACGCGTGGTCTGAATCCCATGTGCGAAATGACGTCGCGCTCGGGATCAAGGCCGGGCGCGATCTCGATCAATTCCAGCCCCTCAGCACCGATCCGGAAGACTGCGCGCTCTGTGACGAAAAATGTCACCTGTCCTCGCTCGCGCCCAATCTCGGCGCTGTAGCAGATCTGTTCGAGCTTGGGAACGAACTTCTGATGGCGTCCTTCCTTGCGGATGACGGTCTTGCCTTGGTCCCAGATGACGTCGAGATCACCGGCCGTGAGCGTCCCGCCGAACACGACGCATCGCGCATTCTGGCTGATGTTGATGAACCCGCCCACGCCGATGATCCTGTCGCCGAACCGGCTGACGTTGACATTGCCTTGCGGATCGACCTCGGCGAACGAAAGGAAGGCCAGATCGAGCCCGCCGCCGTCGTAGAAATCGAATTGCGCAGGTTGATCGATCATCGCGGAGAAATTCTGCGCTCCCCCGGAGTCCCGGCCGGTGATCGGCGCTCCGCCAATCAGGCCCTGTTCGTTAGTCAGATGCACTGCGTCGAGCAAGCCTTCTTCGGCGGCGATCGTCGATAAGCCTGTCGAGACACCCGCGCCAAGATTGCAGATTGCACCCGGAAAAAGCTCCATCGCGGCACGGCGGACGATTACCTTGCGTGGACCGAATGGAAGCGGCTTGATATGGTCGACCGGAATGCGCAACTCGCCGGAATAACTGGGGTCGTAATCGGTCGCATACGTCTGGCGCTGCTCGGCATCGACGACGACAAAGTCGACCAGGATCCCGGGAATCTTCACTTGCTGAGCAGGCAACGTGCCGCGAGACGCCATCCGCTTGACTTGAACGATCACGATGCCCCCGGCGCGCCGGGTCGCCTGCGCCATCGCTAGCATCTCGCCAAATACCGCCTCCTGTTCCATCGTCACGTTGCCATCCTCGTCGGCCGTCGTGCCGCGCAGAAATGCGACGCTGACCGGTACCGGCTTGAAGAGCAGCCATTCCTCCCTGGCGAGGGTGACGACTTCTACGAAATCCAGCGGGGTGCACGGGCTTTGCCGGGCGCCCTGCTGTCGCGGATCGACGAAACTGTGCAGTCCCGTCTTGGTTAAGAGGCCGGGCCTGCCGGCGGCCATGTCGCGCATGAGCTGCGACAGCACACCTTGCGGGAACGTGTACGCCTCGATCTTGTTCTCGGCTGCCAGGCGGACAAGGCCGGGAGAATCGACGAGTGCGCTCGTGATCGCCCGTTTGAGCAGACCCTCGTGCGCGAGATGACTTGCCCCCAGAGCCGCCCGATCACCGACGCCGACAACGCTTACCGACGTTAGGCCTTGCGGCTTCTTTTCCGCCAGGAAGCGCCGCTCGACCGCGGCCAGCAAGGCTTCAGGCACAGAATGACCGCCGCCGGAACCGCTGATCAGGATCGCGTCGCCATCCTCCACCAGTCGAGCCGCTTCGTCCGCCGTAATTTTTTCCATGACCTCTTCTTTACTCTTACCTGCGTT
>Ga0207664_10000714_pt1 | contig 22576 bp, 21 predicted proteins | sample LARL83metaG_FD_184349 | JGI IMG/M metagenome (GOLD analysis project Ga0207664, IMG submission 184349) | Corn, switchgrass and miscanthus rhizosphere microbial communities from Kellogg Biological Station, Michigan, USA - LAR L8-3 metaG... | ecosystem: Host-associated > Plants > Roots >... | reverse complement strand
GGACCCGACGACGCCCCGCTATTTGCAGACCGTCTGGGGCTTTGGTTATGTCTTCGTGCCGGACGAAGTCCCCAGCAACAGCCCCGCCGACACGGGAGCCGGGCCGTGACGTTGTGGCCGCGTTCGCTGTTCGGACGCCTGGCCCTGCTGCTGCTGATGGTCGTCGCGGTGAGCCAGGCGACGGCGATATTCCTGTACCGGCAGGACCGCGCCACGCTCGTCGCCCGCCAGTTCAGCGACACGAAAGTCGTGCAGTTGCAGGCGCTGCGCGCGGCGCTGGCGGCGACCGAGCTGCATGAGCGCAGCCAGACCTTGGCCCGGCTCGGCGAAGAGTACGGCGCGCGCATCGTCAGCGACGACGCACGCGAGTTCCGGGGCGTAACGCCGCAAAATCCGCAGCTGGTCGAGCTCGGGGAGCGCCTCAAGACGGAGCTCGGCCCGCAGACCGAAATCCGCCTGCAGCCGCGCCAGCAATTGCTGTGGATCAAGATGCCGGCCGGCGATCACGCCTACTGGGCCGGCTTCCATTGGCCGCGGCCGTCCGAAGCGGCCCAGTCGCGCGCGCTCGAATGGAGCCTGATCGCGCTGATCGTTCTGCTCGCCAGCGCCTACGCCTTCGCGCGTTACCTGTCCCGGCCGCTGCGCCAGTTGAACAACGCCGTGGCCAACGTCGGCGCGGGGAAGGCACAGCCGCCGCTGCCGGAAAAGGGGCCGTCGGAAATCGTCAATCTGAACCGCGGCTTCAACCAGATGCTGGCCAATCTGCGCCAGGCCGAGCAGGACCGCGCGCTGCTCCTGGCCGGCGTCTCGCACGATCTGCGGACGCCTCTGGCGCGGCTGCGCCTCGGCCTCGAGGTCGGCACGCACGACGCGGAGATGCGCGAAGGCATGGCTGCCGACATCGAGGAAATGGACAAGATCATCGGCCAGTTTCTCGACTTCGGCCGCGACGATCGCGACGTCGCGCTGGAGCTGCGCCCGCTGGACGAAATCGTCGCGCCCCTGCTCGAACGCTACCGCCGCGCCGGCAGCGACGTCCATTACAGCGCCGGCGAGATCCCGGCACTGCCGATGCGAGCTACGGCGATGTCGCGCCTGCTGTCCAATCTGATCGACAACGCGCTGCGCTATGGCGGCACCCCGGTCGAGGTGTCCGCGCGCAGCGAGGGCGCATCGGTCGTGATCGAAGTCGGCGATCGCGGCCCGGGCATTCCGCCGGAACAGGTCGATCGCCTGAAGCGTCCTTTCACCCGCGGCGATCCGTCGCGCAGCGGCGCCGCCGGGGCCGGGTTGGGCCTCGCGATCGTCGAGCGCATCGCGCGGCTGCACGGCGCGCGCTTCGATGTGCTCGCCCGCGAAGGCGGCGGGACGCTGGCGCGCGTGACGATGCCGGCCGGCGCCGGTCTCTAGTGCACTAGCTCGGCGCGAACAGGACGAGCGAGACCATCAGCGGCGATGCCTTCGCCGGGTCCGGTGCAACCGGGACGTTCGCTGGACCTGAAGCCGTTCCGACGCGTACCGGGGTGATGATCAGACCGTCCTTGTGCGGGCGGCGAGTATCGCCTCGGCCACCGCTATGTCTTCCGGATAGGTGACCTTGATGTTGGCGGGGCTGCCCTGGACCAGGCGCGGCTTGACACCGAGGGCCTCGACCGCCTGCGCCTCGTCGAGCAGCTGCGCGACATCCGCGCGCCGCAGCGCGTGGTTGAGGATCGCGTAGCGGAACATCTGCGGCGCCTGCGCGCACCACAGCCCGTCCCGCGACTCGGTCGACGCGGCTCGCAGTCCGGCGCCGACTTCGGCGCGCTTGAGGATATCGCACAGCGGCACGGCGAGAAGCCCGCCGACCGGCTCGTCCTCGAGCTCATGCAGCAGCCGGTTCAGCGTCGTCACGTCGATGCACGGGCGCACTGCGTCGTGGACCAGCACCCAGTCTTCGGCCCCGGCCCGCTTGCCCACCGCGGCCAGGCCGTTCCTGACCGATTCGCCGCGCGTCACGCCCCCCTCGTATATCGGGAAGACGCCGGCGACCGATCCGATCGACTCCGCATAGTGCTTGTCACCGGGGGCCAGCACGACAAAGATCGCCTCCAGCACGATCGAGTGATTCAGCGCCGCTATCGTATGCGCGAGCAGCGGGACACCCCCGATCGGCGCGTATTGCTTCGGAAGCCCGCCGCCGAAGCGGACACTGGCGCCGGCGGCGGCAATCAGCGCGTAGCGGCGCGTGGCGGCAGTCATGGTTGCCCACCGCATGCCCGGCAATGACAGGGGCGTCGGGTCGCCGATGGGGCGAGCCGTGCAGGATTCAAAGGCGGTGCCGGAACGATAGCCATCCGGCGGCGATTGTACGCCCCGTCGCCGTCAGGGCCGTGATAGCAGCGGCGCGAGCGCGGCACGCACGGTGCCGGGTACGGGCGTCGGCCGCCTGGTGGCGCGATCGACCCACACGTGGACGAAATGTCCGGTCGCCGTCGCGTCCTCGTCGCCGGCAGCGAACAGCCCGACCTCGTAACGCACCGATGTCGTGCCGAGGCTGGCCACGCGCAAGCCGGCATCGACGATCGCCGGAAAAGACAGCGGCCGATGGAAGCGGCAGAACGTCTCGACCACCAAGCCGATCGCCGGGCCGTGGCGGATATCGAGACCGCCCGCACGGATCAGATGTTCGTTGACCACCGTATCGAAGTACGCGTAGTAGACGACATTGTTGATGTGGCCGTAGACGTCGTTGTCGATCCAGCGCGTCGGGATCGCCAGGAAGTGACGGTAGTCGGCGCGCCGCGCCGGCGCTGCGTCGCTCACGATCGCGGCCGGTCGCGCAGCCGCGCTTCGAAAATCTCCACCCAGTGCTGCACCGGAACGGTCGCGGCGCTGGCGAGATGGATCAGACAGCCGATGTTGGCGGTTGCGATGACATCCGGCGCGCCCGCTTCCAACGCGGCCAGCTTGTTGACCTTGAGCTCGGCCGCGAGCTCCGGTTGCAGGATCGAGTAGGTACCGGCCGAGCCGCAGCAAAGATGCGGATCGGCGACCGGCGTCAATTCCAGCCCTATCGCCTCGAGGATTTCCTCGACATTGCCGACCAGGCGCTGGCCGTGCCGCAGCGTGCACGGCGAATGGAACGCCACGCGCTGCGGCCCGTGATCCATCGCCACTTGCGGCGCGAACCGCTTCCACTCGGCGGCGATCACTTCGACCGAATCCCGCGTCAGCGCTGCGACGCGGCGCGCCTTGTCGGCGTACGCCGGATCGTCGCGCAGCAGATGACCATAGGCCTTGACGACGACCCCGCAACCGCTGGCGCTGACGACAATCGCCTCGACGCCCTGCTCGACATGCGGCCACCAAGCGTCGATGTTGGCCCGTGCGTAATCGAGCGCCTCGTCGTGCGCGCCCAGATGATCGCTCAATGCGCCGCAGCAGCCGGAACCCGTAGCCCGGACCAGCGTGATGTCGACCCGGTCGAGCGCGCGGGCGAGGGCCGCATCGATACCCGGTGCCAGCGCCGGCTGCACGCAGCCGGCGAGCAGCAGCATCCGTCGGCTGTGGCGCGCCTCGGGCCAGCGTTTGGCGGGCCGCGACGCCGGGACCCGAGCCGCGAGCGCTCGCGGCAGCAACGGCCGCGCGATGCGGCCGGCGGCGAGCGCCAGGGTGAACAACCAGCGCCGCGTCAGTCCCTGGCGCAGCAGCCAGCGCTTCATTCGCTCGCCGGCGGGACGCTCGATTTTTTGCTCGGCGACACGGTGGCCGATATCGAGCAGGCGACCGAAGCGAACACCCGACGGACAGGTCGTTTCGCAACTGCGGCAGCCCAGACAGCGGTCCAGGTGCAGCGCGGTGGTCGCGGTGACCGCGTCGCCTTCGAGCATCTGCTTGATCAGGTAGATGCGTCCCCGCGGCCCGTCGAGCTCGTCGCCCAACAGCTGATAGGTCGGGCAGGTCGCCGTGCAGAAGCCGCAATGCACGCAGGCGCGCAAGATCGATTCGGCATCGCGTCCGTCGGGGGTGTCGCGGATGAAGTCGGCCAGATGCGTTTCCATCCGTCAGAGCTCCGCGTACATCCGGCCGGGATTGAAAATGCCCGCCGGATCGAGCGCCGCTTTCACCCGCTGATGCAACGCAAGCAGCGGGGGAGACAGCGGCTGGAACACGCCGCCGGACTTGTCGGACGCACGAAACAGCGTCGCATGGCCTCCGTGCGCCGCGGCCCAGGCGCGCGCCTCCTCGGTGTCGCCTTCTTCGTGCGCGGCAAGCCAGCGCAGCGCGCCGCCCCACTCGATCATCGTCGCGCCGCCGAACGTCGTCGGCGGCGCGGTCGCGCGGACCGACAGCCGCCACAGCGCCGGCCCGCCCGGCACCGCGGCGTCGCCATCATTCGTCTGGCGAAAGGGCGCGAAGAAATCGTGCGTCTGGTCGCGCACGGCGGCCCAGTAGCCGGCGGCGTCGTCGACCCGCTCACCGCCCAGTTGCCGCGCCGCGGCGGCCACCGCGCTTTCGGCGCCGGACAAGCGTACGTTGAGCCGCCCCGCGTGCCAACAGCTTGCCGACAAGGGCAGCGGTGTCGCGCTCCAGGCGTTGAGCCGGCGCAGCGCCTCGTCGGCGGGCAGCTCGAAAGACCGCGTCGTCTCGGTGCGCGGCAGCGGCAGACACTTCAACGACACCTCGACGATGACGCCGAGCGTCCCCAGCGATCCCGCAATCAGCCGCGACACATCGAAGCCGGCGACGTTTTTCATCACCCGCCCGCCGAACGCCAGCTCATTACCGCGTCCGTCGAGCAGCCGTATGCCCAGCACCAGGTCGCGCACGGCGCCCGCGTACGGCCGGCGCGGTCCGGAGAGGCCCGCGGCGACCGAGCCGCCTATCGTGGCCTTCGGTCCGAAATGCGGCGGCTCGAACGCGAGCATCTGCCCCGCTTGCGCCATCGCCTGCTCGACGTCGAACAATCGCGTACCGCAACGGGCGGTGATCACCAGCTCGGTCGGATCGTAATCGACGATGCCGGCGTGGCCGGAAACATCGAAGATCTCCCCGGCCAGGCGCTGTCCGTAGAAGTCCTTGCTGCCGCCGCCGACGATACGCAGCGGCGTCGCTGCCGCCGTCGCCGCGCACACGCGATCGCGCCAGGCGGCCAGAAGGTCGCTCATCCGCCGCCCGGCCGGCTCATTGCTGCTGCGCCTGCGCCATCGTGGTATCGAGCATCGGAATATGCTCGGTCTCGCGCGCCGCGCCTTCGGCCCATTCCCGCATCGCCGGCAGATCGAGCAGCGCGCGATGGTAGGCCGCCGCTGCGCCGTCCAACGCAACGCCATAACTGTCGAAGCGAAATGCCACCGGACAGTAGAAGGCGTCGACGATGCCGAACGGCCCGCACAGGAAATCGCCGCCGCGGCCGAAGCGCTCGCGCCCTTCGCGCCACAGCGCGGCGATGCGTGCAATGTCGCCGGCGACCGCCGGCGAGGGTTTTCGATTCTGCCGTATGCGCAGGTTCATGCCGAATTCGTTGCGCAGCTCGCTAAAGCCCGAATGCATCTCGGCGGTCGCCGAGCGCGCCCAGGCGCGCGCGGCGGCGTCGGCGGGCCACATGCCCGGATGCCGCTCGGCAAGGTACTCGGCGATCGAGAGCGAGTCCCAGACGATCGTGCTGCCGTCGCGGAGGCACGGCACCTTGCCCGAAGGCGAATGGACACGGATCCGTTCGGGCGAATCGGGCTCGTAGAGCGTGATTCGCTGCTCCTCGAACGGAATGCCGAAGGCCTTCAGCAAGACCCAGGCGCGCAGCGACCACGACGAATAATTCTTGTTGCCGAAGTAGAGCGTATACATGTGGGCTCCCGCCGCGGATTGCGGATCAGCGCTCGCCAGTCGTCCGAGACACCGTCAAAACGGGACCGTCTTGCCCGGGTTCATGATTCCTTGCGGATCGAGCGCCTGCTTGATCGACCGCATCAGGCCGACCGCCTCGCCGTGCTCCTGCGCCAAGAGGTCGAGCTTGTGCCAGCCGATCCCGTGCTCGCCGGTGCAGGTGCCGCCCATCGCGATCGCACGCATGCTGACCGCTCGCGCCAGCGCATCGGCGCGCTCGCGCTGCCCGGCGTCGCCCGGCTCGTAGAGCACGACCAGATGGAAATTGCCGTCGCCGACGTGGCCCACGATCGTGACGGTCAGCCCGCTCTTTTCGACGTCGGCCTTGGTCTCCAGTATGCATTCGGCCAAGCGGGAAATGGGCACGCACGCGTCGGTCGCGATGGCGGTCATTCCGGGCTTCAGCGCAAGCGTCGCGTAATAGGCGGCGTGCCGCGCTTTCCACAACCGCGTCCGATCCTCGGCCAGCGTCGCCCACTGGAATTCGCTGCCGCCGAATTCGTCGCTGATCGTCCGCATCGTCGCCGACTGCTCGCGCACGCTCGCGTCGCTGCCGTGGAACTCGAAGAACAGCGTGGGCAACGGCTTGTAGCCTTCGAGCTTCGAATAGCGTATGCAAGCGTCCATCTGCACGTCGTCGAGCAGCTCGATCCGGGCCACCGGAATGCCGGTCTGCATCGCCGCGATCACCGTATTGACGGCGCCGGCCAGGTCCGCGTATTGGCAGACCGCCGCCGCTATCGCCTCGGGGACGCCGTAAAGGCGCAGCTGGATCTCGGTGATCACACCGAGCGTACCTTCGGCACCGACGAAAAGGCGGGTCAGATCGTAGCCGGCGCTCGACTTGCGCGCCCGGCCGCCGGTGGTGATCACGCGGCCGTCGGCGGTGACGACAGTGAGCCCCATGACGTTCTCGCGCATCGTGCCGTAGCGCACGGCGTTGGTTCCGGAAGCGCGGGTCGATGCCATGCCGCCTATCGTGGCGTTGGCGCCGGGATCGATCGGGAAGAAGAGGCCGCTGCCCTTGAGCTCGGCGTTGAGCTGCTCGCGCGTAACGCCCGCCTGGACGCGGCAATCGAGATCCTCGGCGTTGATTTCCAGCACCCGATTCATCTGCGACAGGTCGACGCACACGCCGCCATAGAGCGCCGCGACGTGGCCCTCGAGCGAGGTGCCGACGCCGAACGCGATCACCGGCACCCGCGACAAGTGGCAAAGGCGGACGATGGCCGCAACCTCGTCGTTGGTGCGCGGGAAGACGACGACGTCGGGCAGCGCGGCGTCGGCCAAACCCTCGCCGTGGCTATGGTGCTCGCGCACCGCCTGCGTGGTCACCGCGCGTTCGCCGTAGTCGCCGCGCATCTGGGCGACCAGGCGCGCAACGACGTCGGGATCGGGCCGTACGATGGTCTTCATGTCCATGCTGGTGCTCTCGCGCTTTTCAGCCGAGCGTCCGTTCACAGGCGCTAAAAACGGGGCAGGTCCGGATGCGGCAGCCGGCCGCCGTGGACGCGCATCCTGCCCATCTCGGCGCAGCGATGCAGCAGCGGCACGGCCTTGCCTGGATTGAGCAAGCCTTCGGCGTCGAAGGCGCGCTTGATCGCATGAAAGCGCTCGAGCTCCGGCGCTGCGAATTGCGTGCACATCTGGTCGATCTTTTCCAGGCCGACGCCGTGCTCCCCGGTGATCGTACCACCGACCTCGATGCAAAGCTCGAGAATCCTGGCGCCGAAAGCCTCGGTTCTGGCGACTTCGTCGGGCACGTTGGCGTCGTAAAGGATCAACGGATGGAGATTGCCGTCCCCGGCGTGAAAAACGTTCATGCACCGCAGTCCGAACTCGCGCGACAGCGCCTCGATGCGCTTGAGCACCGGTGCCAGCGAACGCCGGGGTATCGTGCCGTCGATGCAGTAGTAGTCGGGTGAGACGCGCCCGGCGGCCGGAAACGCCGCCTTGCGCCCCGACCAGAATTTCAGGCGCTGCGCTTCGCTTTGCGACACCACGATCGTCGTCGCGCCGCTCGCTTCGAGCAGCTCGCGCACCCGTGCGATCTCGTCGGCGACCTCGTCCGCCGTGCCGTCGGATTCGCATAGCAATATCGCCGCCGCGTCGACCGGATAGCCGGCGTGGACGAAAGGCTCGACCGCCGCGATCGTGAGCTGATCCATCATCTCGAGTCCGGCCGGTATGATCCCCGCCCCGATGATCGCCGCGACCGCCTCGCCCGCCTTTTCCAGGTCGTCGAAACTGGCCAGCACGCAGGTCGCCTGCTGCGGCGTCGGCGTCAGCTTGACGGTGACCTCGGTGATGACCGCGAGTAGGCCTTCCGAGCCCGTGATGAGCGCGAGCAAGTCGTAGCCGGCGGCGTCGAGCGCTTCGCCGCCGAACTCGACCACGTCGCCGTCGATCAGCACCGCGCGCACGCGTCGGACATTGTGCACGGTGAGTCCGTACTTCAGGCAATGCACGCCGCCTGAGTTTTCGGCGACGTTGCCGCCGATCGTGCAGGCAATCTGCGACGACGGATCAGGCGCGTAGTACAGCCCATGGACGGCGGCCGCCTCCGATATCGCCAGATTGCGCACACCCGGCTGGACGACGGCGCTGCAGGAAAGCGGATCGATCGACAGAATGCGCTTGAATTTCGCGAGCGAGAGGACGATCCCCTTGCGATGCGGCGTCGCGCCGCCGGACAGTCCGGTTCCCGCGCCGCGCGCGACCACCGGCAGACGTGCGGCGTGGCACAGTCGGAGGATGCCGACCACCTGGGACTCGTTTTCCGGGAGCAGCACCGCCAGCGGCTGTTCGCGGAACAGCGTCAGCCCGTCGCACTCATAGGCCCGCGTCGCCTCGGCCGAGGCGACGATCGCCGACGGCGGAAGTATGTCGCCAAGCGCGGAGAGCAGAGTTGGATCGAGCATCGCGGAGCACGGCCTACCGGATTCGATTATTCCACAAACGAAGAGGCGGCACTACGCAGCTTGTACGGTGCAACTCGCTGCGCCGCGCTGCGTGAACGCCTGTCTCGTCTATAATCTCCGCTGTTTGGAGATCGCGGCGAGACCCCCAGCGGAGCTCAAACGATGAATCCGGATGAAATCTACGCCAAGACCGAGGAAGGCGTGCGCGAGTTGAAGGAGCGGACGCACAATCTGCCCATTGCGCTGCGCAGTCTTTTGATCATGATCGATGGTAATCGGACCGTCGCCGAAGTTCTCGAACGCGCACGCGCCGTGCGCGCCGACGCCGCGGCGCTCGCCACGCTGGAGCGCGTCGGCCTGATCGCCAAGCGATTCAGCGCGCCTTCGTCGGCCGCGGGCGAAGCCGAGGCCGCGCCGCGCAGCGAGGATGAAGTGCAGCGCTTCATCACCGCGCAACAGCGGATCAGCGATGCGATCAACAACCACCTCGGCTTCCGCGGCTACCTGATGATGATGCGGCTGCAGCGCGCGGAAAATCTGCGCGATCTACGCGACTTTCTGCCGGATTTCGCGCAGGCGCTGACCAAGCGGATTGGCGCGGCCAACGCCGGGCAGATCGTCAACGGGATCGAGCGACTGCTCACCACCGGCGGTTGACGCATCGGGCGGCGCGGCAGCGCCCGCGATGCCGAAGCTCGCTGCGTGCCGTCGCGCGCGAGGTTGCGGCGCCTGCTGTGCGCAGGCCCGGCAGTAGCCCGCCAGGTCGGTGCATCCGAGCGCCAGAACATAGCAGCGATAAGCGATCGGCCGCTCGAGCCGCTGCGCACCGACCGCCGCGCCGAGCAGAAGCGCGCCCGATGCGCGCAGAAGCGGAGCGAGCAACGCGGCGATCACCGGCTGGCTTGCACGCACATACACCGGGTGCCTGATCCGCGCGCTTTCGTCCTTCCCCTGCGCCAGCAGATCTTCGTAATACGCGTAGCGTCCGGCCCCGCTATCGTGCACCAGCCGGAGCCAAAGCTCTTTGTCCATGTCGTTGTAGTGCGTGGCGAGCGGCGTCTGAATCCGACCGATGACGGCGCGACGCTGCAGCGCGCGATGAAACAGCGCCGTCTCGCTGAATCGCAGATAGCGCGCCTCGAGCCCGCCGAGCGCATCGAGCGTGCGCCGGCGGATGACGCTGTTCGCGCCCAGCGAGAAGACTCCGGCCGCCAGCGCACGCTGCTGATGCCGATCGTTGTGCATCGCGACCAGGCGGCCGAGCGGAGACATGGCGTGATTGAGGCGCGGCGCCCACGCGATGTCGCAGTCGGGATTGCGCGCGAAATGCTCGTCGATCAGGGAGCAGCAATCTTCGCGCAGCACCGTGTGACCCTCGCAGAAAAATATGAGACCGCCTGTGCAGCGCCGGTGGCCGGCCCGGTACAGCTGCACCTCGGTGGCGGTCGCCGCGGGATCGAGGTCGGTGCGCGCGAGGGCATCGCAACGCGCCAGCAGCGCGCGGGCAGCGGGATCGCGCATCGCGCTGTCGTCGCGGGTCGTTACCGCGACCACTTCGTAACGATCGCGTGGATAGGTCTGGGCGAGCGCCGACTCCAGCGCCTTCCAGCCGGCGTTTCGCCGGTCGAATAGCGGAACGATGATCGAGATTTTCACGCGCCGACAAGGATGCCGTCATTTGCGTGAGGCGTCCAGCCGCGCGAGGGCCCGTCCCGCGGCGGCGCGCCCCGCTCCCGGCGGCGCGCGCGTTCGCGAAGGCGGAGATCCGCCTAGCTGCCGCAGAGCATCCGGACGGATCCGCCATTGCGGTCGCCGCGGCCCGGGGTTAACGTAGCCGCTGTCCGCGTGCACGGAGATCATGCCATGCGTTACTCGTACCGTCCTATCCTCGTTGTTGCAGCTCTGCTCGCCGGTGCCCTGATTCCGGTGGCAGGCGTCCACGCCGCGAAGGCCACCGAATGCACGAAGATCGGGATCTGCTACTGCGTCAACGACGAGCTCAAGGCGACTATCGCGGGCAAGCTCGACGCGTTTCGCCAAACCATCGCCGATCAGCGCAAGGGCGGAAAGGTCATCGGCTACCTCAGCGTGCCGCTAACGACCGCCGGCGGTGGCAATTTCGACGTCAACAAAGAGGTGGCCGAACGCGCCAGGGCGGCGATCGAAAAGCGTTTCGGGGCCGATTACATTTTCGTGCTCAATCCCGGCAGCAAGGAAGGCGATCTGCCGCGGGGCGCCGCCGGCGCCGACTACATGCTGATGTGGACGTCGCTGCTGGAAGGCGCCGATGGCCTTGGCGAGTTCGACTTCGCCTATTTCGCCGGCCCGCAGGACTTTGCGCGCTACTTCGGCTTCGACGGCAACAACGATATGGGCAAGCTGGATGCCTATTTCGACAAGCGCGTCGCGGCCGACCCGGCTTTCGCCAAGGCCGCTCAGGGCGGCCTCAGCAAGGCAGCCTTCCGCAAATACTACGCGCTGCGCGCATCGACGACCGTCAGTCGCGGTGCGCACGACGAGTGGAACATCTTTCGCATGCTCAACGAACGACGCCGAGCCAGCGAGCAATACGGCGCCGGGGGTCAGATCGCCGTGTTTTTCGACGGCGCTGCGATTGCGCCGCCGCAGGGCGAAGCCGCGGTGTCCGACGGCTACGTCGGCAAGTGTCAGCCTTGACGCGCGTTGCGCGCATTGACCGAGGCGGCGGCAGTAAAGTACCGTCGCCGGGTAACCGTCCGGACCGGTGGCGGGATGGCGGCAAAAGAACACCCAAGGAGGAACGTTCATGAGTATCGTCACCCGCTGGCTCCGCAGCACCGTCACCCTGGCTCTGCTCGCGCTGACGCTGGGCGCCTCCCTGCCGTCCGTAGCCGCGGACGCCGTCAACGTCTATTCGATCTGGCCGGAGAACTGGGCCCGGCCGATGTTCGAGGAATTCGAAAAGGCGACGGGCATCAAAGTGAACTTCGTCCGCTTCTCGTCCGGCGAGGCGCTCGCTCGCGTGATCGCCGAAAAATCCAATCCGCGCGTCGATGTGCTGTTCGGCGGCCCCGTCGAGACGTTCGCCGCCGGAATGAACGAAGGCCTGTTCGAGCCGTATAAGTCGCCGTCGTTCGCCAGGTTGCCCGAGCGCTTCCGCGAGCCCAGCGGCCAGTGGACGGCGATCGCCGACGATCCGCTGGTCTTCATGACCAACGACAAGTTTCTGAAAGAGAACAATCTGAAGGCGCCCACGTCGTGGAACGACCTGCTCGCGGCGCCATACAAGAACATGCTGCAGATGGCCGATGCCCGGACGTCGGGAACCGCAGTGACCCGGATCTTCTCGATCCTCGAAGTCAACGGCCGCGACGAGAACAAAGCCTTTGCCTACATGAAAAAACTGCGACCCAATGTCCAGCTCTACACGAAGAGCGGCGGCGGCGGCACGCTGCCGGTCGGCCTCGGCCAGGCAGGTGGCGGCATCTTTTTCATCGTCGACGCGCTGGACACCAAGGCGAAAGGCTACGATGTGACGATCAGCTTTCCGCAGGAAGGCATAGGCACGGCGGCCGAAGGCATCGCTCTGATCAAGGGCGCGAAAAATCCCGAGCTCGGCAAGAAGCTGATCGACTGGGCGACCTCGCCGGCGATGCAGAACCAGTTCGCGAAATACAAGATCAATTTCGTTCCCGCGCATCCGGACGTGGCGATGGAACCGAGCCTCGCCGCCGTGATCAAGGGCGCCAACATCTTTCCGATCGACGCGGCATACGCGGGCGCGAATCGCAAGCATGTCGTCGACCGCTGGGTCGCCGAAATTCTCAACCCCTGACCGCCTGCGCAGTCCGACTTCCCGCGAAGGGGAGCCGGATTGCCCTGCGCCGCCACCGCTGTGAGCACCGTTTCGGTGCCCGCCATGCGCCGCGACCCGACGGTCGGGGTGGCGATCGCCGCGCTGTGGGCGCTGCTGTTGCTGTTCGTCGTTTACCCGCTGGTCACGCTGCTCGGCCGCGTCCTGTTCGACCATGGCGTTTTTACCACGGCTGGCATCGCCGCGATCCTGACCGACCGGCACCAGATCCGCGCATTCTGGAACAGCCTGTTCCTCGCGCTGCTGGTCGGCGGCGGCGGTACGATCATCGGGTTTCTGTTCGCGTTCACCGCGGCCCGGTCGCGACTGCCGCGATGGCTGCTGACGGTGATCGACGCCGCGGTGCTGCTGCCGCTGGTGTCGCCTCCGTTCACGACCGCGATCGCGATGATCTTTTCGTTCGGTCCGCGCGGCCTGATCACTTACGAGCTGCTCGGTCTGAAGGGTGTCACCGTGTACGGCGTGGTCAGCACGCTGGCATCGGAAATCCTGACGTATTTTCCGATCGCCTACCTCACTTTGCGGCCGCTGTTGGCCGCGATCGACTCCAATCTCGAGGGGATGGCCCTTTCGCTGGGCGCATCGCGCTGGCGCGTGTTCCGCACGGTGACGCTGCCGCTGTGCATCCCCGGGCTTGCCAATGCCTTCCTGCTGCTCTTCGCCGCGTCGCTCGCGGATTTCGCCACGCCCCTGATCCTCGCCGGCAACAATTTTCCGGTGCTTCCCACTCAGGCGTATCTGCAGATCACCGGCCTGTTCGATCTGCGCGGCGGCGCGGCGCTCTCCTTCATGCTGCTCATGCCGGCTCTCGGCGTGTTCCTGCTGCAGCGCTACTGGGTCGGCCGGCGCTTTTACGTCACGGTGACCGGCAAAGGCGCGGGGCAGGCGCCGTTCGACAGCATCTCGCCGGGCGTGCGCGTCGTTCTGCTCGCCGGCTGCGCACTGGTCGCCGCGACGATCCTGTACTTCTACCTCCTGCTGCTGTATGCGTCGCTGGTGCAGGCTCTTGGGGCCGACCATGCGCTGACCTTCCGACACTACCGGGTGATATTCACCGAGGGGCTGCGAGTGATTCGCGACACGCTGGTCATCGCCGGCCTGGCGATGCCGCTCGGCGGGCTCTATGGCATCCTGCTGGGCTACCTCGTCGCCCGAAAGGCATTCGTCGGGCGGCGCACGATGGAGCTGGTGTCGATGATCAACTACGCGCTTCCGGGCACGATTGTCGGTATCGCCTACCTGATCGCGTTCAACGATCCGCCGATCGAGCTGACCGGCACGGCATTGATCATCATCGCGTGCTATGTCTTTCGTTACGGCGCGACCGGTATCCGCGCCACCGTCGCGATGCTGCAGCAGATCGACAAGAGCTTGGAAGAGGCCTCGCAGGGCCTGGGCGCCGGCAGCGGCACGACGTTTCGCCGCGTGACGCTGCCGCTGATCCTGCCGGCGTTCTTCGCCGGACTGGGCGTGGTCTTTATCCGCTCGATGACGGCGATCAGCGCGACCATCTTTCTGGTTTCGATCAGCTGGACGCTCATTACCGTCCGGATACTCGAAAACATCACCGAATTATCGCTCGGACCGGCGGCGGCGTATTCGGTCCTGGTCGTCGTTATCGTGTTCGTCGTGATCGCCCTGATCGGGCGCGGGCTGCGCTGGCTTCGCGCCCCCGGCGTCATACCGGTGACCAGCATGTTCGGAGGCTGACGCGCATGACGACCGAAACGATCGGTGTCCGGGTCGACGGCGTGTCGAGACGCTTTTCGCACCGGGTGAAAGGCGAGATCTACGCGGCGCGGGACGTACACCTGGACGTCGCGCCGGGCGAGTTCCTGACCTTGCTCGGTCCGTCGGGTTGCGGCAAGACCACCACGCTGCGGATGATCGCGGGCTTCGAGCACCCCGATGCCGGCCGCATCCGGCTGGGCGGGCAGGATGTCACCGGCCTGCCCGCGAACCAGCGCAATATCGGCTTCGTGTTCCAGAACTATGCGCTGTTCCCGCATCTGTCGGTGTTCGACAATGTCGCGTACGGTTTGCAGGTCCGCGGGCAATCGACTGCGGTGATTGCGAAGAGCGTCGGCGACGTCTTGGCGCTGGTCGGTCTCAGTGGCTACGAGCATCAGTTCTCGGGACAGCTGTCGGGCGGTGAACAGCAGCGGGTCGCCCTGGCGCGCGCCATCGTCATCCGGCCGCGTGTGCTGCTGTTCGACGAGCCGCTGTCCAACCTGGACGCCAAATTGCGCGTCCAGATGCGCACCGAAATCCGCGATTTGCAGCGCAGCCTGGCGATTACGACGATCTACGTCACGCACGATCAGGAGGAGGCGATGGCGGTTTCCGACCGGATCGCGGTGATGAGCCAGGGCAGTGTCGTACAGGAAGGAACGGCAGAGGACCTGTACTACCGTCCGGCGTCGGAGTTCGTCGCTACATTCGTCGGCCGCGTCAACCTGGTGCCGGGAACCGTCATCGAACGCAGCGGCGACACCGTGGCCGTGGCGGCGCTCGGCACGACGCTGCGCGCCGGTACCGGACCCTCGGCGGTCGCCCCCGGAGCCGCGGTAAAGCTGGTCATGCGACCCGAGGTTCTCGAGTTGACGGACGTCGGCGCCGGAGACTTCGGCGCGGATGTCATCTCGCGCACCTTCCTCGGCGAAAAGACCGAATACGTTTTGCGCTGCGGCGACATCGAGCTGCAGTGCGTCCGGCACAACGCCGGCGCTGACCACGCGAGCCGCGAGAACGGCGCCGTCGGCGTACGAATCGCCGCGCGCGCAGTCACGGTGCTGCCGGAACCCGTCCGATGAAGGCGCGCGTGCTGCTTGTCGCGCTTTGCTGCGCAGCCGCCGCTGTCGCGCAAGTTCCTCGCGAGGTCCACGGCAGCCATGACGCCTACGCCGCGCCGGGCGTCGCGCTGGCATGGGGGGTTCTGCGCGGAGCGGACGAAGCGACGACGGCCGTCGTCGTTCGCATCGTCGCCGATCCGGGCCGCTATCCGTGGCTCGCGGTGACCGCCATCGATCCGTTCAGCAAGCAGGAGCGGCAGGTGCAACGTCCGGCGCAACAGGCAGGAGCATTCGACCTGCGCATTCCGCGCGCGCAATTCGCCGACTATCCGCGCACCGAGCTTCGCCTGTTCGACTCCGCGGCGCACGCGCAGGCGAACGCACCGCAGCTTGTCATCTATTATCTCGGCGTCCCCGACACGACGCCGGAATTTGTCGATGCGGCAAAACTGGACGCATCGCTGTCGGAACGCATTGCGCGGGCGCGCGCCGCCGGTGGAGGCAACCCGCGGTGACCCGCAATGAATTGGCACACATGCTCGATCATTCGGTGTTGAGACCGGAATCGACCGAGACCGATGTCCGCGCCGGCATCGACGTCGTCCGCGCCTGGCGAGTCGGCTATTTCTGCGTCCAGCCCTGTTGGGTGAAGCTCGCCGCCGGCGCGCTCGCCGAGGCCGGTGCCGGCGTGGTCAGCGTCGTCGGTTTTCCACACGGGGCCGACAGGGCCGCGACCAAAGTGCACGCCGCCGCGCTGGCCGCGACCGACGGTGCCCGCGAAATCGACACCGTGCTCAATATCGGAGCGCTGAAGAGCGGCGCCCATGCCGAAGCTGCCGCCGATATCGCCGCCGTGGTCCGCGCGGTGCCGGGCATGCCGGTCAAGGTGATCATCGAAACCGGAGCCTTGAGCGACGAAGAGAAGCGCCTCGCCTGCCGGCTCGCCGTCGACGCCGGCGCCGCGTTCGTCAAGACGTCGACCGGCTTTCATCCCGGCGGTGGCGCGACGGTCGCCGACGTGCAGCTGATCCGCGCCGTCGTTGGACCGCAGGTCGGCGTCAAGGCATCAGGCGGGATACGCGCGCTTGCCGATGCGCTCGCCATGCTTGCCGCCGGTGCGAATCGCATCGGCACGTCAGCCAGCGTTTCGATTCTCTCGGCACTGGACTAAAACCGCGGGTGCGTCACAGTCGCACCGGATCACTTCGCCGGACGGAACTTGTGCGCCAGCGTATTTTCGTCGGTGCGCGGGGCGTAAGTGATGCCGTTGCGCGTGGCCCAGAGGTTGACCTGGAAGTGCAGCGGGACAATGCCGGTATCGTCGATCGCGATCTCGGTCGCGCGCTGCAGCAGGGCCTCACGCTTCGGGTCGTCGACGGTCGCGAGCGCCTGCTCGAGCAGCGCATCGACCCTCGGATTCGAGTATCGGCCCCGGTTCGCCGTGCCGAAACCCTTGTCCCGGTTGTAGGTCGCCACCAGGGCCTTCAACGGGCTCGACGCTTCGCCCGTGCCCGAGCTCCAGCCGACCAGCATGAGGCTGAACTTGAGATCGGTCGCCTGCGGAAAGAAAGTGGCCGACGGCATCGCCTCGACTTTGGTCGCAATGCCGACGCGGGTCAGCATCTGCGCGACCGCCTGCGCGATCTTGGCATCGTTGACGTAGCGATTGTTCGGCGCATGGATCGTGATGCCGAAGCCATCGGGATAGCCGGCCTCGGCCAGCAGTTTTTTCGCGCCGGCCGGATCATAGGGCTCGACCCTGAGGTTTCTGGTCGTGCCGAACATGCCGTCGGCAAGGAGCTGGCCCGCCGCCACCGCCTCCCCCTCCATCACCTTGTCGACAATCGCATTGCGGTTGATCGCCTTGGAGATCGCCTTGCGCACGCGGGCGTCCTTCAGCGGATTCTTCGCCAGCGGCTTGCCATCCTTGTCGGTGACGAACGGAGAGACGTCGCGATCGCTGTCCAAATGCAGATAGATCAGGCGGTCGGCGATGATCTTGTACACATTCAGGCGCTTGTCGGCGCGGATTCTCGTCACGTCGGACGTCGGTACGTACTCGATCGCCTGCACGTCGCCGGCGAGCAGCGCCGCGACCCGCGAGGCGTCGTTCGGCAGGAGGCGCAAGGTCACTTTCTCCCAGGGGGTCTTGCCGCCCCAGTACCCGTCGTGCCGCGCGAGATCGATGCGATCGCCCTTGGCATAGCGCACCAGCTTGTACGGCCCGGTGCCGATCGCCGCCTTGCCGCTGTTGAAGTCCTCGGTGCTCGCCTTGGCCGCCTTGGCGGAAATGATCGCTACCTGGGTCATGTCGGTCGGCATCAGCGGATAGGGGGTCGCGGTGCGGAAGCGGATCGTGTACGGGTCGACGACCGTCATTTCCTTGATCTGCTTGGTGTACGCGGTGAACGGCGACGGACTGTTCGGCACCAGCGGCACGCGCTCGATCGATGCGACGACATCGGCCGCCGTGAACTCGCCGCCGTCGTGGAATTTCACGCCCTTGCGCAGCTTGAACTCCCAGGTCAACGGATCGATCGTGCGCCAGGACTCCGCCAGCCCCGGAATCGGCTTCTGGCGCTCGTCACGCAGCACGAGGTAGTCGAAAATGTGGGCGGCGACGTTGTTGTTCGGCGTTACGTTGTGATAATGCGGATCGATCGCCGTCACGTCGGCACCGATGCCGATCGTTAAGTCCGCGGCAACGGCAAGGCCGGCGGCGAGCGCGCTCGTCAGGGCAGCCAGAGCCACCAGGAACTTCGTGATGCGCGGCATAAGGAACTCCTCCGATCGCTGGCCGCAAGCGCCGGCCGGCAGGCCTAATCGTAACCGATTGTAACCGACTGTTCCGGCGGAGAAACTCGTTGTCAACGCCGGCGTCTAACCGTCGTTAATAGGGTGTCGCGCCACTTCGCGATGTTCGGATCAAGGAGAGCTAAATGAAACTTCGCCTCGCTACGATAGCTGCCGCCACGGCGCTTGCCATTGGCACCGCGACGGTCGCGACCACCGCTTCAGCCCGTGACAATTTCGCCGTTTCGATCGGGTTGCCTGGCTTCGCGGTCGGCTACTCGAACTACGGGCGCTTCGGCCACTCGTACGTTTATGCCGCGCCGCCGGTCGTCTACGCGCCGCCGGTCGCCTACTATGGCGCACCGGTCGTGTATTCCCCGGTGGTGTACGGCCCGCGAGTCGTCTATGTGCGTCCGTACGTTTACCACCGCCCGTACTGGCGCGCCCATTACGGCTGGCGCTAGCGCGGTCCCGCATAGCTGATGCGATAGATCGCACCGGCGTAATCATCCGAAACCAGCAGCGAGCCGTCCGGCATGACGAGCACGTCGGCCGGGCGGCCCCACGCGTGCTGTCCCTCTAGCCAGCCGGTCGCGAACGGCTGGTAGGAAACCGCCCTCCCCCGTTCGAGCCGCACGACCGAGACGCGGTAGCCGATCTTCCGGCTGCGATTCCACGAGCCGTGCTCGGCGATGAATATCTGCTTGCGGTAATCGGCGGGGAACTGTGTCCCCGTATAGAAACGCATGCCGAGCGATGCGACGTGCGGGCCCAGGTTCTGTGCGGGTGCGGTGAATTCCCCGCAGGAATGCTTGCCGCCGTACTCGGGGTCCGCGATCGTGCCGGCGTGGCAGTAGGGATAGCCGAAATGCATGCCGGCCCTGGCAGCGTGATTGAGCTCGTCCGGCGGCAAGTCGTCACCCAGCATGTCGCGCCCGTTGTCGGTGAACCAGATGTCGTGCGTATCGGGGTCCCAGTCGAAGCCGACGGTATTGCGGATGCCGCGCGCGAAGACCTCGAGTGCAGTACCGTCCGGGTTCATGCGCATCAGGTTGGCGTATCGGTCGGGGTCGGGCTCGCAGATATTGCACGGTGCGCCGCTCGGCACATACAGCTTGCCGTCGGGCCCGAAGGCGATGAATTTTCCGCCGTGACCCGCGCTGTGCGGAAAGTTCTTGTTGACCAGAACCGGCGGCGGCGGCGAATCCAGCCGGTGTTCGATGTCGTCGAAACGCAGCACGCGGTCGGTTGCCGACACGTAGAGTGCGCCGCCGCGAAATGCGACGCCGATCGGCCGGTCCAGCCCGGAAGCCACCGTCGTCACACGCGCCGGAGCCCCCGGCTGCAATCGGATCGCATAGACATTGCCTGCGCGCATCGATCCGGCGAAAAGGGTGCCCTCGGATCCGAGCACCATCTCGCGCGGATTCTCCAGCCGCGCCAGGACTTCGATCTTGAATCCGGGCGGCAGGCTGATCCTGTCGATCGGCAGCGTCGTTTGCGCGCATGCCGGCACGGCGGCGCAGACGACGGCGAGCGCGAAGCAGCGGACCGTTCGGCTGCGCAAGCTTCCCCGCTCGACCGAATGCGGATAAACGGCAGGCGCCATATTCCCTCGCAACAGCGTATCGGCATTGACATAGACCCACCCGGTTTCTATCCTGTTCCCTGCTCACGTCGAAAGCCGCAACATGAATGCCCCCGCCGCCGCGACAGCCGTCACCCCGCAACTGACGGCGATGCCGCTGATCCGGACGTTGATCGGCTTCGACACGACCAGTCGTGAGTCGAACCTGGCGCTGATCGACTGGGTGCGCGAATACCTGGCCGGATACGGCATCGACGCAGCGCTGACGTTCGACGATGAGCACCGCAAAGCGAACCTGTTCGCGACCTTGCCCGCGCGCGACGGGAACGCCACCACCGGCGGCATCGTCCTTTCCGGCCACACCGATGTCGTTCCGGTCGATGGCCAGCCGTGGGATTCCGATCCATTCACCGCGACGATCAAGGGCGACCGCCTGTACGGGCGCGGCGTCGCCGACATGAAGAGCTTTTCGGCGATCGGACTCGCGTTCGTCCCGCAATTCTTGAGCCGCGGTCTCGACCGTCCGCTGCATTTCGCGTTGTCGTACGACGAGGAAGTCGGCTGCGTCGGCGTGCGCCGCCTGCTGCAGGACGTCGTTGCCCGTGGAATCAAGCCTGCGGGCTGCATCGTCGGCGAGCCTACGGGGATGCGTCTGATCGTCGCGCACAAGGGCAAGAAGAGCTTCCGCTGTCGCGTGCGTGGTCACGAAGTGCACTCATCGCTGACGCCGCGCGGCGTCAATGCGGTTCAGGTCGCCTGCGAAATCGTGACGTTCCTGACCCAGATGGGGCGCCGCTTCCGCGATCGCGGCGGATTCGATGCCGCGTACGACGTCCCGTACACGACGGTCCACACCGGCGTGATACGCGGTGGAACCGCGCTCAACATCGTGCCCCGCGATTGCAGCTTCGATTTCGAGTTCCGGCACCTGCCGTTCGACGATCCCGACGCGCTGCTCGCCGAGGTCCGCCGTTTTGCCGCGACATTGCTGCCCGAAATGCACGCGGTCTCGCCGGACACTCACATCGAGTTCAGCACGCTGTCGGCCACACCCGGGCTGGAAACGCACGGCGCGAGCGAGATTGTCGAGCTGGGTCGCGCCTGCGGCGGCTCGCAGGACCTCGGCAAGGTTTCGTTCGGCACCGAAGCATCGCTGTTTCAGGGCAGCAACATCGCTGCGGTCATCTGCGGCCCCGGACACATCGAGCAGGCGCATCAGCCGAACGAGTGGATCTCGCTCGAACAACTCGCGCTGTGCGAGTCGTTCATGCAGCGGCTCGCCGACCGCATTTGCGCGACCTGAGCCTGGCCGGCGAGCCGCCGGCAACGCCGCCTCAGTCCTCGCCGCCGATCGAGGTGGCATTCCCCGACCTCGGGCGCTACGCCGCAGGCAACAGCGGGCTACGCTACGTATGGACGTTCGACGCTTCGCGCCCGGGGCCGCATGTGCTCATCCAGGCGCTGACGCACGGCAACGAGGTCTGCGGCGCCATCGCGCTCGACCGGCTGCTTCGGGAGACGATCCGTCCGGTACGCGGTACGCTGTCGTTCGTATTCGCCAACGTCGATGCCTACGTTCGCTTCGACCGCGCCCGGCCGTTCGCATCGCGCTGCGTCGACGAGGATTTCAATCGCCTGTGGACATCCGAGGTGCTCGACGGGTCGCGCGACAGCAGCGAGCTGAGGCGCGCCCGCGAATTGAGACCGCTGTACGAGCGCGCCGATTTCCTGCTCGATATCCATTCGATGTCCGAGCCTTGTCTGCCTCTGGCGATGGCGGGGCGTCGCCGCAAGGGCGTCGCACTGGCGCGCGCGCTGGGAATGCCCGAGCACATCGTCGTCGACGCGGGGCATGCGGCAGGCCGCCGGCTGCGCGATTTCGCGTTCTTCGACGACGAAGACGATCCCCGCAGCGCGTTGCTGATCGAATGCGGGCAGCACTGGGAAGCGGGGGCACCGGCCGTCGCCCGCGAGGCGACGCTGCGTTTTCTGCGCCACTTCGGCATGGGCGACGAGGCGTGGCTCGCCCGCGAGCTCGACGGCAGCCGCGATATGCTGCAGCGGGTTGTCGAAGTCACCGCCACGGTGACCATCGCCAGCGACGACTTCCGTTTCACGATACCCGTTCACGGCCTGCAGACGATCGCCCACGCTGGAACCGTCTATGCGAGCGACGGGGGGACCAAGATCGCCACGCCGCACGACGACTGCGTGTTGATCATGCCGACGCGGCATCCGAAGCGCGGCGAGACCGCCGTCCGGCTCGGCCGGTATATCGACTGACGGCACACCGCCTCTACCGCGTCGCTGCGGCCGCCGCGATCGTCGCTTCCGCCCGCCGCACCAGGTCGTCTCCGATCGCCGCCGCCCACTGGTCGTATACCGGCCGCGTGGCATCGCGAAACGCCTGCTTGCCGGCCTCGGTCAGCCTGGTGACCGTCGTGCCTTGCCGCGCCGCCTCGCTCAGCGCGGCGTCCCCGCCCTGTCGCACGCGCAGCGCCCTCGCCGCAGCGGCGGCGTCGCGCGCTGCCTGGCGCACCAGTTCCCGATCGGCGGTGCTCCACGAGATCCACGCCTGGCGATTGACGGCGAACACCAGCGCGTCGCCATGCGCTCCCCACAATTGCAGATGCGAAAAACCGGCGGCCGCTGCGTGCGAGGCGCGGAATGCGCTGGTCGTCGTCTCTTCGGCGTCCAGGCTTCCCGCGAGCGCCGCGACCCTCGCATCGGCGCCGCGCATCGCCGCGGTCGTTGCCCCCAA
>Ga0207664_10000711_pt1 | contig 22659 bp, 16 predicted proteins | sample LARL83metaG_FD_184349 | JGI IMG/M metagenome (GOLD analysis project Ga0207664, IMG submission 184349) | Corn, switchgrass and miscanthus rhizosphere microbial communities from Kellogg Biological Station, Michigan, USA - LAR L8-3 metaG... | ecosystem: Host-associated > Plants > Roots >... | reverse complement strand
GATGAATTTACGGCCCGTGCAGACCGAAAAACCCGCCGAACACACCCCGTTCATGCGCCAATACCTTTCGGCCAAGGCCGAGCATCCGGATGTGTTGCTGTTCTTCCGCATGGGCGATTTCTACGAGCTGTTCTTCGACGATGCGCGCAAGGCGGCGCGGCTGCTCGACATCACGCTGACCCAGCGCGGACAGTCGGCCGGGGCGCCGATCCCGATGGCGGGCGTGCCCTACCACGCCGCTGAAAATTATCTCGCGCGGCTGGTGCGTCTCGGCGAATCGGTGGCGATCTGCGAGCAGATCGGCGACCCTGCGCTGGCCAAGGGCATCGTGGAACGCAAGGTGGTGCGCATCGTCACGCCCGGCACGGTGACCGACGCCGCGCTGCTGGAGGAACGCCGCGACAACCTGCTGCTGGCGATCGCGGCCGGCGCGCACGGAGCCTATGGACTGGCCTGGGTCGATCTTTCCAGCGGCCGCTTCCTACTCAGCGAAGTGCCGCACGCCGAAGCGCTGGCCGCCGAGCTGGCGCGCCTGCAACCCGCCGAAACCTTGATCGACGAAAACGTGGCATGGCCCCGCCTCGTGAGCAGCCTGCCCGGCCTGCGCAAACGGCCGCCATGGCACTACGACGGCGACGCGGCAAAACGCGAACTCAACCGCTTCTTCGGCACCCGCGACCTCGGCGGCTTCGGCGTCGACGGCATGCACCTGGCGATCGCGGCGGCCGGCTGCCTGCTCGGCTATGTCGAGGAAACCCAGAAGAGCGCGCTGCCGCACCTCACCGGCATGGCCGTGGAAAGCGCCGGCGAAACCATCGCGCTGGACGCGGCCACCCGGCGCAACCTGGAGCTGGACACCCACCCCAGCGGCCGCACCGAGCACACCCTGCTTGGCGTACTCGACGACACGGTGACGCCGATGGGCGCGCGCCTGCTGCGCCGCTGGCTGACCCGGCCGCTGCGCTCGCGCGACGTGCTGCGCCGGCGCCATCAGGCGATCGGCATGATGATCGACAGCCGACGCCATGAACCGCTGCGCGAACTGCTGCGCGGCGTGGGCGATCTCGAACGCATCCTCACGCGCGTGGCGCTGCGCTCGGCGCGTCCGCGTGACCTGTCCACCCTGCGCGATGGCCTGGCCGCCGCACCGGCCTTGCGCGAACAGATCGCGTCGCTGGACAGCCCGTTGCTGCATGCGCTGGTCGAACGCATCGGCGACCACGCGCAGACCGCCGCCCTGCTCGCCGGCGCCATCGTGGCGCAGCCGCCGGTACTGCAGCGCGACGGTGGCGTGATCGCCGACGGCTACGACGCCGAACTGGACGAGCTGCGCCGCCTTTCCAACCACGCCGACCAGTATCTGGTCGAACTGGAGGAGCGCGAGAAGGCCGCCAGCGGCATCACCACGCTGAAGGTCGGCTACAACCGCGTGCACGGCTACTACATCGAGATCAGCAGGGGTCAGTCCGACAAGGCGCCGACGCACTACACGCGGCGGCAGACCACCAAGAATGCGGAGCGCTACATCACCGAGGAGCTGAAGGCGTTCGAGGACAAGGTGCTCTCGGCCAAGGAGCGCTCGCTGATGCGCGAGCGCGCACTGTACGAAGCGCTGCTCGATACGCTGACCGAGCGGCTGGAGCCGCTGAAAACCGCGGCCGCCGCGATGGCCGAGCTGGACGTGCTGGGCGACCTGGCCGAACGCGCCGTCGCGCTGGACTGGAGCGTGCCCGAGCTCAGCGACGAGCCCGGCATCGCGATCGAGCGCGGCCGTCATCCGGTGGTCGAGAAGGTCCGCGACGAACCGTTCGAGCCCAACGACCTGAAGCTCGGCGACGACCGCCGCATGCTGGTGATCACCGGCCCGAACATGGGCGGCAAATCCACCTACATGCGGCAGAACGCGCTGATCGTGCTGCTCGCGCACATCGGCAGCTACGTGCCGGCCACGCGCGCGGTGATCGGCCCGATCGACCGCATCTTCACCCGCATCGGCGCCGGCGACGATCTCTCGCGTGGCCAGTCCACCTTCATGGTGGAGATGAGCGAAACCGCCAACATTCTGCACAACGCCACCGAACACAGCCTGGTGCTGATGGACGAGGTCGGCCGCGGCACCAGCACCTACGACGGCCTGTCGCTGGCCCGCGCCGCCGCCGTGCACCTGGCGCGCAGCAGCCGCGCGTATACCTTGTTCGCCACGCACTATTTCGAGCTGACCGAGCTGGCCGGCGAGTTCCCTTCCATCGCCAACGTGCATCTGGACGCCGTGGAATTCCACGACCAGAAGCGCGGTGACCAGCTGGTATTCATGCACGCGGTGAAGGAAGGCCCGGCGAACCGCAGCTTCGGCTTGCAGGTAGCGGCGCTGGCGGGCCTGCCGAAATCGGTGATCGCCGACGCGAGACGCACGCTGGCCGAGCTCGAACGCGGGACGCACGGCCACGCATCGGCGCGTTCGTCCACAGCCGAGCCCTCGCCTCAACTCGGATTGTTTGCAGCGGCCCCATCTTCGGCGATCGAGCGCGCGCTGGAGACGATCGATCCCGATGCATTGACGCCGCGAGAGGCGCTGGACGCGCTGTATCGCCTGAAGACGCTGGCCTGAGCGCCTGAGCTTCCTTCTTCCCCGGCAACGTCATGGGGAAGCATGGACGCTCAGAACATGCCGTGCGCCATCTGCAGGCCCGGCCGCGGCCGCGGCGGCGGGCAAGCCTCGTGCGCCTCATCGACGTAAGGCATCGCGATATCCGGAATCGCGTCCAGCGCTTCGGCGGACAGCTCGACCACCGGAACGCTCACCGGCTCCGAGGGCTTGCGCGCCGCCAGCCGCCCCGACGCCACCAGTTGCCCGATGCGCTTGCATACCTCGTCGCGGCCGAACGGCTTCTTCATGAAGTCGTCCGCGCCGAAACGCTGCACGTAGAACTGTTCGGTCGCCTGCTGGTTGCCGCTGATCATCACGATGGGAATCTCGCGGGTCAGCGGATCGTGGCGCAGTGCGCGCAGCACCGCGAAGCCGTTCATGCCGGGCAGCACGATGTCCAGGAAGATCAGCGCGGGTTGCGCATCGCGCGCCAGCCGGATCGCGCTGTCGCCATCGTTGGCGCTGGACACGACGTAACCTTCCTGGCCGAGCATCTTGCCGAGCACGGCGCAGATGGTGGGCGAGTCGTCGACCACCAGCATGCGCGCACCGAGCGCGGCCTGGGTGTATTGCACCGCCGCCTGTTCGCCATCCGCGTTGCCCAGCAGTCGCTTGATGAAGCCGATGCCGGCCATCCGTGCCAGTCCGTCCATGCCACACCCCCGATTCGTGGGGATGCACACGCGCAATCCCCTCTGATTCGGAGGGATGGTCCCTCAGATCGGACGGCCAATCTGCGATGCACTGCTCAGCGCGTGTCCTTCAATCGCCGCAAATCGGCCCGGGCATGCTTGTCCGGACGCTTCAGCGGGCCGCTGGCGCCGATCAGCTGGCGCCGCTGCAGCACCGCCTCGCGCGCTGCGCGGCTTGCGTCCGTTTCGCGATACAGGGCCTGTGCCACGCTGGCCGGGCCTCGCTTGTCGGACAGGCCAAGCACCTCGACCTCCAGCCGCTCCTCGCCGCGCGAGATCCGCAGCTTGTCACCGGCATGCACCGCTTTCGCCGGCTTGCAGCCAGCGCCGTTGACGTCGATCCGGCCGCCGTCGATCGCCTGCTTGGCCAGGCTGCGCGTCTTGAAAAAACGCGCCGCCCACAGCCATTGATCGACGCGCAGTTCGGTGACCGGGTTGGCTGACGACTTGCTCATCGCCGCCATTATCGTGCGATCGCGGCGCCGATCGCACATACCGCGTCGGTGCCTTTGCGATCAGGAATTGTCGGCGGACGGCACGAGCACGTCGGGCGGATCGGGCATGGCGATGTCGGGAATGGCGGCATGCTCGGCCTCGGTGTGCTCCGGCATTGCCGGCAACGCGTCCTCGGGCGTGCGCTCGCGCACCACCAGCCGGCCACTCTGGGTCAGATGCTGGATGCGCGCAAACACCTCGCTGCGGCCGAACGGCTTCTTCATGAAGTCGTCGGCGCCGAAACGCTGCACGTAGAACTGTTCGGTCGCCTGCAGGTTGCCGCTGATCATCACGATGGGGATGCCGTGCGTCTCCGGCTCGCGGCGCAACGCGCGCAGCACCGCAAATCCATTCATGCCGGGCATCACGATGTCGAGGAAGATCAGGTCGGGTTTTTCCCTGCGCGCCATCTCGATGGCCGTTTCGCCGTCGGGCGCCTTGAACACCACGTGGCCGTCCTGGCTCAGCATCTTGCCGAGCACCGCGCGGATGGTGGCCGAATCGTCGACCACCAGCACCCACGCGCCCTTCGGCACGCCACTGCGGGGCACGGCCCGGCGCTCGCCAGGGTCGCTTCCGAAGAATCGCCTGATCAGTTCGAAACTTGCCATCGCACCCGCCCCCAGCCCCCAGACTCGCCACTAGTCTCGACGCAGCCGTCGCCCGGCGCAAGCCGCCGCATCAACCCCCGAGTGCGATATTGCCCAGTGGGATGCTGATCAGCGACAGCACGATGCCCGCACCCAACACGGTGTTGGCCAGCGTCGGCTCCAGTTCGTATTCATCGGCGAGGATCGCCGCCGATACCATCGGCGCCATCGCGGCCTGCAGCACGCCGACGGTGAGCACCAGTCCGCCCACTCCGCTCGCCGCGCCCATCACCCAGCACAGCAGCGGGGCCAGCAGCAGCTTCCAGCCCAATCCCCAAGTGGCTGCGGCCAGTTGCCGCTGTCCCGGATGGAACTTGAACTGCAGCCCCACCGAGAACAGCGCCAGCGGCGTCAGCGTGGCGCCGATCGGGGCGAACACGCCATCGAGCAGGCCGGGCCAGCCGCCGGCGAGCCCCACGGCAATGCCCACCATCAAGGCGATGAAAGCCGGAAACGTCAGGATGCGCCGGACGATCAACCGCGGCTGCGGCGTGCGCCCCGAATAGATCGATGCCACCACGATGCCGGCCGAGGCCAGCACCGGAAACGCACCGATCTGGTCGGCCACCACTGCCAGCACCAGGCCGGACTTGCCGTGCAATGCCTCGATCAGCGGGTAACCCATATAGGCGGTATTGCCCAGGCCACACACCAGGATCAGCGCGCCGGTGCGCTGCCGCGACCAGCCCAGCCGCGGCCCGAGCAGGCCGAACAGCAGCCAGGCGCCGCCGAAGGTGAGCCACATCGCCGCCACCGGAAACCACAGTTGCGGATCGAACTTCACCTTCGGGATCAGTTCCAGCACCAGCGCCGGCAGCGCCACGTTCAGCACCCACCAGTTGATGCCCTGCACGATGCCCGCGGGCGGCTTCGCAAACCGCGCCACCAGCATGCCGAGGGCCAGGCAGACGAACAGCAGCAGCATTGCGCTCATCGGGCGGCGGTACCACGCGGGAAAGCGGCGATTATAGGCGGGCGGGATGTCCACCCGTTCCGTTCCGATCTTGCGAAGCGGGCAGCCCGAGCTTTCGAGGGATAATTCCCAGCCATCCCGCCGCGAACACGTTTCCTCCATGACCGATGTGCCCCACCTCACCCACGGTCTGGCCGGCGACGAGATCCTCGCGGACTGGCCGCCGCTGACCCTCGCCGAAGTCGATGCCTTGCTGCGTCGCTATCCGGCGCTCGACGCGCCGGTCCGCATCGGCTGGCACAGCCCGCGGCCGCTGTCGGCTGCCTGCCTGGTCGAGACGGTCACCGGCATGGTCTTCGTCAAGCGCCACCATCGCAGCGTGCGTTCGGCGGCCACGCTCGGCGAGGAGCATCGTTTCATGGCGCACCTGCGCGGCAACGGTGTGCCGATACCCGAGGTGCTGGGCGACTCGCACGGGCGCACCGCGGTGGCGATGGGCGACTGGACGTACGAGGTGCACGAGCGCGCCGCGGGCATCGACCTGTACCGCGAAGCGATCTCGTGGTCGCCGCTGACGAACGCCATCCATGCGCGCGAGGCCGGCCGGATGCTGGCCATGCTGCACGACGCCGCCGAGGGCTACCACGCCGACCAGCGCGATACCCATGTCCTGGTCGCGCGCAGCGAGCTGATCTGCGCGCCCGATCCGGTCGCCGCACTGCGAGTGCAATGGCAGGCGCGGCCTGGCCTGGCGAAGTATCTGCAAGGCCGTGACTGGCCGGCTGCACTGGCCGAGGTGCTTGCACCGTGGCACGCCGCGGTGCAGCCGCGATTGGCGCGGCAGCCGCGGCTGTGGACGCACGGCGACTGGCACGTGTCCAACCTCTGCTGGAGCGGCGATGGCGCAGATGCGCGCATCACCGCCGTCCTCGACTTCGGCCTTGCCGCGGCCAATTTCGCTCTGTTCGACCTGGCCACCGCGATCGAGCGCAACGCGATTGCCTGGCTCGCGCTGGACACCGGTAGCGACGCCGTGCATCCCGGCATCGCTTGCGCGCTGATCGAAGGCTATCGCCGGCAGCGGCCGCTGGTCGCCGCCGACATTCACCTGCTGGCTGACCTGCTGCCGCTGGTGCACGTGGATTTCGCGCTGTCCGAGGTCGAGTATTTCCATGCCATCACCCATTCGCCCGCCAGCGCGGATGTCGCGTACGACACCTTTCTGCGCGGGCACGCCGCGTGGTTCGGCACTCCCGCGGGGCGCGCCCTGTTGCGGGCCATCCGCGACTGCGCGTGAGCGCGGCCCTGCACGCCGCGCCGATCCGTGCTTCAATATGCGTTCTTGAAGCGGGGGTGCCCGGTGTTTGCCGGGCTGAGAGAGTCCCTTGGAACCTGATCCGGTTAGCACCGGCGTAGGGAGCTTGCTGGTCCAGCACGTCCGTTCGGACGTCTGGACGGCCGTCGCTTCGTCGCACCCACAAGACGATGACGACGATGACCTCATTCCGCACTCCCTTCGCCCGTACCCCGCTGATCGTTGCCCTCATGTCGGTGATGGCACTCGCCCATGCCGGCGACGACACCACCGTCGAGCCCCAGGCCACACGGCTGGCGCCGGTCCACGTCAAGGCCGACCGGCAGCACGGCTACGAGGCCGACAACGCGCAGATGGACACTTTCGGCAGCTTCGGCAATGCGCCGCTGCAGGACACGCCCGCCGCGATCACCGTGATCACGCGCGACCAGATCGACGACCGCCAGCCGCGCACGCTCAGCGAACTGGCGCGCAGCGACGCCGCGCTCGGCGACAGCTACGCGCCGGTCGGCTACTACCAGGACGTGGCCATCCGCGGCTATGCGCTGGATCTGGCCACCGGCTATCGGCTCAACGAGATGAGCCTGGTCGGCGAGCAGCCGCAGGCGCTGGAAGACAAGGAACGGGTGGAAATCCTCAAGGGCCTCGGCGGCCTCGAAGCGGGCGTGCTCGCACCGGGCGGGCTGGTGAATTACGTCAGCAAGCGCCCGGCCGATGTGCACACCGCCACCGTCGGTACCGATTCGAAGGGCTCGCGCTACCTGGCGATGGATGTGGGCGGCTGGCTCAGCCCGGACTTCGGCGTGCGCGTCAACGTGGCGCACGACGGCATCCGCTCATACGTGGACCATGCCGACGGCCAGCGCAATTTCCTGGCGCTGGCGGTCGACTGGAAGATCAGCCCGAACGCCACCCTGCAACTGGACAGCAACTACCAGGCGAGCTCGCAGCGCTCGGTCTCCGGCTACCAGCTGCTCGGTGGCACGACGATCCCGGCGCATCCCAGCCGCACCCGCATGCTCGGCTTCGAGCCGTGGCAGCAGCCGGTCGGCGTCGACGCCAGCAACAGCACCGCGCGTTTCGACTACCGCTTCAGCGACGACTGGAGCGCCCAGCTGTCGGCTGGCCACAGCCGAGCGGTGATCGACGACAACGTGGCCTTCGCCTATGGCTGCTTCTATTCGCCCGACTGCGCCAGCGGCGCCACGCCGGGCTGGTTCTTCGCACCGAACGGCGACTACGACGTCTACGACTACCGCAGCCCGGGCGACACCCGCGCCAACGACGAGGCGCGCGCGGTGCTCAAGGGTTCGTTCGACACCGGCGCGATCAGCCACGAAGTCAGCCTCGGCAGCAGCGCGTTCCGCCGCACCATCGATCGCCGCCCGTATGTCTACGACTATGTCGGCACCGGCAATATCGATGAGGTGGATCCGCCCTACTTCGCGCCCTCGCCGAACCAGCCGGGCGCTTCGGTGCGGCGGCTGACGAGCTGGCAACATTCCGTGTTCGCGCTCGACCGCGTGCATTTCGGCGCGCAGTGGCAGCTGCTGGCCGGTGGCCGCTTCGTGCGGCTGCATGAGCGTGCCTACGATGATGTCGGCGTGCCCGAACGCGATACGCGGCTGAGCAAGTTCCTGCCGCAGTCCGCGGTGCTGTGGCAGCCAACCGCGCAGCTGACCGGCTATCTCAGCTACAGCGAAAGCCTCTCGCTGGGCAACGAGGCGCCGTACTGGACGTCCAATGGCGGCAGCACGCTCGCGCCGCTGCTGTCGCGCCAGACCGAAGCCGGCGTGAAGTACGCCTGGAGCGACGCGCTGAACCTGCAGGCCGCGCTGTACCGCATCCGCCAGCCGTACCAGTTCGCCCAGCCCGACAACTCCACCGCCGGCTTCACGTTCGTGCAGCGCGGCGAGGAGGTGCACAGCGGCCTCGAGCTCAATGCCGCCGGCCGGCTCAGCAGCAACCTGCGGCTCACCGCCAGCATCAACCTGATCCAGGCGCATGCGCAGCATACGGACACGCCCGATTACGAAGGTCACCAGGTCGTCAACGTGCCGCGTCTGCGTTCGGCCGTCTATCTGGATTACCGTCTTCCCTTCGCCAGCGACCTGAGCCTGCTCGGCGGCTGGCGCTATGCCAGCAGCAACGTCGCCACGCCGGACGGACTCACCCGGGTGCCCGCCTATCACGTATTCGACGCCGGCCTGCGCTACGTCACGCAGTGGAACGGCCATGCGCTGACCTTGCGGCTCAACGTCGACAACGTGTTCAACCATTTCTACTGGCGCGATACCGGCAGCTCCGGCGGCGACAGCTACCTGTTCCCTGGCGCACCGCGGCTGGCGCGCCTCACCCTGACCTACGCGTTCTGACATGACCCTGATCGAACTCGTCGGCGCGCTGCTCAGCGCCTGGGGCGTCTGGCTCACTGCCAGGCGCCGGCCGTGGTGCTGGCCGGTGGGGCTGGCATCGGTGGTGGTTTACGCCTGGGTCTTCGTCGATGCCAAGCTCTATTCCGATGCGCTGCTGCAGCTGGCGTTCGCCGTGCTGATCGGCTACGGCTGGTATCGCTGGCTGCAGCACATGGGCGCGGACGGGCGCGTGCAGGTCGCGCCGTTGCCGCCACAGCGGGCGATCCTGCAGCTCGCCATCGGCGGTGGCGGCGCATTGGCGCTAGGTGCATTCATGCATCACCACACCGACGCGGCGTTGCCGTGGCTGGACGCCGCGCTCACCGCGTTCAGCCTGGTCGCGCAGTGGTGGCAGGCCAAACGGCATGCCGCCGCGTGGTGGCTGTGGATCGTGGTGGACGTGATCTACGTGGGCGAATACATCTACAAGCACCTGCTGATCACCTCGGTGCTGTACGCCGGGTTCGTGGTGCTGGCGATCATCGGGCTGCGCGCCTGGCAGCGCGCTGATGAAGGTGTGGCGCAACGCGGGAGTCAGCCCTGATCGAACGTCCGGCCGGCGTCCTCACTTGTCCGGGCTGAAATGCAGATCCTGGTAATCCCAGCTGAAATCGGCGACCGGTGAAATCGCCTGCATGGTCATCTGGTCGATGCTGCCATCGGGATGCAACGCGAACGTGACGTAGGCGTCTTCCAGGCCCGGCTTTGTCCAGTGCGTGCGGAAGGTGTCGTATTGCACATGTTCCAGCGACCCTTGCAGGCCGGGCGTGCGGTCCATGCTGATGTGCATGCCGTTCGCCTCGCGGCTGATCGTGGCCGTGCCATACCAGGGGTCGCGGAATACGCCGACATAGCCGGCCGGCGACAGCGACGGGCCGCGTTCCGGATGGGTCTTCTGCTGCCGCGCCTGCATCGCCTTCAGCGCCGCGGCGAGACCGAGCTCGTCCGTCTGCCGGTACCTGGCGACCCAGTCGGTGGGCGGCAGGTCCAGATAGTGATCGAGCAGATGGTAGAACGTGGCCATCAGCGTGCCGGCATCCTCGGCATTGAGCATGATGGCGAATGCGACATGCTTCTCCGGAAGCAAAGCCACCACCGAATACGCGCCCAGCACGCCGCCGGTGTGCATGATCAACGGATGGCCGCGGTAGTCGCTGACAAACAGGCCAAGCGCGTAGGCCTGGAAGGCCGGCCTGGTCAGCGCCAGCGGCGCCGGCGGCGTTTCGATCGGCACCAGGGTCTGCGGCGTCCACAGCGCCTGCGATGCCGCGTCGCTGTACAGGCGTTTGCCGCCGTCGAGCGCGCCGTGCGCCAGCTGCACGCGCAACCAGTGCGTCATGTCGTCGGCGCTCACGCGCAGCGCGCCGGCCGGTGCGCACACATCGCTCGACAGCACCGTGGTCAGTACCGAAGGCGGCCCCATTCCGCGCACCGCCCCGGAGATCTTGCCGTGCAGCGACACGCTGTCCGCTGCCTGCGCATCGATGCTGGTCAGCGTGTCATGCATGCCCATCGGCGACAGCATGTGCCGCTGCACGAAATCCTCCCAGCGTTCGCCCGACACCGCTTCGACCAGTTCGCCGGCCACGCTGTACAGCACGTTGTCGTAGGCGAAGCCGCTGCGGAATCCGGTCGCCGGTTTCAGGTAGCGGATGGCATGCACCAGCTCGGCACGCGAGCGGCTGGTCGAGGGCAGGAACATCAGGTCGCCTTCGCCCAGGCCGAGCCCGCTGCGATGCACGAGCAGGTCGGTGATCGTCATGTTCTGCGACGCATAAGCGTCGTACATGCGGAACCCGGGCAGCTTGTCGACGACGAGATCGTCCCAGTGCAACTTGCCCTGGTCGACCAGGATCGCCAGCGCCGCCGCGGTGAACGCCTTGGTGTTGGAACCGATCGGAAAAACGGTGTGTGCATCGACGGGTGCTGGCGCGCCGAGCTTCCTGATGCCGTAGACGTGGGTGGAGGCCTGGCCGTTGTCGACGATCGCCACCGCCATGCCTGGCGTATCGAAGGTCTTCATCGCGCGGGCGGCGAAGGCGTCCAGGTCCGGCGGCGTGACCGCCCATGCCGGCGTACCGGCGACGGCCAGCGCAAGCGCCAGCAGCAGCGCCACGAACCGATGCGGGGACAGCTCCGGGTTATTGCCGTTCATGACCTTGCCTCGCTCGATGATGCGGCCGTCGTCAGCGCCGCTTTGCCGGCTTCTTGCCGCCGCCCTTTGCCGTATCGCCCCGCTTGCCGTCGCCAGTCAGCGAAGGGCCGTCGTAGCCGACGAACTTCTGCCGCAGCTCGGTGATGTCGCCGACGCGACCGAGTATGTCGCCCGTCTCGCGGATCACCGCGTTGATCAGCAGGCTGAACAGGCTGGTGAGCGTGCCGAAGCTGTGCCACGCACGGCCGGTCTGCACCGGAATCATCAGCACGTGCGGGGTCAGCTGGCGCGACCAGTAGCACTGCGTGTCGGTGATGATCAGCAGCGGAATGCCGCGCTCCACCACTTCCTCGGCCAGCAACCGGAAGTGGCGCGAATAGCGGCGTATGTCGATCAGCACCACGCAGCTCTTTTCGGTCGAGTCCAGCAGCATGCCGGTATAGGAACCATCCGCCCCCGACTCGAACGAAACCCGCGGGCGAACGTGCTGCAACGAAGAGGCGAAGCCCAGCCCGAGGAAGGAGCCGTGCTGGAAGCTGGCCACCGAGACGCGATCGGCCGACACCAGCATCTTCACGACCGGCGCCCATTCCTCGGTACGCGTCAACGCGTAGACATCGTTGAGGCTGCGGATTTCCGCCTGCAGGCTCTCGTTGACGTAGTCGCCATCGGCGGTCGCTTCGGGGCCCTTGTAGAGCTGCATCCACGGCGCGTCGCCGCGCAATTCCTCCTTCAGGTCGCCGACGCCGGCATAGCCGAGGTTGCGCAGGAAACGCCCCACCGTCATCGCGCTCACGCCCACGCGCTTGCCCAGCGATGCCGCCGTCTCGAACGGGATGCCGCTGATGTTGTGCAGCAGATAGCTGGCGATCTTCTGCTCGGACGTGGTGAACGTCTCCCACCGGCTCTTGAGCTTTTTCTGCAGGTCCTTGGTCATCGTCGTCCGCTTATCGGGCCAGCGCCATGGCGGCGCCGGCTGTGCCCCGGCTTTCCACGTCGCCCATGCGACGGCACAGCATATACAGGAGCGCGGCAGCCAGGCCGGCGACGCCCGCGATCAGGGTGAAGAACCAGGCATGGCTGAGCTGGCTCCACAAGGTGCCCAGCGCGCCGGCCAGCAGGTTGCCGAAGAAGCCGGCGAAGAACCAGGTGGCGATGCTGGTGGCGCGAAAGCCCTCCGGCGCCATGCGCCCGAACAGGCCCAGGCCCACCGGCAGGATATACAGCTCGCCGGTGGTCATCAGCACGAACCAGCCGACCAGCCAGAGCCAGCTCGCACGCGTGCCGTGCGCGTCGCACCATGCCGCGACCAGCGCGAGCAGCAGATAGGACGCGCCGACGACCGCCGCACCGAACGCCATCTTGCCCAGCCACGGCGTTTCCACGCCGCGCTTCGCCAGACGCGCCCAGCGCGCCACCAGCAGCGGCGTGAAGGCGAACACGATCAGCGAATCCAGCGCCTGGAACCAGGTCATCGGGATCGTCCAGCCGGCCGCCACTTCGCGGTCCACGCCGCTGTCGGCCCACAGCGCGATGGTGTTGCCGACCTGCTCGTAGGCGCCGCGGAACACCACCACGATGGCGGCGATACCGATCAGCAGCGCGAAGCGTTCCCGCGCGGCGCGATCGAGCGGCGGCCGTGCCGCGCGCGCCGCGCCATCGCGCGCCGGTTCCGGCGGCAGATAGCGCGCACCGGCCAGGTAGATCACCAGCGAAATCAGCATGCCGAAACCGGCTGCCGCGAAACCCCAGTGCCAGCCAAACGTTTCGCCCAGCGTGCCGCACACCAGCGGCGCCAGGAACGCGCCCAGGTTCACGCCGACGTAGTAGATGTTGTAGGCGCTCTTGCTGCGCGGGTCGCCGTCGCGGTACAGGCCTTCGATCTGGCTGGCCAGGCTGGGCAGGAACAGGCCGTTGCCCAGCGCGATGGTGACCAGCGCCGGATAGAACAATGGCTCGGACGCCATCATGAAGTGGCCCAGCGCCATCGTCGCGCCGCCGATCATCACCGCGTTGCGCTTGCCCAGCCAGCGGTCCGCCACCATGCCGCCGAACACCGGCGTGAAGTACACGAAGGCCGCGTAGGCGCCGTAGACCAGCGACGAATACTCCTGGCCCAAGTCCAGGTGCTTGGTCATGTAATAGACCAGCAGCGCGCGCATGCCGAAGAAGGAGAACATCTCCCACATTTCGGTGAGGAACAGCACGCTCAGGCCGCGCGGATGGCCAAACCAGTTCTTGTCGCGTGCCGGAATCATGCGGTCGGACCCCTGCACGATGGTGTTCCCCTTGCCGTTGCCTTCATCACCTGGCGGCAGCCGCCTGCGCGCCGCCCCATATCGCATCGTCGCACCAGATCCGGCCATCTTCATAGAGCGCCGACGGCGCAGGATCGCGGCGCAGGAAGACCGGCCCGTCCAGGTCCACCACCTTGCACGATTGCCCCAGCACGAAGGCCGGCGCCATCGCCAGCGACGAGCCGGACATGTTGCCCACCATCAGCTCGAAACCCAGCCCGCGCGCCTGCTCGGCCATCGCCAGCGCCTCGGTCAGGCCGCCGCACTTGTCCAGCTTGATGTTGATCATGCCGACGCGGCCGACCAGCGACGGCAGGTCGTGGTGATCCTGCACGCTCTCGTCGGCGGCGATCATGATCGGGCTGTCCAGCCCGTCGAGCCAGGCTTCGCGGCCGGTCGGAAAAGGCTGCTCGACCACCGCGATGCGCGCATCCACCAGCGCCGGCAGCAGCTGCGCAAACGACTCGCGGGTAAAACCCTGGTTGGCGTCGACCATGATCCACGCCTCCGGACACGCCGCACGCACCGCGCGCACGCGATCGGCGTTGAGCCCATCGTCGGTGAGCTTGAGCTTGAGCGCGCGCGCTTGGGGAAACCCGCGCGCCGCCCCGGCCATGGCCGACGGCTCGGCGGCGCCGACGGTGAACGTGGTCAGCAGCGGCCGCGGCGTTTCCAGCCCGGCCAGCGTCCAAACGGGCTTGCCCGTACGCTTGGCGTCCAGATCCCACAACGCGCAGTCGATCGCGTTGCGCGCGCCGCCGGCAGGCAGCAACTGCAGCAGTTGCTGCCGCGTCAGCCCGGCTTCGATCCGCTCGCGCAGCGTCTCGACCTGCGCCTGCATCGAGGCCGGCGTGTCGGCGCGGTAGTAGACGCCCAGCGCCTCGCCGCGACCCACGTGGCCATTCTCGTGCAGGGTGACCACCAGCGCATCGAACACATCGAAGGTATAGCCGGTGATGTGGAACGGCTCCTTCAATGCCCACTTCTCGAGCCGCGTATGCAACTGCATCGGCGCGTGTCCCTCGGTACCCATGTTCTCTCCCGGTTCCATGTCGTTGCGCAGGCGGACGGTTGCCCGTCAGAACCTCACGCTGAAGCTGACCAGCCCGAATGCCACGATGAACCACGCCAGATAGATCGCCGCCAGCGCCAGCAGGGTTTCGCCGGCGAGCACCCAGCGGCCGCGGCGCGGCGCCACCCACGAGCGCACCGCGTGCACCACCACCGCGAGCACACCGAGCAGGCCGAGCACGCCAAGCACGTAGAGCAGGTACAGCCACGGCGCACCCGAGCCGTCCAGCAACAGGCTCTCGTCGGCCGACATGATCCCGAGGAAAGTCAGCCAGCCGGCCACCAGCACCACCAGCGCCAGCACCCCGAGCCGCGACAGCAGGCGCGTGCGGCGCTGCCGGTCGCTCAACTCCAGTACCCGGTGGTAATGCCTGCGCACCCATCCGCCGGCGAACCACGTGAGCAACGTCGCCAGCAGCACCATGATCGACAGCCCCATCAACGGGCCGACCACGCCCATGCTCTTCGCCGACGACACGCGCTGGAACACGAACACCGGCACCTCGGCGTCGGTCGCCCAGTAGCGGACGCCGCCCTGCGCATCGGTGACGAACGCCAGCTGCGACTTGCCGTTCACCTCGCTGTAGTGCAACGGACCGGTTTCATGCCACTGCAGCGGCTTGCCCGCGTAGTCGGTGAGCATGGACACGTTCAGCGTGCCGTCCGGTTTCGCCGCCACGTTGACCTGGCCGAGCAGGTACAGCATGCGCAGCGCGCTGTCATTGCGGCGGCTGGACTCGTACCAGCCGGCCACGCGCGCGGCATCGGCCTTGGCGGTGGATACCGTCGCCGGTGCCGGCGCTTCCTTCGGGAAATAGCGGTCGAGGAAGGCCTGGAAGATCGCCTTGCGCACCACGTGCGCGCTGCCGGCGTCGCCGGCGCTGTTGAACGACATGAAGATGCCGACGTTCGCGTCCAGCAGCAGGTGCAGGTCGCTGTGGAACACCACCGTGTCGCCGCCGTGTCCGATGATGCGCTGGCCGTTGCGGTCTTCCTGGTAGAAGCCGAGATCGAAGCCGGCCAGCCCCGGCGCGGCGGTGTGCTGCGGGCTGTGCATCAGGTCGGCGGTCGACTGCTGCAGGATGCGCGTGTCGCCGAAGCGGCCGCCCTGCAGCTGGGCGATCATGAAGTTCGCCATGTCCGTCGCGCTGCTGCTCAGCGCGCCGGCCGGTGCCGGGTCGACCAGCTCGAACGGCTGCGGCTCGCCGTCGGAAGCGCTCTTGTAGCCTTTGGCCATCAGCGGCGCCAGCGTCGGCGGCAGCGGCATCGCGAAGCTCGAATGGTGCATGCCGAGCGGCTCGAAGATGTGCTTCTGCACGTAGTCGTCGAAGCCTTCGCCGGAGACGCGCTGCACGATATAGCCGGCCAGGCCGCAGCCGTAGTTGGAGTACGCCACGATTTCGCCGGGCGCGAAGATGCGCGCGGGGATGTGCGTCTTCAGGTAGCGCTCGAGATTGACGTCTTCGGGCTTCCGCGGCAGCAGGCCTCGCGCGGTGTCCTCGAAACCGGCGGTGTGCGTCATGATCTGGCGCAGGGTGACCGGCTTGCCGTCGCGCGGCGGAATCCTGAAGTCCAGGTAGTCGTTGACGTCGTGGTCCAGGTCCAGCTTGCCCTGCTCCACCTGCTGCATCACCGCCGTCCAGGTGAACAGCTTGGAGGTCGAGCCGGGGCGGAACAGCGTGTTTTCCGGCGACACCGGCGTGCGCGCCTTCAGGTCGGCGTAGCCGTAGCCGTGCGCGAACAGCAGCTTGCCGTCCTTGACCACCGAGATCACGCCGCCGGCGATGTCGCCGCGCTGGATCATGTACGGCACCATCCCGTCGAGGAAGGTCGACAGATCGTCCACCGTCATCTCGTGCGGCGTGCCCGGCAACGTCGCTGCTTGCACCGCGCCGGTGGGCGCCGGCGATGGCGGCAGTGCCGCCGAGCTGGCCGAGGCAGGATTCGCCACGGGCGGCACCTGCGCCATCGCCAGGCCGGCAACGCAGGTGATGGCGAACGCCGCGAGGGTTTTCGCATAGCGGTTCATGGACGTACTCCGGCAAGGGTTCGTTGGAAGGACATGCTCAGAAATCCACGCTCGCCGAAATGCCCACGGTGCGTGGCGCCACGTACGCGGCACTGAACGGATTCGCGTCCGGATCGGTGGTCTGCGGAGAAATCGCGGTGATGCCGCGTTCGTTGGTCAGGTTCTTGACGTAGGCCTTGATCGTCCAGTTGCCGTAGTTGACGCCGGCACGCAGATCGATGCCGTCGTAGCTGGGCACTTCCCTGCGCGGTCCCGGCACGGCGCGAAAATCGGAGACGCGCGAACCGACGAACCGGTAGTTGCCGCCCACGAAGCCCGACCATCCAGACGCCAGCGGAAAGTCGTAGTCCACACCTAGGCTGGCATTCCACTTCGGCACGTACGGCAGGCGGTCGCCCTTGTAGCCGTACAGGCCCGCCTCCGTATCCGCGGCGAGTTTCGGATCGGTCCAGCTGGCGTTGGCCGACAGCATCAGGCCGCGCACGGGCGCGAACTGCCACGCCGCCTCGAGGCCCTTGCTCTTCGCCTTGCCGCCATTGCCGAGGAAGCCGAAGCCGCCGGCGTTGACGGTCAGCTGGATCTGGCTCCAGTCGATGTAGAACGCCGCCAGGTCGAACGTCATGCGATGGTCGAGCACGGTCGACTTGAAGCCCAGCTCGTAGCTCACCAGCTTGTCGGGACCGAAGGTCAGCGGCGCGCCGAGACCCGGCGGCACGCCCACGTTCGGACCGCCCGGACGGAAGCCCGAGGCGACGCGCACGTACGCCATCATGTCATCGCTCAACTTGTAGCTGGGGTTGAACAGGAAGGTGGTAGGGCTGTCCGTGCCACGGATGGTGAAGTGCGTCGTCCCGGCCAGCAGGCCGCTGCCGATCTGCGTGTACGAGGTGCGATCCTTGGTGTAGCGCGCACCCACCAGCACGCTCAGCCTGGATGTCGCGTGCCAGGTCACGTCGCCATAGGCGGCCCACTCGGTGAAGATCGCCGGCCCGACACCGATGTCCGCCAGCTGCGGCAGCGCAATCGGCTCGCCGGTGCTCGCATCGAAACTCGCCATGTGCTGGAAGTTGTGGCTGTGCTCGCGCGTGTAGAACACGCCGGCGCGCCATTCCAGTGCCTGCGTCTCGGGCGATTGCAGGCGCAGCTCCTGGGTGAATTTGCCCAGGTCGATGGTGTCGTCCAGCGCGTAGCCGCCGTTGGCCAGGCCGAACAACGGGTTCAGCAGCGGCCCGTAGGGCTTCGTATAGTCGACGTTCGAATGCAACGCCTCCGTACTGTAGGTGCTCGACGAAAAAAACCGCGCCCAGCCAAGGTCCGCGTTCAACGACGCGTCGTACAGCCGATACTGCAGCTTGAACAATCCCGTGCTCGCCGCGCGATCCTGTTGCAGGTCGCCATGGAGTGGTTGCAGCGTATCGCGGTCCACGTCGACGCCGACGTTCGCCAGGCCCTCGCTGCCGAGGTTCTGCGCCAGCGCGGACAGCTTCAGCGACACGCGGTCGGTTGGCGTCCACAGCACTTGCGCGCGGGCGCCGCTGACCTTGGCACCGTTGACGTCCGACTTGCCGGTATTGCTGTTGTCGATGTAGCCCGGGTCGTCGCGATGGTAGGCGTTGACGCGCAGGGCCAGCTTGTCCTTCACCAGCGGCAGGTTGAACATCGCGCGTTCGCTGAATCCGCTGTCGCCACCGGACACGCTGCTGAAGCCGGCGCCGATGCGACCGGAAACCACCGTGCTGTCCGGCGGCGTGGTGACGAATTTCACCAGGCCGCCCAGCGTGTTCGATCCGTACAGCGTGCCCTGCGGCCCGCGCAGCACTTCGATGCGCTGCAGGTCGTCGGGGTCGATATCCGGCGTCAGCACGCCACCGAAGGCGTACACCGTGCTCGATCCGTACGGCGCGTCGTCGACATACGTACCCACCGTGGCGTTGCCCTGCCCGCTGCCGGAGGTGATGCCGCGCAACACCAGCTGGGTCCACCCCTGGCCATTCGAGATGACGTTGAGCCCGGGCACGCGTGTGGCGTAGTCGGCGAAGTTGACCGCGCTCTCGCGTTCAAGCTGCATGCCCTGCAACGCCGACACCGCCATCGGCACGTCCTGCAAGCGTTCGCTGCGCTTGTTTGCGGTAACCACGACGGTTCCCAGATCGGTCGGCGCGGTACTGCTGGACGCTGGCCGCGCCTGCTGATCCGGCGCGGCGCCCACGTCGCCGCTGGCGACCCCCGCTGCGAGGTCCGCAGCTACCGGATTCAGCGGCTGTGCCGCGATACCGGACGACCCGAACAAGGCCACGGCAATGGCGATAAACATGCCGCGGCGACCACGATGCAGATGGCAAAGCTCCATGACGTTCTCCCCCGAGAATAGTCGCGTGGACGGCCCACGATCGCAGTGTTATATGATTAACATTGATGTGTCAAATGATATTTTGATACCACGTCTGCTCGTAAGACCTGCCTCCGAAGTCGCCAGATTGGGGCCCAGTCGCTGGCGGAGTTGCTGGCCCATGGAGATGACGCGGCCTCACTCCGAATAGACGCAGACCTGGGCAGACGTCAAAGCGAAGGTTGATTCCTTCGATTGCTGTCACGTCAGTTGATTGTGAAATGTGTTGACGGTGCGCGGCGGCGCTTTTAGGCTGGCCCGGCGCAAGAGATTACGGTCGCCAGCGACGAAATGGTTCAGGGAGCCTGTTCCGCCGCCAGATAGTTTTCGTGCAACGCGTCGGCACAAGTCGATCCAACCCTTTGAGGAGGGCAGCATGAATTTTCGATCGATATCGCCGCAGCCGATGGCAGCCGACTGCACGGTCAATGCAGCCACCGGCAAACCGATCCCCAGCGATGACTACCGTCGCCCCGCGGACTTCCTGACGCCGCGCCCCTTCCAATTCGACGTGAAATACGATTTTTATTGTAGATTTCTACGTTAATCGCCGGTTGGGTTAGCAGCTTTACGCCCGGTAGCTTTTTAAATGCGCCTAGAATTGTTGCAGTCTTTTGCTAACTACATATCGCACGTGGGCGAGTCTTACGGACACGGTTGGGGTCAAGCACAAGCTATTGGTAGCCTTTATCGAGCATTTCGAAGCATTAAAAAATGTTTTTTGTGTCCTAAAGCCGATCTATTCATAGTGGAGTTCTCTTAAAAATTAGCGTAAGTTCATGCGGCACATTGTGTGCAATGTTCGACAACATACGGCGATGATAAGGAGATGTCATGCGCAATATATTCTTAATTCTCGTGGCAAGCGGATGTCTATTCTTTAGTCTTCAGGCAACCGCGGAACGGTGCGAAACATGTGGCCCTGGGGAAACAACTTATGATCCTTACCCTGTACAGCATGGAACGGTCTGGTATAGCGATCCAGGAGGCGTTCCAGGCAGGCCATTCGCTGTGCGCGAATTCATGTGGTGGCCACCAACATTGAGGAACGGGGGAAGGATGGGCGTTAGTGCTAGCAACACCGCCTATGTTCCCTCCATGAACTACAATGTGACGAATAGTTGGGGGCGAGGCTACTCTGGCGCTCAAATTGATGTGCCGAGACATCAAAATTATGCCGTAGGAGGTAGGTATACCTGGTATAGCGCCGAAACTAATAATCTTCTCAATCCCGCTGCACCGTACAGCGTGATTTTTCCAGTTTACAATCTCTTTAATGGCAACGCTTTGAGGGGGCGCTACGATGTTTATAGCAACCGCGCAGACATTAGTCTATCCATTGAGGGCGGATCGAAACCATCGTGGCTAAAACTATCAGTAAAAAATGATGTAAATCCAAGAACAGTTCATGTGCAATATAAGGATTACGCTGGAGGCGTTCATGACTACGATATCAATGCCTCACCTTATCAAGCGCAAGTGGCTAATGTTGACCTGGATATGGCTACGTTGCGGATATTTGGCACCGTGTTTTATCAAACACATTACTCTGCGGATAACTTAGATTACAGTGAAATTGCTTTAGACGTCTTCGTAAAAGCATCAAACACTTATGAAAGTTTTTTAATTATCCACTCAAACAGCGTTACTAATCCTGCGTCGTACAATGATTGGCAAATCACTACTGCAACGAATTCCTATTAAGCCAGTTATCGTATAATTTACTAGTAGCCCGGAGCAGGTCTGTACGACTGCTCTTTGGCTTTACGTTTTTATAGAGCAGAACCTCCGCGACGCTTCGGGCCGTCCCGACATCTTTTCGGAACGTACCGGCGAGTACCGGTATCGTCGTGCAGCGCACCTTCATCACCGGCGCTTCGGTCAAGGTGGAACAGGAAGCGCAGTTCATCGAAGACCACTGGCAGATCAATGACCGCTGGATCGGCTACCTCGGCCTGCGCAACGAGCAGTTCAAGAACATCAACGGTGCCGGCGACGTCTACGTGAAGCAGCGCCACCAGCTGGCTCCTCGGCTTGGCGCGACCTGGGACGTGTTCGGCGATTCCAGCTTCAAGGTTTATGCCAACGCCGGCCGCTACCATCTGGCCATTCCGTCCAACGTGGCCATCCGCGGCGCGTCCGCCTCGCTATATTCCAGCCAGTACTTCACCTACAACGGTGTCGGTCCCAACGGCGAGCCGCTCAACCTGGTTCCCGCCGGCAGCAAGATCTACCTCAATGGCGAGGACGGCACGGATCTCAATCCGAAAACCGTGGCTGCGCAGAACATCAAGGCGTACTACCAGGACGAATACATCCTGGGCTTCGACAAGGCCATCAACAGCGACTGGAGCTTCGGCGCCAAGGCCACGATGCGCAAGCTGAAGAGCTCGATCGACGACTTCTGCGACTCGCGTCCGTTCGAGAAATACGCCGCGCGCAACAACATCGACATCACCAACGCCAGCATCCCCGGCTGCTACCTGTTCAACCCGGGCGTGCCGAACACGTTCATGGTCGACGTCGACGGCCAGGGCACGCTGGTTCCGTTCAAGCTCACCATGGAAGACTTCACGACGCCGGCTGGGGTGAAGTTCCCGCCGTTGAAGCGCAAGTACTACTCGATGGAGCTGTACCTGGAGCACCACTTCGACGAGCGCTGGTTTGCCCGCCTGGACTACACCTTCTCGCGCAGCTACGGCAATTCGGAAGGCCAGTTGAAGTCGGACATCGGCCAGCTCGATCCGTCGGTCACACAGGACTGGGACGCGCCGGAAATCATGCAGTACGCCAACGGCCCGTTGCCGAACGACCGCACCCACCAGTTGAAGGCCTATGGCTTCTTCCAGATCAACAAGGAATGGCTGATGGGCGCCAACGTGGCGATCGCCTCGGGACGCCTGAAGAACTGCATCGGCTTCGACCCGGTCGATGCGATCTCCAGTACGGCGCATCGTATTTCGAGTGCAACAACCAGCCGGCGCCGCGCGGTTCGCGTGGGCGTCTGCCGTGGACGCTCAAGCTGGATCTGAACGCCCAGTACCGTCCGTTGTGGGCGGGCTCGGGCCAGAACCTGGCCTTCTCGGCCACGGTGTTCAACCTGTTCAACAGCCAGAAAACCACCTCGCAGGTCGACGGTGGCGAGGACCCGGCGAACGATTACCAGCGTCCGCTGTCGTTCCAGACTCCGCGCTACGTGCAGTTCGGCGTCAGCTACGACTTCTCGATGTAACACCGAGTGCGCGCCGGGCAACCGGCGCCATTCGTTCCACAAGCCGCCGGTTCTCCGGCGGCTTTTTTCTTGCTGCGGTGAATCATTCCGAACCGGCAGATCGAAACCAGACGATTTCATGACGCCGTCGGTGCAGAATGGTCGTCACGATGAACACGCCCGCCTCACTTCGCCGTGCCTTGATTGCCACACTGCTGTTGGCCATCGCGCCCGCCGCCGCTGCGCAGAACATCTACAAGTGCGGCCAGGGCGGACACGTCGAATACACCGACCGCCCGTGCCCCGGTGCGAAGGGCGAGCTGATCCATCAGGCGGACGACAGCGAAGTCATCGATCAATACCTGCGCCTGGGCCAGGACA
>Ga0207664_10000709_pt1 | contig 22707 bp, 21 predicted proteins | sample LARL83metaG_FD_184349 | JGI IMG/M metagenome (GOLD analysis project Ga0207664, IMG submission 184349) | Corn, switchgrass and miscanthus rhizosphere microbial communities from Kellogg Biological Station, Michigan, USA - LAR L8-3 metaG... | ecosystem: Host-associated > Plants > Roots >... | reverse complement strand
CCGTGGCCGCGGACGTGCGCGAGGTGAGCCTGGGCGGGGAGGCTGGGGCGCAGGCAGCGCCCAGGGTGGACGCGGTGTTCATCGACCCGGCCAGGCGGGCCGGCGGCCGGCGGCTGCGGGCCGGGGACAGCGAACCGCCGCTGGAGTGGTGCCTGGCACTGGCCGAGCAGGTCCCCCGGGTGGGGATCAAGGCCGCGCCCGGCCTGCCGCACGACGCCGTGCCACCGGGCTGGGAACTTGAGTTCATTGCGATCGGCCGGGACCTGAAGGAAGCAGTCGCCTGGTCCCCCGCGCTGGCCACCGCCGCCACCAGGGCGACCGTGCTGCCCGGCGGGCACACGCTCACGCCGGGGCCCGGCGGGCCGGTGCCGGTGCGGCCGCCGGGCGGCTTCCTGCTCGACCCGAACCCGGCCGTCACCAGGGCCGGGCTGGTGGCGGACCTGGCCCGCTCGGCGGGGGCCTGGAAGATCGACGACAGGATCGCGTTCCTGTCCGCCGATGCCCCGGTGCGCACCCCGTTCGCCCGCACGCTGCAGGTCATCGACTCCGGCCCGTGGGACCAGCGCAGGCTGCCCGCCAGGCTCCGCGCGCTCGACATCGGCGCCGCCGACATCCGCCGCCGGGGCCTCGCGGGCGACGTCGACAGCCTGCACCGCCGGCTCAGGCTTTCCGGGTCGCGGCGGGCCACCGTGGTGATGACCCGGGTGCGGGACCGGCCGTGGGGCCTGGTCTGCGTGGACGTCTAGGCAAGCAGGGCCGCGACCGCCGCAGTACGCAGTGCGGGCCCACGCCGAGGCCGGACGCCGCGCTCAGGCCAGCAGGGCCGCGATCGCCGCGGTGCGCGGGCCCACGCCGAGGTCGGACGCGGCGCTCAGGTCGGGCGGCCGGTCCACGTCCCGGCGCAAGCTGGCCAGCCCGGGCAGGCTGAGCTCGGCCGCTCCGGCGGCCCGGTGCTGCTCGGCGGACCGCGGCCCGAACCGCGGCCAGAACCGCGCGCCGGGGCGGGCCGCGTACAGTGTGGTCCCCGTGCCGGACGCGTCGGGCACGAACGCGTGCTCCCAGTGCGCCGCCTCGCGCAGCCCCAGGTCAAGCTCGGCGGGGCGCAACGCGGGCAGGTCGGCCGCCAGTGCCCCGATGCCCGCGCCCGGCCAGCGGGCCGCCGCCAGGGCCGCGCCGTGCCGCAGCGCCGGGTTGAGCCCCCTGGCCGGCTCGTCCCTCGTCACCACGGCGCCGAGGCCGGCCAGCACCCGCGCCGCCGCCGCGTCGTCGGTCACCGCGATCACCCGGTCCACCACCGGGCAGGCCAGCGCGGCCGCGACGGTGTCCGCGGCCATCGCGAGCGCCAGCGCCTCCCGGTGCGGGCCGGCGAGGACGGCGAGACGCGATTTGGCGCGGGCAAGTACCTTGACGGGAACCACCAGTGACCAGGTGAGTGGCGCGTCGGCCGGCTGCGCGGTCATACCGCGATCCTGCCTCGACACCGCGGCGCACGAACCGGGAGACTGGTTTGACGAGGACTCGGGAGGCGGCGCAGATGAGCGATCGCGAGAATCAGGACTACTCTCCGGGCGTTCGCAGCTTCACCACGGTCGTACTCCCCGCGCCGATAAAGTCGATCATGAAACGTGACTGGCACGGTCATGAGCACATCCCCCGCTCCGGTGGGGCAATCGTGGCCGCCAACCACCTCTCCTATGCGGACTGGGCCGCGATGGCCCTGTTCATCCACGAGGCGGGCCGGTACCCGGCCTTCCTCATCAAGTCCTCAGCGTTCAACGTCAAGGGGATCGGGCCATTCCTGCGCGCGGCCGGCCAGTTCCCGGTGAACCGCGGTGCCGCGGACGCCGCGCTCGTGCTCAACGAGGCCGAGCGCGGCCTGGCCAAGGGCGAATGCCTGATCTTCTACCCGGAGGGCACCGCGACCCGCGACCCGGACCTGTGGCCGATGGTGCCCAAGACCGGCGTCGCCCGGCTGGCGCTGGCCACCGGCGCGCCGGTGATCCCGGTCGCCCAGTGGGGCACCCAGGACATCCTCCCTTACGGGACCAAGAAGCTCAGCGTGATTCCCAGGCACCTGGTGAAGATGCTGGCCGGCCCGCCGGTGGACCTGTCCGGGTTCGAGGGCGAGCCGATGAGCAGAGACGTGCTGCGCGCCGCCGCGGCGAAGATCATGGCCGACATCACCGGCCTGCTCGCCCGGCTGCGCGACCAGGCGCCACCTGCGGTCCCCTACGACCCGTCGGCGGCGCGGCGGGCCGCCCGGCAGACGGCCGCGGAATCGATGCAGAACGATACGACCGGGCAGGCCGGGGACCCCGCCGCGAACCGGGATCCGGCGCCGGGCACCCGGGGCGGGGACGAGCCACAGGAGGCGACGCCGGCGTGAAGGCAGCCGTCATGGGGGCCGGCATGTGGGGAACGACGTTCGCGCAGGTGCTGTGCGACGCCGGAAGCCACACCGAACTGTGGGCCAGGCGCGCCGAACCGGCCGAGGCGATCAACGCCAGCCACGAGAATCCCGGCTCCCTGCCCGGCATCGCGCTCACCCCCGACCTGCACGCGACCACGGACGCCGCGGCGGCGCTGGACGGCGCGGACCTGGTGTTCCTCGCCGTGCCCGCGCAGACGCTGCGGGACAACCTCACGACCTGGCTCGCGCTCCTGCCCCCCGAGGCGGCGCTCGTCAGCCTGATGAAGGGCATCGAGAACGGCACTCACCAGCGGATGAGCGAGGTGATCGGGGGGGTCACGGGCGCGGGCGCGGACCGGATCGCGGTCGTGTCCGGGCCGAACCTGGCGCGCGAGATCGCCCAGCGCCAGTACGCCGCGACCGTGGTGGCCTGCGCCGACGAAACCCTGGCCAAGACGCTGCAGCAGGCCTGCCACACCCCCTACTTCCGGCCGTACACCAACCCGGACGTCCTCGGGTGCGAACTCGGCGGGGCCGTCAAGAACGTGATCGCGATCGCGGTCGGCATCGCCATCGGCATGGGCCTGGGCGTCAACACCACCGCGATGCTGATCACCCGCGGGCTGGCCGAGATCTCCAGGCTCGGGGAGGTCCTCGGCGCGGACCCGCACACCTTCGCCGGCCTTGCGGGCATGGGTGACCTCGTGGCCACGTGCAGTTCCCCGCTGTCGCGCAACCGCAGCTACGGGGAGAACCTGGGCCGCGGCCTGCCCCTGGCCGACGCCGCGGCCAGCACCTCGGGTGTCACCGAGGGCGTGAAGTCGGCGGGCCCAGTGCTCGAACTGGCCCGTGCCCATGCCGTCGAGGTGCCGATCACCGAGGTGGTGGCCGGGGTGACCAGCGGCCAGATCGACATTGGGCAGGCCGCCGTGCTGCTCGCGTCACGGTCGGCCAAACCCGAGCGCTACGGCGTGTAACCCCGGAGGGTCACCGTGACCGGGCAGGACGAGCAGGAACGGCGCGACCGGTGGAACGCCCTCGGGATCAGCACGGACAGCCCGTATCCCGCGAGGGTCTATGACTACCTTCTCGGCGGCAGCGACAACTTCGCCGCTGACCGGGAGATGGCCGAGCTTTCCCTCCGGGTCATGCCCGAGGTGCGCGACAGCGCCCGGGCAAACCGCAAGTTCCTGGTGCGCGCGGTTCGGTTCCTGCGCGATGCGGGGATCCGGCAGTTCCTCGACATCGGGACCGGGCTGCCGACCAGCCCAAGTCCCCACGAGGTCGCCCAGTCAGGCTGCCCGGATGCCCGGATCGTCTGCGTGGACAACGATCCCGTCGTGGTGTTGCGCGCCGGATCGCAAATGGCAGGCAACCAGGCAGCGCTGGTCGTCCGCGCCGACCTGCGCGACGTGGACCACGTTCTCGCCGAGGCTGGGAAGCTCCTGGACTTCACCAGGCCCGTGGCGCTGCTGTTCGTCGCGTCGCTGCACAACATCCCGGACCGGGACGATCCGGCCGGCCTCGTCGCCCGCTACCTGACGGCACTCGCGCCAGGCAGCTACCTCGTCATTTCCCACGTCACAGACGAGTTCGACCCGGACCGGATGCACGCAGTGACCGCGGAATACCAGCGGCGGGGCACCACCTTCGTCGGCCGCAGCAAACAGGCCATCGGGGACATGTTCGATGGCAGGGAACTGGTCGATCCCGGCCTGGTGCGGATCTCCTACTGGCGCCCCGATGACAGCGATCCCGGCTATCACCCGGACCAGGTCTGGGGTTACTGCGGCGTCGCACGGACATGAGATCCGGTCCACGCGCGCAGGGGCACCGCATGCAGGCGACGGTGCGGGAGTTCGACCCGGCGCGCGGGTCGGGGAGCGTGTTCCTCGACGACGGCACCGTGGCGGAGTTCGGGCCGGAGGTCTTCGCCGCCTCCGGGCTGCGGCTGCTGCGCCGTGGCCAGCGGGTCGCCATCCGGTGCGGGCCCGCCGGGGCGATCACCGCTCTGGCGCTGGCCACGCTGCCGCTGCCCCCGGAGTCACCGGCGGGTCCGGATCCGTGAAGCGCCGCCCGCCGTACTCGGCGGGCGGCGCTTGCTCGGTGGGAGCCTTACGGCTTCCTGGCGGGGACCTTCTTCTCGCCGTTGACGACTGCCTTGAAGTCCGCACCGGCCCGGAACTTGGGCACCGACGACTTGGGGACCCGGATGGTGGCCCCGGTGGCCGGGTTGCGGGCGGTGCGAGCGGGCCGCACTGCCTTCTCGAACACACCGAACCCGGTGATCGCGACCTTGTCACCCTTGGCCACGGTCACCTGGATCGTGTCGAGAAGCGCATTCACCGCCTCGGTAGCGGTCTTTTTGCTGCCCAGCTGACCCGAGATCGCGTCAATCAGGTCGTGCTTGTTCATGAAATCACTCCTGCGGTTCCCCCACGGGAGGTCGCGCGGCAGGTGCCATGAATTCGCGACCTCTGACCAGCCAGAAATTAGGCGATCCAGAGCCGCGAGACAAACACCCGAGTGTAAAACACCGGCGTGTCGGCGCTTTTAATGCGCCTGCCGCGGTAATTTGCGGCGCTACCGGGCTATCCGGCGACCGGCAGCCACTCGGGACGGTCCCGCTCGTACCGGGCAATTTCATCGGCCTGCCGCAGGGTCAGCGAAATATCGTCCAGGCCCTCCATCAACCGCCACCGGGTGTAGTCGTCGATCTCGATCGGCGCGCGGAAAAGGACCTCACCGCCACCCGGTGGTTCGGCGCGGACCTCGCGCCCGGCCAAGTCAACGGTCACCTCGGTTCGCGGGTCGGCCTCGACCACGTCGGCCAGGGCGGCCACCTGCTGCTCAGGCAAACGGACGGGCAGCAGGCCGGCCTGAACCGAATTGTTACGGAAGATATCCCCGAAGCGCGCCGAGACCACGGCACGGAACCCGTAGTCGCCAAGCGCCCATACGGCGTGCTCGCGGGATGATCCGATACCAAAGTCGGGCCCGGCAACGAGAACAGTTGCGCCCGCCGCGTACGGCTGGTTGAGCACGAATTCGGGATCCGCGCGCCAAGCCGCGAAGAGGCCGTCGGCGAAACCAGAGCGGGTAACCCGCTTCAGGTATTCGGCGGGAATGATCTGATCCGTGTCCACGTTGCCGCGGCGCAATGACACGGCCCGGCCGGTATGCGTAGTGAATGGCTGCAAGGCTTTTTCTCCCTGGTCAGAGGTCGGCGGGGGCGGTCAGCCGGCCGGTCACCGCGCTGGCGGCGGCGACCTGCGGCGAGACCAGGTGAGTGCGCGCACCCTTGCCCTGGCGGCCCTCGAAGTTGCGGTTGGACGTGGACGCGCTGCGCTGGCCGGGCGCCAGCTTGTCCGGATTCATGCCCAGGCACATCGAGCATCCAGCGGAGCGCCATTCGGCTCCCGCGGCGGTGAACACCTCGGCCAGGCCCTCGCGCTCGGCCGCGGCCTTGACCTCCATCGAGCCGGGCACCACCAGCATGCGCACGCCCGGGGCGACCGTGCGGCCGCGAAGCACCTCGGCGGCGGCGCGCAGGTCCTCCAGGCGCCCGTTCGTGCACGACCCGAGGAAGACCGTGTCCACGCCGATCTGGGTGAGCCGGGTGCCCGGCTCCAGTCCCATGTAGGTGAGCGCACGCTCGGCCGAGGCCCGCGCGGTCTGGTCGGACAGCGTGGCGGGGTCGGGCACCGCCGAGCTCAGCGGCGCCGCCTGCCCGGGGTTGGTGCCCCAGGTCACGAACGGGGTCAGCGCCGAGCCGTCGATCCTCACCTCGCGGTCGAACACCGCGTCAGCATCGGTCGGCAGCGTGCGCCAGTAGCCCAGGGCCGCCTCCCACGCCGGGCCGTGCGGCGCGCGCGGGCGGCCGCGCAGGTACTCGAAGGTGGTCTCGTCCGGGGCGACCAGGCCGGCCCTGGCCCCGGCCTCGATGGACATGTTGCAGACCGTCATCCGCCCTTCCATGGACAGGTCCCTGACGGCCTCGCCCCGGTACTCGATCACGTGGCCGGCGCCGCCCCCGATGCCGATCTGCGCGATCACGGCCAGGATCAGGTCCTTGGCGGTCACGCCGTAGGGCAGGCGCCCGGTCACCGTGACCGCCATGTCGGCCGGGCGCGCCTGGGGCAGCGTCTGGGTCGCCAGCACGTGCTCGACCTCGCTGGTGCCGATGCCGAACGCCAGCGCGCCGAACGCGCCGTGCGTGCTGGTGTGCGAGTCGCCGCAGACGATCGTCATGCCGGGCAGGGTGAGGCCCTGCTGCGGCCCGATCACGTGGACGATCCCCTGGCCCGGGTCGCCCATCGGGTGCAGCGTGATGCCGAACTCGGCGCAGTTCTTGCGCAGCGCCTCGACCTGCACCTGGGACACCGGGTCGGTCACCGGGCTGCCGGGCCCGCGCAACGGCAGGTCGGGGCCGGTCACCCCGGTGGTGGGGACGTTGTGGTCCTCGGTCGCCACGGTGAGGTCCGGCCTGCGGACCGACCGTCCGGCCAGGCGCAACCCGTCGAACGCCTGCGGGCTGGTCACCTCGTGCACCAGGTGCAGGTCGATGTAGAGCAGGTCAGGTTCGCCGGCTGCGCTCCTGACCACGTGGGAATCCCAGATCTTCTGGGCGAGCGTGCGCCCCATCGGTTGTTCCTCCCTGCGCCTGGGCGGTGGCGGCTGTGGTCCCGCCTACTTGCGTCTCGCAATCCGAGACGGCAGTATCGGACCATGGACAACTCTAGCAGTGGGTGGGGTGGTGGGGCCGGAGCTAGCGGAGGGAGGGGTGGTGGGGCCGGAGCTAGCGGAGTCGGCGTCCTGGACAAGACGGTTGCCGTCCTCAACGCCCTCGAGGCCGGCCCCGCCTCCCTCGCCCAGCTCGTCTCCGCCACCGGCCTGGCGCGGCCCACGGCGCACCGGATCGCGGTCGCCCTGGAGCGGCATCGCGTGCTCACCCGCGACGTCCAGGGCCGGTTCGTGCTCGGGCCGAGGATCACCGAACTGGCCGCCGCGGCCGGGGAGGACCGCCTGCTCGCGGTGGCGCAGCCCGTGCTTGCCCAGTTGCGCGACATGACCGGGGAAAGCGCACAGCTCTACCGGCGGCAGGGTGACGCGCGGATCTGCGTGGCCGCGGCGGAGCGGGCCAGCGGGCTGCGGGACACGGTCCCGGTCGGGGCGGTGCTGCCGATGACCGCGGGCTCGGCCGCGCAGATCCTGCTCGCCTGGGAGGAGCCCGAGCGGCTGCACCGCGGGCTGCGCGGCGCGAAGTTCTCTGCCACCGCCCTGGCCCAGGTCCGGCGGCGCGGCTGGGCCGCCAGCGTGGCCGAGCGCGAGCCGGGTGTGGCCTCGGTGTCGGCCCCGGTGCGCGGGCAGGGCGGGAAGGTGATCGCCGCGGCGTCGGTGTCCGGGCCGATCGAGCGGCTGACCCGCTCGCCGGGCAGGCTGCACGCCGTCGCGGTGGTCGCGGCCGGCGACAAGATCAGCGCGACCCTCCGCCGCGGCGCCTGATTCGCTGCCGTACGCACCCCGGGGCCGCGTGCGCCGCCGGGACCGCCCGGCGCCCGGCTCACCGGCGGGGCCACCCGCCAGGGGGATGGCAGCGGAGCGCGGGCCTGCTCGGCTGGTGGCTATGACCTGGGCGGATCCGGGCCACCGGCGGTCCTGGACGAGTCAGCGTCGCCTGGCGGCCATACTGGAGCTGTGCCATCATGTCCGGACGCCACCGCATGAGGGAGGGCTCGGGTGCCCCTCCTGCCGTGGGCCGGCCGGCCTGGCACGTCCGTCAACCCTGAAGCCATGAGGTCACGCGCATGAAGGTAGGGGTACTCAAGGAGACCACGCCCGGCGAGCACCGGGTGGCACTCGTCCCCGAGATGGTCGCGCGGCTGCGTGGGGCCGGGCTCGACGTCCTTGTCCAGTCCGGCGCGGGAGACGGCGCCTGGTTCGCCGACAGCGCCTACGCCGAGGCCGGCGCCGCCATCGTGTCGCGCGGTGAGCTGCTGTCCGACGCGGACATCGTGGTGGGCATCGGCCGGCCGGACGAGCCCGTCGTCGCCGCGCTGCGGCCGGGGCAGGCGCTGGTCGCCATGCTGAACCCCCTGGTCGACCCCGCCTTCGCCGCCGCACTGGCCGCGAGGGGCGTGACCGCGATCAGCATGGACGGGCTCCCCCGCACGCTGCCCAGGGCCCAGGGGATGGACGCGCTGACCTCCCAGGCGAACGTGGCCGGCTACAAGGCGGCGCTGGTAGGGGCGGCCGCGTTCGGCAGGTTCTTCCCGCTGCTGATCACCGCGGCGGGCACCGCACGGCCGGCCAAGGTGCTCGTGCTCGGCACCGGGGTGGCGGGCCTGCAGGCCATCGGCACGGCCAAGCGGCTGGGCGCGGTGGTCTCCGCCTACGACGTGCGCCCGCAGACCAAGACCGAGGTCGAGTCGCTGGGTGCCACGTTCATCGAGCTGACCTCGGTGGGGCCGGCGGCCGGCGAGGGCGGGTACGCCCGGGCGCTCACCGAGGACGAGCGGCAGGCACAGCAGGCCGAGCTGACCGGGCACATCGCCCGGCAGGACGTGATCATCACCACCGCCCAGGTGCCCGGCCGCCGCCCGCCGCTGCTGGTCACCGAGGACGCGATCAAGGCGATGGCGGCCGGCTCGGTGATCGTGGACATGGGGGCGGGCCCGCTCGGCGGCAACGTCGCGGGTTCGGTCCCCGACGCGCAGACGGTGACGGAGAACGGCGTGACGGTGATCGGCGCTGGCGCGCTGGCCGCCAGCGTGCCGACGGCGTCGTCGAACGCCTTCGCGCGCAACGTCAGCGCGCTGCTGCTGCACATGGTCGCCGACGGCGGGCTTGCCATCGACCTGACCGACGAGATCCAGGCCGGAGTCGTCATCACACACGACGGGACCGTGGTCCAGCCGGCCACCGCGGCCCTGCTCGCCGAGAATCCCACCGGAGGTACCGCGCAGTGAGTACGGCGCTGCTCACCGACATCACCATCTTCGTGCTCGCCCTGCTCGTCGGGTTCGAGGTGATCAGCAAGGTGCCCGCGACCCTGCACACCCCGCTGATGTCCGCGGCGAACTCGATCCACGGCATCGTCCTGGCCGGGGCTATGCTCATCGCGGTGACCGCGAACAACGCGCTGGGTTACATCCTGGCGTTCGTGGCGTGCGCGTTCGCCGCCATGAACGTGGTCGGCGGGTACGTGGTCACCGGCCGGATGCTCAAGATGTTCCGCCGCAGTCGCGCCCCCGTCGCCGCGGCGGACACCCCGGCGTCGGTCAACGGCCAGCGCAAGGGCGGCCAGGCATGAACGCCTTCGACTGGGTCACCCAGCTCCTGTACGTGACTTCGGCGGTCTGCTTCGTGCTCGGCCTGCACCTGATGAACTCCCCCGCCTCGGCACGGCGCGGCAACCAGGTCTCCACGGCCGGCATGGCCCTCGCGATCGCCACCACGTTCGCCCTGGTGGTGCACGCGGGCACGGTCACCGCGACCGGCTGGGCGGTGATGATCGCGGGCACGCTGGTCGGCGCGGGGGCCGGGCTCTACTCGGCGCGCACCGTGCAGATGACCGCCATGCCCCAGCTCGTCAGCCTGTTCAACGCGGTGGGCGGCGGCGCGGCGGCGCTGGTGGGGATCCACGACTACGTCAGGCTGGCCGGTGCCACCACCGGCGTACCCGAGGCGATCACGATCACCACGGCCCTTGACGTACTCATCGGCGCGGTCACGTTCTCCGGGTCGATCATCGCGGCCGGCAAGCTGCAGGGCCTGATCAACGGGGCGCCGGTGACCTTCCCCGGCTCGCGGGCCGTCAACATCGCCGCGGCCGTGATCGGGGTGGGCGGCGGCATCTACATGATCGCCACGCCCAGCGTGCCCGTCATGATCATCATCATCCTGGCGGCCCTGACGTTCGGCGTGACCATGGTGATGCCGATCGGCGGCGCGGACATGCCGGTGGTGATCTCGCTGCTCAACGCGTTCACCGGCACCGCGGTGGCGATGGCCGGGTTCGTCATCGGGAACTGGGCGCTGATCATCGCCGGCGCGCTGGTCGGCGCGTCCGGCAGCATCCTGACCAAGCTCATGGCCGACGCGATGAACCGCTCGCTGCGCAACATCATGATCGGCGGCTTCGGCACCGGGGACAGCGCCCCGGCGGTGGCCGGCCCCGGCGGGGACGTGCGGTCGGTGCAGGTGGACGACGCGGCCATCCAGCTCGCCTACGCGCAGAAGGTCATCATCGTGCCGGGGTACGGCCTGGCCGCCGCACAGGCGCAGCACCAGGTCGCCGAGCTTGCCGCGCTGCTCGAGGAGCGCGGCGCCGAGGTCAGCTACGCCATCCACCCGGTCGCGGGCCGAATGCCGGGGCACATGAACGTGCTGCTGGCCGAGGCCAACGTGCCCTACCCGCAGCTCAAGGAGATGGAAGAGATCAACCCCGAATTCCCCCGGGCCGACGTGGCCCTGGTCATCGGGGCCAACGACGTGACCAACCCGGCCGCGCGCCGCCCGGGCACCGCGATCTCGGGCATGCCCATCCTCGACGTGGACCAGGCCAAGAGCATCATCGTGATCAAGCGGTCGATGGGCCACGGTTACGCGGGCATCGACAACGAGCTGTATGTGAACCCGAAGACCAGCATGTTGTTCGCCGACGCCAAGTCGGCGCTGACCGGCCTGATCGCCTCGGTCAAGACCCTGGTGGCCTGACCTCACCGGGCGCGGCGCTCCCGGGCGGGGGGGCGGCGGACGCGGCGAACTCCTCGAACGCGGCAAGCGCCCGCGGGCCCCAGACCGTGCCGGGCCCGCCGTTCATCAGGATCACCACGCCCATGGCCTCCGCCACCTCCGCGGCGGTGACGCCCTGCCGGACGGCCGACCTGGCGTGGGCGACCACGCAGCCGTCGCATTCCCTGGTGGCCGAGATGGCCAGCGCGATCAGTTCCTTCACCCGGGCCGGCAGCGCGCCGTCGCCCATAGCCGCCCCGTGCAGCGCGGCGTACCCCGCGTACACGCCGGGAATGGCGGCGCGCAGCCGGCGGCCGGGCGCCTTCAGCTCGTCCTGGATCTCGCGGGCTGTGCTCACCCGGGGCCTCCTCGCTGGCGGTCGTGCACCCTCACTGGGTTATGGTCGGTCCGGGGATCATTGAACGCCACTAGCCGCGCCAACGGCCAACGAAAGCAGCAGCGGTGAGCACCGTCGACTCAGATCTGGAAGTCCCCGGCGCAGCCGGGGACACCGGCGCGCCGGGCACCGAGGTCACCGCGGCGCGCCTCGCCCGCGTCGGCGACCTCGACGTGCGCCGCCTGCTGCCGCTGCGGCAGCGGCGCAGCGTGGGCGCGTGGTGCTTCGTGGACCACTATGGCCCGGCGTCCGTCGACGGGGTGGCCGGCATGCAGGTCCCGCCGCACCCGCACATCGGGCTGCAGACGGTGACCTGGCTCATCGCGGGCACCGTGCTGCACCGCGACAGCCTGGGCAGCGAGCAGCTCATCCAGCCCGGCCAGCTCAACCTGATGACCGCGGGGCGCGGCATCGCCCACTCGGAGGAATCCCCGCAGGACCACGACCCGTGGCTGCACGGGGTCCAGCTCTGGCTGGCCCTGCCCGACGCGCACCGCCAGGTGGCACCGGACTTCGAGCACCACGCGGACCTGCCCGCGGTGCGGCTCGGCGGGCTCGACGCGACGGTCTTCGTCGGCTCGCTCGCCGACGTCACCTCCCCCGCGCGGGCGTTCTCCAGCCTCGTCGGCGCGGAGATCAGCGCCCAGGTGGACGCGCGTGGCACCGTGCCGCTGGCGCCGCACCATGAGCATGTGATCTTCACGGCATTCGGCACGGCCGCCGCCGACGGGACCGATCTCGCGCCCGGCAGCCTGCTCTACCTGCCACCCGGGCGCGAGTCGGTGGGCATCACCGCGCGGGCGGGCGCCCGGCTGTTTCTGCTCGGCGGCGAGCCCCTGGGGGAGACCTTGCTGATGTGGTGGAACTTCGTGGGACGGACCCCGGACGACATCACCACGGCGGCGCGCGACTGGGCCACGGGGCAGCGGTTCGGGACGGTGACCGGGTACCACGGCGCGCCGCTGGCCGCGCCGCCGCTAGATCCGGTGCGGCTGGCCAGGAAGGCCAGGTAGGGCATGGACACCGCGGCACTCGACGCCTGGCGGGCCCTGCCTGTGGCGCAGCAGCCCGGCTGGCCTGACCCGGCCGCGGTCGAGGCGGTCACCCGTGAGATCGCCAGGATCCCGCCGCTGGTGTTCGCCGGCGAATGCGACAGCCTGAAGGAGCGGCTGGCGGCCGTGGCCCGTGGCGAGGCGTTCGTGCTGCAGGGGGGCGACTGCGCGGAGACCTTCGAGGGCTCCACGGCCGACGCGATCCGCGGGAAGCTGCGGACCCTGCTCCAGATGGCGGTCGTCCTCACCTATGCCGGCAGCGTGCCGGTGGTCAAGATCGGCCGGCTGGCGGGCCAGTTCGCCAAGCCCCGCTCGTCGGACACCGAGACCCGCGACGGCACCGCGCTGCCCGCCTACCGCGGCGACGCGGTCAACGGGCTCGAGTTCACCGCTGAGGCGCGGACGCCGGACCCGCAGCGGATGCTGCGCGCCTTGCATTACTCGGCGGCCACGCTCAACCTGTGCCGTGCGTTTACCCAGGGCGGCTACGCCGACCTGCGCCAGGTGCACACCTGGAACACCGACTTCGTGGCGGCCAGTCCGGCGGGGCAGCGGTATGAGGCACTGGCCGGCGAGATCGACCGCGCACTGACGTTCATGCAGGCCAGCGGGACCAACCCGGCCGAGTTCCGCACGGTCGAGTTCTACTCCAGCCACGAGGCCCTGCTGCTCGCGTACGAGCGGGCCATGACCAGGATCGACTCGCGCACCGGGCTCCCCTACGACACCTCGGCCCACTTCCCGTGGATCGGCGAGCGCACCAGGGCGCTGGACGGGGCGCACGTCGAGTTCTTCCGCCACGTCCGCAACCCGGTGGGGGTCAAGCTCGGCCCGTCCACCACCCCGCAGGAGGCGCTGGCGCTCGCCGGCCGGCTCAACCCGGACAACGAGCCGGGACGGCTCACCTTCATCACCCGGATGGGCGCGTCGGCGATCCGCTCGGCGCTGCCGCCGGTCGTGGAAAAGGTCACGGCGAGCGGCGCCCAGGTGGCCTGGGTGTGCGATCCCATGCACGGGAACACGGTCGAGGCGCCGGGCGGGCGCAAGACGCGGCACGTGGAGGACATCCTCGCGGAGGTGACCGGCTTCTTCGAGGTCCACCACGCGCTCGGCACCCATCCCGGGGGGATCCACATCGAGTTCACCGGCGACGACGTGACGGAGTGCCTCGGCGGGAGCCACGGCCTCACCGAGGACGACCTCACCGACAGGTACGAGACCGCATGCGACCCGCGGCTGAACCGCAGCCAGTCGCTCGACCTGGCCTTCCGGGTCGCCGAACTCTACCGGGCCTGATAACCCGCGCTCAGTGCTTCTTGCCGGTTTTCGCGTGCGCCTTGGGGCGGAACGGCCCAGGCGCGCGCTTGCTGAAGCCGGCCGGCGGCGGCGCGGTGCACCCCCAGCAGGCGGGCTTGCCGATGAAGTAGAGCGGGATCGACGGTGAGTCCGTCGGCGGGTTGGTGGGCAGCAGCAACGGCGGGCGCGGGGCCTGGCTGAAGTTGAAGTCCTGCGCCACGTTGCCGAGGATCGGCAGGTCTTCGCGCACATCCGGGCGCCGGTCGGGGCGCTTGTCGGTCTTCGGGTTGAGCCGGGCGCCGCCGAGGAAGTCGTCCTCGATGAACTTGAGGTAGGCGTCACTGCTGAGCGTCTGCGGGTCGATGTAGCCCTTCTTGGCGTACGGGGAGATCACGATGCCGGGAACCCGCAGGCCGTAACCGTTCTGGTCGACCGCCGGGGGGATCACGTGGTCGTAGAATCCGCCCCAGTCGTCCCAGCTCAGGAAGATCGCGGTGGACTTCCAGTCGGGGCTCTTCATGGCGGCGTTGATCAGCGCGGTGACGTAGGCCTGGCCTCGGTGCACGCTGGCCGGCGGGTGCTCACTGTCCGGGCCGGACGGCACGACCCAGCTCACCGCCGGCAGCGTGCCCGTGGCCGCGGCGTGGAGGTAGGAGTCCAGCGGCTGCATGTTGTGCAGTTGATGGTTCTGCTGCACGTCGCCGAACAGCGGGAGCGGGTTCCAGATCCCCGGCGTAGCGGCGCTCTGCCTGACCACCTCGCACGTCTCGTCCGAGTCGTTGCCGCAGTCCGGCTGCGACCCGGACTGCACGTAGTAGGCCCAGCTCACGTGCTTGGCGTAGAGCAGCCAGGTGATGTCGGTCCAGGCCAGGTCGATCGATGTCTTGCCGGTGGTCAGTTCCTTGTGCACCGCCTCACCGAACGTGTTGACCCCGTAAGGGCCCACGATGTCGTTGACGCAGCTCATCGGCGAGCGGTTCTTGCACCGCGCCGACCAGGCGGAGACCATGTACAGGTGGTCGGGCAGCGACCACGATTTCACCGGCTCGAACATGTGGTCCTGCAGCACGTAGTTCCTGGCGTAGTCCCAGTAGTTCGGTATCTCCGCGGCGGTGTGATAGCCCATCACGTCGGGCACGCCGCTTACGCCGCTGCAGGCCGGGTCGTCGGGGATGCGGCAGGACGCCTTGGCCGCGTCACGCTGCCGGATGAAGCCGTCCATCTTGCCGTGGTTCACGTCGGCGACCGCGTTCGGCTCGCCATGCGGCCCGCCGCCGTTGACGTCGGCGGTGTCATGGTAGGGGCGGGCGCATCCGCCGGCCGGGTTCGGCACGCAGATCGTGGGCACCCCGTGGCGCATCGGGATACCGCCCGCCCCCGGGTAGGTGCCGAAGTAGGAGTCGTAGGACCGGTTCTCCTGCATGATGATGATCACGTGCTTGATCTTGTGGATGCCCGACGGCACCACGTAGCTGCCCAGGGCGCCGCCCGCCGCCGTCTCGCCGGGCACCGGATCGGTGCACGCGGCCAGGAGCGCTATCCCGAGCGCTCCGGCACACAACATGCAATACGCACGGAGCCGGGCGCGCCTGGCTCCCCTCACGTACTGGTCCCCCGATCCCAGAAGCCAGGCACCCGGGGATGGGCACCCTTACTGGCACGCAAACTGACCTCCGGATGGAAGCTACCGGAACCGGTGACTTACCCGACTTGGCCCGCAACGCCGGCGGCGGCCGGAGGCGGCCCGAGCACGCCCCCGGTGACTCAACGAACAAACCGCCCGGATCGCGCCAGCGGGTAGCCACCTACAGTACGGCAGCCGGGAAGGCGGCGCGCGCACGCGGGGGGCCGCTGGAGATACCAGACAAAAATGCCGGCCGCCTGGGCTCATCGCCGAGCGGATCGAAGCGCAGGCCGTCCCGCCCCCCTACACGATGAGCCCCGGCAGCCGGAGACACAGCGGCAGCCCGCCCCGAGGCTGCCGGGGCTTCCTGCCGTTCTCCCCTGACGGCTGGTCGCCCGTTGATGTCAGGAGATTAGGCCGGGCGGGCAGCCCGCGGCATCGACAGAACTATGTAAGTGGATATGTATCTGGACAGCACTAGATGCCCGGTCAAAGAGCGGCAAGTAACCCTGCGTACGGGCCGTGCCGCGGTTATTCTGGTTTCATCCGGCTGCATGTGTACACATTCCCTGCGGGCACCGGAGTGGCTGGCCGCCCACAGGGGCAGGCGGGCGACACGGTAGCGAGGTAACCAAGATCCGGATCCAGGTGCCCCAGGAACCGAACAACTTCGTGGGCCGCGAACGTGAGGTCGCGGAGTTGTGCGAGTTGCTCGGCGTGACCAGGGCGCTCACGCTCTGCGGTCCTGGCGGCATCGGGAAGACGAGGCTGGCCCAGCGCGTGCTGCACACCGTGGCGGGGGCGTTCCCGGACGGCGGCTGCTTCGTCGACCTGGGCGACCTGTGGCAGCCCGACCTGGTGACCTCCCGGGTGGCGTCGGCGCTGGGCGTCGGCGAGGAACCCGGCCGGCCGCTGCTTGACACGCTCGCCGACGCGGTGTCGCCGCGCCGGCTCCTGCTGGTCCTGGACAACTGCGAGCACCTGATCGATGCGTGCGCCGCGGTGTGCCAGCGCCTGCTTGACGCCTCGCCCGGGCTGATCCTGATCATCACGAGCCGCGAGCCGCTGCGGGTCGCCGCGGAAACGGTCTGGCAGGTACCGCCGCTGTCGGTCGCGCCGCCCGGCCCGATCGAGTCGGCCGAGGACGCGAACCGTTACGAGGCGATCCGGCTGTTCGCCGACCGGGCGGCGGCGTCCCTGCCCGGTTTCACCATCGGCCCGGCCAACGTCGGCGCGGTCGCCGCGCTGTGCCGGGCGCTCGATGGCGTGCCGCTGGCGATCGAACTGGCGGCCGCGCGGGTGCGCGCGCTGTCGGTGGAGCAGATCGCCGAGCGGCTGGCCGACCGGTTCGCCCTGCTCACCACCGGCAACCGGACCGCCCCGCCGCGGCACAGGACCTTGCGCGCCACCATCGACTGGAGCCACGACCTGCTCACGCCGCATGAGCAGGTGCTGCTGCGCCGGCTGTCGGTGTTCGCCGGCTGGTCGCTGGAGATGGCCGAGCAGGTCTGCATCGACGAGGACATCCCGGCGGCCGCGATTCTCGACCTGATGGCCGCCCTGGTGGACAAGTCGCTCGTGGTGGTGGAGTCCGAGGTGCTCGGGCAGGCCCGCTACCGGCTGCTCGACAGCATCAGGGAATACGCCGCCGCGCGCCTGGCGGAGGCCGGCGAGACCAAAACGTTCCAGCTCCGGCTGCGCGACTACACGGTCGGGGTGGCCGAGCGGAACCTGGCGATCGGGCTGGCCTGGATCGAGGCGCCCTGGTCGGCGCGGGTGGACGTGTTCCGCCGGTATGACGCGGAGATCGGCAACGTATGGATGGTGCTGAGCGGATGCCTGGCCGACGGTGACGCGGAGACCGGGCTGCGGATCTGCAACGCCGTCCGGCCGTGCTGGATCGTCCGTGGCACCTTCGCCGAGGGCAGCGAATGGCTGGCCTCCTTCCTCGCCGTCGACGCACCGGACGTGTCGCCGGGGGTGCGGGGCGCCGGCCTGATCGGGCGGGCCCAGCTCACCCTGCCAAGCGACCCGGCCCTGTCCGGGTCCCTGGCGCAGGAGGGGCTGGCGCTGTGCCTGGAGGCCGGGGATGCGTTCTGGACCGGGTCGGGGCTCAACCTGCTGGCCGAGGTCGCCCTGCACACCGGGCGCATCGACGACGCGGCGGCGCAGGCCGACGAGGCGCTGTCGGTGGCCCAGGCGTCCGGCGACGGGTGGAACGAGGGGTATGCGCTGGGCATCCGGGCCGCGATCGCCGGGGTGAAGGGCAATCTGCGCGAGGCACAGCAACTGGGAAGGGCCTCGATCGCGGTGATGCGCCGTATCGACCAGGAATGGGGCACCGCACGGGCGCTGCTCGGCCTGGGTGATCTGGCCAGGCTGCGCAAGGATCCCGGCGACGCGCGCCGTCAGTACCTGGAGGCCCTGGTCATCCTGCGGGAGATCGACGCCCGCCCGGAGATCGCCAGGTGCCTGGCGGGCCTGGGGCGGGTGGCCATGGACCTGGGCGCGCTGGCACTGGCGCGGCAGCACCTGGGCGAGAGCCTGCGGCTGAGCCAAACCACCGGCTCGCGTATCGGCGTGGCGCGCGGGCTTGAGGCCTTCGCGGCGCTGGCTACCCGGGAGGACCGGCCGGAACTGGCGGTGCGGCTGACCGCTGCGGCCGCGGCGCTGCGCGAGGTGGCCGGGCTGCCCGCGCTGTCGGGCGCCCGCACCGAGCGTTACCTGGCCTCCGCCCGCCACCTGGGCGACAACACCATTACCAGGCTCTGGACGCAGGGGCTCGCGATGAGCAGCGACGAGGCGGTCGCGCTGGCGCTGGAGCCCAGCCAGGGAGCGCACGGCTTCGGCGGCGGGGACACCGTGGCCCTCACCGCACTGGGTTCCGACAAGGCACCCACGCCACCGCCCGGTGCGCTTACCCCCAGGGAACGCCAGGTGGTCGAGCTGGTGGCGAGCGGCCGCAGCAACAAGGCCATCGCCGAGGAACTGTTCATCAGCCCGGCGACCGCCGCCAGGCACGTCGCGAACATCATGGCCAAGCTGGGCTTCAATTCCCGCGCGCAGATCGCCGCATGGGCCGCCGACAAGCGCGATCCGGGCACGCCCAGTGCCGCCTCAGGCCCCGGCTGACCCCGGGCCCGGCGCGGAGGCAGGCTCAAGCCAGCTGCACATGGTGGATCACAGCGTGTTCCTCCTATTACCTTGACATCAAGGTAATGTCCTGCCGGTACCCGGCTCCTGGCCGACGCAGCGACGGGCCGGCCGCCGGCCGGGCCAGGACTACGATCTGGGCATGATCACCGGTCTGCACGCGATCGTGTACTCCCCCGACGCCGACAAGGTGAGGGCGTTCTTCTCGGACACGCTCGGGCTGTCCTCGGTGGACGCCGGCGGTGGCTGGCTCATCTTCGCCATGCCACCGGCCGAGCTTGCCGTGCACCCCGCCGGCGAGGGCCACCACGAGCTGTACCTGATGTGCGACGACATCCACGAGACACTCGCCGGCCTGCGCGCCAAGGGCGTCGAGGTCGCGCGGGAGGTCGCCGACCAGGGCTGGGGCCTGCTGGCCGCGATCCGGCTGCCCGACGGCACGGAGTTCCCGATCTACCAGCCGCGGCACCCGTCGCCGCTGGCACCCTGACCGGCCGCCGGGCCGGCCTCACCACCCGGGCTGGCTCCGCACCAGGGCGGTGACCTGGGCTTCCAGCGTCGCGGGCGGATCCTCGCGGTTGTCGATCGTGGCGTGCGGGGCCCCGGGCTCCACGCCGAGCCGCATGCTCGCGGTGAACGCCGCGAAGTCCGCGAGCTTCGCCGTGTCCCGGCCGCTGCCGCGGGCGGTGAGCCGGCGGCGCAAGGTCACCGCGTCGGTGCGCACCCAGACCAGGTGCACGGTGCCGCCGCCCAGGTCCGCCGCCCACGACCGCCACCGGCCGGCGTCGTGGATCTGCTGGGTGAACGGCCCGCACAGCAGCACCGGGCAGCCGTGCCCGCGGATCTCCCGTGCGGTCGCGGTCATCCCGGCGTACTCGTGGACCTTGACGTGCTCGTCGTACCACGGGCCCTCACGCTCCCCAGGCGCGCGGCCCGCCGCGGCCAGGGTCGCGGCCACGAACGAGCCGTACATCGTGTCCTTGTCCAGCAGCGCCGGGACCGGCCGGAGGCGGGCCAGCAGCAGCCCGGCGACCGTGCTCTTCCCCGCGCCGGGCGGCCCGGCCACCACCCATGCCGTCGCCGGGCCGGCCGTCATGCCGTGCCCGGCGGTACCCCGGGAACGCGCAGGCCGTGCGCGGCCGGGGTTTTCACGTAGCCACCGTCGCCGGACATGACCAGCTCCTCCCGCTCGGGCCACCGGGCCGCACCGCCCCGGCCTGCGCGTACCGTATCCCTGATGGCTGAGTACTTCGACCTCGGCTCCTACGGCCGGCCCGTGACCGGTACGGCCCCGGCACAGACCTGGTTCGATCGCGGGCTGGTGTGGGCGTACGCGTTCAACCACGAGGAGGCGGCGGCGTGCTTCGAGCGGGCCGCCGAGGCCGATCCCGGCTGCGCGATGGCGTACTGGGGCCTGGCCTACGCGCTCGGCCCGAACTACAACAAGCCGTGGGAGGCGTTCGGCCCCGGCGAGGCACCCGCGGCGATCTCCCGTGCGCTCGCCGCGCTTGCCGATGCCGCCGGCCCGGCCGGGTCGGCGGCCCCGGTGGAGCGCGCGCTGCTGCAGGCCATGACCGCGCGTTACCCGGCGGCGGCACCGGCCAGCGACGACGCCTGGGACTCCGCGGCGGGCGAAGCGCGGAACGCCGGATACGCCGCGGCCATGCGCGAGGTGTACCGGTCCCATCCCGGCGACCTGGACGTGGCGGCGCTGTTCGCCGACGCGCTGCTGAACCTGACCCCGTGGGCGCTGTGGGACATCGCCACCGGGGAGCCGGCGCAGGGAGCGGCCACTGTGGAGGCCAAGGCCGTGCTTGAGCAGGCCCTGGCCAGCCCGGAGGGCCGCGCGCACCCCGGCGTCCTGCATATGTACATACACCTGATGGAGATGTCCCCCCGGCCCGAGGATGCGCTGACCGCCGGCGACCTGCTGCGCGACCTGGTCCCCGACGCGGGCCACCTGCGGCACATGCCGACCCATCTCGACGTGCTGTGCGGCGACTACGCCAGCGTGGTGGCCGGCAACTCGGCCGCGATCGTGGCCGACGAGAAGTTCCGCGCGCAGCGGGGCGTGATGAACTTCTACACGCTGTACCGGGCGCACGACCTCCACTTCAAGGTGTACGGGGCGATGTTCCTCGGCCAGCAGCGGACCGCCCTGGAGGCGGCGGACCGGCTTGCCGCGGCGATCCCCGAGGACCTGCTGCGGGTGCCGAACCCGCCCATGGCGGACTGGCTCGAAGGCTTCGTGGCGATGCGGCTGCACGTGCTGATCAGGTTCGGGCGCTGGGCGGAGATCCTCGCTGCGCCGCTGCCGGCCGACCCGGACCTGTACCTGGTCACCACGGCCATGACCCACTACGCGAAGGGCGTCGCGCACGCGGCCTCCGGGCAGGTCGCCGAGGCCGCCGGGGAGCGGGACCGGTTCGCCGCGGCGGTCGCCCGGGTGCCGCAGGCGCGGACCATCTTCAACAACACCTGCCTGGACATCCTCGCGGTGGCGGGGGCCATGCTGGACGGCGAGCTTGAGTACCGGCGGGGCAACCACGACGAGGCCTTCCGCCTGCTGCGCCGCGCCGTCGAACTCGACGACGGCCTGCCCTACGACGAGCCATGGGGCTGGATGCAGCCCGCCCGGCACGCCTATGGCGCCCTGCTGCTCGAACAGGGCCTGCTCACCGAGGCGGAGGCGGTGTACCGCGCCGATCTCGGCCTGGACGGCACGCTGGCCCGGGCGTGCCAGCACCCCGGCAACGTCTGGAGCCTGCACGGGTACCACGAATGCCTGACCCGGCTGGGAAAACATGAGCAAGCGGGCATCGTAAGGCAACAACTCAAGATCGCCGCCGCGAGAGCGGACGTGCCGATCAGGTCCTCGTGCTACTGCCGGCTGACCACCGTGGCGGACTGAGGGGCAGCGTGCGCGCACTGCTGGCGGCGATCCGGTGCCACAAGGATGACCTCGGGCAGAACCTGGCGGCGCACCTGGGGCTGCTGGCCGAGGCCCGGGCGGAGGGCTGCGAGCTTGCGCTGTTCCCCGAGATGTCACTGACCGGGTCGGCCGACCCGGCGGCGCACCCGGAGCGGCTGATCGGCCTGGACCACCCGGCCGTCACCGCGCTCGCCGAGGCGACGGGCCAGACAGGCGTCGGCGCGTGTTTCGGCGTGGCCGAGCGCTCGCCGGACGGCACGCCGCGTATCTCCCAGGTGTTCGCGGCGGGCGGGCGGGTGGCTGGGGTGCAGCACAAACGGCACCTGGGCGAGGACGAGGAGGCGTACACCCCGGCCACCGAGCCGGTGGTTTTCGACCACGCCGGGACCAGGTTCGGGGTGGCCATCTGCGCCGAGGCCGGGTTCGACGGGCCGTTCGACGCGGCCGCCGCGGGCGGTGCCCGCCTTGTGCTGTTTCCCGCCGCGCCGGGCCTGTACGGGCGGCGCACCGACGAAGCCTCGTGGCAGCGGGGATTTGACTGGTGGGAGGGCTCGGCCCTGGGCGACGCGCGCCGCCACGCGCGCCGCCGGGGCCTGTGGATCGCCCTGGCGGGCCAGGCCGGTTCCACGGTCGATGAGGACTTCCCCGGCCTGGCGGCGCTGGTCGGGCCGGATGGCGACGTGACCGTCCGGCTGCCGGACTGGCGCCCCGGGGTCCTCCTGGCGGACATCCCTGGCTAGGCCACCTTTCCGGCGGCCACCGCGTAGACCACCACGTTGGATTCGTAGGACCGCTGCGCGGGGTCGAAGGTGCCGCCGCAGGTGATCAGGCGCAGTTGCGGGCCCGCGGCCGGGCCGTACACGGTGGCGGTGGGAAAGCGGTCCTTGCGGTAGAGCCGGACGGCGGTGACCCGGAACACCACGAGGCTGCCGTCGGCGCGGCGGACGTAGGCGCGGTCGCCGCGGTGCAGGCTGGCCAGCCGGAAGAAGACCCCGGGCCCGCGGTAGGAGTCGATGTGCCCGGCGATGATCGCCGACCCGGTCGCGCCGGGCCGCGGGCTGCGGTCATACCAGCCGGCGACCTGGTAGCTGGCGGGCACCTGCAGGG
>Ga0207664_10000708_pt1 | contig 22711 bp, 14 predicted proteins | sample LARL83metaG_FD_184349 | JGI IMG/M metagenome (GOLD analysis project Ga0207664, IMG submission 184349) | Corn, switchgrass and miscanthus rhizosphere microbial communities from Kellogg Biological Station, Michigan, USA - LAR L8-3 metaG... | ecosystem: Host-associated > Plants > Roots >... | reverse complement strand
GCTGCCCGAAGGGTCGCTGACCGAAGGGTCGCTGTCCGGCGGGTCGCTGTCCGGCGGTTCGATGGCCGAAGGCTCGGCACCGGCCGGGATGGCCAACATGCCTCCTGGCGCGGTGTCGCGCCACAATTCACTCATGATCACCTGGCCCGCGCCCGCAGTCGGGATGGCGAGCAGCGCCGCGACGAAGCCGCCGAAGAACCCGCCGATCCAGCTGCCGATCGACGCCGCGACCAGGATCGAGACGAGCACGAGCAGCGGGTTGATGCGCACGGTCTTGCTCATGATCACCGGGTTGAGCACGTGGTTCTCGAATTGGGTGTACGCGAGGAAGACGACCAGGGTCACGATGCCCGCGGTGAGCGAATGTGCCGTGGCGAACAGCACGGTGGGTATCCCGGCGAGGGCCCCGCCGATCATCGGGAGGAAGTCGACAAGCGCGACCCACAGCGCCCACAGGAACGGGAACGGAACGCCGAGCACAAACAGGGTGGTGAACACCACGATCCCGGCGATCAGGGAGGTGAGCAGGTTCCCGGCCATGTAGCCGGTGACCGCCCGGTTGACCTGGGCGGACACCCGGGTCACCGTCGCCGCCCGCTGCTCGGTCATGTTGCCCAGGATCCAGGCCCGCATCTTCGGGCCCTCGAGGAGCAGCAACACGATCAGGAAGAAGATCGTGGTCAGCGCGATAAGCAGCGAAATGGCGCCCTTGCCGAGCGCGAGGGCGGGCTTGCCGAGGCTCTGCGCGAAGCTGGCGACCTTCGACGCGTTGTGCTGCACCCACGTCGCGACGTGATACCGGCGCGCCAGCTGGCCGATCCAGCCCTTCCCGTGCTGGGCCTGCTCCACGTAGATGGGCAGCCGGTCGGCGAGATGGGTGCCGGCCTGGACGAGCGGGGAGCCGAACGCGACCGCCAGGCCGACGAAGACAAGCACCGCCCAGAAGGTGACGATCGCGACGGCAAAACCGCGCCGGGGCACCTTCCACCGCTGCAGGTACACCACCAGCGGGTTGAGCAGCAGGGCGACGAACCCGGCCACCGCCAGGAGCAGTATCACGTCCCGCAGCCGGTAGAGCAGCTTGCCAGCCATGTAGGCCACCACCACGACAGCAACCGTGGCGAGAATCGCCCGCAGTGGGATGCCCTGGGAAGCGGCTGAGCGCCACAGGCGCTCTCGCCGGGTCTGCGGCGGCTTTTTGTCGGCCATCACCCAAGGATTGCAGGTTCATGACCGGAGTGCGCATTCGTGCCGTCACGGCAGCAATGCCAACTACGGCTGAGCCAGATCGGCGCGCCAGGAGCGGAGCGGCCTGGCGGGCGCCGGGGCGCGGCTGGCGGGCGGTACCGGGTCGGCGAGCGCACGCACGACGGCCCGCAGTTCCTGATGCTCCTCGGTCAGCTCGAACGCGGGGAAGTCAAGGCTCATAGCACTTGATGGTAAGGGGGCACACGGGCTGCGCCCGCTCCCGCCCGCGGGCCGGTAACGGCGCCACTGAGCTGCGGCAATTTGCATACGGTACGCGCCCCGTGGCCGGCCGGACTGCCAGGGACGCCGGCATCCCCCGTGGCGGGCCATATGGACCCGTTCGTGGTGCATGCGTTCAAACTGGGCCGACTGGGGTGCCAGGGGACTGCTGGGCGATTTATCCGGGTTGAGGAAACCATTGGCCGGGCATTACCTATCCAGCTTCAACGGCGGTGGGCAAAGGAGCAGCGGTGGCGGGCGGAGCTCGGGGAAAAAACGGCGCCAGCGTGCCCAGACGGGCGAACTTGGCCGGGGTGGCGGGGCGAGGCGGGGCGGGGCGGGTGCCGGAAGTCTCGGCGCCGGCCTTCACCGGGCGGCAGGAGGAACTGGCCGCCCTGAGCCGGGCACTGGCAGAGCCGCCCGCGGTGGTGCTGGTCGAGGGCGAGGCCGGCATCGGCAAAAGCAGGTTAGTCAGGGAGTTCCTTGACCGGTCGAACGGCCAGGTGCAGAGCCTGGTCGCGGGGTGCCCACCGTTCCGGCGGCCGTGCACGCTGAGCCCGCTCGTGGACGCGATCAGGCACGCGACCGCCAGTCCGCCGCAACCAGGGCTGAGCGGCCTGGCCGGCGCGCTGCGGCCGCTGTTCCCGGAATGGTCCGCCGAACTGCCTCCGGCGCCGGAACCTGCCGAGGACGCGACCGCATCCCGGCACCGGCTGTTCCGCGCACTGGGCGAGCTTCTGGCCAGCCTGCAGGTGAGCGTGCTCGTCGTCGAGGACGTGCAGTGGGCGGACGAGGCAACCCTGGAGTTCCTGCTGTTCCTCGCCGGCGCCCACGGGGCGCGGCCCAGCCTGGTGCTGACCTACCGGCCCGAGGATGTGCCCGGTGACTCGCTGCTGCTGCGGCTGTCGTCCCGGATGCCGGGGGGCGCGGCCGGCCTGCGGCTGGCGCTGCAGCCATTAGCCGTTGCCGAGACGCTCCGGCTGGTCTCCTCGATGCTCGACGGCGAGCGGATGTCGGACGCGTTCGGTGCGTTCCTGCAGGAACGCACCGACGGCATCCCGCTGGCCGTCGAAGAGACGGTACGCCTCATGCACGACCGCGCCGACCTGGCGCGCCGCAACGGCGGCTGGGCGCGGCGGAGCCTTGGCGAGATCATGGTCCCAGCGACGATCAGGGACGGCGTGCTGGAACGCAGCCGGCGGCTGAGCGTGGACGCCAGGGCCATCCTGGCCGCGGCGGCCGTGCTTGCCGGCCCCGCGGACGAGCCGTTGCTGCGCGCCGTGGCCAAGCTGACGGCCGCCCGCCTCGCCCCGGCCCTGGCCGAGGTGCTGCGGTGCGGGCTGCTGGCCGAGACGGGCCGGGGCATGGTGTCGTTCCGCCACGTGCTGGCGGCCCGCGCGGTGTACGCGGGGATCACGGTGCCGGAACGCCGGGCGCTGCACGGCCGGGCCGGCCGTGCCCTGGAACGCCGCTCCCCGCAGCCGGTCGCCCAGCTCACCCGGCACTTCCGGGAAGCCGGCCAGCCTGCCAAGTGGTGCCGGTACGCGGAGCAGGCCGCCGACCTGGCGCTGTCCGCGGGCGACGAGGCCACCGCCAGCGTTCTGCTGCTCGACCTGCTGACCAAGGCGGACCTGCCCGCGCACGCGGTGGTCCGGCTGGTCAAGAAGATCCCGTTCGGCTCGTTCACCGGGCAGTCCAGGTTCGACGACCTGGTCGCCACGCTCCGGTCCGCGGTGGATGCCCAGGCGCTGGACCAGCGGGCGCAGGCCGAGGCCCGGATGCTGCTCGGCCGGGTGCTGCTGGTGATGGAGGAGCGCGAGGCGGGCCGGACCGAGGTGGAACGGGCGATCCCGCACCTCGTGCACGACCCGGTGGAAGCCGCCCGGGCGATGATCCTGCTCGGCCGGCCATCGGGAGCCGCGTGGCCGGCGTCCCGGCACCGCCGGTGGCTGGAGCGCGCGGCCGAACTGACCGCACGGATGCCGGCCGGCCACCTGAACCTCACCGTGGAGCGGGCGAGCGCCTTGCTGATGCTCGGCGACCCGGCCGGATGGGCGGTTGCCGCGCAGATCCCCGACGAGGCAGCGTCCCCCGGGGAACGGCAGCACGTCGTCAAGGGGCACCTGAACGTCGCCACCATGGCGATGATGTGGTGGGGCCGCTACGACGACGCCCGGCGGCGGCTGGCAAAGGGCCTTGAGCTGGCCGAGGCGGGCCAGTACTGGCTGTACCGCGACCTGATCCTGGTGGGCCAGGTGCACCTGGACTGGCTGGCCGGCGCCTGGGAGGGCCTGGCCGAGCGGGCCAGGTCGCTGGCCGACGACGCCGACATCCAGACGCTGACGCGGCTGGAAGCGGTCCTGGTGACGGGGCTCATCCACGCCGCTGCGGGGGACCGCGGCCAGGCCGAGCGGGAACTGGGCCTGGTGCTCAGCGAGGTGCGGCGGCGGGCCGCGGTGGAGGCGTGCATGGAGCCGGCGGCGGCGCTCTCAAGGCTGCTGCTCGCCGACGGCCGCGTGGCCGAGGCCCTCGCCGTCACCGACGAGCCGATCGGCATCCTGGCCGGCAAGCGAACCTGGGCGTGGGCGGCGGACCTCGCCCCGGCGCGGGTCGAGGCGCTGGTGGCGGCCGGCCGCACCGCCGAGGCCGCCGATCTGGTCCGGGTGTTCGCCGCGGCGGACCGTGGCCGCGACGCACCCGCGACCAAGGCGGCGCTGCTGTCCTGCCGGGCGGCCCTGGCCGAGGGCCAGGGCGAGGGGGCACAGGCCGGCGCGCTGTTCGGCCGCGCCGCGGCGGCCTGGCTGGTGCTGCCGCGCCCCTACGAGGCCCTGCTGGCCCGGGAGCGGGAGGCACGCTGCCTGCTGGTGGACGGGCAGCGGCCCGCGGCCCTGTCGGTCCTCGCCGAGGTACTCGACGGCCTGTCCGGCCTGGGTGCCCGGGGGGACGCGATGCGCGTGATCCGCACCCTGAACGAGCACGGCGTGCCAGCCAGGCGCCCCTGGTGGGGCGGGCGGCGCAGTTACGGCGACCAGCTATCCCCGCGCGAACTCGACGTGGTGCGCCTGCTCATCGACGGCCGCACGAACCGGCAGGTGGCCGAGGAACTGGTCCTGTCCCCGAAGACCGTGGCGAACCACGTGGACTCGCTGATGCGCAAGCTCGGCGTCTCCTCCCGGACGGCTCTCGCCGTGCGCGCCGTCGAGGACGGCATCGTCTAGCGGTGTTAGCCCAGAGGGGCGACCCCCTGGAACCCCCGCTGGCTCAAGGCCCCGTTCCTTCGTCACGGGGCCTGGGCCCTGTCGGCTGGGGTTAGGGCTCCCCGGGAACCTCGCCAGCCTTGCCGGCTGTGGGAAGGGCTCCCCGGAAACCACCAGCCCTGCCGGCTGGGGGAAGGGCTCCCCGGAACCCCGCTGGCCCTGCCGGCTGGGGTGGCCGGGGTGCGCTGGCTGGACCACGGATGGAAGGCCGGCGTATCGCCGCGAAGCATGCTCAAGTGGGCTACTGCGTTTCCAAATCATGCTCAAGTGGCCTGCTGCGTTTCCAAATTGGGTACCGGCGTTCCCAAATTAGGTGTCCTGCCGGATAGCCAGACCACGGCTCCGCCACGACGCTCGCAGTAGCCCGGCCGCTGCGGCCCGCCCGGGCTGCGCGGCGTGCCCGGCGTCCGCGCCACCGCGACCCTGACGTGCCGCTGAGCGTTTGCAAGGCCCCCCGCCCACGATGTTCACGGAGGTCAGGAATGAGGCGAAAGCTCCAGCGCTGGCGCGCCCTCGCCGCGATCGCGACGGGCATGGTGACGCTGGCCGGGATGGCCGTGCTCGCCGCGGCGCCCGCTCAGGCAACCACCGGCGCGCACTCCGCCACGAACCCGAAGACGTCCGCCGCGCACTACACGAATGCCCCGTGCAACACCGTCCGCCTGAGGGTCAACCACGCCCGCTGCATGGCCGTCGTGCACACCGGCACCAATCACAAGATCGTGGCCACCCCCAACCAGCCGCCCGCGGGCGCGCTGGGGCCTCCGGACATCCAGAGCGCCTACAAGCTGCCCGCCACCGGGGCGGGCCAGACCGTCGCGATCGTGGACGCGTTCGGCGATTCGAGCGCCGAGGCCGACCTGGCCACGTTCCGCTCGTTCTACGGGCTGCCGCCGTGCACCACCGGCAACGGCTGCTTCCAGAAGGTCGACCAGAACGGCGGCACCAACTACCCGCCGGACGACTCCGGCTGGGCCCTGGAGACCTCGCTCGACCTGGACGCGGTGTCCTCCGCCTGCCCCAACTGCCACATCCTGCTGGTGGAGGGCGACGACAACAGCATCGCCAACCTCGGCATCGCCGTGGACACCGCGGTGTCCATGGGCGCGAAGTTCGTGTCCAACTCCTACGGCATTCTCGGCGAGGATTCGTCCGAGACCAGTTTCGACCAGTACTACACCCACCCCGGCGTGGCGGTCGTCGCCTCCACCGGTGACACCGGCAACCTGACCAACTGGCCGGCCACCAACCCGAACGTGACCGCGGCAGGCGGCACCACGCTGACCAAGGACACCTCGGTCCCCCGGGGCTGGACCGAGACCGCCTGGGACAGCGGCGGCTCCGGCTGCTCGCTGTTCGAGCCACGCCCCAGCTACCAGAACAACATCAACACCGACTGCCCGAACAACAAGGCCATCGCCGACCTGTCCGCCGACGCCGACCCGAACACCGGCCTGGCCGTCTACGACACCAACGGCCAAGGCGGCTGGATCCAGGTGGGCGGGACCAGCCTGTCCTCGCCGCTGCTCACCGCGATGTACGCGCTGGGCGGCACCCCCGCCACGGGCACCTTCCCGGTGACCTACGCCTACAACGACCCGAACCAGTCCAGTGACATCTTCGACGTCACCCAGGGCAGCAACGGCGGCTGCGGCAACGTGCTGTGCAACGCCGGCCCCGGCTGGGACGGCCCGACCGGGCTCGGCACTCCGGACGGCGTGGCCGCGCTGAGCAGTGGGCCGCAGGGCATCATCGCCGGGGAGGTGACCAACGCCTCCGGCGGCGCGCCGCTCGCCGGGGCGACCGTCTCGGCGGCCGGCGGCTACTCGGCGGTCACCAACTCCTCCGGCGACTACACCATGACCGTGCCCGTCGGCAGCTACACCGTGACCGCGCAGGCGTTCGGGTTCAGGTCGGTGAGCAGATCCGGCGTCTCGGTCACCCAGGGGAACACCACGGCCGAGAACTTCGCGCTGCACAGCGTGCCCAGCCGGAACCTGTCCGGCACGATCACCGACGGGTCCGGGCACGCCTGGCCGCTCTACGCCAAGATCACCATCGACGGCGTTCCCGGCGGGGCGATCTACACCAGCCCCTACACCGGCCATTACAGCGTCAACCTGCCGCAGCAGCACTCCTACACGCTGCATGTCACGCCGGTGTACCCCGGGTACAACACCAGGAACCTGAAGGTGCACATCGGCACCGCCGACACGCTGGCCAACGCGAAGGTCTTCGTGGACTCGAGCACCTGCACGGCACCGGGTTACGCCTACAAGTATCGCGGCACCAGCGAGGCGTTCACCGGCTGGACCGGCACCACGCCGCAGGACGGCTGGAGCGTCGTGGACAACGCGGGCAACGGCCAGACCTGGGAGTTCGACAACCCAGGCGGGCGCACCCCGCCGCCGGGCGGTGACGCCGACTTCGCCATCGTGGACTCCGACAACTACGGGCAGGGCAACAGCCAGGACACCTCGCTGGTGTCCCCGGTGGTCAACCTGTCCGGGCAGACCTCACCCGAGATCGGCTTCGACACCTTCTACAACGAGTTCCCGGGCCAGACCGCCGACGTGGATCTGAGCATCGACGGCGGGCAGACCTGGACCAACGTGTGGGAGCAGACCGACACCTCGGTGACCGGGCACATCGACATCCCGATCCCGCAGGCGGCCGGCAAGGCCAACGTGCGGGTGCGGTTCCACTTCATCAGCAACTTCGGCTGGTGGTGGGAACTGGACAACGTGTTCATCGGCACCCGCACCTGCGCCCCGACCCCCGGCGGCCTGGTCGCCGGGACCGTGACCGACAACAACACCGGCAATCCCGTCAACGGGGCCACCGTGGCCAGCAACGCCAACCCCGGCCAGTTCGGGGTGTCCGCGGCCACGCCGGGCGACCCGAACCTGTCCGACGGGTTCTACTGGCTGTTCGCCACGCCCGCCGGCAACACCGGCTTCACCGCGAGCGACGGTGCCTACACCCCGGCCACCGCGACGGTGAACGTGGCCGGCAACTTCGTCACCCAGCAGAACTGGGTGCTGAAGGCCGGGCACCTGACGATCGCGCCTGGCAGCCTCTCGTTCACCCAGACGCTCGGCGCTGCCAAGACCGGCAACGTCAAGTTCACCAACGACGGCACCGCGGCGGTACAGGTCAAGCTCAGCGAGGCCGACGGAGGGTTCACGCCGATGGCCGGCCAGGGCGGCGCCTCGGGCGCTCCGCTGGAGCGGATCAAGGGAACCTACAAGCCGATCGCCGCGGTCCGCGTCGTGAAGCCCGGCGTGAAGGTCGCCAAGGGCCTGCTGCTGCGCCAGCCCACGCCGTCCGACCCACCATGGACCGAGATCGCCGACTACCCGACGCCGACCATGGACAACGCGGCCGGATTCGACCCGAGCAGCGGCAAGGTCTACTCCGTCGCCGGGTTCAACGGGTCGGCGAACGTGGCCACCAGCTACGCCTACGACCCTGCTGCCCAGCAGTGGACCCAGATAGCCGACGCGCCGGCGCCGCTGGAGGCACCCTCGGGCGCCTTCGTCAACGGCAAGATGTACATCCTCGGCGGCTGGGACAACAACGGCAACGCCACCACCGGGGTGTACGCCTACGATCCGTCGGGGAATAGCTGGTCCCAGGCCGCCAGCCTGCCCACGGCACTGACCGCCAGCGCCACCGCGGTGCTGAACGGCCAGTTGTACGTGGTCGGCGGGTGCACCACGGGGAACTGCTCACCCACCTCAAACGCGGTGTACCGGTACGACCCGGGCAGCAACGCCTGGACCCAGCTCGCGAACTACCCCGCGCCGGTGGCCTTCGGCGCCTGCGCGGGCATCGCGACTGAGGTCGTCTGCGCGGGCGGCACCAACGCCGACACCGGCGCGACCTACACGTCCACCTACATCTACAACCCGGGTACCAACACCTGGTCGCAGGGGGCCGACATGCCCTACGACGACTGGGCGATGGCCTACAGCGGGTCCGGCGGCAAGCTCCAGGTCGCTGCCGGGGTCACCAGCAACAGCGCCGTGGTCACCAACCAGGCCGCGGAGTACGACCCCGCGACCAACACCTGGGCGGCGCTGCCCAACGCGAACAACGCCGAGTACCGCGGCGGCAGCAGCTGCGGCATGTACAAGATCGGAGGATCGACCGGCGGCTTCTCGCCGCAGCCGTTCGCCGAGGTGCTCCCCGGGGATAACCAGTGCGGCGCCGAAGACGTGCCGTGGCTGTCGGAGGGCCAGACCGCGTTCACCGTGGCCCCCGGGCAGACGGTGACCGTCGCCGTCACGGCCGACTCCTCCGCGGTGTCCCAGCCCGGCGGCTACGCGGCGCAGTTGCTGGTCAACACGAACACGCCGTACCAGAACCAGCCCGTGGGCGTCCACATGCAGGTGAACCCGCCCGCAACCTGGGGCAAGATCACCGGCACGGTGACGGACGCGAGCACGGGCAACCCGATCCCCGGGACCACGGTCCAGGTCTGCACGATGTACAACCCGCAGACCGGAACGTGTGGCCCGGTGACCTACACCCTGAAGACCGACAACTCCGGTAACTACCAGCTCTGGCTGAACCAGGGCTTCAACCCGCTCCAGGTGATCGCGGCCAAGGACGGCTACCAGCCCGTCGCGAAGCTGGCCCGGATCATCAAGGGTTCCTCGGTAACCCTCAACTTCTCGCTGAACAGGTCCTAGAAGGGAAGAACTCACCCGTGCTGGGGCGGGCCGGCCTGCGGGCCGGCCCGCTCCCGCAGTGCGGCGCCCTTGGCCAGGGCCTGGGCGCGCAGGTCCGCCTGGAAGCTGACCATGCGCTCGCGCAGTGCCTCGTCGCTGGCCGCCAGGATCCGGACCGCGAGCAGGCCCGCGTTGCGGGCGCCGCCCACCGCCACCGTGGCCACCGGCACACCCGCCGGCATCGACACGATGGACAGCAGCGAGTCCAGCCCGTCCAGATGCTTCAGCGGCACCGGCACCCCGATCACCGGCAGCGGCGTCACCGCCGCCAGCATGCCGGGCAGGTGCGCCGCTCCGCCCGCGCCCGCGATGAGCACCCGGAGGCCGCGGTCCGCGGCGTCGGTGCCGTAGCGGATCATCTCGTGCGGCATCCGGTGCGCCGACACCACATCGGCCTCGTAGCCGACGCCGAACTCCGCCAGCGCCTGCGCCGCGGCCTGCATCACCGGCCAATCGGAGTCGCTGCCCATCACGACACCGACCAGCGGGGCTGCGGTATGGCTCATACGCCCTCCTCGTTCCCGGTCGCGAGGTAGGACGCGGCGCGGGCGGCCCGGTCCCGCAGGCTGGCCACGTCCCTGCCGAGGACGGTGACATGCCCGATCTTGCGCCCCGGCCGGACCTGCTTGCCGTACAGGTGCACCTTCACCCCCGGATCCGCCGCCATCACGTGCGTGTATCGAGCGAAGATGTCCGGGCTGCCGGCCCCGAACACATTGGCCATCACCACTTGCGGCGCGGCCAGCCGGGGGTCGCCGAGCGGCAGGTCGAGCACGGCCCGCAGGTGCTGCTCGAACTGGGACGTCCTGGCGCCCTCGATGGTCCAGTGGCCGCTGTTGTGCGGGCGCATCGCCAGTTCATTGACCACGAGGCCGGTCTCGGTCGCGAACAACTCCACCGCCAGCAGGCCGGTGACATCCAGTTCGGCGGCAAGCCCAAGCGCCATCCGCTGCGCCTGTATGGCCAGGCCGGCCGGCAGCCCAGGTGCGGGAGCCAGCACCTCGTGGCAGACCCCGCCGCGCTGCACCGTCTGCACCACCGGGTAGGAGGCTGCCTGACCGTGCGGCGAGCGGGCCACCAGCGCGGCAAGCTCGGCGCGGAACGCGACATGCTCCTCCGCGAACACCGCGACCGGGTGGGCAAGCACGGCAGCCGCCTCTTCCGGCGTGCCGCACACCCAGACGCCCCGGCCGTCGTAGCCACCGGTGACCGCCTTGAGCACGACCGGCCAGCCCCACTCCTCCGCGCGGGCGCGCACCCCGTCCAGGCCGGTCACGGGCGCGTACCGCGGGCAGGGCACGCCGAGCGCACCAAGCCGCTCCCGCATCGCCAGCTTGTCCTGGGTGTAGCGGAGCGCTGCGGCGCCGGGCCGGACCGCCGGGCCGTCCCGGTCAGCGGCGGCCTTCTCCAGCTCGGCCAGATGCCCGCCGGGCACATGCTCGTGGTCGAACGTCACCACGTCGCAACCGCGGGCGAACGCGAGCAGGGCATCGGAGTCGGTGTAGTCCCCGGTCACCACGTCGGCGCAGACCAGCGCGGCGCTGTCCGTGGGCGAGGCGGCCAGCACCCGGAACCCGATGCCCAGGCCGATCGCCGCCTGACAGGTCATCCGCGCAAGCTGGCCCGCCCCCACCATGCCGACCACCGGGGGCCGCGGGCTGTGCTGGTCATCAGTCACCCGCGTAGCCTACGAGGCCGCGTGCGGCACGGCCCGCGATCCCGGCCTGAACTGGGCCTTGCGCAGCCATGGCATCAGGCTGAACACTCAGGTATCTGGCCAGCCATGAGAGCCAGCCAAAAGGAGCACAGGCGATGGCAGGATCGGACGAAATCACCACAGTCGCGTCGGCCGACGCGCCGGCTGGCGTGCTGGTGCGCGAGGGTGAATACGGCGCAAAGATCGGCATGGTCGAGCCGGGCGGGGCTGAGTTCATCCCGTTGCATGAGCGGCATGGCAAGCCGCTGCAGCTCTTCTGGACCTGGACCTCACCCAACCTGGAGTTCGCCACGGTCTTCGTCGGCGTCCTCGCGGTAGCCGCGTTCGGGCTGAGCTTCTGGCAGGCGGTGCTGGCCATCGTGATCGGCACCGCCGGCGGCGCCGCCGCGCAGGGCGTCCTGTCCGCCCGCGGCCCGGAGCACGGCGTGCCCCAGATGGTGCTGTCCCGGCTCGGTTTCGGGTACTGGGGGAACGTGCTGCCGGCCGGCCTGAACTCGATCACCGCCGGCATCGGCTGGTTCGCGGTGAACAGCGTCAGCGGCACGTTCGCGCTGAATACGCTGCTGGGCTGGCCAAAGATCCTCTGCCTGATCATCATCGTCGCAGTGCAGATCGCGATCGCCTTCTTCGGCCACAACCTGGTGCACGCCTTCGAGCGGTACGCGTTCCCGGTGCTCGCGGTGATCTTCGTGATCGCGACCATCGTGATCCTCAGCAAGTCCCACCCTGGTGCGGCGCACGCGGCCATCCCGGGCGGCTTCCTGATCACGATCGGCGCGGTGTTCGGCTACGCCGCAGGCTGGAACCCGTACGCGGCCGACTACACCCGATACTTCTCGCCGAACACCTCCAAGAGGGCGATCGGCTGGTGGGCGGCGGCCGGGCTGTTCCTGTCCTGCGTGGTTCTGGAGATCGCCGGCGCGGCGTCGGCCACGGCCGCCAGCGCGGGCGCCTCGCTCGGCGACCCCACCGGCACGTTCACCGGGCACCTGCCCACCGCACTCGCCGACCTCACCCTGCTGGCCATCGCGCTCGGCGCGGTCTGCGCGAACGTGCTGAACATCTACTCGGGCGCGATGTCGTTCGTGGCCATCGGTATCAAGCTGCCGCTGGCGCTGCGCCGCGCGATCGTGGCGCTGGTGGCCGGGGTGATCGGCTTCATCGTGGCGATCACCGGCCTGCACGACGCGGGCGCCAAGTACACCGACTTCCTGCTGATCATCTCCTACTGGATCGCGCCCTGGCTGGCCGTCATGTTCTGCGACCAGTTCCTGTACCGCCGCCGGAGCCTGAGCGAGGAGGAAGGCCTGCTCTTCAACCGGCACTACAGCAACTGGGCCGGGCCGGTGGCGATGCTGCTGGGCGTGGTCTTGTCGGTGTGGCTGTTCTCCAACCAGACCAAGTACGTGGGCCTGGTCCCCACGCACGCGCCGTCCGTTGGTGACCTCACCTTCGAGGCCGGGTTCGTCATCACCGCCGTGGTCTACCTGACCTGGCACGCGATCACCGGCAGCACAGGCAGCCAGGCCACGGCCAAGGCCACGTGACGAAGGAACGGGGCCTTAGGCCATCGGGGGGTTCCGGGGGGTCGCTCCCCCGGGCTAACACGGCGCAGGTCACGTCGGCCCGCTGACCACCGGCGGCTCGTCCTCGTCCACCGGCATCCGGGGCAGGAAGATCGCGAACACCGCGGGGCGCGGCCGGACCAGCACCACCTGGCCGCCCTCCGCGGCGGCGATGCTGCGTGCCAGGGCAAGGCCGAGCCCGGTGCCGCCCGGCTTGCTGCTGACGTTGCGCTCGAAGATCTGCGGCACCAGGTCGGCGGGCACGCCCCGGCCGGAGTCCCTGACCTCGATCACCACCGACTTGGGGGTGAGCGAGGTGCGGATCCCCACCGTCCCCGCCCCGTGCACCAGCGCGTTGTCCAGCAGCGTGGCGATCAACTGGGAGAGCGTGCCCGGGGTGATGTGCGCGGTGAGGTTCTTCTCACCGGTCACCTCCAGCTTGCGGTTCCTGCGCCGGAATGCCGGGTCCCACTCGACCACCTGCTGGGCCACGACGTCGTCCACCGACACCCGGGCCGGCCTGCGCACCGTGGACCGGCTGGTGCGGCCGAGCAACTGGCTGACCACGTCGGTGAGCCGCTCCGTGGCCAGCAGCGCGGCCACCCCCTCCTCCCGCACCACGTCGGGCTCCTCGGCGGCGGCGAGCATCTCCTCCAGCCGCATGGACAGCGCGGTCAGCGGGGTGCGGAGCTGATGGGAGGCGTCCGCGGCGAACTGGCGCTCGGCGGCGAGCAGCTCCCCGATCCGCTGCGCGGACCCGTCAAGCCCCTCGGCCACCCGGTCAAGTTCCGGTATGCCGTACGTGTGCCCGAGCGGGCTCGCGTCCCCCGAGCCGAGCCGGTCGGCCGCGGCCGCGAGTTCCTGCAGCGGCCGGGTCAGCCGCCTGGTCTGGAACATCGCCAGCGCCACGGCGACCGCCAGGGCGAGCCCGGCGAGCGCGGCGACGAGGGCCAGCTTCCCGTCCGCGTCCTCGACCGACCTGCTCGCCTCCACGGTCACCCGGAAATCGCTGGTCTGTGCGCGGCCGATGACCGCGCTCCCGCGGGGTGGCAGCGGGCCGGTCTGGAACTGGCCCCCGTTCCCGGTGATATTGACGTAGCGGTCCGGCAGCGATCTGGCCGCGTCTTCCGCGTCCTGGAGGCCAGCGGTCACGCCCGAGCGGACCCGGCTCTGCAGGATCCGGGCGACCGTGGTCGCGTCCCGCTGGACCTGGTCCTGGGCGGTGGTGACCTGGAGCTGGCGCAGCACAAAGGCCAGCGGCACGCCGAACAGCAGGACCGCGGTGATCGCCACCGCCAGGGTCGAGAACAACAGCCGGCGCCGCATGTCAGCCCGCCCTGCTCCGGCCGGGCGTCACACCCGGCTCCGGCGGGGTGTCACGCCAGGCATCGGGCGCCTGCCTAGTCGCCCCGCTCGAACCGGAACCCGACACCGCGCACCGTCGTGATGTAGCGCGGGCTCTGGGCGTCGTCACCGAGCTTGCGGCGCAGCCACGAGATGTGCATGTCGAGGGTCTTGGTGGACCCCCACCATTTGCTGTCCCACACCTCGCGCATGATCTGTTCCCGGGTGACCACCTTGCCGGCCTCGTTCACCAGCACCGAAAGCAGGTCGAACTCCTTGGTGGTCAGGTCGAGTTCGGTGTCGCCGAGCCATGCCCGGCGCGCCTCGGTGTCCACCCTGACCCCCTGGGCCGTGCTGGTTTCCGTGCTGCCGCGGCGCAGCAGGGCCCGGACCCGGGCGAGGAACTCCGCGAGACGGAACGGCTTGGTGACGTAGTCATCCGCCCCGGCGTCGAGGCCGATCACCGTGTCGACCTCATCGGCCCGCGCGGTGAGGATCAGGACCGGCACGGACTGGCCTTCGGAGCGCAGGCGGCGGCAGACCTCAAGGCCGTCCAGGCGCGGCAGGCCGAGATCGAGCACAATCAGGTCGATCCCACCGGCCAGAGCGGCGTCCAGAGTGGTGGGGCCGTCCGCAGAGACGTTCACGTCATAACCCTCGCGCCGGAGCGCACGTGCAAGAGGGTCGGAGATGGAGGCATCATCCTCGGCAAGCAGAACGCTGGTCATACCCCGATGTTATTGCCCCCGGCCGCCTGAATGGTAAAAAGCCCTGGCGAGGGGGGTGGTGTGGCCGGTCAGACGGGGGTGACGCCGTGGCGCCGGCGGGAGAACGAGCGATCTTTGCCCGCGGCGGCGGCGAACCGGCGGATCAGTTCGCCGCGCAGCCCGGCCGGTTCCACCACGTCATCCACGACCAGTTCGCTGGCCAGGCGGAGCACATCGATGTCGCGGTCGTACTCCTCGCGCAGCCGGCGGGTCTCCTCGTCCCGGGCGGCGGGGTCATCGATGGCGGCCAGTTTGTTGAAGTACACCGCGTTGACCGCCGCGTCGGCCCCCATCACCGCGATCTTGGCGGTGGGGAGTGCGATCGTCGCATCCGGTTCGAACCCGGGCCCCGCCATCGCGTACAGGCCGGCCCCGTAGGCCTTCCGCACCACGACGCAGATCTTCGGCACCGTGGCCTCGGACACCGCGCTGATCATCTTGGCGCCGTGCCGGATGATGCCCTGCCTCTCCACGGCGGTGCCGACCATGAACCCGGGCACGTCCGCGAGGAACAGCAGCGGCACGTTGAACGCGTCGCAAAGCTGGATGAACCTGGTGGCCTTGTCGGCGGAGTCCACGAACAGCACGCCGCCCTTGAACAGCGGGTTGTTCGCGACCACTCCGATGACCTGACCGGCCAGCCGGGCGAACCCGATGGTCAGTTCCCTGGCCCACAGCTCATGGATCTCGAAGAACGAGCCCGAATCGACCAGGCCGCGAACGTACCGGCGCATGTCGAAGGCCTGCCGCTCGCTGGCGGGGACCAGCCCGGCCAGGTCGATGTCCTCCGGCTCGGTCTCCGCGTGGGCCGCGGGCCGCTGTTGCCAGTTGGAGGGCAGGTAGGACAGGTAGCGGCGGACGGCCGTGAGCGCGTCGGCCTCCGTTGCGGCGAGGTGGTGGCCGCAACCGGACACGGTGCAGTGCATCCGGGCCCCGCCCATCTCCTCCAGCGTGGTCTTTTCCCTGACCACCATCTCGACCATCCGCGGGCTGCCCAGATACATGGACGCGTTGCCGTCCACCATCGCCACGTAGTCGCAGAACGCGGGGATGTAGGCACCGCCGGCCGCCGACGGCCCGAACAGCGCGCACACCTGCGGGATCGCCCCGGACGCGCGCACCTGGGTATGGAAGATCTTCCCGGCGCCACGGCGGCCGGGGAACATCTCGACCTGGTCGGTGATCCGCGCTCCGGCCGAATCGACCAGGTAGATCATGGGGATGCCGGTCCGGTAGGCCTTCTCGATGATCCGGATGATCTTCTCAACGGTACGGGCTCCCCACGAGCCCGCCTTAACCGTGGAGTCGTTGGCCATCAGCGCCACCGGCCTGCCGTCGATCGTGGCCGTCCCGGTGACCACGCCATCGGCGGGCAGCCCCTCAGCGAGGACGTTGGCGTACCGCCCGTCCTCGGTGAAGCTGTCCTCATCGGTGAGCAGAGCGATCCGCTCCCGGGCGAACAGCTTGCCCGCCGCCGCCGCGGCCTCGTGATACTTGCGCGCGCCGCCCCGCTCGATGCTGGCGCGCACCTCGGCAAGATCTGAGTGCTCAGCCACGAGGGGACTGTACCTTGGGCTCGCGACCGATACGCTCGCGCACCGCGTCCAGCCAGCCCGGCGGGAGAACCCGGTAGACGTACACCCGTTACGCCGGGATCGTCCGGGTCCGCGGGCCGGCCCGCAGCACCTGGGACGGCAGTTCCCGGCCGACGATCCGCTCCGCCTCGGCCGCGGCGTCGATCATCGCGTCCAGATCCACGCCGGTGGCCACGCCCATGTCCTCGACCATGTGCACGAGTTCCTCGGTGGCGATGTTGCCCGTCGCCCCGGGCGCGTACGGGCAGCCGCCCAGGCCGCCGACGGACGCGTCGAAGTCGTCAACGCCCAGTTCCAGTGCGGCGAGCACGTTGGCAAGGCCGGTGCCGCGGGTGTTGTGGAAGTGCAGGTTCAGCGGGGTGTCCGGGTAGCGCGACCGGAACCCGCCGACCAGGTCACGCACGCGCCGCGGGGTCGCCATCCCTGTCGTGTCGCCGAACGAGACCGAGTCGGCTCCGTCGGCCACGGCGCGGCCGGCGGCCCACAGCACCCGATCCACGGGCACGTCCCCCTCGTACGGGCAGCCCCACGCGGTGGACACGATCACCTGGCAGGTCGCGCCGCGCTGATGCGCTTCGTCGATGACCACCGCGATCTCGTCAAGGGACTGCTCGGTGCTCCGGTTCACGTTCTTGCGGTTGTGCGTGTCCGAGGCGGACACCACGACCTCCACCTCGGTGAACCCCGCGTCCATGGCGCGCCGCGCACCACGCAGGTTCGGGGCCAGCGCGGAGTACCTGACGGTGGGGACCCTGGCCACTCCGGCCCACACCTCGTCCGCGTCGGCCATCTGCGGGATCGCGTCGGCCCGCACGAACGAGACCGCCTCGATCCGGCCCACCCCGGTGTGGCCAAGCCGGTCGATCAGCGCGATCTTCGCGGGTGTGGGCACCGGGTCCTCGTTCTGCAGCCCGTCCCTCGGTCCCACCTCGCGCAGCGAGATGCGGGCAGGCAGATCGCTCATGCCGGCCTCACTCCCCCGGCCACTGCGGCGGACGCTTCTCGTTGAACGCGGCGATGCCCTCGCGGCGGTCCGCGGACAGCGCGGCGGTGCGCCAGGCCGCGTCCTCCACCTCCAGCCCCGCCGCGAGGGCGATGTCCGCCCCCTGGCGGATAGCCCGCTTCGCCGCCTTCACGGCGATCGGCGAGTTGGCCGCCATCCGCCCGCCGATCTCGATCGCCTGCGGGCATGCCGTCCCCTGCGGCACGACCCGGTCGGCGAGCCCGATGCGCGCGGCTTCCTCCGCGTCCACCTGGCGGCCGGAAAAGACCAGGTCAGCAGCGCGGCCCGGGCCCAGCCTGCGCAGCGCAAGCTGGGTGCCGCCGCCCCCGGGCACCAGGCCTACCGTGGCCTCCGGCAGGCCGAACACGGCGGTCTCGTCGGCCACGATCACGTCGCAGCACAGGGCCAGCTCGCAGCCGCCGCCCAGCGCGTAGCCGTGGACCGCGGCGATCACCGGCTGGGGCAGCGCCAGCAGCCCGCCGAACGCCGCCCGGAACACCGGGCGCTGCCGCAGGAATTCGGCGTCGGACATCCGGTTGCGTTCCTTCAGATCGGCGCCCACGCAGAAGGCACGCGCCCCCGTGCCGTAGAGCACGACCGCCCGGACCTGCCGGTCGGTGGCCAACTCCGCAAAGGCCTGCGCCAGCCGGAGCGCCATCGCGGTGTTGATCGCGTTCATGGCCTCCGCGCGGTCGAGCATGACCTCCGCGACGCCGGGATGCCCGGCGATCCGTTCCCGCACTATCACGCCATCCATAGCCGGAGGTTAACCCCTCGGCTGCGGCTTTGTGGCTAGCGGTCCTCGCGGGCCAGCCTGGCCTGCTCGTCCTCGACCAACTGGAACAGTGTGGCCTGCACCTTCTCCACGCTGGGGATCTCGTTGAGCACGAGTTGCCCGTGTTCGCCCGCTGACTCGATGACGAGCCGGCCGCAGCCGAGCATCCGGTCGATCGGGCCGTGCGAGAACGAGACGTCGCTGATCCGGATCAACGGGAAGTCACGGCCGGTCCGGGACAGGACGCCGTAGCGCAGCCGGAACCGCCGGGTGGTCAGCTCGTAGGTCGTGGTCTTCCAGCGCAGTATCGGCACGCCGACCCAGATGGCGGCGATCACGATCGCCACCACGCCGACCGCGATCCGCTCCGGCCCCTGCAGGCGGTTGTGCGGGATCACGATGAGCAGCACGGCCGCCGCGACGGCGACGACCACCAGGAGCACGAACGGCCACAGCACCGTCTTCCAGTGCGGGTTGAGGATCAGGACGGTCCGTTCGCCCTCGGACAGGTCAGCATCGGCCATGTGCACATGGTGACATGGAATGCCCTAGTAACCCGCCTCATTCACGGGCCGGACGTGCACCACGTCGCCGGCGGTGACCGCGACAAGACCCGCGGCGGTGCGGATCTCAAGCCGGCCCGCCCCGTCCACCCCGGTCGCGGTCCCGGTGACCGGTTCGGTGCCCGGCATCGTGACGGTCACCTCCCGGCCCAGCGTGGCGCACCGGCGGGCGTACTCGTCGCGCAGCCCGCACGCGTCCGCGTCTCCCGGGGCCGCCTGGTCCCGCCAGGCCAGGTACCAGCGCCCCAGTTCGTCCAGCAGGCCGGCCAGCAGCCGTTCGCGCAGCCCCGGGCCGGTGGCCGCCGCCCCGGCCGCCAGCGCCAGGGACGTGGCGGCCGCGTCCGGGGGCAGGTCGGCCCGCGCCTGCCAGACGTTGATCCCGATGCCGACCACGACCGCGGTCCCGCTCCGCTCGGCGAGGATGCCGCCGAGTTTCTTCTCGCCCGCGAGCACGTCGTTCGGCCACTTCAGCGTGGCGTCCACGGCCGCCACGGCGCGCACCGAGGCCGCGGCGGCGACCCCGGCAAGCAGCGGCAGCCAGCCAAGCAGCACGGCCGGCACGCCAGCGGGGCGCAGCAGCACCGAGAACGTCAGCCCGGCCCGGGGCGGGCTGGCCCAGCACCGGCCCAGCCGGCCCCGCCCGGCGTTCTGCGCCTCGGCCACCAGGACCGTGCCCTCGGCCGCACCGGCCACGGCCGCCGCGAGCAGGTCGGCGTTGCTGGATCCGGTCTCGGCCACGACCCGCACCTCGCGCCACAAGCTTCCCGGGTGGACAAGCCCTGCCGAAATCTCTGTCAGGTCAAGTGACGGGAGGGCGGCCGTATCATCACTCATTGTTTTCAATTCATAACGAAGAGTTGTCATAGCTCGCTACCTTGAGGCAGACACCCATCGTGCCAAAGGAGGCCGAGTGACCTGGTTCCGCCCGCGCCAGCAGGCCGTGGCCCTGTGGCGGGACCACCGGCTCATCACCGTCGCGGTGGCCCTGTCACTGGTCCCCCGGCTGCTGGCCATGATGGCCTTCCGTCCGGCGCTGTTCACCCCGGACTCGTTCGCCTACCTGGCGGAAGGGGCGCATCCGAACCTGTCGCAATGGCACCCGTCCGGCTATCCGCCGAGCCGGGATGGTGATGGCGGTCGCGGCGAAGGGGCGGGGGCGCGGGGAATGGAGGCGGGCGGATGGTCAGGGGGCGGTGCGGGTGCGGAGGGTGGCGAGGATGCCGCCCGCCACCGCACCGGCGGCGAGCACCACGCAGGTCACCGCGACCGCGTGCGCCGAGACCGGGAGGAACCCGGCCACAGCGTCCTGCGGCAGCCGACCGGCCAGGTTCAGGTAAAGCGTGCCGAACGTGGCCACACCGACCACCAGCGCAAGCTGGTTGACAGTGACGATCACGCCGGTGGCGTCGGCCGCGTCGCCCACCGGCACCCGCATCACCACGGCGGTCATCAGCGGGCTGAACGCGGCCGCCATCCCGGCACCGACCAGCACCAGCGCCACAAGCAGCCACACTCCGCCCTTGCCGCCGCCGCGCAACTGCGCGGCCAGCATCAGCAGCCCGGCACCGTAGACCGCGAAGCCAGCGATGCTCACGCTTACGTGCCGGGCCGCGGGCAGGCGCTGCCAGTTCAGGCTGACCACGGCGAACGCCAGCCCGGCGGGCGCGAACGTGAGCCCGGCCCGCATCGGCGAGTAGCCCAGGCCGCCCTGCAAGTGCAGGGCCAGCACGAAGAAGAACCCGCCGAACACCGCCATCACGCAGAACAGTGCCGCGATCCCGGCCGCCGTCCCGGGCAGCCGCAGCAGCCGGGCGGGGATCAGCGGCGAGCCACCACGGGCGGCGACCCGGCGCTCCACCACGGCGAACAGGGCGAACAGCATGCCGCTGCCGGCGAGGCAAGCCCAGCCCCAGGCCGGCCAGTGCTCGGACTGGCCGAGCACCAGGGGCAGGACGAGGGCCAGCACGGCCGGGGTCAGCGTGGCCACCCCGGCCAGGTCCAGGGTGCGGCCCGGCTCGCCACGGCCGTTCGGCAGGGTCCGCAGCCCGGCCAGGAACAAGATCGCCCCGATCGGGACGTTCAGCAAAAATACCGGTCGCCAGGTGAGGCCCAGCAGGTTCGCGCTGACCAGCACGCCGCCGACGATCTGACCGGTCACCGCGCCGCCGGCCAGCACCGCCGCGTACAGGCGCATCGGGCGGCCGCGGGCGGCACCGGTGAAGGTCCGCTGGATCAGGCTGAGGACCTGCGGAATCATGGCGGCCGCGCCGGCGCCCTGGATGAAGCGCAGCGTGACCAGGACGGCGGTCGAGGTGGCCAGGCCGCAGCCGAGCGAGGCAAGCGTGAACGTGGCCAGGCCGGCCAGGAACATGCGCCGGTGGCCGAGGATGTCACCGACCCTGGCGCCGGTGACCAGGAGCACCGCGTAGGTGATCACGTATCCGGCGATAACGAGTTGCAGGCCAGCGCCGGAGGTGTGCAGGCTGGCATGGATCGAGGGGGCCGCGACGTTAACCACGGAGGCGTCGAGGACGGCCATGAACTGCCCCGTGAGAACCACCGCGAGGGCCGCCCAGGTGCTCCGGGTGGGCCGCTCGGAGCCGCGGGCGGGCCGGGCAACGACGAGGGTGTCTGTCATGACTACCAGCCTGCCCTCGCTGTAATGCCAGTACCAAGAGCCTGCTTATCCTGGTATTAGCAGTACCTGGCAACTACGCCGCTGCCCCGGCAAGATGGAGTGATGGATACCGTGACCACCGCGAACGGGCATCATCGCCGTGCCGAGCTGGCCGCGTTCCTGCGCTCCCGCCGGGAACGGATCACCCCCGAGCAGGCGGGGCTGCCGCCGGGCTCGCGCCGCCGGACTCCCGGGCTTCGCCGCGAAGAGGTCGCACAGCTCTCCGGTGTCGGCGTGACCTGGTACACCTGGCTGGAACAGGGCCGCCAGATCAACGCGAGCCCGCAGGTGCTCGGCGCGGTGGCCCGCACCCTGCTGCTCGACCAGGCCGAGCGGGAGCACCTGTTCCAGCTTGCCGACCTGCCGGACGCGGCCGCCATTACCGGTGGCGGCACGGCCGGGTGCGAGCAGGTGCGGCCGGAGGTGCAGGAGATACTCGACGCGCTGGCGCCAATGCCGGCCAGCGTCGTCAACGACCGGTTCGACCTGCTCGCCTGGAACGCCGCGTACCAGGTGCTGTGGCCGGGTGTGACCGGCGCCGCCCCCGGCGAGCGCAACATCCTCTGGCTGCTCTTCACCCACTCGGAGTGCTGTCACCCGTACGTGAACCGGCACGAGCAGGTGGCCACGCTGGTGGCCCAGTTGCGCGGCGCCTACGGCCGGCACGTGGGCGAGCCCGCGTGGACCGGGTTCGTCCGGCGCCTGTCGGCGGTCAGCGACACGTTCGCGCGGCTGTGGGACGAGCACGAGGTGGCCAGTCCGGCGACGTATCTGAAGCTCTTCCGCCATCCGGCGTACCCGAGGCTGGCGCTGACCACGACCAGCCTGGCGGTGCAGGCGGTGCCGGGCACGCGGATGGTCGTGTACCGGCCCGCCGACGAGATGACCAGGGACGCGATCACCAGGCTGCTCGCCGGTGAGGGCGCGGACGCACGGTATCCGTGCTGGGAGGCGCACCAGCAGCGCAAGGCCGGCCTGGCGAGCTGACAGTGCTGGCCCAGGGGGGCGACCCCCTGGAACCCCCGCTGGCCTACGGCCGGTTCCTCCGTCACCGGGCCGGGGCCCCGCTGGCCCAGGGGGGCGGCTCAGCCGGTGTTTTGGAGGCCGGCCGCGACTCCGTTGACCGACAGCAGCAGCAGTCTCTCCAACTGGTCGCGCTCCTCTCGGCCACCCGGATCCCCGTCGGCGCCGGGCCCGGCCCGCAGTTCGGCCAGCGCCCGCAGTTGCAGGTAGGAGAGCGCGTCC
>Ga0207664_10000706_pt1 | contig 22745 bp, 22 predicted proteins | sample LARL83metaG_FD_184349 | JGI IMG/M metagenome (GOLD analysis project Ga0207664, IMG submission 184349) | Corn, switchgrass and miscanthus rhizosphere microbial communities from Kellogg Biological Station, Michigan, USA - LAR L8-3 metaG... | ecosystem: Host-associated > Plants > Roots >... | reverse complement strand
CGGGCGGGCCGGGCGAGGGCGGGCCGATCACAGGCGAAGGGGTCCCGGACGGGCCCGGCGCGGGCGGGCCGATCATGGGCGAAGCAGTCCCGGACGGGCCCGGCGCGGGGGGGGCCGATTACGGGCGAGGCGGTCCCGGACGGGCCCGGCGCGGGCGGGCCGATCGCGGGCGAGGCGGTCCCGGCCGAGCCCGCCGGACGCCGGGTGCTGCGGGTCGGCTTTGGCCTGCTGTGGCTTTTCGACGGTGTGCTTCAGGCCCAGCCCAAGATGCCCGCGGGTCTCCCCTCGCAGGTCATCCAGCCCGCCGCCGCGAGCTCCCCGTACTGGGTCCAGTACCTGGTGAACTGGGGCGTGACCGCCTGGTCGCACCATCCCGTCCAGGCCGCCGCCGCGGCGGTATGGATCCAGGCCGGCATCGGAATCTGGATGCTGGTCGCGGCGCGCGGCACCTGGTCGCGGCTGAGCGGGCTGGCCGGGATGGGCTGGGGGCTGGCGGTCTGGGTCTTCGGCGAATCCTTCGGGGGCATTTTCGCCCCCGGTCTGAGCTGGCTGACCGGCGCGCCGGGAGCTGCGGGTTGCTACGTGGCGGCCGGCGCGCTGGTCGCGCTGCCGGGGCGAGCCTGGCAGACCCCGCGGCCGGGCAGGATGATCGTCGCCGGGCTGGGGTTGTTCCTGGCCGGGATGGCCGTGCTGCAGGCCTGGCCGGGGCGGGGGTTCTGGCCGGGGACCGCGGGTGGCCGGCCTGGCCCGCTCGCCGACGCGGTCCGGTCGATGTCCGCGGTCCCGCAGCCGAAGTTCCTGTCGGACTGGGTCGCCGGTTTCGGCTCGTTCGTCACCGGCCACGGGTTCGCGGTGAAGCTGGTCGCGGTGACCGCGCTGGCCGCGATCGGCCTGGCGTTCGTCACCGGGCGGCGGCCGCTGATCCGGCCGGCGATCATCGGCTTCACGCTGCTGTGCCTGGCGGACTGGGTGCTGGTCCAGGACCTGGGGTTCTTCGGCGGCCTCGGCACCGACCCCAACAGCATGATCCCGTTCATACTGCTGGCCAGCGCGGGTTACCTGGCCCTGACCCGCGTTCCCGCGGCGGCCCCGGCCCTGGCGTCTCCGGCCCCGGCGGCGGCACCGGCGCCCCGAGGGCAGTGCGCGTAGCGGCCCGGGCCCGGCGGCAGCCGTTCGGGATCATCGTCCCTGGCGGCTGCCGCCGGGCCCGGGCGTCAGTCAGCCTCCTCTCAGGCCCGCATCGGGCCGGCGGCGGGCGACATCATCCGTGGATGATGAAGTCGGCACTCAGGCTGGCCGGCGTGCCGATCTGCACCTGGTAAGAGCCCAGCTCGACCTGCGGGCTGGCGTCACCTTCGATGTCACCCGGCGTGACGGCCAGCTCGGAGACCGGGAAGGCGACGTGCACGGTCTTGACCTGCCCGGGATTCAGCGTCACCCGAGTGAATCCCACCAGCCGCTGTGGTGGCACCACCACCGGGCTGACCGGCTGGTGGACGTACACCGGCACCACGTCGGTACCCGCCCGGCTGCCGGTGTTGGACACGGTGAACGTGGCGGTCACCGTGCCAGTGCGGGACACGCTGCCGGTCGCCGAAAGTCCGCTGGTGCCGAACGTGGTGTACGACAGGCCGTAGGCGAACGGATAGAGCGGGTTGTAGCCGCTGCCCTGGCCCGAGCCGGTGTAGGGCAGCTGATCGAAGACCTTCGGCTGGTCGCCGAGCGGCGACGGGGCTCCGGTCTGGAAGTCGCCGCCGGGCGCGGCCGCGTCGGACGGCCAGGTCACGGGCAGCTTGCCGCTCGGGTCCACCTTGCCGAAGATCACGTCGGCGACGGCCCGGCCGGCCTCGGTGCTGCCCTGGTAGGCCATGAGGACCGCGTTGGCCTGCTCGGCTGGTCCGAGGCCCAGCGGCCGGCCCGCGATCACCACGACGATCACCGGCTTGCCGGTCTTCTCCAGGGCACTGACCAGGCTCTTCTGCGAGGGCGTCAGCTGTGGCGCGGGATTGTCCCCGAGCCCCTCGGCGTAGGCCTTCTCGCCCACGGCGACGACTACCGCATCCGCCGACGCGGCATCGGCCACCGCCGTCTTCTTGCTCTTGGCGTAGGTCACGTTGCTGTCCTCGCTCCGCAGGCCCTTGAGGACCGTGGTGCCAGGCGGGATCTGTCCGGGCGGCCCCTCGCAGCACACGTGGCCGCTGGTGTACGCGCCCTGCCAGCTGACGCTCCAGCCACCGAGCTGCCAGGCCATGTTGTTCACGTTCGGCCCGGTCACCACCAGCTTGCTCGAGGGCGACAGCGGCAGCGCGTTGTTCTGGTTACGCAGCAGGGTCATCGACTGGCGCGCGGCGCTCAGGGTGGCGCTGCGGCCGGATTCCACCGCCGCGTCGGCCTTGCTCGCGTTCACCAGCGGGTGGTTGAACAGCCCGAGCTGGAACTTCAGCGTGAGAACCCGGGACACGGCCTGGTTGATCCGTGCCATGGAAATCGCGTGGCTGGCCACGTCCTGCTGCACGGCGGCCTGCCACTGATCGGCGTTGAACGGCAGCATGGCCACGTCGACGCCGGCGTTGATGGCCAGGGCGGCCGCGCCGGCCAGGTCGGAGGCCATGTGGTAGGTGGTGGCCAGCGCGGGCACGTCGCCGTAGTCGCTGATCACTACGCCCTTGAAGCCGAGCCGGTCGCGCAACTCGGTGGTGAGCAGGAAGTGCGACGCGGTGGCGGGGATCCCGTTGACCGAGCCGGAGTCCACCATGACCGTGCCGGCCCCGGCGTTGATCGCGCCCGCGTACGAGGGCAGGAAGGTGTCCTGCAGGTAGCGGAGCGGCAGCTCGGCCTGCACCCGGTCGTGCCCGTTGATCGACTCGGAGTACCCGGCGAAGTGCTTAACGGTCGCGGTCACGCCCAGCCCGCGGGCGGGAATGCTCTGCACTCCGCGGACGTACGCGGCGCCCATCGCGCCGGCTAGAGCGGGCTCCTCGGCCCAGGTCTCGTAGTAGCGGCCCCACCGGTTGTCCCGCGCCAGGTCCTGGACGGGGGCGAAGTCCCAATTCCACCCGGTGGCGCGCAGCGCGTTGGCGGTGACTGCACCGGCGGCGCGGGCGTCGGACGGGTTCCAGGTGGCGCCGGTCCCGATGGACTGCGGGAACAGCGGCGCCTGCCACGGGTGCCCGAAGCCGTGCACGGCGTCGACACCGAAGATGACCGGGATATGCAGCCGCGAATGCTGCATCGCGTAGGACTGCATGGTGTTGTACTCGTTGGCCCAGTCCTGTCCGGTATTACCCGTGCCGCCCTTCCCGGTCGTGTCGGGCGGGATGTCCGTCCCCCCGGCCAGGATCGAGCCGACGTGGTTGGTCACCAGGATCTTCTGCTCGCACACGGGGTTGGGCAGGTTGAAGCCTCCGGTGCTGGTGCAGTTGTCGCTCTTGTCGGTGACCTGCGTGGCCTCGATCTGCACCATCTGGCCGATCTTCTCGGGCAGCGTCATCCGGCCGAGCAGGTCAGCGACGCGGGCCTGGACAGGAAGGTGCGGATTGCGGTAGGCCGGGATGCCACTGGCGGAGGCGCTGGTCGCGGTCACCGCGGATGCCGATCCGCCGATGAGCAGAGCGATGACCACCACCACGGCGGCCACTGGCCCGCGGCGGGCTGACCCCGCCCTCGGTCGGCCGGATCTGCCGCTGCCCCCCTGAACAAGATCACGGATGCGGTCTTTCATGGGCACTCCTTCAACAGCGTCGCCGCGCAGCCCGATGCTCGCGGCTAGATGTAATCGGCGCTGCGCCGAGCGTGACCGGGACTCGACGCGAAGACGCCACTGCGCGTGAGCTTGTGTGCCCGTTCCGCTACCGCACTATGCGCGCGGAAGAGGACCGAAATGCCGCCGCAGGCGCAGCCGTTGACACACGGGCGCGCGGTGCGCTGAGGTTCGTAAGGTGAACTGTCGTGCGGTCAATGGACGGCTGCAGGTCCCGGTCACCGCTCCGCACATCGCGGACAGCGTGGCGGCTCGGCCCGGGACGGTCAGCTGAGAAGGGGTCCCACCATGAGCACATGGAATGCGATGACCTACGAGGGGAAAGACACCATCTTGCGGGTGGTCCGCGAGGAAGCCGAGCAAATGTTCACGCTGGCCGAGGCCCCCGGGGCCTGGGAGGCTCCCACTGCCTGCGAGAACTGGCAGGTACGCGACGTCATCGGGCACCTGGTGGACACCACCGAGGGTTACTTCAAGGCCTTCGAGACGGCCCGGGCGGGCGGTGCGGCCCAGGCGCACGGGCTGCCTGTGATGCACGAACTGGCCGGCGACGCGGGAAAGGCGTTCCGCAATCTGTCGCAGGCCGAGATGATGGGCCGCATCCGGAACGATCTTGACAAGATGATGAGCATCCTGGAGCCGCTCACCGCCGGGGAATGGGGCAGCCTCATGATCCCGCACGCCTACATGGGGCCGGTACCCGCGTTCGTCTACGCCGGCGGCCAGCTCATGGACTACGGGGTCCACTCGTGGGATATCCGCGAGGGCATCGGGCGGGCGCACGCACTGTCGGCTGACGCGGCCGACCTGCTGGTGCCGTTCATGTTCATCATCTGGCAGTCGACGATCCGGGCCAGCGCCGACCTCAGCCCGTTCACGATCGGCGTCACCGTCACCGGCCGCAACGCGGGCAGCTACCGGGTGAGCATCTCCGACCAGGGCATGGCCTACGAGCCCGGCTCTATGGACGACCTGCCCGCAGTGATCGACTTCGACGCGGGCAGCCTGGTGCTCACCGCATTCGGCCGGATCCGCGGCGGCAACGTCCGCGGCGATCAGGCACTCGCGGAGCGGTTCCTCAACCTGTTCTACCGGATCTGAGAGCAGGCCGGACCGCCTGCCACCCCGCACCGGCCGGCCCGCGCAGCCAGAGGCCCCGGTTATTACGCCGGGGCCTCTCTCGCCTCGTCCGCGGGCTCAGCGGCGGCCAGCGAAAGGATCCACGTCTACGTCGTGATCGTCCAGTCCGTGGGCGTGAAGCCGGTAGTCACGCTCTGACCGATCTTCGGGCCGTTGTTGCGCACCCGCAGCCACAGGCCGGTCTTCACATTCTGGAACTCGATGATGGGGCCGCTTTCGAAGAAGGTCCACTGCTGGCTGGCGAAGCCATCGCCGTTATTTCCCACCCTCGTCAGCGTCACATCCGAGCCGGGGCTGGTGGACCTGGTAGTCAGGGCCAGGTTCCGGTTCTCGAAGACGAGCTTGTCGGTGGTCGAGAAGACGCAGAGAGTCCACAGCGTGCTGCCGTTTTTCTTCGGCTTCAGGATTGAGGACGCCCCGGAATGGGTGTTGTTGGGCGTGCCCAGGTAGAAATTGGCACCGTTCTTGGTGACATTGAAGAAGAAGGGACCTTCGTTCGTGCAGCTGGCCCGGTGAGTGACGGTACTCGCGCTGGCGCTCGCTAGGCCGGTAAGGGCGGTTCCCCGGCGAGCACCCCTGCCGCGAGCATGGAAATAAGACGTCGCATGATGACTTCCCCTGTGATCTTTCTTCCGAGCTTTCTGGCCGGCCGACCCCCAGTGCCCCCCTTGCGCACCAGGATCAGATAAAGCGATCCACAAATCTTGTCAAAGTCCGGATAGCAAGATCAAGGTCCCGCTAGCAAGATCTAGCCTTCCGGCCAGCCTCAGTGAGGTGCCTCTATACGAAGTGCAGCTCGGCGTGCTGCGGCTCGCCATCGACGAGTACATCGCAGGTCGGACAGTACCACCGTGCCTCGACCGGGGTGCCGCACGCCGGGTGCCGGGGCGCGTCGGCCGGGTCAGCGTGACTGGTTCCCCAGTGGGCCAGCAGGCGCAACGCGCCGGCGAGCTCCCGGCCTTCGGCGGTCAGCTGGTAAGTAGCCCGGGGCGGCCGCTCGGAGTAGGGCCGGGCCACCAGCAGCGCTTCGCGTTCGAGCCGCTTGAGCCGGTCGGACAGGATGTTCGGCGCGATGCCCGGAATCTGCCCGAGCAGGTCGTTGAACCGGCGCGGCCCGGCCAGCAGCGCCTCGACCACCAGCAGCGTCCAGCGGTCGCCGACTCTGGCCAGCGCCTCGGCGAGTGGTGACGAGCCGTGCTCGGATTCGGCCATGCCACCGATCGTAGCGGGTTGACATCGGAACAGAAGATAGTAAATTGCAAGTCACTATCTACTTGGAGGTGGCGGCGATGGCAATTCTCGACGAGATCCAGGCCAGCATCACGCAGCTAGCCGAGAGCGCGGGAGCCTCGGTGGTAGGCATCGGGCAGCGATGGGGGGCCGGCTCGGGCGTCGTGCTCAGCGAGGGCCGGGTGCTGACCAACGCGCACAACGTGCGCGGCGATCAGGCCACGGTCACGTTCGCTGACGGGCGCACCGCCGAGGGCAGCGTGGCGGGCCGCGACATCGACGGCGACCTCGCCGTCATCGACGTCGACACCGGCGGCGCTCCGGTGCTCCCCTGGGCCGACGGCGCGGCCACCGCGATCGGCACGCCGGTGTTCGGCCTGGCCAACCCGGGCGGGCGCGGGCTGCGGGTGACGTTCGGGTTTGTTTCCGGCACCGAGCGCACCTTCCGCGGCCCCCGCGGCCGGCGCATCACCGGCAGCCTCGAACACACCGCCCCGCTGCTGCCAGGCTCCTCCGGCGGGCCGGTGCTCAACGCCGAGGGCCAGCTACTCGGGATCAATACCAACCGCCTCGGCGAGGGCTTCTACCTGGCCATACCGGCCGACGAGGCGCTGCGCGGCCGGGCCGATGCGCTCGGCCGCGGCGAAACCGCCGCGCCGCCGCGGCTCGGGATCGCCATCACGCCCGGTCACGTGGCCAAGCGGATGCGCCGCGCGGTCGGCCTGCCGGAAACCGAAGGCCTGCTCGTCCACGAGGTGACCGAGGACAGCCCGGCCGCACGCGCGGGCCTGGCGCGGGGCGACCTGATCGTCGCGGCCGCGGGCCGGCCGCTGCGCACGCCGGACGACTTGTTCGACGTCCTCCAGGCCGGGCCCGGCGGCACCATCGAGCTCAGCATCGTGCGCGGCACCGACGAACGGACCATCCAGGTCTTGTTCGCCGATGACGGCCAGCCCGGCCAGGAGGCATAGGCATCGCCGGCGTCGCCGGGATCGGCGCCGATCCCGGCGATGCCGGGATCGGCGCCTCGGCCACCAGGATCAGGCCGCGCCACTATGCGGCAAACCCGCCGTCTACCGGGATCGCCGTCCCGGTGACATAGCGGCCGCCTTCGCCGGCCAGGTGGGCGACGACCGCCGCGATATCCTCCGCGGTGCCGTAACGGCCGAGCGCCGGGATGCTGCTCAGGAAGCTGGCCGCCGGGCCGTCGGCAGGATTCATGCCGGTGTCGATGAGGCCGCCGTGCACCAGGGCGACGGTGATCCCGCGGGGGCCCAGGTCGCGGGCCAGGCCCCGGGTCAGGCCGGTGAGAGCGGACTTGGCCATTGCGTACAAGGTCATGCCGGGGACGGGAACGCGGTCGGCCAGCGCGCTGCCGATCGTGATGATCCGGCCGCCCTCGCCCATGTGCCGGGCGGCCGCCTGGCTGGCGACGAAGACCGCCCGCACATCGACGGCCCACAGCTGGTCGGCCTGGTCGACCGTCGCCTCCTCGAGAGGGCCGCCGGTGAAGACCCCGGCATTGTTCACCAGGATGTCGAGGCGGCCCAGCTCCGCCGCGGTCTGCTCGACCGCCGCGACGACTGCGCGGGGGTTCGCGCTGTCCGCCCTGATGACCAGGACCCGCCCGCCGTCAGCATCGATCTGCTTGGCGACGGCGCACGCCTTGTCGGCTGCCGTGACGTAGGTGAAGGCCACCGCGGCACCGCCCAGTGCCAGCCGCCGCGCGATCGCAGCTCCTATCCCGCGGCTGCCGCCGGTCACCAGAGCCACCTTGCCTGCTAGTTCACTCATGTCAGGCTCCGGCCGTCCGGTAGGACAGGACGACGACGCCGGTGGTGAAGGTCTTGGCCGAGACCAGCGTCAGCGGTGTCTTATGGCCGTTGCTGAACTGCGGCAGTCCGGCACCGGCCAGGACCGGGTGGATCGAGAGCCGCAGCTCGTCGATCAGCCCGCTGTCCAGTAGCGTCCGCGCCAGCCGTCCGTGACCGAACAGGGCCAGGTCCCTGCCGTCTTGCTCCTTGATCCTGGTCACCTCGGCCAGGACGTCGCCCCGGACAATCGTCGAGTTGCTCCAGTCCGCGCTGGTGAGCGTCGAGGAGAACACGTACTTGCGGATTGCGTTGATCCGCCGCGCGAAGTCGTCAGTCTGGCCGGGCCAGGTCGCCGCGAAGAGCTCGTAGGTGCCGCGGCCCATCAGCATCGCGTCACTGCCCGAGAGCCGTTCGAGCGCATCCCTGGTGACCTCCTCGTCGCGGTAATCCATGGCCCAGAGCGGCGGACGGTCGACGACGCCATCGGCTGACACGAGGGTCGACTCGATGATCTTTCGCATTGCTGCCTCCGTTGTGCACGGTGTCGGTGCTGTGCCAGGGAAGACCTGCGAGCCGCTGAAGAGGAATCGTGAACCGGGGGACGCACCGCTGCTGCGTCGGAACCTGATTCGTGTTCGGGCCGGCGATTCCCCGGCGCGCGGCGGCGAGTCTGAACAGGTGCAGGCGTTTACCGTGGGCGAGGTCTAGGGAGATCGATGATGGCGCAGCGGGCAGGCACGCGGGCGGACCGGCGGGAGTTCACTCGCAGCACCGAGCCGTTCCGGCGTGAGCTGCTGGCCCACTGCTACCGGATGCTCGGCTCGGTGGACGATGCCGAGGACCTGGTGCAGGAGACATACCTGCGGGCCTGGCGGTCGTTTGGCAGCTTCGAGGGCCGCTCTTCGCTGCGTACGTGGCTGTACCAGATCGCCAGCAACGCCTGCCTCACGGCCATGCAGCGGCGCTCCCGCCGCCCGCTGCCATCCGGCCTAGGCGCCCCGGACGAGGATCCCAGCATGCCGCCGGCCACGGCAAGGTCCGATGTCGCGTGGCTGCAGCCCATTCCGGACGAGGTGGTACAGCTTGACCGCGGCGATCCTGCGGCGATAGCCGTCTCGCGCGAGAGCCTGCGCCTCGCGCTCGTCGCTAGCTTCCAGTACCTGCCGCCGCGGCAGCGGGCCGTGCTGCTTCTGCGTGACGTGCTGGCCTTTCCCGCTGCCGAGGTCGCCGAGATACTCGGCACGACCACGGCCGCTGTCAAGAGCGCGCTGCAGCGGGCGCGGGCCCGGCTCGACGAAGTCGCCCCGGCCGCCGATCAGGTCGCCGAGCCCACCGAGCCCGAGGCCAGGGCGCTGCTTGACCAGTACATCCGGGCGTTCGAGACCTCCGACGCGGCGGCCCTGAAGCAGTTGCTGCGCCGAGACGCCACGCTGGAGCTGCCGCCGTCGCCGGCCTGGTTCGCTGGCGGGCACGCCATCGCCGAGGCGGTCAGGGGCCTCGGCTCCCCCGGCGACTGGCGGATGGTGGCCGTGGCGGCCAACGGACAGCCGGCGGCGGCGGCCTACCACCGCGAGCCGGACGGGAGCTACCGCGCCTACGCGATCGTCGTGCTCACGGCCACGGCCGCGGGCATCGCACGGCTGGTGGTATTCGCCGATCCGGGCCTGTTCCGCTGGTTCGGCCTGCAACCGGTCTACCCCGGCCCAGGCCGCAGTGGATCATGAAGCGAACAGGGGGCGCACGGCGCGATGGCGCGGACCGGTGGGAGGCCATACTGGGCGGATGGGTGAGCACGCGCACGGCTCCGGGCAGGTATTCGGCCAGGATTTCTGGGACGAAAGATACCGTTCGGCGCAGCGGATATGGAGCGGCGATCCGAACCCTCAGCTAGTCGCTGAGCTCACCGGCCGGCCACCCGGCCGGGCGCTCGACGTGGGGTGCGGTGAGGGGGCCGACGCGATCTGGCTGGCCCGCAGCGGGTGGACGGTGGTCGCGATCGACATTTCCGGCGTCGCGCTGGAACGAGGCGCTCAGCACGCCCGCGACGCCGATCCGGACCTGCCGGCCCGCATCGAGTGGCGGCAGGCGGACCTGCTGGCCGGCCCGCCCGAGCAGGACACGTTCGACCTAGTCTCCGCGCAGTTCATGCAGTTGCCGCCGGAGCCGCGCGCCCAGCTGTTCACCGGCTTGATGGCCTCGGTCCGGCCCGGCGGAACGTTGCTCGCGGTCGGCCACCACCCGTCGGATCTGGCCACCGGCGTGCCCCGTCCCCCGATGCCCGAGCTGTTCTACTCTCCCGAGGAGATCGCGGCGCTGCTGGACGACTCGTGGACGGTCGAGGTCAGCGAGGCCCGGCCGCGTTCGGCCCGCACCCCCGAGGGCACCGAGGCCACGGTGCACGACACGGTGCTGGTGGCCACGCGCCGGCCTGCGGCCTGACCGCGGCGGTGGCGGCGCGTCCGTTAGGAAGGACCGGGCTACTGTCCGCCAGGTGGGAAGACTAGTCGCCGCGCATCGGCTCCGCTCCGCTGTGGGCGCTCGCTCCTAAGCTGTGGCGCATGGGTTTTTCGGGCTGGTCCCCGGAGGCGGTCGAGTTCTTCGAGGGTCTTGAGGCCGACAACTCCAAGGCCTACTGGAACACGCACAAAGCGCGTTACGAGCAGTTGGTGCGCGATCCCATGGCCGAACTGCTCGACGAGCTGAGCGGGGAGTTCGGCCCAGGGCGGATCGCCCGGCCCTACCGGGACATACGGTTCCGGGCCGACAAGTCGCCGTACAAGACCGAGATCTACGCAACCTTGGACCGCGGCGGATACGTACGGTTCAGCGCGGACGGGCTGACCGTCGCCCTCGGCTACTACCTGATGACGGCCGCCCAGCTGGAGCGGTACCGGCGTGCGGTGGACGACGAATCCAGCGGTGCCCGGCTGGCCGGGCTGGTGGAACGACTGCGCGGTGAAGGGCTGGAGGTCGGTGGCGGGCAGACCCTGAAGACCGCTCCGCGCGGGTACCCCGGCGATCATCCCCGGATCGGGCTGCTGCGCTACAAGGGCCTGATCTGCTGGCGGCAGTGGCCGGTGGCGCCGTGGCTGGGCACCACCAAGGCCAAGCACCGGGTGGCGGGCTTCCTGCGCACCGCGGCGCCGCTGCACCATTGGCTGGACCAGCAGGTCGGGCCGGACCCAGCCTGATCTCCCGGCCACGCCGTGACCCGCTGCCTTTGCGGCCGGAGTGCCGATCTGGCCGGGGTACCGATCTGGCCGGGTGCCTGTCTGGCCGGGGTGCCGGCCTGGCCGGGCGTCGATTCGGCCTGGCGTCGTTCGTCTAGGGGTGAGGAGCCGGAACCGGGCCGGCCGCGAGGAAGGAAGCGCTATGCGGAAGCTGGCAGTCATCGAGTTCCTGACCCTGGACGGTGTAATGCAGAGCCTGGGGTCACCCGACGAGGACCGGGAGGGCGGCTTCGAGTACGGCGGCTGGTCCGCACCGTACGGCGACGAGGTGCTCGGCCAGGCCGCCGGAAAAGGGCTGGCCGCCACGACGGCCTACCTGTTCGGCCGGAAGACGTACGAGAAGATGGCGGCGCACTGGCCCTTCGAGCCGGACAGCAACCCGATCGCGGCCCACCTCAACGCCACCCCCAAGTACGTCGCGACCCGGACGTTGACCAGGCTGGAGTGGGCCGGTTCGAACGTGCTCAACGGCGACCTGGCGACGACGGTCAACGACCTGAAGCAGCAGGCGGACGGCACCATCGCCGTGCTAGGCAGCGGGGTCCTCGTCCAGGAGCTGATCGAGCACGACCTGGTGGACGAGTACCGGCTGTTCGTGCACCCGCTCGTGCTCGGCACCGGGAAGCGGCTGTTCCGGCAGGCCCCCCGGCCGATCCCGCTGCGGCTGACGGGTTGCACACCGACCAGCACAGGCGTGCTGCTCCTCAGCTACCAGCCCGTGACCCGGATGCAGGCATCGAAGAGCGCAAGTATTGAGGCGGCGTTTGACAGACCCACGGAGCAGAATGACTAGACGCGGCGGGACATAATTCAAGGGTGCCGGGGCGCTGCGCCGGATAAGCAGCAGAAGGCAAGGAGAAGTTGTGAGGAAGCTCCACGGGAACCCCTGGGCTGTGTTGCTGGTCGTCTCGCTTGGGTTCTTCATGACCCTGCTGGATCTGACGATCGTCAACATCGCGATCCCGAACCTGATCACCAAGCTGCACGCCTCGCTCGATGACGTGCTGTGGGTGATCAATGCCTATGCCCTGGTGCTTGCCGTCCTGGTCATCACGGCGGGGCGGCTCGGCGACCTGATCGGGCCGCGGGTCATGTTCTCCAGCGGTGTGGCGGTGTTCACCGCGGCCTCGGCCGCGTGCGGCCTGGCCCCGAGCCCCGGCTGGCTGATCGGCTTCCGCGCCGTTCAGGGGCTGGGCGCGGCCATGCTCATGCCGCAGACCCTCACCATCATCACGAACACGTTCCCGCCGGAGCGCCGGGGCGCCGCGTTCGGCGTGTGGGGGGCGGTGGCCGGGGTGGCCACCATCGCCGGGCCGACGCTGGGCGGGCTGCTGGTCACCGCGTTCGACTGGCGCTGGATCTTCTTCGTGAACCTGCCGATCGGCGTGTTCGTGCTGCTGATCACCCCGGTGATCATCCCGGATTTGCGCCTGGGCCGCAGGCACCGGATTGACATTCCCGGCGTGCTCCTGGCCAGCGCGGGACTGCTCGCGATCTGCTACGGGCTGGTCGAGGGGCAGAAGTACAACTGGGGCAAGATCACGGGGTTCATCAGCATCCCGCTGATCATCGGCCTGGGGGTCGTGCTGCTGATCGTCTTCCTGGTGGTCCAGAAGCTCACCCAGGACCGCGAGCCGCTGGTGCCGTTCGCCGTGTTCCGGGACCGGAACTACTCGGTAGTGAACTGGGTGTCCGGCGTACTCGCCGTCGGCATGATGGGGATCTTCCTCCCGCTGACCATCTACTTCCAGTCCGTCCTGGGGTTCTCGGCGCTGAAGGCCGGCCTGGTGATGGCGCCCGCCTCGGTGGTGTCGATGTTCGTCGCCCCCGTCGCGGGCAAGACGACCGACAAGATCGGCGGCAAGTACATCCTCATGTCCGGCCTGATCCTGTTCGGTGCCGGGATGGGCTGGCTGGCGCTGATCGCGCAGCCGAGCTCCAGCTGGCTCGTCTTCCTCGCACCCCTGATCCTGGCCGGGCTCGGCATGGGCTGCATCTTCGCGCCGATGGTCACGGTGGCCATGCGCAACATCGACCCCCGGATGGCGGGCGCGGCATCCGGAGTGCTGAACACCGTCAGGCAGGTCGGCCTGGTCATCGGCACCGCCACCGTGGGTGCCCTGCTGCAGAACAGGCTTGTCTCCTCGATAGCGAGCCAGGCCAGCACCCGGTCGGCCGCGCTGCCGCCGCAGCTGCGGCACCGGTTCGTGGCCGGGATCGCCAGCTCAGCGAAGAACGGCATCCAGGTGGGCGCCGGGCAGAGCGGCGGCAGCACCCACCTGGGCCGGGGTCTGCCCCAGCAGATCGTCGCCGAGGTCGCTCGCATCGCTCACGACGTGTTTACGTTCGCGTTCGTGACGGCCATGCGGCAGACGATGATTCTGCCGGTCGTCCTGCTCGCGGTCGGCGCGCTGAGCTGCCTGGCGATCAGGGAGGGCAAGCGCGCGCCACGGCAAGAAGAGCCCGAGGCCGCCAAGGCCGAGACCACGACCACAGCCTGACCCTGCCCGGCCGGTCGTCGTTCAGCAGCAGATGCTCAGGCCGCAGGCGGCAGGCGGCAGGCGCGCAGGGGGCAGGCGCGCAGGGGGCAGACGTGCAGCGGAACGCGCCGCGAGCAGGTTGCCACGCGCTAGCCGCGGGGGCGCGCACGGCCAGACGGGGCGCGAGACGCGACCCTGGTGAGCACGGCGGTCCGGTTGCGCCTGGCCCGGCGCCCCCGGCGGCGCTCCTCTTCCTCGGCCGACGGGTCGTCCGCGTCGCCCGACAGGAACAGTTGCACGAACATCGGGTGCATGGCGTCCTCCTCAGTCCCGCGGACGGCTCCTGGTGCCGGCACTGCCCGGTGCCGGCCCCGCCAGACCGTCCGGCTCCGATCGGTGGTTATGACTTCAAGAGGGGCGAGCTCACTATTTGAGACACCGGCGGCCACCGGAACTCATCGCCGGACCCGGGTCCGGCGGCCGTCGGGTCCGCGTTCGGCCAGTTCACGGCCGGTAGCCGCTCAGCACCCCGGCTCGACGCGCCGACGGCTTCGCTACCGGGCGGGCCGCCGGGCGGCCGCTGTGGCGGGCGGCGGCGGGCACTCGCGCTCCGGGAGCGGCGTGCGGGAGGTGGTGCCGGTGCCGGTCCTGCGGGAGCCGGACGCGGACCGTGACGCAGTCCGGGGCATAGTCGATGCCCGCCTCGGCCCAGTGGCTGAGGATCATGGCGAGCACCCGGCGGTTGCCGGGCAGCACGTCCATCGTGAGGAAGGTGATACCGCGCGCCTGGGCGCTGGCGAGCAGGGCGCGCACGAGTGCAGAGCCGACACCCCGGCCCTGCCAGGCGTCGGCGACCACCACGCCAATCTCGGTGATCGAGTCACCGTCCGATCCGGCCCGATCCGCGGCCATGGCATGCCCGACGATGCCGCCGCCCGCGGTGGCGACCACCGCCTCGACGTTGCCGGTGCCGCCGGACAGGCGGCGGAGCATGCCGGACGTCGGCGTGACCGGGGCGAAGAATCTCCGGGAGCGGGTGCGCGCGGACAGCCCGGCGAAGAAGTCGCCGAGCGCGACCAGGTCCGAGGGCTCCGCCCGCCGGATCTCGGCGGCGTGGCCAGGAGTCCGGGCGATCTGGGTTCCGTTCACAGACTCAGGATTCCGCCGGATTGCTGAGTCTGTCAACTGGATTTAGCATGTTGCCATGGGACGACCCTGGATCATGGATTACGACTCGGCCAACTGCGCGATCGGCGCGGCGGTGGACATCATCGGAGAGCGGCCGACGTTCCTCGTACTGCGCGAGGCCTTCAACGGCGTGCGCCGGTTCGATGACATGCGGCGCCGTACGGGAATGCCCCGGCAGGTGCTCAGCGACCGGCTCGCGCGCCTGGTGCACGAGGATCTGCTGCGCAAGGTCCCCTACCAGGACGCCGGCCAGCGCACGCGGCATGAGTACCGGTTGACCGGCAAGGGCCTGGACCTGTACCCGGTGCTGGTGGCGCTGATGGAGTGGGGGGACCGGCACGCGCTCGGCTCGGCCGGCCCGCAGGTCATGCTCAGGCACCGCGACTGCGGGGAGCCGGTACGGCTGCAACTGGCCTGCGAGGCCGGGCACATCCTGGAATCCGCCCGCGAGGTCACCCCGGTACCCGGCCCCGGCGCCCGCAAGACCGCCTAACCACGTGGAGCTCCGCCGGTAACGCGAAACATGAGGACTGCTATGGCGCTACCAATGCTCCGCGCTAACGCAAACACGGATGGCCAGCTTCATCGTCCGGACTCCTGTGCTTCCGCTGCCGGCATGCTCAGCCCGGCCACCTTGACCTCCCCCACCGCCCCGAGACGGCTCGCGGCCGCGGACCCCGCAGCGTTCGCCTGGGCGACCGCTTCGGTCAGCGGTGCTCCGCGCAGGAGTGCGCCGATCATCGTGCCGGCGAAGGCATCACCGGCCCCGGTCAGGTCGCGCACCTCGACCTGCTGAACGCCTTCCCTCACCTGGGTCACGCCGTCCGGGGCGGCTACGAGCGCGCCGTCGGCGCCCAGCTTGACCACCAGCCGCGACCCCCATCCCGCCGCGGAGGCGACCGCGCCTTCCAGGGTGTCCTGCCCGGTCAGGCGGCGCAGCTCCTCCTGATTGGGAACGAAAACCTCGGCCAGCCTGACACACTCGACGATCGCCTCGGGATCCTGGTCTACCTCTTCGAGATTGACGTCGACCACGGCGCGGGTGCCCAGCTCGCGGGCCTCACGGAGGAGATCGATGACCCGGGGGCCGGCATGCAGGTAGCACCAGGCGGGCCGTTCCCGGCGCAGCACCTCGCGCCAGCGGCCGATCTCGCCTGGCTCCGCCGCCGGGCGCCGGGGCAGGTGCGTGACGAAGGCGCGGTCGCCATCAAAGTTGAGCACGACCGAGATGCCAGCCGTCCGGCGGTGCACCCAGGTTGACGGGGACAGGTCGACGCCCTCCCGGGCGCAGAACTCGGCGACGACGCTGGACCCGAGGTCGTCGCCCAGGAGCGTACACAGCCCGGCCCGCGCTCCGGCTTGGGCCGCCGCTGTGGCGCTTGTCACCGCGCCGCCGCAGGAGATGGCGAACTCGTCGGTGAAGATCTCCTCGCCCGGCTTGGGCAGCTGTCGCACGGGCCAGAAGACGAACTCGAGGAAGACCGAGCCGAAAGAGATCACGTCCAACGCGCCGGTCCTCCTGCTGAGCCGGTCCTGCCTGGTTCGGCTTCCAAGGTCACGTGCCTGGCAGCGCGCGGTCACGGTGGTCTCCGCTCGCTGCCTCCCTCGGAGCATAGGGCCACGGCCCCTGAGCCTGCGCCCCGGTCGCTGGCCGGCGCGCTGGCGGTGCGAACCACGCCCGGCTCCACATCGCGTACAAATGGCCTGCATCCGGGCTGCACCGTCCGGGGGTGTGCTGGCAGGCAGAGCGGACGGCCACCTCGTCGGTAATGGGCCATCCGCTGGGCAGCAGGGGCGGTGTCTGCCTCAAGACCAGACCGGTCGGCTACCTTCACTGCTCGGGGTGCGACCGGTGCTGGCGGCGGCGGTACGGGGGCGTAACCGCAGCCCGCGGGCACCGCCCGGCTGCCGGCCGGCCGCCCGGCGATCGACCCACCGTCAGGCGGCCGGCCCGGGGCTCCCCGGCCGCCGATCCACGTCCCGGCGGCCGGTCCCCCGCCCGCATGACATTCCGCGGCGCGCCGTTGCGCGGCACCACGCCGAGTGTGGCGAACTTGTGATGAAGGTCAACGCCTGACCGCAACCGGCCCTCGTGGTGGATCACCGTGGAGACATTTGCAGGCCGCTATTCGCTGAGGCGTCGTGGAGATCAGTGATAGACCATTTCCAGGCAAATCGGGACTTTACGCCCTCTTGAACTTGATTCAGAAGAAGCTTGGTGCTTAGCCTGAGGTTCCAGCAGGGAAGCGGACCCCGAGAATGTGGGGGATCCATGAGAAGGATTACGGCACTCGGGACCGCGCTGGCCGGGATTGTCATGGCGCTCGGGCTTGTCGTGATGTCCGGCTCACCGGCTCAGGCAGCCTCCCGAATGCAGATCAGCGAGATCTACTACAACTCCCCAGGGCCAGACACCGCCAGCAATTCCAGCCTCAACGCGGAGTGGGTTCTGCTGCACAATACATCCGGAGACCGGATCAGCATGACGCACTGGACACTGCACGACGGAGGACAGAAGCACACCTTCACGTTCGGGACCTTCACTATCGGCCCCCACGGCTATGTGAAGATCCACACCGGCAAAGGCAGCCGCACTCAGACCAACAGGTACTGGAACCTTTCCTGGTATGTGTGGAACAACACCGGCGACACCGCAACGCTCAAGGACACCCACGGCAATGTGATCGACCGGTGCTCCTACAACGATCCTCGTGAAATTCATAGCTCCGTGATCTGCTGAGCCAGCACGAACTGCCGGTCTAGGGCCACGCTGCCGATTGACACGCCCGTCGTCATGCTGAGTGTGTCCATGCCCGCCGCTAACGGTCGGCCTGCCGGTGTTCTCTGTCCTTGACATTCTCGACGACTGGGTGCGATTCCGAGCGAGACGCGCCTCCCGCGGCCGGGTTACACCGGGATGCTGAGCAGTAGCCGGTGGCCGGGGGCCTCGATGCGCAACGCGGTGAGCTGGCGCACCGGGATGGCCGTGGTGCCTTCTACCTGGGCGGTCCCGTCGTACTTGGCGCTCCAGGTGCCGGCCACGCCGCGTCCTGCCGCAGATATGACGACCAGGGTGCAGCGCTCATCGGCCGGCAGGCCGGTGACGGTCAGGTCGATCTCGGTACCGTTCGGCCTGCCGGTCAGGCCGGCCTGCCCGTGCACGCCGGTGGCCCGATCGAAGGCGCGGAAAGCGGGCACGGCCGGATGAGCCGAGAGCGCCGCGACCGCGACCGCGGCGCTGCCGAGGGCGGCCGCTGTGGCGGCGGCCGCGGGCAGCCAGCGCCGGCGCAGCCGCCCGCGGACGTACCCTCGCAACGAGCGGACGTGCTCCAGCGGGGGCCTGCCGGGCCGGTCGCCCGTACCCGGCTCCCCCGCCAGGACCAGCCAGCCGAGCCAGTCCCGGACCGGAACCAGATCGTGGAAGTCGTCCCGGCAGGCCCGGCAAGCCCGCAGGTGCCGTCTCACCCGGGCGCTCGCCTCGGCGTCCAGGGCGCCGACGATGTAGGCGCCGATGTCGCCCCGCCAGATCGCGCATGCCTGGGTCATGGTCTTCGTTGCCTTCCTGGTCAGTTCGCCGGGCTGGCCTGCCGCCTCCCGCCGCCTCCGCCTGCCCGGGGACCCGCCCCGCTTGGCGGCCTGGGCCGGATCGGGCCTAGTAACCGGGGCCGGAATAACCCCCTGAGGATCCCGAACGGCCCGGCTGCGCCACGGCTCCGCTGGCCGTCATGGCGTGCCAGGTGAACGAGGTGCCGCCGAAGTGGTCGGTGAAGTTGTTGCCGTGCGCCTGGCCGGGCGCCTGATCCAGCCGGAATGTGTACAGGGGCCTGCCGTTGTAGGTGAGCTGAGTCAGGCCGTCGTCAGGCCGGCGGATCGTGCCGAGCGTGCCGGTGACGCCGCTCGAGCCGTGCGGAGCGGCGCCCCGGGCCGCCTTGACCGGCATCCAGAAGCCCAGGCAGCCGCCGGTGCACGCGATCATGCCGTGTGCTTCCTGCTGCGGCGAGTAGACCGTCCTGCCGGACCGGTCGACCAGGACGCTGCCGATGCCGGGCAGGCTGCGGATGGAGACCACGCTGCCGTGGGACGCTGCTGCCTGGCTGGCCGGGCCCGCTGCCTGGCTCGTCCCGCCGCTGCCGCACGCCGCCACCAGGCCCGCCGCAGCGACCCCGGCCAGGCCGGCCATGACGGCGCGGAAGGCCAGCCCGGCCGGCCCGCTCCGGGAAAAGCCGCGGAGTCGCGGCCTGCGCATCTGCGCGCTGAACTCGCTCTGCATAATCGTTCTCCTCCTGCTGGCATTCATTCGCTCGCTGTTAGTACGCCAGCGACGCTCGTGACGTTCATCCGGCTGGCTGATTTCTCACGTATTGCCCAGGGCATTTAGGGTTTGCAGAACGCGCCCTGGCCGCGGGGTAAATCAATGTGACCCAGATTGGCCCGAATCAGCGCGATGGAGAGTGCGGACGCGGCTGTCGCGAGCGGTTATCCGGCGACGTTCGCGGGCCGGCCGGTGATCGTGACCAGGTTCCTGGTCGTGGTCGCGACCTGGAGGCTGGCGATGTCGGAGGGCAGCCAGCCGGCGCTGGCGGGTACGGTGACCGGGCCGGTGCGCCAGGCATCCCAGACGCCGGTGATCTCGGTCGCGCCGGCCCTGGAGCGGACGATCAGGCGGCACGGCACGTTGAGCGGAAGCCCGTCGACCCGAAGCTCGATGCTGGTGCCCCAGGATGTCGCGGTGAGACCCGCGGTCGCGCGCACGTGCAGGGCCGGGTTCATACCGGAGAGCGTGACCGTGGCCGGCCTGTGGCTCGCGGCCCGGGGCGCGAGCCAGAATCCGCCGGCCGCACCCGCGATGGCGGCCACCGATGCGGCCATGGCCGCGGTCCGCCAGGTCCGGGCCGAGCGCCTGCGCGACCTGACCGACGCGGACCGCTCGGTGTCCCGGCGCGGTACGAGTGCGGCGGAACGGCCCGAGCGCCGGCGGGCACCCCGGCCCGGGCGCTGGTCAGCACCCGAGCCCGGGCGCTGGCGAGCCGCCCGGCTCAGGGGCGGCTCGGCGGCAAGCGCGTCCTCGGGGACGCGCGCCAGCAGGCCAGGTAGCGGCCTCAGCAGCGCCAGCTCGGCCCGGCACGCGGGGCAGTCCGGCAGGTGGGCCCGCACCTGCCGGCTCTCTTCGGCATCGGCGGCACCGAGCACGTAGATGCCGAGTGACATCATCGTCTGGCAGGTCATGACCTGGTGATCCCTTGTTTCTCGAGCTCCTTGCGCAGTGCCCGCAAGCCGTAGAAGCAGCGTGATCTGACCGTGCCCTCCGGGATGTCCAACAGCTCCGCCACCTCGGCCACCGACCGGCGCCGGTAGAACAGCTCGGCGATCACGTCCCGGTGCTGGGGGCTGATCGAGTTCAGCGCGTTGGCCACAAGCCAGCCGTCGGCCACCCGGTCCAGGCCGTCGTCGACAAGCGGCAGCGCGTTCTCATCAAGCGGGACTTCGCGGGGCCTGGACCGCCGACGCCGGTGATAGGTCGAGATGGCAATGTTGCGGGCCACGGTGTGCAACCAGGATCTCGCATGCTCGGGGCTCAATTCGGTGGCATGCTGCCAGCCGCGGAGCATTGTTTCCTGGACGACGTCTTCCGCGGCCTGCAGGTCACCATTGACAAAGGGGAGCACGAATCCCACCAGGGGCCGGCGGTAGGAACTCATCCAGGTGTCCGCCATGTCGTCACAACCCGAAGCGGCCACAAGAGTAATACGCCCCAGAACGCTCCCGCGTTCATCTCGCCGGGGTACTTCGTGACCGCGTGCGCGCGGCCGCGGACGAGAGGCCGATTCGCGGCGCACGCGCACTTCACCGCGCGAGGGAAGCGCTGCGTCCGGGCGGTGCCCAGGTCGCCGGGTCCGGCGCGGATATACTTGCCCAGGCCTATATGCCCTCGGATTCGGGCAGGTGGCCCCGACGGTGGGGACTGATCTGATGCTCGTGGACGATCTCCGCTCTCTCGGCCTCTTCGACGGCCTGACCGATGATCAGCTAGCCGAGTTGGCCGAAGGCGGTACCGAGGTTCGGTTCGAGCCCGGGCTCGTGCTGTTCCGTGAGGGTGAGCAGGCGGACTACTGGTGGGTGCTCGTCGAGGGGGCGATCGACCTGCTGCGCCGCGTCGGCACGGAGGAGACGGTGGTCCGGACGATGGACGTGCCGGGCTGGTGGGCCGGCGGGTTCCGTGCCTTCGATGAGCATGGCGTCTACCTTGCGACCGGCCGCGGGGCCAGTGACGGCCGGATTTTCCGGCTGCCGGCCGAGGTGCTGCGTGATCGGCTTACCGCGTGGTTCCCGTTCGGCAGGCACCTCATCGAGGGACTGTACGGTACCGCTCGCTCGATCGAGTCAACGGCACGACAGCGTGAGGCTCTCGTCACGCTGGGCAAGCTCTCGGCGGGCTTGGCGCACGAGATCAACAACCCGGCGGCGGCCACCATCCGGGCGGTCGACGAGCTGGAGACGGCGTGCCAGACGCTGCTCTCGTCCCTCACCCGGCTCGCCGATGAGGAGATCTCGCCCCGGCAGTTCGCCGCGCTGGACGCGCTGCGCCGTGAGATCAAGCCTCAGGCAGCGGCCTGGAGCCCGCTGGACCTGGCCGACCAGGAGGACGCCCTGTCGGCCTGGCTGACCCGGCACGGCGTCGGTCACGAGTGGATCATCGCCCCGGCGCTCGCCGCCGCCGGGGTTGACCTGGCTTGGTGCGAGCGGGCCGCCCAGGCGCTGGATGGGCCAGCCCTGGAGCCCGGCCTGGAGTGGGTGGCGAGCACGTTGTCGGCGGCCGCGCTGCTGTCGGACATCAAGGAGTCGAGCCGGCGCATCTCCCAACTCGTCGCCGCGGTCAAGTCGTACTCGCAGATGGACCGCGCGTCGGTGCAGCGCATCAACGTGACGGACGGCCTGGAAAGCACTCTGGTCATGCTGGGGCACAAGCTCCGCGGCGGTGTCACGGTCGTGCGCGACTACGGCACCGACGTCCCCGAGATCGAGGCCTATGCCGGCGAGCTCAACCAGGTGTGGACCAACCTCATCGACAACGCCGTCGACGCGATGGGCGGCGCCGGCACGCTGCGGGTCGCGACGCGGGCCGAGGCAAGCGAAGTGGTGGTCGAGATCGGCGACACCGGCCCGGGCATGTCACCGCAGGTGGCCGCCCGCGCGTTCGACGCCTTCTATACGACCAAGGACGTGGGGAAGGGCACCGGGCTCGGTCTCGACATCGCCCAGCGCATCGTGGTAGAGCGCCACGGCGGCACGATCAGCATCGATTCCCGGCCCGGCGAGACGGTGCTGCGCGTCCACCTGCCGCTGCGGCCACCCAGGACCCCCCGGTGACGAGCATCATCTTGATCATGCTGGTCTACAGCGCTGGCGACCCGTAGCATCAGGCCGGGCCGCATGCGCCGGCTCGCAGATCCCGATCGGAGTGACAGCCCTGCCTCAGCCAACCCGCCAGGACTTCGAGAACCTTCTCGCCTTTCGCGTCAGCCTGCGCCGCTTTCAGCGATGGAGCGAAGACCAGGCTGGCGCCGTGGGCCTGACCCATGTCCAGCACCAGCTGCTGGTCGCGGTCAAGGGTCATCCGGGCCAGGTCGCGCCGACCATCGGCGATCTCGCCGGCTACCTGCTGCTTCGCCATCACAGCATGGTGGAGCTCGTGAACCGGGCGGAGGCGGCCGACTTCGTGCGCCGCAGGCCCGACGCGGCCGACGCGCGCGTGGTCCGCGTGGAGCTCACCGAGAAGGGAGACCGGCTGGTAACCCAGCTGACCCGGGCGCACCTGGCCGAACTGCACGATCTTGCGGCCGCCTTGCACGACCTGATACCCGATGAGGAAATAGCGGAAGCACCCCCACCCCCACCCGCAAGC
>Ga0207664_10000705_pt1 | contig 22759 bp, 15 predicted proteins | sample LARL83metaG_FD_184349 | JGI IMG/M metagenome (GOLD analysis project Ga0207664, IMG submission 184349) | Corn, switchgrass and miscanthus rhizosphere microbial communities from Kellogg Biological Station, Michigan, USA - LAR L8-3 metaG... | ecosystem: Host-associated > Plants > Roots >... | reverse complement strand
GGGATCGCGTCATCGCCTGCGCGATCCCGCGCGCGACCGCTTCCCGGTACGTAATTACCGCCACGTCACTCCTCCTAGCCCCGCTCCTTGCCACGTCGCTCCCTGCCACGTCGTTCCAGGCCACGCCGCTCCTGGCCACGTCGAGCCCACCGCGCCCACCACCTCATCGTGTCAATTGCGCAGTTGAGCCCACTAGAGCGTGTCATCGCGCATTGACCCGCCCGACTCGGCCGTTAATTCCGCCATGCGTGGCCGCCGTCGGCCCATACGTTGGTCTCGGCCAGCTCAAGGCGCGGCTCCGGGCCGGCCTTCGCCTCTTCGGTGGCGCGATCCACGTCGGCGCGGGCCTTGGCGTCGATGCTGTCGAGCACCGCGGCGTCGATGCCGCGCGAGGCGAGCACCGCCCGGTACCGCGGCAGCGGGTCACGGCCCAGCCACTCCTGCACCTCGTCGGCCGGCCGGTATTTCGCGGGGTCGGCCCGGGAATGCCCGCCGTGCCGGTAGGTCAGCGCCTCGATCAGCGAGGGTCCGCCGCCGTCTCTGGCGTTCTGGATGGCGTTGCCGGCCACCTGGTACACCGCCTCGACGTCATTGCCGTCCACCTCGATCCCGGCCAGCCCGTAGGCCGGCGCCCGGTCCGCGGCGGGCCGCTTGACCGCCGTCACCGACCCGATCGGCGTGTACTCCATGTACTGGTTGTTCTCGCAGATGAACACCACCGGGAGCTGCCATACCACGGCCAGGTTGAGCGCCTCGTGGAACGCACCGATGTTCGTGGCGCCGTCGCCCAGGAAGCACACGGTCACCTGCCCGGTCTCCCGGTACTTCGCCGACCACGCCGAGCCGTTGGCGATCACCAGCTGCGCGCCGATGATCGCGTAGGCGCCGAGGATGCCGCGGGAGGTGTCGAGCAGGTGCATCGACCCGCCCTTGCCGTGCATCAGCCCGTTCTCCCGGCCGAGCAGTTCGGCCATCACCGCGGTCATCGGCGTGCCGCGGGCGAGCACGTGGTTGTGCCCGCGGTACGTGACGAACATGTAGTCGTCTTCCCGCATCGCCTGGGAGACGCCGGCCGCGATGGCCTCCTGCCCGGTACCCAGGTGCGTGGTGCCCTTGACCAGGTTCTGCAGGAACAGGTCGTACGCGCGCTTCTCGAACTGCCGGATCTCGGTCATCTTGCGGTAGAGCACCAGCGACGTAAGTTCGTCAACCATTGATCCATCCCGTCAATACGGATTGGTGACATACAGGTCCTGCGCCGGGAACTTGGTCAGGACCTCCACGCCCGTCGGCCCCACCACGACCTCTTCCTCGATCCGCGCCGCGGACTGGCCGTCCGTCGCCGGGCAGTAGGTCTCCAGTGCGAAGACCATGCCCTCCTTGATCTCCATCGGGGCGTCCAGCGAGGTCAGCCGCGAGATGATCGGCCGCTCGTGCAGCGCCAGCCCGAGCCCGTGCCCGAAGAGCAACCCGAACGCGGTCTTCTCGTCGGCCAGCCCGATGTCTTGCGCGGTCGGCCAAGCCCTGGCCACCTGGTCGGTGGAGACCCCGGGCTTGATCATGTCGATCGCGGTGTCGATCCACTCTCGAGCCTTTTTATAGGCGTCCAGCTGCGGCTGCGTTGCCCGCCCCACCACGAAACACCGGTAGTAGCAGGTCCGGTACCCGTTATAGGAGTGCATGATGTCGAAGAACGCCTGCTCCCCCGGCCGGATCAGCCGGTCGGAGAAGTTGTGCGGATGCGGGTTGCATCGCTCGCCGGACACCGCGTTGATCGACTCGACGTCGTCGGAGCCCATCTCGTACAGCCGCTTGTTCGCCAGCGCGACGATCTCGTTCTCGCGGACACCGGGTTTGAGCGCGGCGGCGATGTCCTGGTACGTGCCGTCGACCATCGCCGCCGCCGTGGCCAGCAGCGAGACCTCGTCCCTGGACTTGATCTCGCGGGCATCCAGCATGACCTGCTGGCCATCCCGGATGTCCAGCCCTTGTTTTTGCAGCTCGAAGAACGTCGGCACTTCGGCGAAGTCGACGCCGATCGGCTCGCCTGCCACGCCCGCGTCGTTGATGCGGTCTTTGATCTCGGCCACCGCCTTCGCGGTGAGCCCGGAGGCGGGCGGCGCCGCGCCGCGCATCGTGGTGTAAGAGGCGATGCTGTTTTCTGGTTTGAGCCATGGGCAGTACAAACGGTGATGGACTGCGGCAGACCCGAAGTCCCACAGCACCAGTTCGCCGGTGCGGGTGTACAGGGCGTACCGGCACAGCTTGTCCCTGGTCCACTCGCCGATCGCGATCGACGTGAGGTACCTGATGTTGTTGTTGTCGAAGACCAGCAACGCGCCCAGCCCGGCGGCCTCCATCGCGCGTTTGGCCCGGTCGAGCCGGTACGCGCGGAGCCGCGGGAAGTCGACCCGCTCCTCGAAGTCGACGTTCATCCGGCCGGGCGCCGGAGCTAGCGGGAGTCTCGGTGCGGCCATGAGCCCATACAAGGCGTTGTGTAGTGGCTCTGTCAAGGGCGTGCAGTGTAGCTTTACGCTATGACGCTTGACGCCAGCGGCTCCACCGTCGGCTCCATCGCCGGGGACTTCGACCCAGGAACCGGGCTGGGGCCGCGACTGCGGGAAGCCCGGGAGGGCCGAGGCCTGTCCGTCCGGGAGCTGGCCCGCCGCATCGGCTGCTCGGCCAGCCTGATCTCGCAGATCGAACGCGGCGCGTCGGTGCCGTCGGTCGGCGTGCTGTATTCGCTGGCCACCGAACTGGACAGCTCGCTGGACTACCTAGTGTTCGGCACCCGGTCTGCGGATGCACCTGCGCGCTCCGCCGGTGCCACGGGTGCCGGCGTCGTGCAGCGAGCAGGCTGCCGACAACTCATCGACCTGGCCAGCGGCGTCCGCTGGGAGCGCCTGACCCCCGGCTCTGACGGGACAACGGACTTCCTAGAAGTCGTCTACTCCCCCGGCGGCCACTCCACGGACGAACGCAGGCCCATGCGCCACGAGGGCCGCGAGTACGGCGTAATCCTCAGCGGCACGCTGACCGCGAACGTCGGCTTCGACAGCTACGAACTAGGCCCCGGCGACTCCATCGCCTTCGACTCCGCGACACCGCACGAATACCTGAACAAGACGACCGACTACGTCCACGCCATCTGGGTCGTCATCCGTCCCCGGTGACACTGCCAGGCCGGGATGCCTAGCCATATGATCACCATGGCATCCCGGCAGCCGCACAACCTAGGAGGTTCGGGGCCAGGGCCACCACATCACGCTGATCACCTCTGTCCTGTCGGCTTGGCTGCCGGGGCGGGAGCCACCGGAGCAACGGGAGGGATGAGTGCGCATGACACGGGTTGAGTATTGCGCGATTGCCGAACGCAATCCTGTGATTTGTCCGTTACGTTATGTTTTCTAGAGGATTCTGCGATCAGCGGGCCACGAGAACCGAGCAAGAACTAGCGGAGAGCACGTTGCCGTCCGGTTGTGACAGCTGAGATTGTCGCCGGCGTAACAGCAAGCACCCGCGATCCGGTGCTGTGGGTGCCGGTCCGGTCGGCGTCGGAAGTCGACCGTGTCATCGCAGCGGACTCTGTCTGCCCGGGATGGCGGACATCCTGCCTGGCATCGTCGGCTCTATCATGAAGGCCACGGGGGCAAGGCCCGTACTGGCCCGCGTCAAGACCTTATCCAGGAGCATCTAGCCAGATCATGAGCGAGACACCAGCAGAGGATGGCGCCGCCACGCGAGCGGCGACCTTCATAAGCCGCGTCCGCCTCAAGAACTACAAGTCCATTGCCGAGTGCGACGTTCGGCTGGGGCCGCTCACGATCCTGGTGGGGCCGAACGGATCGGGCAAGAGCAATTTTCTTGATGCGCTTGAGTTCCTCTGCAGGGCCGTTGCGACCTCCCCGAACCAGGCACTGGAGGAACGTGGAGGCCTTGAAGCAGTGCTTCGGCAGGTACCGGATAGGGCTGGCTCCTTCAGCGTCGCCGTAGAGGCCGAGCTTCCTTGGTGGCCTGCACCACATGACACTGTCGCAAGCTACGAGATCGAGATCGGGCAAGCGCAAGGTGGCGGCATAGAGGTCGTGCACGAGTCATGCGTACTTCGCGGGCCTGGCGGGACTGCTTCCCTGTCTTCTGCCAACGGGCGCGCCAAGTTCACAGCTGCGGGTGAAGGCTCCGGCGGGGTCGCCACTATTGAGCCGGATAGGTTGCTCCTTCCGGTGGCCGGATCCCAGGGGTCGTTCGCTCAGCTGTACTCCGGCTTGATACGCCCCCGGTTCTATCACTTCAGCACCGAGAATCTGCGCAGACCACAGCGTTCGTCTCAGAATCCTGTCCTCCGGCGGAACGGCGACGGGTTCGGGGACGTACTAGCGGCATTGTCCGCCGACTACGGGCCAGCTAAGGCCCGCATCGATGCTTACCTGGGGGCCATAGCCCACGGGGCGACAGGAATCCACGCCCGGGAGGTGGGGGGGTTTAAGACAGTCGTCCTGGATACCAGCGCTGACGGTGAGCCTTTCGAGTTCGGTTCCGAGGCTATGTCAGAGGGGACTGTGCGTTCTGCCGCAGTGCTGGCGGCACTGTTTCAACCGGATTCCCTGGACGGCAGGCTTCCGCTGATCGGAATCGAGGAACCTGAGATCGCGCTGCACCCCGCTGCGGCAGGCTCGCTTTTCGATGCGCTCACCGAGGCAAGCGAGCACGTTCAGGTAATCGCCACGAGTCAGAGCGCTGACCTGCTGGATCGCGAAGATCTTGACCCGGCCGTCATCCGCCCAGTGATGATGCGGGATGGCCTCACACTCATCGGCGAGGTCGACGATGCGAGCCGGGAGATCGCGAAACAAGGGCTGTACACTCTCGGTGAGCTCATGCGCAGCGACCAGCTCTCCCCGCAAGCTTCACAGGAAACTACCTCGGACGCGTGAGCACCACATGGGCTCCACCCACCATCGCTTCGGTTGTGGAAGGCGACGGTGAAGTTTCCGCTCTTCCCAAGCTACTGCACCGGATTGCGGCTGAGCTCGGGGTGCCAGACGTGCTGACGCCAACCCCTATGCGCATTCCTCGCGGGAGGATCACTACCGTCGGCGGAATCGAAAGGGGTGTCGCAGCAGGGGCAGTGCGAGTTCGGAGCAATGGCGGCGTGCTTGTCCTGTTGGATGCTGACGACGATTGCCCAGCACGGTACGGCCCGCTCCTGCTAGCGCGTGCTAGAGCCGCCAGACCGGACAAGCCTGTCGCCGTGGTTCTCGCGAACCGTGAATTCGAGGCATGGTTCCTTGCCGCGGCGTCGTCGCTGGCAGGGCAGTTCGGGTTTCCAGCCGACTTCTCGCGGCCTCAGAATCCCGAACTCCCGCGAGACTGCAAAGGCTTGCTCACAAAGGCCAGGCCTAAAGGACAGCCATACAAGGAAACCATCGACCAAGCGGCACTTGCGTCGGTATTCGATCTGAAAATGGCCCGCGAGCACTCCGACTCTTTCGACAAACTCTATCGCGAGGTTGCCCGCCTCCTCGGGATTGACTCGCAAAGTCCCGAACTCACCGGTCCGACCTGAATTAGGCCGGACCAAACACCCACCGCCACCTACTGAGCTTGCGTATGGTCGGCGTTGACGGCGAATCGTGACCTGACTTGTGACAAGATCTGCGGTCTTGGCGGCGGTCGGTTCGCTGGCCTGCGGGTTTGCGTGTTCTGGTAGCCGGGTTTGCGTACTAATCGGGGTTGTAGAGTGGCCCGGTGCCGTATGTCCGGACGGTGAAGACGGCTTCGGGCGCGACGGCGGTGCAGATGGTGTACTCCTCGCGCCGTGGTTCGCGCGATATCGCGCACATCGGGTCGGCGCATGATGACGCGGAGCTGGAGCTGCTGAAGGCGGCGGCGCGGCAGCAGCTGGCGACCGGGCAGGGTGAGCTTGACCTGGGCCTAGATGCTGATGCGCCGGGCGGGCCGCGCCGGTTACCGGGTCCCGGATGGGCTGCCTGCTCGATGCCCTGACGCGTGCCTACGATGTGCTGGGCTTCGGTGCGGCGGCCGGCGGTGACGTGGTGTTCCGCGACCTGGTGCTGGCCCGGATCATCGAGCCGGCCAGCAAGCTGGACAGCCTGCGGGTGCTGGAGGAAGCCGGCGCCGCGGTCACTTCATACCGGACGGTGCTGCGGCGGCTGCCGGCCTATGCCAGGGACTCGTTCCGGCAGCAGCTGTCCGCGGCCTGCGCCGCGCACGCGGAACTAGGCCCGGCCAGCCTGGTTCTCTACGACGTGAGCACGCTGTATTTCGAGACCGATGCGGGTGACGGGTTCCGTGAGCCGGGGTTCTCCAAGGAGCGGCGCCTTGAGCCGCAGATAACGATCGGGCTGCTCACCGGCCAGGACGGGTTCCCGCTGATGGTGTCCGCGTTCGAGGGCAACAAGGCGGAGACCAAGACGATGCTGCCGGTGATCGAGGCGTTCATGACCGCGCACCAGCTGCCCGATGTCACCGTGGTCGCGGACGCGGGGATGATCTCCGAGGCGAACCAGAAGGCGATCGAGGCCGCGGGCCTGTCGTTCATCCTCGGCATGAAGATCCCCGACGTCCCCTACGTCGTGGCGCAGTGGCGCCGTGAGCATCCCGGCGAGCAGATCCCCGACGGGCATGTCTTCACCCAGCCCTGGCCCGCCGGGCCGAAAGACAAGCGCCGGGACCAGGTCATCTACTACAGCTACAAGGCCGACCGGGCGCGAAGGACCCTGCGCGGGATCGATGAGCAGGTCGCCAAGGCAGCCAAAGCTGTCGCCGGGCTGGCCCCGGTCAAGCGGAACCGGTTCATCGCCCTGGACGGCGCGGTCAAGAGCATCAACCGCGAACTCGAAGCCAGAGCCCGGGACCTGGCGGGGCTGAAAGGCTACGTGACCAACCTCGTCGCCTGCCCGGACGGGACGCCGGTCACGCCCGAGTTCGTTATCGGCTCGTACCATCAGCTCTTCGAGATCGAGAAGTCGTTCAGGATGTCCAAGCACGACCTGCAGGCCCGGCCTATCTACCATCACCTGCGCGACTCCATCGAGGCTCACCTGAGCATCGTCTTCGCGGCACTGGCGGCCGGCCGCTGGATCGAGCACCAGACCGGCTGGTCCATCCGCAAATTCGTCAAGACCGCCCGCCGTTACCGGACCTACCGCATCCAGGCCGGACAGCACGCCAGCACTGCCGCCGACCCGATCCCCGACGACCTCCGGACAGCCCTCAGCAAAATCCACGGCCAGGCATCTGCGCACTAAATTGTCACAAGTCAGGTACTGAGCTTGCGTATGGTCGGCGTTGACGGCGAATCGTGACCCGTTCCCACACGCAACATGTGAGCGTAAGCACGCTGGATCAGTAGGCCGCGCAGCAGCCTTACGACACCCTTGCGCCAGAAGTCCGCAGCAGGTCACGCACCGAATCCGCTTCTGGTACACCGATCCGTTCGAAGAGGTCTAGTGCCTTCTGCCAGCGCTCCGTCGCGGCCGCTTTGCCTCCAGTATGCAGCAGGACGCTGCCAAGGCCTTCCTCGGCCAAGCCCTCTTGATAAGGGTCACCGATTTGGCGGCTAAGCTCAAGCGCAGCCTGATAGTCCTCTGCAGCAGTAGCATATTCCTTATTTCCTCGATGAGCATTGCCCATGTTGCAGAGAGACCTTGCTTCCTGGTAGGGCTCCGCGAGCTGATGCGCCAAGATCAAGGCCTTCTGATGATGGATCAATGCTTCGCCATGATAGCCCAATCCTTGGAAAGCCGCACCAATGTTATTAAGAGCGTCGGCTTCGCACCTGCTGTCACCGATATCTCGGTAGATAACAAGCGCCTTCCGATAAAAATTGAGTGACTCGTCGTGCCGCCCAGTACGGTGATAGACGTTACCAATATTGTTGAACAAGATCGCCTCACCCTGCCGGTCACCAATATCCCGGGACATCGCCAGCGCCCGCTGATAGCGATCCAGCGCCTCATCATAAAATCCTAGATGTTGCTGAGCGTCGGCTATATTGTTAAGCGAGCTCGCCTCACCCCGTAGATCGCCGATCTCCTTATAGATGCCGAGCGCCTTGGTCAGGGAATTCAGAGCATCCTTATATTGGCTGATATGGGTCAATGACATTCCGACATGCCCGAGCGCGTCGGCCTCTCCGTGGCGATCATGAATAGATTTCCATATGGCAAGCGCCTTCTCATGGCAAGAAAGTGCCTCATGAAATCGTGACGACTGCCAGAGCAATAGGCCCATCCGGTCCAGCGCGTCAGCCTCGCCGGCAAGGTCGCCTTGAACACGGCAGATCTCAAGCGCATTCTGCGCGCAGCCAAGTGCTTCGGCATATAGTCCGGCGCGGACGAGGACAATACAGAGATCGGTTAGCGCTCTAGCCTCCCCGTGAGTATCCCCGCTCTCGTGCCAGGTGCGGGCGGCCATTCGATGCAAGGAGGCCGCATCGCTCCAGAATCCCCAGTTATCGAGGAACGGCGCCAGCATATGTGGCAGCAGCCCGACATGCTGTCTCCATTCGTTGCTCCTATCCGCATAGTAAACTGTACCTATCATATTGGACGACTCGACCTCGATACATTTGCGGCAATCAAGGCGCGTGCTGAGCGGCGGTACAACCGCAGGGATATACGTGAGCTTAACGTCCAATCGGCGGTGGAACGGATAGACGACACGTGAGGAGCGATCTGCCAGGCAGAGGTAATAGTCGAGCATCCGGTGAATAGTGCGACGCCTGTCGGTTTCTGAGTCGTCGAGATGAGCGCGTCGCCAGGCGTATTCGTGGATCAAGTCGTGGAACGTGAATCGACCAGGCTCGGGCTCTTCGAGGAGGTGGTGATTGAGCAAGGCGTCGAGAGCGTGCTCGGTGGCGGCAAGGGAGTCGTCGCCAATCGCCGCCGCTGCGAGATATGCCGAGAATTCGGCTCCGGGATGAAGAGCGAGCTGCCGCAGCAGCCGCTGTTGCCGTCGAGTTAAATAACGATAGGAAAGATCCAGAGACGCAGCGATACCCCACTCCTCAGCCTGCATTCCGCCAACGCGATGCTGACTGCGCGTCAGACGCGCCACCAAGTCACTTATGCTCCAAGCCGGATGGCTACGGAACTTGCTGCCTGCTAGGTGAATGGCCAGCGGCAGGTATCTACACATGCGCACGACCTGGCTGATCGCGGTCGCGTCCGAGGCACGTTCAGTGCCGACGACCTGCCTGAACAAGGACGTGGCCTCGTCTGCTCGCATGACGTCTAGCGGAAGCCAGAACATGCCGGGAAGCTCGATCATCCGCCGACGACAGGTAATCAGAACCACGCATCCTGCCGCACCTGGCAGGAGCGGCCTGATCTGTTCGGGATCGCGGGCGTCATCGAGCACGATCAGCGCCCGCCGACTGGCGAGCTGGGTTCTCCATAGCGTCGCGCGCTCCTCGACAGTGGCAGGAATCCGCTCTGGAGGTACACCAAGCGTGCGCAACAGGATGCCCAGGCCGGAGGCTGCGTCCACTGGCTGTTCGATTGGGTCATGGGTATGCAGGTTGAGGTAAAACTGGTGAGGGTATCGGTCGCTGAGCCGGTGCGCGGCGTGTATAGCAAGGGCGCTCTTGCCAACACCGGCCATTCCGCTGATGGCGACGACGGTTACAGATGTTCGCGCAGGACCGGAATCGATGAAGCCAAACAGCTTGTCCAGATCCGCTGTTCTACCGGTGAAGCTGGGATTGTCCCCGGGCAAACTGTTCGGCGGCGTGTTCTGTGCCCGCGTCCGGGTTGGCGGCTCAACGGCAAGCTCTGGGTCCTCGTTCAGGATGCGCTGATGCAGCTTGCGGAGGCTTGGTCCTGGCTCGCTGCCGAGTTCCTCGCTGAAGCGCGCGCGGGTGTGCCGGTAGGCCTCAAGCGCGTCGGCTTGTCGACCGCATCGGTATAGCGCAATCATGAGGTATTCGACAAGCGTCTGGTTAAACGGATGCTGCGCGACTAGTTCGGAAATCTCGCCTACAAGGTCGGCATGACGACCCAATCGCAGCTCCACCTTGATGCGGTCCAGCGCTGCCGCGAAGCGTTCTTCCTCCAGCCCCAAGCGGACGCGTTCCACCCACGCGCCGGTCAGTCCGGCAAAAGGTGTTCCTCGCCAGAGTTTTTCAGCGTCATGCAGAAGTTCGACCGCGTGTTCGTCATCACCGCTGTCGCCAATCGCTCGTGCTTGTGCACGCAGGGTACGGAATCTATAAAGGTCAACCGCACCTTGGGCAACATCAAGCGTGTAATAACCTGAGCGCCCCTTAAGCGAGGCACCGTCACTCCCGGTCACCTGTTTAAGGCTCTTGCGCAGCCGTGAGAGATAGCTGTACAGCGAGGCGCGCGGGCTCTCGGGCAGGTTCTCTCCCCAAACGCGATCGATGAGGCTTTCTGTCGCAACCGGCTGGCCTAGTTCGTACAGCAGAATTGCCAGTACACAGCGTTCCTTTGGCGAGCCGAAGCTGTAGGGCTGGCCGTTGACGTTAAGTTCGACTGGTCCGAGTATGCGGAAGTCCACCGTACCCCTCCGCGATTCCCAACATACGTGCTCAATGAGCCACGTTCCCGTTATCACGCGGTTCTGACACTTCGACACGAATCGTTACGAAACAGATGCACGTCGCGGCAAGCAGATGTCAAGGTCGCTGCAAGCTTCTCGGCTAAGCCGACACGGCATGGTGGAACTGATAGTGCAAACGCCAGGTAGCGCACTAGCGAGTAATGATCCACCAGGATCGAGGGTTACTGGAGGGTTCAGGTGTGCCATGACTGGCATGGAATGGCGTCAAGTACCGGTAGGGCTTGACGCGGAACGATGGATTACTCGTACCGGCTGCAAAACGGTGCTAGTAGTCGTCCATACGGTGACAACTGGGCAGCGGCTTGCCGATGTTGTCAGGTTGGTGGAGAGCGACCTGAGGATTCAGGTGATCTTCTCCGCTGCCCCGGATGTCTTCAGCAATGGGGTCAGCGACTTCCTGCGGGACCTCGGCGGTGTAGTCATCTCGTGGGATCAGGCTACCCGGATCCCATTCGATCTGGCGCTCGCGGCTGCCTATGGATCGGTCCATGAGCTGCACGCACCGCTGATTGTGATACCGCATGGCGCTGGTTACAACAAGCTAGCCGTACGCCGCCATTACGGCGGTGCGGCCGCCAGCCGTGGCGTATACGGGCTGGATCCGCAGAGCATCGTCCACGGCGGCACTGTGGTGCCCACGGCAATCGTGCTTTCGCATGAGGCAGACCTGGCGCTGCTGGGCCGCCAGTGTCCCGAGGCTCTGCCTGTCGCGGTGATAGCGGGCGATCCACTCTACGACCGGATACTCGCCAGTCAGCCGAGGCGTGCGACTTATCGTCGAGCGCTCCGGGTCGGCGACGCTCAGCAGCTCGTCGTAATCGTGTCCACCTGGGGATCCCGGTCGCTATTCGGTCAGGCGATAGATCTGGTGGACGATATGCTCACCGAGCTTTCGCCAGACGAATACCGGATCGTCGCTCTGGTGCATCCGAACGTGTGGTTCGGTCACGGCCCTCGCCAAGTACGCGCCTGGCTGACCGACGCCGTGGACCGAGGACTGCGGCTCGTACCGCCATCATCTGACTGGCTGGGGGCGCTCATAGCGGCCGACCTGATCGTCGGCGATCACGGATCGGTGGCCGTCTACGGATCCGCCGCGAAGGTGCCGGTAGTGCTGGCCGGATTTCCCGCCGACGATGTTTATCCGGCTTCTGCGAGCGCGCTGCTCGCCTCGTCGGCCCCGCGGCTGCATGCAGACCTGCCGATAGCGCCGCAACTAGCTGATGCCCAGAACAGCTACCAGACATCGGCATCGGACCTGGTAGCCGCGCGCCTCACCTCGGAACCCGGCCGGTTCAACCAGAACATGCGACGCCTGGTGTACCGAATCCTCCGGCTCAGCCAGCCAGCGACGATTCCCGCCATGCCGCCCGCCGAAGTTCCAGCTCTTGTTCCCTGAACACGCAGAATCGGAGATGACCCAGAAATGCAGAGCAAGATCGTGGTTGCCGGAGTCACCAGCCTGTACATGGCCGTGGGCGTCGAGGAGTTCCCGCTAGGCTACGAGCCCACGCGGATGCCAGTGTGGATGCGTTCCGGCGTGACAGGTTCAGCGGGACACATTGCCCAGGTGCTCCATGCGCTCGGCAATGATGTCAAACTGTGCACGCTGGCCGGTAACGAACCGGCGGGTATGACGATCAGGAACGAACTGCGCGAGCACCGGCTACTTGGCCAGGGCGTCGTCGATGGCGGCGCAACTTCGCTGGGAGTTGTCCTGGTTGCTCCGGACGGTCGCAGAATGGGATTTCCTTACCTCGCAGCGGTAAGCGCCGTCGAGTACCCGGTGGAAGTGTTCCGGAAGGAAGCAGAAGGTGCGGATCTTGCCGTGCTGACGAACGCCAGGTTCGTCCAGCCGCTGATCCCGCACGCGAAACAGCTAGGTGTGCCGATCGCCGTCGACGCACACCTCATCTCCGATATCGATGACGACTACAACCGGCCGTGGCTGGAGGTCGCCGACATCGTGTTCTGCAGTCATGAGAAGCTGCCGTGCGCGCCTGCCGAGTGGGTGGCGCGGATGTTCGCGCAGTATCCCGGCTGCGCGATAGCCGCCGTCGGCAGGGGACCTAGGGGATGCATGCTGGCTTTGCGAGACGGCACGCTGGTGCAGACCGCAGGGATCGCCCCGCGCGGCGTTGTCAGCACCGCCGGGGCGGGAGACGCTCTTTTCGCTTCCTTCTTGCATGGCTGGCTCGCGACGGGCAACCCCGTGAGCGCGCTCGAAGCGGCAGTCCTGCACGCGGGGTGGAAGGTTGGTGACGCGCTCCCGGGAGCGTCATCGCTGACGGAAGCCGAGCTGACTGGACTCCAGGCGCTTTATCAAGTCCGGACGTCGGTGAGCCGGTGGGATTCCGGGCGGCAAGTCATGCCTCGCCAGGGCCGACGATTCGAGCCACCCGCTCACGCATCTGGGCCGCCTGGGCGGAGCCCAGCCTGATCAGGATCTTTTCGGCCTCGGCGTACTGCCGACGGGCTTCGTCGGGTCGTCCCGCGCGCTCCGCCAGGCCGCCGAGCGCCGCGAGCGCGTCAGCCTCGCCTTGCGGAGAACCGATGTCTTGCATCGAGCGCAGGGCCTGCTGGAGGTTATCGGCCGCGGCGGCCCGCTCCCCCGCTTGGTCCTGCGCGCGGCCCAGTCGAGTAAGGACCCGCGCCTGGTTATACGGATCGGAAATCTCCGCGAGCAGTGAGTGCGCCTCAGCCAACGCAGTCACCGCTTCCGCAGGCCGGTCCACGCTGATGAGTATGTCGCCGAGATCGCTCAGTGTCAGCGCGATCTTCCTGGCTGAGCGGAGCTCGCGGTAAACGGCCAGGGCTCGGGTAATCCAGTCAATGGCCTCGCCAGGACGATCCTGAGCGGCGGCCACGAAACCAAGGCGGCGCAGCGACCCGGCGACGCGATAGGTGTCTCCTATCCGCTCCCAGATGGACATTGCCTGGCGAAAATACTCCTCCGCCTCGCCGAACCTGCCAAGGTTCATGACCGCCAGGCCAATCCGGTTGAGCATCTTCGCCTCACCGAGCGCATAGCCGCCATGGCGCGCCGCGTCCAGGCCAAGTTGGTCGAACTCCAGCCGTTCGGCGTAGCGTCCGCGATAGAGGAACAACGGCCACATCGCGTCCGCCAGTTGCCACGCGATGGCCAGAAGATCCTGACTCACCGCGAACCGCGCAGCTGCCAGCACGTTGGGCAGTTCCCTGTCCAGCCATTCCAGGGCGCTGTTAGCATCCACGAATCGCGCTGGCTCGCCCGGTGGGTAACGGACGTCCCGAGGCTGGTCGTGCCGGTACGGTGTGACGGTCTGGCCCGCACTGGTGACCGTGGCCAGGAACCAGTCGAGCATCCGGCGTATAACGATGCCTCGCTCGGTGTCAGATTCCCGCCGTTCGGCCATTTCACGGGCATGAAGCCGAGTGAGATCGTGAAAGCGATATTGACCACCCTCCGCATCGTCCAGCAGATTGGCGTCAGTAAGCAGGCCGAGCAGCCGCCTCGCTTCGCTACGGGGCACATACGCCGCCGCCGCGGCGACGTTGCTGTCGAAGTGGGTCCCGGGGTACAAGCCCATCGTCCGGTACATGCGTGCCGCGTTTGGTTCAAGCGACCGGTACGACAGGTCTAGCGCGGGCCGTACCGCCATGTCATCCTCCATTGCCAGCGCGGCAAGCCGCCGGCGCTCCTGCGCGAGTGCCTGGACCATCTCACTGATCGGCCAGCGGGATCTGGCGGCCAGTCGTGCCCCTGCTACGCACACCGCGAGCGGCACCTTGGCACAGAGATCGACAAGCTCACGAGCCGCGTGCGGTTCCCGCTGCGCGCGGTCGTCGCCGAGAGTACGGCTGAGCAGTTCGAGAGCGGCATCGGAATCCAGTCTGTCCACCTGGATGACGCGGGCCCCGTATGCCGCTAGACCGCCGAGCCGCCAGCGACTGGTCACCACGGCGACGCTTCCGGCCGAAGGCGGCAGCAGCGGGTAGACCTGAGCGGTGGTAAGCGCGTCATCCAAGACCACAAGCATCTGCTTGTCGATCACCAGCGACCGGTACAAGCCCGTCAGCTCAGCCAATTCGGCTGGCACCTGATGTGGCGTCACGCCAAGGGCCCGCAAGAACCGGCCCAGCACCTCGCCGGGCCTAGCTGGGCCATCGGGCGCGTGACCGTGGAGATCCTCGTACAGCGCCCCGTCAGGGAAGTCCTCTCGCCTGGTGTGGCCCCAGTGCACCGCCAATGCCGTCTTGCCAATTCCCGGTGGCCCGGTAAGCAGAATTATCCGGCTGGACCGTGCGGCATCCATAACCGCTAGATCGTCTGCCCTGCCCGCGAGGCGGACCGGCGGAGGGAGCTGGCTTGGTGACGGCAGCCGCGACAAGCGCTGATGCAGAAATACATTCCCGTGGATGTCCCGTGCCTGGACTGCCGGGCCGTACACGATCCCGCTGATCTCGCTGCGGGATATCGAAGGCGCGGCGTCCTCTTCTTCCTGATCACCCGGTTCCATCGGGCCGCCACTAGCCACGCGCAGATCCACCACAAATACATTCATAAACGGAAAAGCAAACGTAAAGGAAGGATATCTGATGTCAAACATCTTGCACATCAGAATTCGCGCCACTAATTTGAGCATCAATTTTCCCTTCCTGCTGAAGCATTCAAACCGATACATGTAATATGGTCGACTATAGTCGTCCATGTTATCAGCTCAGGCTATCCGCAGGCGGCAGCAGCGAACCCGTCACAGAGGCGACCTGGCCGACCGACAGCAGTTACGCTGGCTGACAGGGCGCCGGACGGAGGCTGAGCATGGCTGATCCGATCACCACGGCAATTGCCGCCGCCATCGCGGGCGGGATGTCGCAATCGCTGAGCGACCAAGCCCGAGCATCGATGACGGCGCTCACCCAGCGGATAAGGGAGAAGTTCGGCCGGCGCCCGGCGGCAAAGGCCGCACTCGACGCTGCCCTGGACGATCCCGGCTCGAGCGCGCGTGCCAGCGAGCTTGTGCGTGCCCTAGCCGAGGCCTGCGAAGAGGATCCCGAGTTCGGCAGGCAGATCCGCGAGCTCTGGGACCATGTGCGCCCGACCGCGGTGGTCCGCGACGACGCTGTCGTCAATACCTTCGATGGCCGAGCAGACAAGGTGGTCCAGCTCCGCGACGTTCACGGTGATCTCCGGATCAGCTAGTCCCCCCAGCCCAGGGCGGCAGCCCGGGAGCCTTTGCACGCTCCCGCCGCCGGGGCGACAATACCGGGATGGCCCGTGATAACAGCAAGGCCCGCTTGCAGCTGCAGCTGGCCCTTTTGGCCCTTGACGGGACCAGGCCCGCGGGGACGCTCGAACGGGTATCCGCTGCCGCCCCCGCTGTCACCCAGGCCGCCGTCGGGGTCGGGCACTGGGCCGCCGGCCGCCGGCAGCGGGCCATGGCAGCGTGGGCTCAGGCGGCCGGCTCCGCGCTGGCGGCGTGGGGCCTCGGCACCGAAGCGCCGACCCGCGCCGAGATGGTAGAAAACACCCGGCAGTACAGGGACCAGCTGCGCGAGCTCGGCACACGCCTCCCACCGGAGGCGCCGGCTACCGCCGGGACGCAAGCACACCCCCCGTCAGCGATCGCTAACACCATGTCCGCCCTTGCTTCGTGTTCGCAGGTGACCTTCGGCGTGCGGTCTGGCCTGCGCCACCCACAGCGGCTGACTGTGCGCACGATCGCCAGCGAAACCATCTACACCGCGCTCTATGTCCTGCTGGCGGCCCGGGCCGCCCAACGGCGCAGGCCGAGGATCGCCGTCGGCCGAGCCCTGTTCGCAGCCGGATCGGTCGCCCGGCTCCGGGCGGCATCGGCTGAACCCCTGCGGTAACAGCAGGCCGCAGCGGCAGTCCGGGCATAAGAGGCGGCATGAGCCGGGCGGCTGACGCGTGCGTTGTCCGAGGACGCGGCGCCAGCCGCCCGCCAAGAATCACGGATATGCCGTGACGTCTACCGGCTCGACCGTGCCCGGATGAACCGAGTTCACCGGGTCGCCCACGCCGTTGATCACCGAGTTGTATCCGCCCGATCCCGCGATCCACACGCCGAAGACATTGTGGAACTGCACTCCGGGCCTATCCGGCGACTGGAACGCCTCGGCGTCGAACAGGGTGGCCGAGGTCTGGATGAACACCACGTAGCTGCCCATCCCGTAACCCTGGAACGTCTTGACCCCCGAGCCGACGAGGAACGACGGATAGCCGTCCTGGCTGGGCGAGGCCATCCAGGACGCCTGGCTCGGCGGGTCGTACGGCAGCTCGTTCTGGAAGAACACGTCCGTGCCGCCCTGGCCGCTCCAGATCACCTCGTTCTTCTGGTAGTGCTCGACGGCCAGGCCGTACGCGATCACATCGTTGCCGGTGACGACCACGCCGGTGGCGGCCTGGTTCGTCGTCCAGCCCACCGCGTTCCCATGGTCGGCCCGCCAGGCCCACACGTCGTCGATGATCGAGTTGCCGGCGTTGTCGAGCAGGCTTACCGCAGCGTTCACCGGAGTAGTCTCCGCGCCGCCGATCCGGAAGTACACGTCCTGGATCAGGTCCGGGTCGGTCGCCGCGCCGGGACCCGGGGTCCCGACCGACAGCAGCACCGGCGACCGCCGCGGCCCAGGCCCGGCGTCGATGATCATTCCGGACAGCTTCACGCCGCGGTTGGGGAGCACCACCATGGCCGCGTCGCCGTGCTGCGGTACCAGCGTCGCGAAACCCTGGCTCAGCACCACGGTGTCTGGACGGCTGACCAGAATCGGCCGATTGAGGTTGTACACACCGGGCGTTAGGAGCAGGTTCTTACCCAGCGCCAGCGCGACGTTGATCGTGGTGACCGGGGTGTCCGGATTGGCCACGAAGAACCGGGACAGCGGCACCGACGTTCCCGCCTCGGACCCGCTCGCCCAGGAGGTCCCGGACGACGAGTGCTGCACCGCGGGCACGAACACCTCGAAGTTCCCGGAAGAGTCGGTGTACAGGAACGGCTCTTCCTCGGTCACCGGGCTGGCCGCGAGCACGGTGTTCTGCTGACATGTTCCGGTGAACACCGGCGCCGGAGCACCGGTCACGCCGGAGTACACCATGTTCCACAGCCCGTTCGGGCAGCCGCTGGCGCCACCGATCGAGCTGTTGCGCACCATGTACTGCTGGTTGCCGAAGAAGTCCAGGGCGCCGCTGACCTTGCTGTCCGCGATGAAGCCGCCGCTGGCGAAGTCGTTCGACGCGCAGAAGTCCTGGAAGACTACGCTGCCGTTGATGACCGCCCGCCGGATCGGCGCGGCCTGCGAAGCGGACCAGGCCTCTTCGGCGTTCGCGCAGCCCGGGCCGCCGGGGTCCACGATCGGCGGCACGAACGTGGGCGCCGTGCTCGGATGGTCCACGTTGAGCGTCAGGTTGGACAGCGACCGCCAGAAGTCGACGTCGGAGTTGCAGTCGCTCGTCCCCGACGTGCACAGGTTGGCGAACACGTCGATGGCGCCGTTGATGACCGTGTCCTGCGGCATCAGCCCCAGGCCGGCGACCTGGGTGTAGTACCCGACCTGGAAGGTCAGCGGATCGGCCGCCGAGCCGTAGGTTCCCGGTTCGAAGAAGACCGCGTACCGCTGGCTGGTGAACTGGCTCGCCAGCGGCACCTGCTGGCTGGCGATGGCGTTCAGGTCCGCCTGGATGGTGGCCTGGGACATCGAGGGGGTGAACACGCACACGTTCGGCCCGAACACCGTGGCCGACGCCCCCGGGCACGGCGACGCGGACGCGACCGGAGCCGCCTGAGCCGCAGCCGCGACCGGAGCCGCGGACACGCTGGTGCCGAGGGGCAGCAAGGTGAACCCGCCGACCGTCACGGCCACCGCCAGGAACCGGGCGACCCGCGGTCTCCTGCGGGTAGCCGCGCTGGGTCTGTGCATAGGACGCTCCTTTGGGGACTTAATCTAAGTCGTGAATCAATGTGGATATTAGGCCGGATCCCATGATCGTTTTCGACATCGGCCGTTAAAAAACCGTGAGAAAGCCGGCCCGGTGGCGGTGGCACCTGTGCGCGCGCCGAGCGCCGCGGGCTGGCGACTGGCGACGCGGCCGGCCTGGCGACGGCCGTTTCTTCGCGTCCTCAGCTCAGGATCTCGATGCCGTTGACCTGCGCGTTGTCCTTCACGGTGGTGAACTGGATGGTGATCGTCCCGCTGCTTGGCACGGTCACGGAGAACTGCGAGACAACCGCCCTGTACTCACCGCCAGCGGCGGCGAAGATATCGAAGTTGGTCAGCACCTGGGCGCCGTCGATGAGCACGTTGAACACCCGCGACCCCGCCGTCGTCCAGTACTCCTCGGCGAAATGCAACCGGATCGTGTAGATCGCTCCAGCGGTGAGCCCAGGAGCCGTGTACGTGAAGTTGCCGTACCGGTTGTGCTGGTAGACCGACTGCGGCGCGGGGCTGGTCACGCCGGCGGTGCTGATCGTGTTGGTCACGGCCGCGGTCGCGCCGCCGGTGAAGTCCTCGTCAGCGACCCATGTCCCGGACGCGGGACCGCCGGCGCTGATCTGCAGGCTCGACGGCGGCGGGGGTGGCGGTCCCGCCCCGCCGGATAGGATCTCGATGCCGTTGACCTGCGCGTTGTCCTTCACGGCAGTGAACTGGATGGTGATCGTCCCGCCGCTCGGCACGGTCACGGAGAACTGCGAGACAACCGCCCTGTACTCACCGCCAGCGGCGGCGGAGATATCGAAGTTGGTCAGCACCTGGGCGCCGTCGATGAAGACGTTGAACACCCGCGACCCCGCCGTCGTCCAGTACTCCTCGGCGAAATGCAACCGGATCGTCTCTGCCGCCCCCGCGGTGTAACCGCCAACGGCGTAGCTGAAGTTGCCGTACCGGTTGCTCTGGTAGACCGCCTGGGGCGCGGGATTGGTCACGCCGGCGGTGCTGATCGCGTTCGTGACGGACGCCGTCGCGCCGCCGGTGAAGTCCTCGTCCGCGGCGAACGGCGACGCCGCCGGCCCGCCGCTGTTGATCTGGAGGCTAGACGGCGGCGGTGGCGGCGGTGCCGACGAGAGCAGGCCGAAGATCGCCAGGCCCGCCGGCAGCCCCACGAACACCTCGCCGTTCGCCACCGAGGGCGTCGCGTACTTGACCTCACCGGGAAGACCGTCGCGGCCGGAGTTCATGCCGCTGTTCCAGTATTCGTGGGAAAGGTTCGTCGGGTCGTACGCGTGCAGTTCCCCGCCGAAGTCCTGGTTCCAGACGATGGCGCTGCCGGCCGCGGTCCCGTTGCTGGAGACGACCGGGTCACCGCCGTTCGCCGACGACGTCGACACGGACGCGGTGGAGAGCTTCCCGCCGCTCCAGGAGAATTCCCTGGTCGGACCGTTCACCTGGGTGAAGTAGATGTCCTGCCCGCTGGGTCCGGTCCACAGCGCCGGCGTGCTGAACAGGCTGCCCACCGTGCTCGGCGGCAGTTCCTGTTGCACCTTGTCGATCGTCGTGCTCGTCGAGTCCGTGCCGCCGCAGGCGAGATTGGGGTCGCTGGTGAACTTGCCCATGCTCGTCGTGCTGTCCACGTAAACGCGCCCCTCCTTGCCGGCCGACATCACCACGTTGGCCGCCGGGATCACCAGGAGCCCGCCAGCGCCGAGATCCTGATCGGCGCCGGACAGGCACTGCTGGTTGTAGGGCGTGAAGTAGTCCTGCACTTGCAGCGAGCCGTTCAGCCGCACGAAGCTGTCGCCGTAGTCGGGACCGCCGGTATTGGCGTCGAAGGTCCCGTTCCCGCTCAGGTAGTAGACGTTGCCGTTGGGATCGCCGGCGATGGCTCCGCCGCTGCCGCTCCAGATTCCGCCGTCGCTGCCGTTGGGAGTGTCGGAGTAGGCGGCCGCGAGCGTGAACGCGGTGGTGCTGAAGCTGTAGCTCAGAATCCAGCCGTGATAGGCCCCGATATCGCAGAACGAGGAGAAGCCGACGTAGACCTTCCCGTTCTCCAGCAGAAGGTTGGGGCGCTGCCGGTTTGTCGTGGGATTGAAGCTGATGGTGCCGCCGGAGCTGCCGACGCCGGTCCCCGGTACCGATGCGCTGATGACGGCCGGCGGCCACTTGTCCGCCCCGGTCAGCACGTTGAGGGCGTGCAGGCGGTAGACCTGGTTCCCGCCCTCGGTGTCGTAGGAAACGACGAACAGCGTGCCCGTGCTCGGGTCGATGACCGGCGTGCCGGTTATTCCGATCTGCGGGGTCAGGTCACCGCAGCCGCTCACGTTGCTGGAGACCGCGGTGGCGCCACCCGGCAGCAGGCTGACCTTCCACAGCGGCGCGATGGCACTGGTCGCGTCCGCGTCGAACGCGTACACGCTGTCGTTCTCGGTGGCGACGAACACGACGTTGCGCGTGCCGCCGCCAATGGACAGGCTCGGGAGGAACAGCGGCTCCGCGTAGACCTGCCCGTCGACCGAGTACTGAACCCGCTTGCCGAACTGCGTCACGTTGACGTTCGATTCGTTCAGCACCGTCTCGCCGGCGAACTGGCCGTCACGCTGGTTGTCGTTCTTGAACGTGGTGACCGCGGTCGCGGCTGACGCCGCGCTGGCCGCGGGGGCGGTCGCGGCGAACCCGATCAAGGTCGCCATTACCAGCAGGAATGCGGTGCACAGGGCCAGCGGCGCGGATCGTATGCGTTCAGGCATGGTGAACAGACCTCCGGACAGGCCGGCCTGGCGCGGCCCGCCGGAGGGTGGCACCAGGCCCGAGAGGGAACGGAACGAGCTAGCGGACGCCTCGGCTACCAGCCGATGGCGACCACCGCGAACTGCGGGTTGGCCACCGAAATGTCGGAGGATTGCCCGGCGTAGTCGTCGTAGGGGAAGCCGTATTGCTTGCCGTTGATGGCGTTCTGGTGCCAGAACTCGGCGTAGTAGTTCGCCGGAGCGGCCTGGTAGAAGTTCGCCGGGTCCTGCTGCTGTGCCGTGGTCAGGCCCGCGACGTGCCGGTTCAGCGCCGCGCACAGCTGCGGGTTGGCGGCCAGCGTGCCACCGCACCCGAAGATCTGCGCCGTGGAGTCGCTGGCGTCGCCGTTGGCCGCGGCATAGCTGGTGAAGTAACCGGCGTCGGCGCCACCGGCCTGGAAGGCCGGGTCGTTGCCGGGTGACGGGATGCCGAACGGCGCGTTGTCCGTCGCGAGCTCCTTGAACTGGGTGGGCACGAAGTTCTGGAACCGCTGGAACGTGGCCGACCGGCTCTCCTGGAAGGTCGCGTAGTTCTCGCCGATCTCCTGTTCAGAGCCGGTGTGGCTGTGCAGCAGGATCGCCAGTTTGAGGCCGAACCGGTCGACCCTGGTCGTGTCGATGTTGATGGATGACGCGCCGACGGTGAACTCGATGAAGTCGAAGTACGGACCGTTGGGGGTACCCAGGTAGAAGTACATCCGTCCGGCCGAGTTCGCCGGCATGTCGATGAACGGCTGCTGGGCGATGGACTCGGTCTGCCCGTTAAAGCTCCAGAACACCTGGCTGTCCGGATACTGGCCGTTCGTCTGGTTCACGATGGAGAATTCCAGCACGTTGTGTGCGGCGGGAATGGCGCTCGTGTTGCCCCAGAACGAGGGCGGCGGCTCTCCGCTTCCCGCGGTACTGACATTCCAGCCGAACGACGTGGAGCCGGCTGCCCCGGTGCCATCCTTCGCGGTCACCGTCACGTTCGACGACCCCGCCGCGGATGGTGTCCCGGTGATCAGCCCGGCGGAGCTGATGGACAGCCCGGTCGGGAGCCCGGTTGCGCTGTAGGTCAGCGCCTGACCGGACGCGGAGTCGCTGGCCTGGATCTGGAGGCTGACCGCGGCGCCCACGGTGGAGACCTGCGAGCCCGGGTTGGTGACGGTGACCGTGTTACCGCCACCGCTGCCGCTGTAGACCTGGAATTCCCAGAGGGAATAGCCCCACTGGGTGCCGCGGACCGTGCCGAACATGCGAATGTACCGGCCGCTCCCGCTGACGCCGAGGGTCTGGTTGCCGCCGGTACCGGCGGTGACGGAGTTGATGGTGGTCCAGGCGCTGTTGTCGTTGGAGACCTGGATCTGGAACGCCTTGCCGTATGCGGTCTCCCAGTTCAGCACCACCTGGCAGATCGACTGGGTCGAGCCCAGGTCAACGTCCAGCCACTGCGG
>Ga0207664_10000702_pt1 | contig 22788 bp, 21 predicted proteins | sample LARL83metaG_FD_184349 | JGI IMG/M metagenome (GOLD analysis project Ga0207664, IMG submission 184349) | Corn, switchgrass and miscanthus rhizosphere microbial communities from Kellogg Biological Station, Michigan, USA - LAR L8-3 metaG... | ecosystem: Host-associated > Plants > Roots >... | reverse complement strand
GCAGCGCGGCACCCCATCGACACTCCCAGGGAAGAGAAGGCGGCGAGGCTGAAGCCGCTGTCGCCGACGTGTGCCCGGACGAAGGGGTAGCGCCCGACCGACGGACCCACCGCTCCTCACCAGCCCTCCCCGCCGCAAGGTGGGGAGGGCGCGGGGCTTTCGGAGTCGAAAAGACGTGAAGCTCCTCGTGAACGATCGGCAAAAAAGCCCGCAGCTTTCGCCACGGGCCTTTCTGTTGCCGATCGTCGGCGGTCGTGTGGGTCTACGCCGTCGCCAGCGCCGCCTTGAGGTTGGCGTCGATCCTGTCGAGGAACTGGGTCGTGGTCAGCCACTTCTGGTTGGGGCCGATCAGCAACGCCAGGTCTTTGGTCATGTCGCCGGCCTCGACGGTCGAGACGCACACCTTCTCCAGCGTGTCGCCGAACCGGGTGACGTCGGGCGTGCCGTCGAACTTGCCGCGGTATTTGAGGCCCTGGGTCCAGGCGAAGATCGATGCGATCGGGTTGGTCGAGGTCTCCTTTCCTTTCTGGTATTCGCGGTAATGGCGCGTCACCGTGCCGTGCGCTGCCTCGGCCTCGACGACGCGGCCGTCGGGCGACAGCAACACAGACGTCATCATGCCGAGCGAACCGAAGCCCTGGGCCAGCGTGTCCGACTGCACGTCGCCGTCGTAGTTCTTGCAAGCCCACACGAAGGCGCCGCTCCACTTCAAGGCGCTCGCGACCATGTCGTCGATCAGGCGGTGCTCGTAGGTGAGCTTGAGCTTGTCGAACTCGGCTTTGAATTCCCTGTCGAACACGTCCTGGAACACGTCCTTGAAGAAGCCGTCGTAGGCCTTGAGGATCGTGTTCTTGGTCGAGAGGTAGACCGGCCACTTCTTGAGGAGCCCGTAATTGAAGCAGGCGCGGGCAAAACCACGGATCGATTCCTCGAGGTTGTACATCGCCATGGCGACGCCGGCGCCTGGGAAGGTGAACACCTCCTTCTCGATCGGCGCGCTTCCGTCCTCCGGTACGAACTTGATGGTGAGCTTGCCCTTGCCGGGAATCTTGAAGTCGGTGGCGCGGTACTGGTCGCCGAAGGCGTGACGGCCGATGACGATCGGCTTGGTCCAGCCGGGCACCAGACGCGGCACGTTCGCGCAGATGATCGGTTCGCGGAACACGGTGCCGTCGAGAATGTTGCGGATGGTGCCGTTGGGCGACTTCCACATCTCCTTGAGGTTGAACTCCTTCACCCGCGCCTCGTCGGGGGTGATGGTCGCGCACTTGACGCCGACGCCGTACTTCTTGATCGCCTCCGCGGATTCGACCGTGATCCTGTCGGAGGTGGCATCGCGGCTTTCGATGCCGAGGTCGTAGTATTTGATGTCGATGTCGAGGTAGGGGAGGATCAGCTTGTCCTTGATGAACTTCCAGATGATCCGGGTCATCTCGTCGCCATCGAGATCGACGACGGGATTCTTGACCTTGATTTTCGCCATTGTTCGCATTCTCCCCTGAGGCGTGCGCCGCGACGGGCGCGAAGCCCCGAACGGCCGGACGGACGGAAACGGATGATGCCGCGGCGATGCGCGGCGGAGCGCCGAACCATATCAATTCGGGCGCATCCTGCAAGGGCGGGCAGCGCCGCTGCGGTGCGATTTGACGTTCCTGCAACCCGGACGACCCGGGTGCCTGCGGCGGCGATGGCGGTCCGAAGCGGCTGGAGCCTAAAGCAGGCGCGCCGGCGCGTCGGGACGGATCGGCGCAGGGCTCGCGATCAGCGCAGCGACGGCATCCTCGACCGAGTCGACGAAGCGGCAGAGCCGGTTGAGGTCGGCATGGGCGAAGCCCGCGGCGACGGTCGCGTCGAACAGCGCGCGCAACGGTCGCCAATAGCCGCCGTCGTCGACGACGACGATCGGCTTATCGTGAAAGCGGAGTTGGCGCCAGGTGATGACCTCGATCGTTTCCTCGAGGGTGCCGATGCCGCCGGGGAGGGCTATGAACCCATCGGCCAGTTGAAACATCTTTTCCTTGCGCGCGTGCATCGACGGCGTGGCGATCATCTCGGTGCAGCCCTGGTGGGCGAGCTCGATGGTCCTCAGGTTGGTCGGGATCACTCCGATTACCCGTCCGCCAGCCGCCAATGCCGCGTCGGCGAGTGCGCCCATGAGTCCGACGCGACCGCCGCCGTAAACAACGGCGATGCCGCGCGCGGCCAGCAATCCGCCGAGACGGCGCGCCGAGTCGGCGTAGCGCGGCTGGTTGCCAAAGGAGGCGCCGCAATAAATGCAGACGGACCGTAGCTCAGTCATGTGACGTTATGGTTGGACAAAACATAACTTTCGGATGAGCGGCAACGGTGAAAACTTTTGCCCGTGCAGCGCGGTTGGAACGCGCTCGACAACAACGGTTCCGGTTACGGGCGGGAAACCAAGCGACGTCGCCGCTGCCGTTGTTGCGGGCGACGTGGCTCTCCGGCAATCCCGGTCGACGATGCGGCGACTGTGGGGGAAGCGCGCCGCGTTGCCAAACAAAAAAACCTGGAGGGTTTCCCATGAAGGGTGTGCAAACGTGTTGGTGGGCTGTTCCGTTGTTGGCCGCCGCAGTGATTCTCGTTGCCGGCTCGATCGCCGGGGCGCAGGAAAAGGTCAGCAAGGATCGGGTTCCTGCCGCTTCCAAGGCCCGCAGCGATTTCATGAAGTCGAACGCCGAGGAAGTGAAGATCCTGACCTCGGTGGCCAAAGGCGAGGCGCCGCTGGACGCCAAGACCGTTGCCGCCGCGGAAAAGGTCAACGCGAACTCGAGCGAGCTCCTCTCGCATTTCCCCGCGGGTTCGGGTGACGACGTCCTGCCGAAGGATCGTGCCAAAGCCGTCATCTGGAAGGAATGGAGCAAGTTCACCGGACTCGCCGACAATTTCAAGAAGGCGACCGGTGCGCTGGTGGTCGCCGCCAAGTCCGGCGACGTCAAGGAGTTCAACGCGAAGAAGGACCAGGTGGATCAGGCATGCGGCGCCTGTCACAAGTCCTATCGCGGCGACCTCAAGAAGTGAGATCATCGCCGGTGGCGCTTAGGCGCGTCACCGGCGTTTCCTTGTCCGGAAAGGTCCCGCTGGCCATGGCTTGCCGATGACGACCCGTCTGGCTCACGGCATCGCTTCCGGCGTTTCGTTCCTTTTCGCGATTCTGCTCGTCATTCCGGCATCAGCGCAATCGCCGGCGGACAAGGAACAGCTCCGCCGCGGCGAATACATATTCCATGCTGCCGATTGCTACAGCTGCCACACGGACACGGAGCATCATGGGCCGGAGCTGGCCGGTGGCGCACCGATCAAGACACCGGTCGGGACATTCTATCCGCCGAACATCACGCCCGACGCTCGCTTCGGGATCGGCGGCTGGTCCGATGCCGATTTCATCCGCGCCTTGCGCGAGGGCGTGTCGCCCGACGGACACAATTTCTATCCGGTGTTCCCGTACGGCTCCTTCACCAAGATGTCCGACCGGGACATCCTTGATCTCAAGGCCTACATCTTCTCGTTGCCCGCCGTGTCGGCGCCGAGCCATCCCCATGAGCTGCCGTTCTATCTGCGTTGGCGGCTCCTCGTCAGCGGCTGGAAGATCCTGAACTTCGTCGAGGGCCCTCTCAAGCCCGATCCCACCAAAGATCCAAAGTGGAATCGCGGGCGCTATCTGGCGGAGGCGCTGGCCCATTGCAGCGAGTGCCATTCGCCCCGCACGATCACCATGGGCATCGACCGGAGCGCCGCCTACTCGGGCAACCCTTCGGGACCCGACGGCAAGACCATTCCCAACATCACGCCGGACGACAGCGGCATCGGCTCGTGGTCGGAATCGGATGTGGCCTACGCTCTGAAAACCGGCGCGACGCCCGACGGCGACGTTCTGGGGTCCTTCATGGGCGACGTAATCGAGCATGGAACCCGCTACCTGACCGACGACGACCGGGCGGCGATCGCCCATTACATCAAGTCCGTGCCGCCGATTCATCGGGTTCTGCGCACGGCGGACTGAATTCCGCCGCCCCGAGGCGGCGGTTGCGCCCACCAGGGCCCCGTATTAGGGTGCGGCGCTGGATTTTTTCTCCTCATTCCGGGTCAAACCCGCCTGCAATCTCCATGAATCGGCCCATCATTCTTGCCGCCATCGGCGCCGTCGCCATTGTCATCGCCATCGCCCTGAGCTTCGTGTTGGAGCGGGACGAGGCCGTGCCGCCGCCGACACAGAAGGACTCGGCGGCTGTCGGCGCGGCACCGCAGAAGCCGGCGAGCGACCGCCCGGCGTTCGACATCGTCCGCATCAACCCCAAGGGCGATGCCGTCATCGCCGGCCGTGCCCAGCCCGGCGCCGAGGTCGAGGTGCGCGACGGCGACAAACTCGTCGGCAAGGTGACGGCCGACGCCCGCGGCGAATGGGTGCTGGTGCCGGAGCAGCCGTTGACGCCCGGTGCTCATAACCTGAATTTGGTCGCGCGACTGAACGGCGATACCAAGACCAGCGAATCCGACGTCGTCCTGGTCGTCCCAGAGCCCGGCAAGGATATCGCCGGCCGCGCGGGCGAAAGCGGCGCGCTCGCGCTCGGCGTGCCGGAGCAAGGCGGTGCGGCACGGCTTCTCCAGAGTCCGGGCACGCGCGCGCCGAAAGGCAAGCTCGCGGTCGAGATCATCGATTTCGATCAGAATGGCCGCACCACGGTGTCGGGGCAATCGAAGCCAGGCGCCGAGGTGCGTTTGTTCCTCGATGGACAGGCGGTGGGAACAGCGCACGCCGACGGCAACGGTGAATGGCAGGCGACGCTGGCGAAACCGCTGGCGACCGGTCATCACAGCCTCAAGGTCGAGCAGATGGCCGGCAACCGCGTCGCCGATTCGGTCGAGGTCGCGTTCGAGCGTCCGGCCACGGGGCCCGAATCCTCGGGCAGCGTCGTGGTGGTCGATTCCGGCAACAGCCTGTGGCGCATCGCCCGCCGGACTTACGGGCAGGGCACGCGTTACACCCTCATCTTCGAGGCCAACCGCGATCGCATCCACGACCCCGATCTGATCTACCCCGGTCAGGTCTTCAATCTTCCCGCCCGGGATTAGCGCGCGAAGTGGCGGCGCGTCGCCGGCCACGGACGTGAGGAGGCGAGTTTGCGCATTCACCGCGAGGGCTATCCGTTTCTGCTGGCGTTCGGCCTCGCAACCGTCGTGCTGTTCCTGATATGGCGGCCGCTCGGATGGATTGGCCTGGTGCTGACGCTGTGGTGCGCCTGGTTTTTCCGCGATCCCGATCGCCTGACGCCGCGCCGTCCGGGCGCCATCATCAGCGCCGCCGACGGCGTGGTGTCCTCTATCGGCTCGGCGCCGCCGCCGCCGGAACTCGAGATGTCGGCCGAGCCGCGGATCCGCATCTCGGTGTTCCTCAATATTTTCGACGTGCACGTCAACCGCGTGCCGGCGGATGGTGTCGTCACCGCGCTTCACTATCGACCCGGCACGTTCGTCAACGCGTCGTTCGATAAGGCGAGCGAGGACAACGAGCGGCAGTCGGCGGCCCTGAAGCTCCCCGACGGCCGCGATCTTGCGTTCGTCCAGATTGCCGGACTGATCGCCCGGCGCATCAAATGCACTCTCGCGGTCGGCCAGGCCGTGCAGGCCGGCGAGCGCTTCGGCATCATCCGCTTCGGCAGCCGGACCGACGTTTATCTCCCCTTCGGCTATCGGCCGACCGTGGCCGTCGGCGAGCGGGTGTACGGCGGCGTCACCGTTCTGGCCGATCCCTTGCCGTTCCCCCCCGCGGATGCCACCGCCGGAGGAAACGCATGATGGCCGCGCCGGGCGGTCTGCGCTCGCTGCCGTTCAATCGGCTGCTGCCGAGCGTGCTTACGGTTCTGGCGCTCTGCGCCGGGTTGACGTCGATCCGATTCGCCCTCCAGGACAAATGGCAGGCGGCGGTCGTTGCGATCATTCTTGCGGCGCTGCTCGATGCGCTGGATGGACGCATCGCGCGGCGCTTCGGCGGCGTTACTAAGTTCGGGGCCGAACTCGACTCCCTGGCGGACTTCCTGAGCTTCGGCGTCGCTCCAGCCGTAACGCTCTACCTCTGGTCGCTTCAGCGGTGGGGCGGCTTCGGCTGGGTGATCGCATTGGTCTTTGCCGTCTGCGCCGCTCTTCGCCTAGCCCGCTTCAACACGCGCTTGGGCGAGACCGACCTGCCGTCGTGGGCGCCCAATTTCTTCACCGGACTGCCGGCGCCGGCTGCTGCCGCATCGGCGCTGCTGCCGATCATGCTGAGCTTCGAGCTCGGCGACGGCTTTCGGCACCCGCTGCTGGTCATGGTCGTCGCGGTTGGCGTGGCGAGCCTGATGATCAGCCGCTTGCCGACCTATTCGTTCAAGCAGTTCCGGGTGCCGCACCGTTACATCATGCCGATGCTTCTCGCGGTTGGACTCATTGCCGCGCTGGTCATGACTGTGACGTGGGTGACGTTGTCGGCGATGGTGATGATCTATCTCGCGACCATCCCGCTCGCGTTCCGCGATTACCGGCGGCGCGCCACATCGGAAGGCACCGCCACGGATCTCGAAGCCGAGGCTCAAGGCGAGCGCGTGTTCGAGGAACCGGCCGAGATGTCCGTTGCCTACGATGCGCACGACGACGATCCGATCGAGCCGCGCCCGGGCATGGACCCGGCGCTGCCGCCGGCGCCGGGCTCGCGGCCTCCCTACACGTCGTAGAGCGTCTGCACTGGCGGGGGGAACAGCTCGTCGACCGTCATCGGGCGGTGGGCGACTCCCTGCTCGAAGCACGAGCGGGCGAATGCCTCGATGGCTACGCGGTTGCGCTCGACGCCATACGGCCAGAAATCCTCGCCGAAGATCGCTCGCGAACGCTCGGCGTAGTCGAAGCACCATGGAATGGGAAAGCGGCAGATGTTGCCGTCGAGAGCGCGGCGCAAGCTGTTGCGTTTCGCCTCCTCGAAGGCGCGGAACAGGTTGGAGCCAACCCACGAGTGGCGATCGAACACGTCGCGCTTGATAACGACGGTGTGCATGATCGGGAATATCCCGGTGTCCTTCCAGTAGGCCTCTTCGACGGGCCGGAAGTCCTGGAACAGGCGGCGGATGCGCCTGTCGCCATCCTCGAACAGGCGCGGCGGCCGCGCGCAGATGATCGCATCGACTGCACCATCCAGCAGGAGCTCGGTCAACGAGCGATCGGGAACGTGGGTGTAGCGCAGCCCCTTCGGCAGATTGGCCTTCACCTCGTCGACATGTCCGGCGACGTTGACGCCGGACTGGTACCAGTCGATCGACGTGAGATCGATCGAGCACTGATGCATGAGGTATGCCCGCACCCACACCAGAGCGGTTTGCACCCACTCCGGAATGCCGACCTTGCGCCCGGCCAGATCCTGCGGCCGCTCGATCGGCCGCTCGGCGTTGACGTAGATCGCGTGCTGGCGGAAGAACCGGCTTGGAAACACCGGGATCGCCACCAAGCTGTCGTCGTCCTGGGAGCGCAGGGACACATAGCGCGCGAATGACAGCTCCGAGACATCCCATTCGCGAAAGCGGGTGAAGCGCGAAAAAATCTCCTCGACCGGCAGATCGATGTGGGTCAAATCGATGCCCTCGACCCGGATCTTTCCGTTGAAAACATCGCGAAAATGGTCGTAATCGCTGAGTGCGATGGTGAGGGGAACATTGGCCATGAACGATATTCCTTAGCGATCGTATCGCTGTTTAGATATTCGATTTTGAACTTATCAGGCCGAGAAAGGCCTTGTCGCGGCTTTTGCCCGTCCTAGAATATTTGCAACTGGACGCAGAACGCTTGTGCCGCCCCAGTTTGCCAACGGAAAGGGTCTCGCATGCCGACCGGTACCGTAAAATGGTTCAATGCCACCAAGGGATTCGGCTTCATCAAGCCGGATGATGGCAGTGCCGATGTCTTCGTTCATATCTCCGCTCTCGAACGCTCCGGACTCGCGGCGCTCACCGAAGGACAGAAGGTGAGCTTTACTGCGCAGAGCGAGGCGAAGGGACAAAAAGCCAACGACGTTAAAATCATGAAGTAGCGGCTCCGGCCATTACGGAAGACGGGCGACGCGGCCGATGACCGATATCGCCCTTTTTGCAGTCATGCGGTTCTTCAATTCCGGGCCGCGAACTCCTCATAGAAGCCGAGCTTGCGCTGCAACGGCGCATCGTCGACCAGGAACAGGAACGCCGGCACCTTGGACGATCCATTGGTCAGACTGATGGTGGCGTGGGTCGGCGCCACGAACGTATCGCTCTCCGACCATGTGAGAGGCGTGCCGTCGATCTGGACTTCGCCGCTGCCCTCGATGACGTGGAACACGGATGAGGCCGAGCGGCGTGTCATGGTCGCCGTCTCGCCAGGCCGCAGCATGATCGCCGAAAATCCGAGCGTCGGCAGGCACTCGGCGCCGGTCTCCGGATTGACGTAGGCGAGCCAGACGAGCTCGCTTCGAGCCGTGCCGTGGGACAGCGCCACGAGCGATTCGCGGACCTCCGGCCATGGGAAGCGCAGCAGCGGGTAGCGAGTCTTCGACGCCAGCGATCGGTACGGCACGAGGCCGGCACGACGGTAGCGCGTCTGCGACGAGTCGGGTTCGTTGCGCGGCGGCTGGTGGACGCCCTCGGTGGCGTAGGATGCCTCGAGGTAATAGACCAGCGGAAGATCGAGCGAATCGAGCCAGATTACCGGGCCCGTTCCTTCATGACCGTGCTCGTGCCACATGCCGGCGGGGGTGAGGATGAGGTCGCCCTTCTCCATGGGCAGCTTCTCTCCCTGGACGGAGGTGAATCCGCCCGAGCCCTCGATGACGAAGCGAATCGCGCTCGGCGTATGCTTGTGGCAGGGCGCGGTTTCGCCGGGCTGGATCAACTGCAGGCCGAGATAGATCGATGGCGTCGCCATCGTCGCGTCGGGGCCGAGCCCTGGGTTGGAGAGCACCAGCACCCGGCGCTCCGCTTTTTCGATCGGCGTCAGCTCGCCCGCGCGCAGCACCAGGGGGCGGGCATCGGCGTAGCGCCACAGAACCGGCTTGGTGCGCCTGGAGGGAATCGCATGAGGCAGCAGGGCGCGGAGGCTCGGCCACAGCGGCAGGAGATTGGCGGCGATCATCGCGTCGCGATAGTCGCGGGGCAGGTCGTCAAGCGTTCCAAGCTGCGTCATCGCGGGTCCTTGAATACGTCGGCTCTGTGCGCATTTAAGAACCGACGATTATACAATTGATTTCCGGACGGGAATGGTGCTTTCCAAGGCGGCCTGAACCTCCATCCGCCTGAACTCTCCACCGAGTGTTGCCCATCTCATGCTGCGTATCGACAATCTGACCTACCGAATCGGCCCCCGGATTCTTCTGGACCAAGCCTCGGCGATGATCAACCAGGGCCATCGCGTGGGCCTGGTGGGGCGCAACGGCACCGGAAAGACGACCTTGCTGCGGCTGATCACCGATGCTCTGGAGCCCGACGAAGGCAGCATCGAGTGGCCGCGCCGCTGGCGAGTCGGCATCACCAGCCAGGAAGCGCCGGGAGGATCCAAGAGCCTCATCGATACGGTCCTGGAGGCGGATACCGAGCTCACCGAGCTGACCGCCGAAGCGGAAACTGCCGACGATCCCGATCGTATCATCGAGATTCACATGCGTCTCGGCGAACGGGAAGCGCATACGGCGCGCGCCCGCGCGGCGCGCATTCTGGCCGGACTCGGCTTCGACGAGGCCGCGCAGAACCAGCCGTGCAGCGATTTCTCGGGCGGTTGGCGCATGCGCGTGGCTCTGGCTTCGCTGCTCTTCACGCAGCCCGATCTTCTGCTTCTCGACGAACCGACCAACCACCTCGATCTCGAGGCGTGTCTATGGCTGGAGGACTACCTTCGGCGTTATCCGGGCACCGTGCTGCTGGTGAGTCACGATCGCGGGATTCTCAATCGGGTCGTCGACGAGATCCTGCATCTCGAGAACGGCAAGCTGACGCTGTACGCCGGCGGCTACGACCGCTTCGAGGAGACGCGCCGCATGCGGCTTGCGCTCGACGACAAGCTTCGCGCCAAGCAGGATATCCAGCGCGCCCACATCATGAAATTCGTCGACCGCTTCCGGTACAAGGCGAGCAAATCGCGTCAGGCGCAGTCGCGCCTCAAGATGCTCGCTCGCATGGAGCCGATCCCCGAGCATCAGGAGGAGGGCGGCATCACGTTCACCTTTCCCGAACCCGAGGCTCTCTCTCCGCCGCTCTTCAGTCTCGACGATGTCGATGCGGGGTATGACGGCAAGCCGGTGCTGCGCAAGCTTTCGCTCAGGCTCGACGAGGATGACCGCATCGCCCTCCTCGGCGCGAACGGCAACGGCAAATCGACGCTGATCAAGCTCCTGGCCGGGCGGCTAGCGCCGCTCGACGGCCAGGTGGTGCGTTCCGGAAAACTCAAGGTCGGCTATTTCGCCCAGCACCAGACCGACGAATTGGATTTGGCCGCGACGCCACTGATCGAGATGGCGCGCAAGCGCCCGAACGATCCGGAGCGAAAGCTACGCACGCATCTCGGCACGTTCGGTTTCTCTCAGCAACGCGCGGAGACCAGGATCGGCAGTCTCTCGGGCGGTGAGAAGGCGCGGCTCCTGTTCGCTCTGATTTCCTGCGAGAAGCCGAACATCCTTCTCCTCGACGAGCCGACGAACCACCTCGACGTGACCTCGCGCGAAGCGCTGGTCCAGGCTCTCAACGACTTCAAGGGAGCGGTGGTCATTGTCAGCCACGATCCTCACGTGATCGAGCTGACGGCCGATCGCTTCTGGCTGGTCGAGAGCGGCGGCGTCGCCGCCTTCGAGGGCGACATGGACGACTATAGAGCCCGTCTGCTCGGCAAGGACAGGAATGCGCGCGAGAAGGATAAAGGGTCGCGCGAGAAGGCCAAGAAGGCCAACGGTGGGACCAGCCGCGAGCGCCCAGGCAACAAAAAGGATCGACGGCAGGCAGCGGAACGGCGGACGATCCTGGCCCCGCTCAAGAAGCAGTTGAACGAGGCGGAAGCGGCGGTCGGCCGGCTCGAGGGCCGCAAGGCGGAGCTGGAGCGCACGATGGCCGACCCCCGCCTTTATGCGGGCGATCCGAGCAAGGCCGCCGATGTTCAAAAGCAGCTTGCCCAGGTGGCGAAAGACCTGAAGGCCGCCGAGGCGAGCTGGATCGCCGCTCAGGAAGAATGGGATCGCCTCCACACCGAAGGTTAACGGCTGTGGCGTGCATGGTTGACCGCAGCCAGAGCCCCCCATAGTCTCTGCGCAAACCTAGCCGGCACCTCAGCGGTGCCGCAGAAATCAATGGGCGTAAGCCCTTCAATTGGGAGAAACCGCTATGAAGGTGTCGTCATTCAAGGCGCTGGCACTCGTCGTTGTGTCGGCGGCAGCATTGTCGCTCGGTACTGCGTCGGCGAAAGCCGACGAGGCGGACTTCTTCAAAGGTAAGACGATGCGGCTCGTCGTCGGCTACGGCAGTGGCGGCGGCTATGATGCCTATGCCCGCATGATCGCGCCGTACCTCAGCAAGCGCACCGGCGCCAATGTCGTGGTCGAGAATCAGCCGGGCGCCGGCGGCCTCACCGCGCTCAACCGCACCTACATCGCGCCGGGCGACGGCTTGACGATGATGATCGTCAACGGCACCGCAGCCGGCCTCTCGCAGATCGTCGAAGAGCCGGGCGTGAAATACGACCTCGGCAAGTTCGGCATCCTCGGCATCGTCAGCGCCTCGCCGTGGGTATGGCTGGTCAATCCCGATCATCCGATTGTCACAACGGTGGCAGAGGCGATGAAGCCGGGCGTCAAGATCCGCTGGTCGGCATCGGGACCGATCGACGGTCTTTCCGACGGCGCCGCCATCACCTGCCATGCTCTCAAGCTCGATTGCCAGATCATCATCGGTTACAAGGGCAGCAACGAGGCGGCGCTCGCGGTGACCAGAGGCGAGATGGACTCGATCTACGTCTCCGATACTTCGGCCAACAACTACGTGAAGTCGGGACAGAACAAGGCTGTTGCGACGATGGGTCGCAAGAAGTCGCGGTTTTTCCCCGACCTGCCGACCATCTTCGAGCAGGTCAAGCTCACGCCCGAGCAGGTGTGGTGGTTCGATTTCCGCGCCACCGTCGACGATCTCGGCCGCATCCTCGTGACGCCGCCGGGCGTGCCCGCGGCACGGCTCGCCTATTTGCAGACCGCCGTGAAAGAGGTGTTGAACGATCCGAAGCTGCTGGCCGAAGGCGAGAAGAGCCAGCGCTACATCGATTATCAGGACCCGGAGACGACGAGGAACAAGGTCAACGGCGCGGTCAGTAATCTGACGCCGGAGCAGAAGGCGCAGATCAAGCAGGTTCTGTCGCGGGCGAAGTAAGTCCCGCGCAAAGGCTGAAGCGGAACCGGTGGACGCTCAAGCGTTCGCCGGTTTTGCTTTTTTTGGCGTCGGCGCGAGGGATCGAGCTATCCCTGCGCCGGCCAGTAGGCCCAGCCGAGGGCGGTCTTGGCGTGATGCGAGGGGAAGTAGTCGATCACCGTCGCCGGGCGGTCCATCGCCGCGGCGACGGTGATCCAGGCGCGGATTTCGCCGCTGCCGCCGCGCAGCGTGTCGGAATCGAACGTGAACAGGTGCTTGAGCTTCTCGTGCTCGTTCCGGGCGAGGCGCTCCAGGAACCAGCGGTCCAGCGGCTCGTCGACCCAACCCGCGCGTGGGCCGACCGGATCGTGCGATAGACCGCCCGAGGCATAGATCGCCACCCGCTCGGGACCGTCCCGGAGGATATCGCCGATCGCCCGGCCGAGCTCCCAGCAGCGCTTCGCCGACGGCAGCGGCGGATAATATTCGTTGAGCATGATGGCGACGACGGGGATGTCGTTGTTCGGCACCAGATACGGGTGCGGGTACATCATCATGTGCGACATGCCGCGCTCCGGATTGCCCAGAGGCTGCATCTTGCCGAGGTTGGCGATGTCGAAGTCGCGCTCGACCAGCCCCGACAGGATGCGCTTGGCGATGCCGGTGTTCACCTTGATGTGGATGCGCGATTTCTCGGCCGGTTCCTCCATGTAACGCGGCGCGGTCGAGCCCCAGATCTCGTCGCCGGTGAAAACGGCGATGGTGGGAATGTTGCTGATGTTGAACAGGTCGCGCTGGTCGTCGCCGACGTAGATCAGCGCGTCGGGCTTGTAGGCAGCTATCTGGTCGCGCAGGAACGCGAAATTGCGATCGACCCTGGCCTTTTGCTCGCGGATAACGTCCATCGTCTCGAGCTTCGCGGTGTGGGGCTGCGACTGCTTGGTGTATTCGGGAATCGTCGCATAGCCCTTCGGCCAGATTTCCGGCGGGCAGAAGATCGCGGTGGCGTGAGACGATGCCAGCCCGAGCCCGATCATGAACGACTCCTCTACGGCGGTTGCTGCGCCGTGCGCGTGGTTTGAAGGCTAATTATTGCCGGGCTTTGTGGGATTTCCAAGCTTCCCCATCGTTCTCCAGGGCTTTCGGAGCCATCCTGTCCGCGATACTCTCGATCAAGGACCCGCGGCGCAGCGGGCGCCAAGAAACACCACGGGGGGACGAACATGGGGATCGAGACTCGCGTGTGCCGCTGGCTTGCAGCGGCACTTCTGACGGCCTTGCTCGGGATCGCCGCCACGGCGGCATCGGCGCAAAGCAATCCGCATTTCATTCGCCTCGGGAGCAAGGTGAAGGGCGTGCTCTACACGCCGGATTCCGGGCCAGCGCCGCGAATCGGGATTCTCCTGATGCACGAGGATTCCAATTTCCTCATTCATATTGCCTGCACCGAGTTCGCCAAGCGCGGATATGCCGTTCTCTGCATCAACGGCCGTTCCGACAACAATGAGGCGCTCGACACCTGGAACGACCTGCCGTTCGATACCGCACTCGGCATGCGCTATCTGCGCGAGACGTTGAACCTTCCGAAGGTGCTGATATTCGCTCATTCCGGCGGCGGGCCACTCTTGTCGTTCTACGAGGCGCTGGCGGAGAACGGCCCGAGCATCTGTCGCGGCCCCACCAACCTCACGCCATGCGGCGACGAGCTTGCCGGACTTCCCAAGGCCGATGGCATGGTGTTCTTCGACGCCCATCCCGGCACCGCGATCAATACGTTGCGCAGCCTAGATCCATCCGTCGTCAAGGAGGACGATCCGGACAGCACCGATCCCAAGCTCGATCCGTTCAATCCTGCGAACGGCTTCAATCCGAAAGGCGAATCGCACTATTCGGCGGACTTCAAGGCCCGTTACTTCAAGGCCCAGGCCGATCGGATGAACCGGCTGGTCGACACGGCGGTCGCCCTGCGAAGCCGCATGGCCTCCACCGGCCAGCCGTTTCCCGACGACGCTCCGTTCATGATCCCGCGTGCCTCCGCTCGCCTGATGGAGCTCGATCTCAGCATCGACAGGGGAACGGTAAGCCCGCGCAAGCTCATCAAGAACGACGGCACCATTGTCATCCAGGTCGTCGACAGCGTGCGGCGGCCAGCACCCAAGCGTGCCAGGGACAACCGCACCTTCGAGGGCGGCAAGCTCCTCACCGTGCGCTCGTTCCTCGGAGTCCGCGCGATCCGCGCCACGGATTCAATGGAGTCGTTCGACGTCGAATCGAACAACAACTCGACTTCGGCGCATCTGCGCCAGATCCACGTTCCGATCCTGATGATGACGGCTGGCGGACATTATTTCATCCGCGACAACGAGAAGATGTTCGATCTGGCGGCGAGCCCGGACAAGGATTTCGCGGTCGTGGAAGGGGCGGCGCACGGCATCGTCCCGTGCGGACCGTGCGAGCAGACCAAAGGTCAGTACGGAAACTCGGTCAAGAACACCTTCGATTACATGAAGGCGTGGATCGACAGGCGATTCTAACGCCGCTCAGCCGGCCTGCTTGACGATGCTGATGGCGTATTTCTTGACGCGGTGCCAGAAGCTCCGCTCGGTGATGCCGAGCATCTCGGCGGCTTTGACCTGCACGCCTTCGGCCTGACGCAACGCCTCCAGGAGATAACCGCGCTCGACCCGCTCCAGCTCCTCGTCGAGGTTGGACGGCAGCACCGCCGATTTCGCGCCGTCGACGGGACGCTCGAACAGGTACGGTGGCAGATCCGGCACGTCGATCTGTTCGTCGCGGGCGACGATCATCGCCCGCTCGACGCAATTCTGCAGTTCGCGGATGTTGCCCGGCCAGCCGTAGGATTTCATGGCCTGGGCGGCCGCCGGAGTGAACCCGGAGAAGCGCCGGCCCATGCCGGCCGCGACTTCGCGGGCGAAGTACTCGGCCAGAAGCGGGATGTCCTCGGCGCGATTCCGCAACGCAGGCAGTTCGATCGGAAACACATTGAGACGGTAATAAAGATCGTCGCGGAACCGTCCCTGACGGATCGCCTCGGCGAGGTTCTTGTTGGTCGCGGCGACGATGCGCACGTCCACCGTGCGGGTCTGGGTGCCGCCCACCGGCTCGAAGGCGCGCTCCTGGAGAACGCGCAGGATCTTGGCCTGTACGGGCAGCGGCATGTCGCCGATTTCGTCCAGGAACAGCGTGCCGCGGTCGGCCTGGGCAAAGCGGCCGATGCGGTTCGCCACCGCACCGGTGAAGGCGCCTTTGACGTGCCCGAACAGCTCGCTTTCGAGGAGGCCTTCGGGAATGGCGGCGCAGTTGAGGGCGACGAACGGAGCGTCGCGCCGCGGCGAATTGTAGTGGACGGCCTGTGCCACCATCTCCTTGCCGGTGCCGCTCTCGCCCGTGAGCAGCACGTTGGCGCGGCTTTCGCAGACTTCGGTGATCGCCTTGATGACGGCGCGGAACGCCGGGCTGTTGCCGATGAGACTGTCGAAGCTGTGACGCTCTTCGAGCGCTTCGCGCAGGCGGACGTTATCGCGCATGACGTCATGGAGGCGGAGCGCGTTCTCGATCGTGGCGGTAAGCTCATCCATCTCGAACGGCTTGCCGATGTAATCGAACGCGCCTTCCTTGATGACCTGGACGGCGTCCTTCACCGTGCTGTAAGCGGTCATCAGAATGACCGGCATGGCGGGTCGCAGGCGCTTGATCTCCTGGAGGAGCTCGCGGCCGCCGATTCCCGGCATGCGCAGATCGGTGAGCACGAGGTCGACGTCCTCGCGCTGCAGGAGATCGATCGCCTCGCGGCCCGACGGCGCCGCAAGCGTGCGATAGCCGAGATCGGTCAAGCCGACCGTCAGCACGTCGCGGAGCTTGGGCTCGTCGTCAACCAGCAGAATCGTATGCGGCATCGTCGGGTGTCTGGGCCTTGAGCGGAAAAGCGAGCGTGAAGGTCGTCCCCCGTCCCGGAGCGCTGCTCAACTCGACGCTCCCACGGTGGCTTTCCATGATGGTAAACACCTTCGCCAGTCCGAGGCCACTGCCGTGTTCCTTGGTGGTGAAAAAGGGGTTGAATATCTTGTCCTGGACGTCTGCGGGAATGCCGGCGCCGGTATCGGATATGGCGATGTGCATCTCACCGTTCCCCTTGTCCCGGACGGCACGGATGTTGCCGCCGTTCGGCATCGCTTCGACCGCATTCAGAAAGAGATTGAGAAACACCTGGAACAGATGGTCTTCGTCGGCATCGACCATGCTGCCGGGGGCTTGGTCGTGGATGGCGAAGGTGACGTGACGCTTCTCGAACTCCGGGGCGCAGAAGTCTGCCGCCCTGCGGATGACCGGAACGGGGTCGAGAGGCTGCAGGATAGAAGGTCGCGGCTTAGCGAAGGTCAGGAACTCGCTGATCAGATCGTCGATCCGGCGCACCTCGTCGGCAACGTGGCTGAGGAGACGCTCGTCGGTTTCCGGCAGATGCCCGCGCTTTTGCAGCAACTGAGCAGAGGTCTTGATGACACCCAATGGATTGCGCACCTCGTGGGCGATGCCGACGGCGACTTCGCCGAGCGCGGACAGGCGCTGCTGGCGCCGAAGCTGATTTTCGATCTCTTGGGTTTTCGCGAGCCGCTCGGCCATATCGTTGAACGCCGTCGCGAGCTCGGCCACTTCATCGCGGCCCTCGACCTTGACGCGCTGGCGGTAATCGCCGCGAGCGACGGCTTTGACGCCGGTCGCCAGCGCGTGGAGCGGATGGGTGAGGCGGCGCGACACGGCGATGCCGGCCAGCACCGCCAGCGCTGTGCCGGTCACCAGGATAATGAGAAAGAGATTGGTGCGATTGATCCAGCTCGTGAGCGATTCGTACGATGTGAGACCGCAGAACAGAACCGCGTTCATTTTACCGTCGCTTCCGCGGAGCGCCGTATAGAGGCCGACGTAATGGCCATTCTCGGCATGGGGATTGAAGTACGTCGTTGCGCCGCCTTCGAGAGCCGCCGCGGTCTCGGAATCGAGAAGCGCCGGCGTGTGCTCGCGGGAGGAAAAGAACGCGCGGAACCCATCATCGTCGCGATAGTAGAGCCGCAGCTGCAAGTCCTTGACTGCGGCCAGGGCGCCGAGATCGTCCTCGTCGAACCACGTCCCGAGCATGATGTAGTAGGGGACACCTTTGTACTGAAACGGTTGCAGCCCATAGCTCATGATGAACGCGCGCTCACCGATCTGGACGCGCGCCAGACTATGGTCTCGGCTGAATTGAAAATTCACCATCGAGGTGATCGGACGCGAGGAATAGATCATCTTTCGGTCGGCGTTGTAGATCGCCAGAAAGTCGTAGCCGATCGAATCGATCAATTGCGTGATCGCGGTCGGTAGCGGCCGACCTTCGTCGATAACCTGGGCAATGGCCGGAGTCTGCTCGCCGATGTAATGTCCGATCGCGGCTGCTTCCTGCTCGGTGTCGCGCACATTGTTGATGAAATAGGCCGAGCTTTCGCCAAGCCACGTCGCGACGTTTTGCTCGAAGGCGGTTGCGACCGCCTGACTCGCGAGCTGGGCGGCGAACACCATCGGCGGCAGGCTGACCAGAAGGAAGGCCGTGACCAGCCGGAACCGGAGCGACGCGGTGAGTTCCTTCATCATCTCTGTCAATCTTTTCCGAGCACGCAGACTCCGCTGACGATCAAGGCGACCCCGGCCCAGTGCAGCGGACTCAGCGCTTCATGGAGGCCCAGGGCCGAGGCCAGCATAATGACGACATAGACCATGCCGCTCAGCGGGAATGCCAGACTGAGCTCCATCTTATCCAAAATCAGCATCCAAAGAACGAACGCCAGGACATAGCAGGCGATGCCGAGCTGGACCCAGGGCGATTCGAGCGCCACGACCACCCACGTCATACCGAAATCCAACGCGGCGAGCGGCCCGCTCCCGAGCTTGAGGCCGATCTGGGCGCCGCATTCCACCGCCAGGAAAAGCACCCACAAGCCCACCAGCGTTCCAACACGGCTGAGACGCATCACGCCCTCCGTTTAACGTCGTCGATGGCACGACGGATATCCGAATCGAAGCGATCGAGCCGGACGCCACGAGCCACCAGACGCAGGAGGACATTGAGCGCCGGATTCCGGTGCCGGAAGTAATTCCAATTGAGCTCCAGCCGAGAGCCCAGCCGCATCTTCACCCCGTATCCGGCCTGGCCGCTCTGGTAGATGGGAATGCCTCCGGCAATGCAGCGGCGAACGTTTTCCATCCAGCTCAGGAAGTACACATTGTAGTCGCGGGCGCTGTCGCTGGTGCCGATGAACTTGTCGATCAGGCAATCCGGCGAGTGTAGCACGAGGTTGAAGGCGAGAAGATCCTCGTCCCGCCAGTAGAGAACGCAATGGGCGTTCTCCGGCAGATGATGCAGCACGTTCGCGAAATACCGCGCCGTCAAGCGCTCGAACTGGAGATCGCTCCGCGCCACCGTCTCCTCGTAGAGCGCCATGATCGGATCGAGAACGTCGCTGATGTCGGTGCGGTCGTCGATGCGGATGACGGCTTCGGCTCGCAGCTTGCGGCGCATGTCCTTGCGGGTCGCGGCGCTCAGGTTGGCGAGGTAGGCGTCGAACGTCTTGAACGGCAGCGGCAGGACGGCGGTGGGCAGGCCCGCCATTCTCTGAAAGCCGTCAAGGCAGCGCTCCCACAGCGTTGCATCGACGTCGCGGGCATCCTTGACCCCCATGAGGCCGATTCCGCGACCGTGCGCCAGCCGCGCGAGCTCGGCGACCAGCATGCCGAGCAGGGCCGGCTTTTCGGCATCGTCGATGTCGGGGGCGAAGCCCAGATGGCAGGTTTCGGTGACCGGCGAGCCGAGGCAGGCGAGCGGGATCGACAGAAGGTTCGGTAGCCGGCGCGACAGCCAATCGGCTACGCGTTTGATCGGGCCTTGGATCGTGCTGTCGAGGCGGTACACGGTGAGAAAGGCGGGAACGACGGCAATGGGCGTATCGCCGTCGAGGACCGCGAAATAGCGCCATTCGAATTCGCCGATCCCGGCCTCTTCCACGGCCCGATAATATTCCCAGCCCTCGATTACGCCGGGAAAACAGCGATCCCAGTCCTGTCTGCGAAAAGCGGCGACGCTTTCCACGATGACGCACGTGCGCGGCACGACGGATTCACTCGGCTGCTGTCGTGGCGCGCTTTGCATTTCCGGCGACTTCGGCGAAGAACTCGGCACTCAGGCGGACGACGAGATCGCGCTGCCGGTCGACGGTGATCATGTGGTGGCAGTCGTCGAGCAGCACCGTCCGTCGTGGACCGCCGAGGTTGTTCTGCAGGAACAGCGCGTTCCTGACGCCGGTGACGTCATCGTCGGAGGCGTGCAGAATGAGCGATGGCGTGCGCACGGTGGGCGTGATTTTCTTCACCCGCCCGATCAGCGCGTGCAGTTGGCGTAGGCTCGATGCGGAAAGGCCAGGCAGCCCGGCGGCGCCGCTGTCGCCCGTCTGCATCTGCGCCACCACGCGGCGACGCAGGCGCTCATCCTTGATTCCGTAGGGGAACGTCTCCGTGTAGCGGAATCGATCGACGAATGGCAGCTTCAAGACAAACGGCACCAGGAATTGCAGGCGGCTGATGTTCCAGCCGTCGTACCACAGCGTTGTAGAGTAGAGCGCGAGTGCCGCGCACGCATCCGGGCGACGTGCCGCAAGATCGAGGCAAAGAAGCGCGCCCATGGAGAGACCGGCGGCGCACACCACATCGACGCGCGGGCGCAGAAAGTCGTAGGCCTCGTCCACGCTGTCGATCCAGTCGGGCCAGCCGGTCTTGGCGAGGTCCGCATCGGTGCCGCAATGCCCCGCTAGCTGCATGCCGTAAACGGTATGGCCCGCGCGCGCCAATCCCTTGCCGACGTACTTCATTTCCGTCGGCGTGCCGCTGAGCCCGTGGATCAGCAGAACGCCGATCCGTCCGCCGGGATGGAAGAAGCTGTTGTCCGTGACCGTCATTGTGGCTAGCCCTAGCCCGTCCTAACCTTGACCGCCAATGTAAACGAGGGCGACGCCGAGCGTAATCAACAAGGCGCCGGCCCAGCGGCGGGCCGAGATCGTCTCCTTGAGCACGATGCGGCTCGCGATAAGCACGCCGACATAGCCGAGGCTGGCCAAAGGAAAGACGAAGCTCAATGGTGCATTGGCAAGCACGGCAAGCCAGAGGCCGAGCTCGACGGCGTAGGCGCCGATGCCGGCCCACAGCAACGGCGAGGAGAATACTCGCTTCCAGAATAGCCCGACGTGATCGGTGATCTGCTTCTCGGGCAGGCGCATCAGCCCAAGCTTGAACCAGAGCTGCCCGACAACATCGAGCGCCACCGTGAAGAAGAAGAGGATAAGCAGCGAGGTACTCATTCCATCACCTCGCGCAACGCGTCGATGATTGCGCGGTTTGCCTCGCCGTTGCGGATGCGCATGGACGGCGCGGGTTGCGGGTGGTCCTGCCACGCTTCGAACCTTTTGAAGAGGTTACCGCCGAAGTCGGGGACCGAGTAATCGCCGCAGAGATCGGCGCCGAGGATTCGCTTGCCGCGGGCAAGACGACGGATGCCGTCGAGGAGTGCATCGAGCGGCATTTCGCCCTGGTCCCAATTGGTTCCAGCATCGGCCGGACGAAGGACATCCTTGTCGATGGTGAACCAGAGCGCGTCGGTCGGCAGCCGGGGGTGAAGCTCGTCGAGGAAACCGTGCCAATCGTCGCCGACATTGCGCCATGAGAACGCCCGACCGTTCTGTCGGAAGCACGGCGAGGGGGCGAGGCGCCGGATGACCGTCGTGGGCTCGCGGTGCCATGGGTAAAGCTCGAGACGGCCGCTTCCGAGTGCGGCGAGGTTGCCCCCCTTGAGCTCCGGCCATGCAAGATCATCGCTGCACGACCCGACGGTGACGATGCGGACAATATTGGTGAGCGCCAAGGCTCGGTTGACCCATGCTCCGCAATGGTGGCGTGGTGCGAGCCGAACCCAATCGGGATGATTGTCGAAGTGAATGAGGGTGAACGGCTCGTCGACCTGCGCCAGCAGCACTGGGGTGAGATGATGGAAATCGCCCGAGCCGAGCAGTGTCAGAACTGGTCCGGTGCCGGTCGGTGCGCCGGCATCGTCGAGTCGCTTTGCGAAGCTCCTGATGGCGCGGCCCGTCGTCCACAACCGAAGCTTTGGCCCGAGATCGCGGCACGCAAGTCGCTGCACACATATTCCGAGCCCCGCCGTGACATCCGCCGCGGACTCGTTGCCGTCGAGCTCGACGAGGCGGAGCCGCATCGGATCAGTGTCGCGTCACCCGCGCCAGCAACTGATCCAGCAGCGCGAGCGCCAGGTCCATCTCCTCGCGGCTGATGGTGAGCGCCGGCGCTAGGGTGACGACGTTCTTGTAGTAGCCGCCGATGTCGAGGACGAGGCCGTAGCGCTTGCCACCGACCTCGAGATCACCTTTCATCGCCTCGTCGACCATGCGGTCGGTCATTGCCTTGTCGGGCGTGAAGCCGTCGGTGCCGCAGATCTCCATGCGGAGCGCCATGCCGAGGCCATCGACATCGCCGATGATCGAGTGGCGCTTCTTGAGATTCTGGAGCCCCTCGAGGAAATAGGCGCCCTTGGAGAAGCACATCGATTCGTAATCGGTTTCCTCGAGCATCTTCACGGTCTCGAGAGCGACCGCCGTGCCGAGCGGATTGCTGGCGAACGTCGAATGGGTCGAGCCGGGAGGAAACACCTCGGGGTTGATTAGCTCCTCGCGTGCCCAGATTCCGGCGATCGGGTTGAGGCCGTTGGTCAATGCCTTGCCGAAGACGATGATGTCCGGCTTTACGTTGAAGTTCTCCAACGCCCAGAACTTTCCGGCGCGGTAGAAACCCATTTGGATCTCATCGTCGACGAGCAGGATCTTGCGTGCTTCGAGCACGCCTTTGAGCTTCTCGAAATAGCCCGGCGGCGGGATGACATAGCCCCCGGTGCCTTGGATCGCCTCGATGTAGAAGGCAGCGTACTCGGCGACGCCCGCTTTTGGATCCCAGACGCCGTAGTACTCGGTGTCGAACAGGCGCGCGAACTGGTCGACGCAGTAGAGGCCGCAGTCGTCGCGCTTCTTCCCGTAGGGGCAGCGGAAGCAGTAGGGAAACGGCACGAACTGGGCGCGGTCGCCGAAATGTCCGTAACGGCGGCGGTAACGATAAGACGAGGTAATCGCGGTGGCACCCAGCGTGCGGCCGTGATAGCCGCCCTCGAAGGCGAACATCAGACTTTTACCGTTCGAAGCGTTGCGCACGAGCTTGAGCGAGTCCTCGACCGCCTGCGATCCGCCGACGTTGAACTGCACGCGACCTTTCGTGCCCCAGGTTTTCTCGACCCGCCTGGCGA
>Ga0207664_10000700_pt1 | contig 22948 bp, 20 predicted proteins | sample LARL83metaG_FD_184349 | JGI IMG/M metagenome (GOLD analysis project Ga0207664, IMG submission 184349) | Corn, switchgrass and miscanthus rhizosphere microbial communities from Kellogg Biological Station, Michigan, USA - LAR L8-3 metaG... | ecosystem: Host-associated > Plants > Roots >... | reverse complement strand
AAAGCTGGTCGTCCGGCAGCGAGTAACCGAACAGCCCCTCGATAATGGCCAGCGCGAAGATCGTGATGCCGATCAGCCAGTTCAACTCGCGAGGCTTGCGATACGAACCGGTGAAGAAGTGACGCAGCATGTGCGCGATGATCGAGGCCACGAAAATGTCAGCGGCCCAGTGGTGGATCTGCCGCATCAGCATGCCGCCGCGCACGTCGAACGAGATCCGCAGCGTGGACCGGTACGCCTCGCTCATCGAGATGCCGTTCAGCTTCGTGTATGTCCCGTGGTAGGTCACCGCGGTCATCGACGGCACGAAGAACAGCGCGAGGAACGTCCCGGTCAGCAGCAGGATCACGAACGACCAGAGCGCGATTTCGCCAAGCAGGAATGACCAGTGGTCCGGGAAGACCTTGCGCATGAGCGTCTGCATATAGCCGGCACCATGCAGCCGGTCATCGAGCCAGCCCCCGATCCCGCTCACGCCCTTCGGTACTTCCACCTCGCTCATCCGCACTCCAGGATGTCGGTGCCCGTATCCGCCCTTACTGCCCCTGCCCCTTCTATAGATGACGAAACCCGAGGGTGATTCGTGACACTGCCCCGCGAAAATATCCGAGCGCCCTATGTCCTGCTATGTGCGGTAGCGCGCGGCTATTCACCTCGCGTGAGGCGGACGAAATCCGAACAAGCACACGGCTCCCCGGCTTGGCGTCGCGGGCAGCGGTGGCCGAGGAGGTGCGTGGCCCACGGACCCCCTTTTAGGGGGTTTCGGGGGCCGCGGCTTGCGGAATTCGCCATCGACGAAAACCGCCCCGTCCCACTGGACCGGTCCGGCGTGCTGCTCCTGAATCGACCCCACCATGCGCTCCGCTTCCTGATCCGATGCTGTTTCGATCGTGGCAAGCGCTTTCCCGATTTCTGCGAACGCTAACCCACACCCAGGTCACCGCACAAGAGGCTGGCGCCAGGAAGATCGCCGCGAAACAGCGCGGCGCCGCACCGCCCGGCACGCCCCGGCACGCCCCGTACCGCGAGCCGGGCGTGTGCTGGCTTGCCGCGGGCAGCCGTCTTCGTCTTTGCTGGTGACGGCTGGGGCTGGAAGTGGGGCTATCTGCCTGGCGATACGCGTGCGCATCAACGGCCGGGGCCAGCAACGTGGAAGTTCGCCGCTTCGTGGAAGTTTGACCTCCGTCCACGGGGGTCAGTCCACCACAAAGAGGTAATCCGACACGTTGTTCGGCCATGCACCAGCTGGCAGGCGTCAATCAGCCCGCGCCGACCGATCGCGGCGGCTCTGGCCTGCAGGTCGGCCGGGTAGCCGAGTTCTGGCCTGGAGGTCGACCGGGTCGCGGCGGCTCTGGCCTGGAGGTCGGCCGGGTGGCCGAGTGACGGCCTGCGGACGCGGTCCGCAACGCTTCTGCCTCTCGACCGCTTCTTGACCAATTGATGCTTCTTGACCAAGCGTCCTGGACCAGCCTACGCTTGGCAAGCGCTTTCCCAGTTCTGGCAGGAGCATTCATGACGCACAAGGTCATCAACGTCGCGATGAACGGTGTCACCGGCCGCATGGGCTACCGGCAGCACCTGGTCAGGTCGCTGCTCGCCATCCGGGAGCAGGGCGGCGTGCGGGCCGCCGACGGGACCATGCTCATGCCCGAGCCGGTCCTCGTCGGCCGGAGCGAGGAACGACTGCGCGCGGTCGCCGCGCGGCACGGGCTCGACCGGTGGACAACCAGCCTCGACGAAGTGCTCGGCGATCCCGAAGTCGAGGTGTACTTCGACACGCAGGTCACCAGCGTCCGCGAGGCCAGCCTGCTGCGCGCGATCGAGGCGGGCAAGCACGTCTACACGGAGAAGCCGGTGGCCGAGTCGCTGGACGGCGCGCTCGCCCTGGCGCGAGCCGCCGCGGCGCGCGGCATCGTCAGCGGCGTGGTGCAGGACAAGCTGTTCCTGCCCGGCATGGTCAAGCTGCGGCGGCTAGTCAGGGAGGGCTTCTTCGGCCGGGTGCTGTCGGTGCGGCTGGAGTTCGGCTACTGGGTGTTCGAAGGTGACGGGCCGCCGTCCCAGCGACCGTCGTGGAACTACCGCAAACAAGACGGCGGCGGGATCGTGCTGGACATGTTCCCGCACTGGCAGTACCTGCTCGAGGACTTGTTCGGGCCGATCTCGGCGGTGTACGCACGGAACGTCATTCACCTGCCGCGGCGCTGGGACGAGTCCGGCGAGCCTTACGAGGCGACCGCGGACGACGCGGTGTACGCGGTGCTGGAGTTCGGCAGCGGGGTGCTCGGCTCGGTGAACGCGTCCTGGGCGGTGCGGGTCAACCGGCGGGAACTGCTGGAGATCCAGGTGGACGGCACACACGGCAGCGCGGTCGCCGGGCTGCGGAACTGCGCGGTGCAGCCCCGGGTCAGCACGCCCATGCCGGTGTGGAACCCGGACCTGCCGGACCCGGTCGACTACCGGGCGCAGTGGCTGGACGTGCCGGATACCGAGGACTACGGCAACGGGTTCAAGGTCGAGTGGGAACTGTTCCTCGCGGCGGCCGCGGCGGGCAAACCGTTCCGCTTGGATCTGACGGCGGGGGCGCGCGGGGTCCTGCTGGCCGGGCTTGCGCAGCGGTCCTCGGACGAGGGACGGCGGATCGACGTGCCGCCCCCGGATGGCGGCGCCGGATGACCGGCGAGGCGCGGATACTGCTGCCGGGCCGTGGCGAGCCGCTCATCGTGAGCCGCCCCGGCTGGGCGGACAGCTATCCGCCGCCCGTGACACGCCGGGTCTACGCGGCCGCGCACGTCGCGGCGCGGGCGGGCGGCGTCATCGACTGGGACGCCACGATGGGCTTCCGCGACCACCTGTGGGCGCATGGCTTCGGGGTCGCGGAGGCGATGGACACCGCGCAGCGCGGCATGGGGCTGTCCTGGGCGCGAGCACGCGAGCTGATCGCCCGATCGGCGGAGCGGCTGGCCAAGCGTCAAGCGACAGGTGCGCAGGGTGCCGCGCTGGCGTGCGGCGCCGGCACCGACCAGCTCGCCGACGGGCAGCGCCACTCCCTCGCCGCGATCGCGAGCGCCTACCTGGAGCAACTCGAATACGTCCAGGACGCGGGCGCCGACGTGATCCTGATGGCCAGCCGAGCCCTGGCGGCCAGCTCCCGCGGCGCACGGGATTACCTCGACGTCTACTCGGAGCTGCTCGAGCGGGCCGATCGGCCGGTGATCCTGCACTGGCTCGGCGATGCGTTCGACCCGGCGCTGCGCGGTTACTGGGGCGCGAGCGACTTCTCGGCGGCGGCGGACACGGTCCTCGAGCTGATCGAACGCGCCGGCGCGAAGGTGGGCGGGATCAAGCTCTCCGTGCTCGACGCCGGCCAGGAGCTCGCCCTCCGCCGCCGGCTGCCGGCGGGTGTCCGCCTGTACACCGGCGACGACTTCAACTACGCGGAACTGATCCGCGGCGACGCGACCGGGCACAGCGACGCGCTGCTCGGGGTATTCGCGGCCATCGCCGCTCCGGCGGCGGCGGCGCTGCGTGCGCTCGACGCCGGGGACGTCGCGGGATACGAGGCGGCGATGGCGCCGACCGTGCCGCTGAGCCGGGTGATCTTCGAGGCGCCGACCTACCACTACAAGGTCGGGGTGGCGTTTCTCGCCTGGCTGAACGGCTTCCAGCCGGAGTTCTCGATGCTCGGCGGACTGGAGCACGAACGGTCGTTCGGACATCTGGTAAAGATCTTCGAGCTGGCCGCCGCGGCCGGCGCGCTGACCGAACCAGAGCTGGCCACCGAACGGATGACCCGGCTGCTGGAGGCGGCGTGATCGAGGCCGGGCGGCTGTCCCTCAACCAGGCGACGGTCAAGCACCTCTCGGTGCCGGATGCCGCCGCGCTTTGCGCCAGGCACGAGATCGGCGGGATCGGGCTCTGGCGGGAACAGGTCGGCGAGTGCGGTGTCGGCAAGGCCGCGGCGGCGGTGCGCCGGGCCGGCCTGCACGTGTCCAGCCTGTGCCGGGGCGGCTTCTTCACCCACGCCGAACCGGACGCGAGGGCAGCGGCGCTGGCGGACAACCGCGCGGCCATCGCGGCAGCGGCCGAGCTGGGCGCGGACGTGCTGATCCTGGTCAGCGGCGGGCTGGTGCCGGGCAGCCGCGACAGCGGACTGGCCCGCCGGATGATCGCGGACGCGATCGGCGAACTGGTACCGGCGGCCGAGCGAGCCGGCGTGCGGCTCGGCATCGAGCCGCTGCACCCGATGTACTGCGCGGACCGGTGCGTGATCAGCACGCTCGCCGAAGCGATCGACCTGGCCCGGCAGTTTCCCGCCGACGTGGCCGGCGTCGTGGTGGACACTTACCACGTCTGGTGGGACGTCCGGCTGCCAGCCGAGATCGCGCGGGCCGCCGGCCGGATCTTCAGCTTCCAGCTGGCCGACTGGACGCTGCCGCTGCCGACCGACGTCCTGCTAGGCCGGGGCCATGTCGGCGACGGAGTCATCGACTTCCGCGCCATCGCCGCCGCCGTCGAAGCGGCGGGCTATACCGGATACGTCGAGGTGGAAATCTTCAACCAGCGGATCTGGGACGCCCCAGCGGACACCACCGCCGCGACCGTCCGCGAGCGCTTCGCGACCATCCTCGCGTTACCTCAGCACGACGGTGCCCGGCAACGCGCGGAACCGGTAAGCCATGTCTTTCTCGCCGGCGTCGGCCGCTGGGCGGCTTGCGCGACGCGGCTCGCCAGCGTAAGAACGTGCTTGTGGGGAGGGGGGCTCCCGCGGGAGCCGTGAGCCAGGAGCGAGTCGAACTGCGCCTCGCGGGCGCGTTCGGCGTGGTCCGCGACGGCGTGGAGCTGCCGCCGGGCGAGGTCGGCAGCCGCAAGGCCCGGACGTTGCTGAAGCTACTGGCGGTCGAGCGACCGGGGATCGTCCCGGCGGACCGCATCGTCGACGTGCTGTGGGCGGGCACTCCCCCGGCCGCCGCCAGCCAGGCCGTGGCCACCCTGGTCAGCAGGCTTCGCGCGGCACTCGGCTCCGGCGTCATCCTCGGCGGCAGGGACGGGTACCGGCTAGCGGGCGAGCCCAGGGTCGGCGTTGACCTCGACACGGCCGCGCGGTACTGCGAGCAAGCCGAACACAAGCTGCCCACAGCCGCGGCGGTCGCCCTGGCCGCCGCGGACCGCGCCACCGAGCTGCTGACCGCGGCCACGGTACCCAATTGGCCTGCGGCCACGGTACCCAATTGGCCTGGGCCTGCGGCCACGGTACCCAATTGGCCTGGGCCTGCGGCCACGGCGCTCGCCGACGAGCCGTATGCCACCTGGGCGGACCCGGCCCGCGCCGAGCTACGGACCCTGCTGCGCCGGGCTCGCCTGGCCGCCGCCGAGGCGGCACTGGCGACCGGCGATCCGCTGCTTGCGCTCCGCTATGCCGAAGCGGGCACAGCGGAGGACCCGCTCGACGAGACGGCGCATCGCTGGTACATGTCCGCGGCGGCAGCGGCGGGCGAGCCGGCGAAAGCGCTGCGGGCCTACGCCGCGCTGCGCGAGCGGCTGCGCGCGGAGCTGGGCACCGACCCCGCCCCGCGGACGCGGGAGCTGCACCTGGCGATCCTGCGCGAGCACAGTCCCGCAGATGCCGAGACGGTTCGCCCACGAGCGATTCCGGAGCCCGTCCGCCACTCCCCCGGGCTGGTCGGCCGGGACGCGGAGGCCCAGGAGCTGCGCGGGTTGTGGAACCGCGCCGCGGCGGCGGAACCAGGACTGGCCATGGTCATCGGCGAGGCCGGGATCGGCAAGACGGCGCTGGCCGAGAACCTCGCGGCCGAGGCGGCACAGGACGGCGGGACCGTGCTGCGGACCCGCTGCTACGAGGCCGAACGGTCGCTGTTCCTGCAGCCCGTCGTGGAAGCCATGGCGCCGGCGGCCAGCCGCATGCCGGCCGCCGCGCTGCGTGACCTGCTCGGCGAGGACGCGCCGGCGCTCGCCGCGCTGCTGCCCGAGGTCGCGGCGCTGCTCGGACCTCCGCCGTCCTGGCGGGGCGGCCCGGAGCTGGAACGGCGCCGGTCCTTCCACGCGGTCACGGCGTTCCTTTCCGGCCTGGCCAGACGGCACCCGGTGCTGCTGGTCGTGGACGACCTGCAGTACGCCGGGCAGTCCACCGTCGAGTACCTGCACTACCTGGCGCGCCACGTGTCCGGCGCGCGGCTGCTCGTCGTGGTCACCGTACGCGCCGGACAGGACGAGCAGGCGGCCGCCGCGCTCGCGCCGGTCGCGACCAGGGTGGAGCTTGGGCCGCTGAGCCCGACGGCGGTCGCCCAGCTGGCGGGCGAAGCCGGGCATGAGGCGCTGACCGATACCATCCTGCGCCGCACTCGCGGTCACACGCTTTTCGTCGTGGAGGTGCTGCGGGCGCTGGCCGCGGGCGAGGACGGGGTGCCGGAGTCGCTGCGCGATGCGGTCCAGGCCCGGGTCAGGCAGACCGGGCCGGCCACCGATGCGCTGCTGCGCGCGGCGTCGGTGCTGGGGTCCGCGTTCGACCCGCTGGTGCTCGGCCGGCTGCTCGACCTCGCCCCCGCCACCGCGATCGAGCTGTGCCAGCGGGCGCTGGGGGACAGGCTGCTCACGGCCACCGGCCGGGACTTCGAATTCGCCAACGACCTGATCCGTGAGGTCATGTACGCCACCACACCCGAGCCCACCAGGATCGCCTATCATCGCCGGGCCGCCGACCTGCTGACCGGTCAGCCCGAGGTCCTGGCCCGGCACGCCTCGGCCGCGGGCGACTGGTCCAGGGCGGCGCGCGGCTTGGTGCTCGCCGCCGAAGAGGCCATGCGGCGCTACGCGACAAGCGACGCGATCGCGCTGAGCGCGCAGGCGCTGGCCGCGGCCGAACGCGCCGGGGACGCGGAGATCAGCGCCCAAGCCCAGGTGCTACGCGGCAGCGCGCACGAGGTTGCCGGCGACCACCAGGCCGCGCTCGACGACCTGACGCTGGGCGCGGCGGCGGCACGGGCGGTGGGCGACCGCCGGCTGGAGATGCGGGCGCTGAGCTGGCTGGGCCGGTCGCGCCCGTGGAAGGTCGGAGCCGGCGGCCACGCCGCGGGGCAGGGCAAGCGGATCGACTACTACACGTCCAACCTGACCAGCGGGCTGCGGATCGCCGAGTCGCTCGGTGACCGTGCGAGCGAGGCGGACCTGCTGGCCCGGCTGGCCGTCACCGCCGCGAACCGGCTCCAGCTCGTCGCGGCCCTGGATTACGGCCGGCGCGCGGTGGCGGCGGCGCGTGCGTCCGCGGACGAGCAGGCGCTGGCGGCCGGCCTGGACGGCCTCAAGATCGCCCGCCTGGCCGTGGGCGACCTGCCGGGGTTCGCGGATGTCCTGGCCGAACTGCGGCCGCTGCTGCGCCGCCTCGGCGACCTGTTCCTGCTGCAATGGGCGGAGTTCGAGACCGCCTACCTGGCCATCGCGGCGGCCGACTGGGACGCGGCGGCGCTCGCCATCGAGGCCGCCATCGAGGTCAACCGCCGCGGCGGCTACCCCCATTTCGCGGCGTGGTACACGGCGCACCTCGGCTGGCTGGCCAGGCTCCGCGGCCACGACGACCAGGCCGTCCGGCTGGGCCGTCAAGCGGTGGACATGGCTGAACGGCATGAGTACTCCTTGTCGCAGTCTGCGTCGTGCGCGATGCTCGGGACCACGATGCTCGTACTCGGCGACCGGGCCGACGCGATCAGCCTGTTCGAGCGCGGCCTGACCGCCGCCGAGGACGCGGGGTTCGAGGGCAACCTGCTGCGCTGTGCCGCGCCGCTGGCCGCGGTCACCGGCTCGGCCGCTATGCTCGCCGAGGCGGACCGGCTGCTGTCGCAGGCCGGAATGCCTCCCGGCGGTGCCTGGCTGCTCGGCGAGGAGGCCTACCTCGCCCTGGCGCGGGCATGGCTCGCGCACGGCTCGCCGGACCGTGCTCGCGAGGTGCTGGCGCCGCTGCTGGCGCTGGCCGAACGGGTGCCGTTGACGCCGACGCTCGCCGCGGCGCTCGCGGCCGACGGGTGTGCGCTCAGCCAGGCCGGTTCCGCGGAACCGGCCAGGGCCGCGCTATTGCGCGCTGCGCGCCTGGCCGCTCAGCACGGCCTGCCCCACGTGCGGCGGGATGCGCGTTCGGCCCTTCACAAGCTTCGCTGAAGTTTCGCCGATCCCCGATTGCAGTGCGGCTGCAATGCCACTGCAATGCCGTGGCGGAGTGTGGCAGCAACATTTTGTCACAAGGGAGGGATTTCATCATGGCCATCGATATGGACAAGCTGAACGAGTTCGTCGGCCGGTTCGTCACCGATCTAGGTGCGACGGTCGCCGCCGGCAACGTGGTGATCGGGCACCGGCTCGGCCTGTACCAGGCGCTCGCCTCGGGACCGGCCACCGCCGAGGAACTGGCCGGCCGTACCGGCACCAACCCCCGCTACATCGCCGAGTGGCTCCGCGGCCAGGCGGCTGGCGGCTATGTCAGCCACGACGCCGCGGCGGATCAGTACTCGATGACCGAGGAGCAGGCATTCGTCCTGGCAGACCCGGACGGAGCCGTGTACGCTCCCGGCGCCTTCGTGCTCGCGCTCGGCGCGCTGCGGGCCGAGCCGCGGATCACCGCGGCGTTCCGCACCGGCACCGGCCTGGGCTGGCACGAACACGACGAGAACGTCTTCCTCGGCTGCGAGCAGTTCTTCCGCCCCGGCTACATCGCCAACCTGATCCCGTCCTGGATTCCGGCGCTGGACGGCGTCGAGGACAAGTTGCGCGCCGGGGCCAGCGTGGCGGACCTCGGTTGCGGGCTTGGCGCCTCGACGATCCTGCTGGCCCAGCAGTACCCGAACTCCCGGTTCTCCGGTTCGGACTACCACGACCAGTCGATCGAGCTGGCGCGCAAGCGGGCCACGGACGCGGGCGTCGCCGACCGGGTGAGCTTCGAGGTCGCTTCCGCGTCGTCGTTCTCCGGGACGGGCTACGACCTGGCGGCTACGTTCGACTGCCTGCACGACATGGGCGACCCGCTAGCCGCCGCCCGGTATGTCCGCCAGGCGATCAAGCCGGACGGCACCTGGCTGGTCGTCGAGCCGTACGCGGCCGACGAGCCCGCGGGCAACATGAACCCGGTCGGGCGCGTCTACTACAACTTCTCCACGCTGCTGTGCGTGCCGAACGCGATGTCGCAGCCCGGCGGGTACACGCTCGGCGCCCAGGCCGGCGAGGCCGCCATCAGGCGCCTGGTGACCCAGGCCGGCTTCACCCGGTTCCGGCGCGCCGCCGAGACCCCCTTCAACATCGTCTACGAGGTGCGCCCGTAGCCGCCCGTCGCTCTACCGCTGCCCATGGCTCTCCCGCGCCGCCATAAGTGAACACCTGTCTTGGTACGCCAAACCGACAGTTTGACGCCAGGATTATTTGCATATATCCGAATATGCGCTGTCGGTTTTGCTAACAAAGTCAGCCTAGGCATCGAGAATCTAGGCATTACCTGCGGCTGGCGCGACTGATGGGGCCGATGAGACGGCCAGAAGGCGAGACGGCCAGGAGGCGAGACGGCCAGGAGGCGAGACGGCCAGGAGGCGAGACGGCCAGGAGGCGAGACGGCCAGGAGGCGAGACGGCCAGGAGGCGAGACGGCGAAAGGCGGGCGGTTAACGGGCGGGGCAGCAGCGGACGGCTTGGAGGTCGCCGGTCAGGGTGCAGGGGCCGGCGGCGTGCGGGACGACTACGGTGCTGCCCCGGCGCAGCGGGACATCCGGACCGGACTCGGCGCGGAGCGCGCCGACCCCGCCATACACGATCAGCACGCTGTAGCCGGCGGGCAGGACGGCGCCGGCGCCCACGCGCTCGGCTACGAAGAACGGGTCGGCGGCGTCGGGGAGCAGCGAGCCGAACGCCTGGTTGAGCCGGCGGCCGCGCAGCGACGAGAGCCGCGCGGGCGGGCACGCCGCACGGTCCACGCAGGCCAGCGCCTCGTCCAGCGGCAGGCCAAGCAAAGCGTCATCCGGGCCGAGCGCGAAGTCGCGCCACTCCAGCAGGATGGACCAGTCGGACGGCTCCTGGAGTTCGACGACCAGGATGCCGTCGCCGATGGAGTGCGGGGTCCCGGCCGGGCACAGCACAGTGTCCCCCGCGGCGACTGGCACCCTGTTGGTCACCGCCAGAAGCGACGAAACATCCTGCCGGTCCACCCAGCCGGCCAGTTCGAGCGCGGGAACATCGCGGGAGAAACCCAGGTGCACGACCGCGTCCGGCCGCGCCTCGAGCACGATCCAGGCCTCCGTCTTGCCGTAGGGGCTGGCCAGGTGCTTGGCGGCGAAACCGCGGTCCGGGTGCACGTGCAGCGGGAGCCGCTGCCCGGCGTCGAGCAGCTTCACCAGCAGCGCGGGGTCCGGCCCGTACCGCGCGACGTGTCCGGCGCCGAGCCACGTCACCGGATCGGCGGCGATCACGTCGGCGAGCACGCCATCGTCGAGCCGGGTCATGCCGGAGGTGCCGCCGCCGAACCGGGGCGTCACCGAGGCAATCCAGTCCTCGGGCCGTTCCGGCAGCAAAGCAGAGCGGAACGACCCGATACGACCCGCGCCGCGGTAGAACGTCTCCGGCATGTTGGCTGCCAGGACGATCGGCCTCACCCTGCTGGATGCCATTTCGCGAACCACCCGTCCGGCATGATACCGAGCACGTCCGGCAGCGCATGCGCGGCCACGTACGGCCGACCGTTGGCCCGGGTGATCGAGTTGAGCTCGTCGAGCCGCCCGCGCGCCGCCGCCACGGCGGCCGGCCGGGACGACGGATCGCGGGTCGTCACCGCGTCGCGCCAGATCGACCGGCCGGCGAGGTATCCGGACGCGCCCGCCCGGCAGGCGATCTCCACCTGGACCTTGAACTCCGCGTAACCGACGCCGGCGGACAGGATCACCCACGGCACGCTGACGCCGGAGTCGAGTTCCTTGCACGCCGCGGCGGCGTTCTCCCGCCCGGCCGCACTGCCCACGTAGCCGGGGAACTCCACCTTGAGCATGTCCACACCGAGCGCGTTCGCCTCGAACGCGGACGTCAGGATGCCGTCGACGCGGGCGGCCAGCCAGCCGTCGGACGCGGGGTCCTCGCCGGGCAGCGGGTACCAGATCGGCTCCACGACCAGCGGCAGGCTCAGCTCGCGGCACCGGTCCACGAGACTGCGCACGACGTACCGCTGGTGTTCGGCGGTGGCGGGATCGCCGTCCGGCCGGTAGAACCACAGCAGCTTCGCCACGTCCGCCCCGGCGAGCTTGATCTGCCGCAGGCTCCAGCCGGCCCGGTACCGGGTGCGGCGCGGGCCGGCCGGGATCGAGTAGTCCTCGTCCTCGATGGCGGACATCAGGCCAGCACTGCCGGGCAGCGCCCCGCTCGCCACCGACTGGAGGCCGTACCTGGCGTCGAGCAGGAACGCGGAAACGCTCGGCGACAGCGCCCGGACCAGTTCGTCCTTCGCGGTGACCACGTCGGCATACGTGACCGACAAAGGGTCGGCGGCAAGCAGTTCGGCGAAGTCCGACAGGTGATCGAGCGCGCAGATCTCGAAGAAACCCGCCTCGCTGGTGACGCGTCGCAGTCCGCGGATCTTGCCGGGGTCCTGCGGAACGATCGCGGTTGTCATGACCTTCTCCTTCTCGTTAGGAAATGCTCTCGGCGAGCAGCACCCCGGCGACGAACGTGTCGCCGAGGCCGACCGTGCTGGCCGGCCTGCGCAGGTGCGGCGCGGGCACGCAGGTGGCGCGCCACCCGTCGCCCAGCACGGAATCAACGGGGCGGTCGTCGGTGTACGTGGCGTCGGGCGGCGGGGTGAGCACCGCCGACGGCTGTCCGGTCCTGGCGCGGGCGGCGGCCAGCGTGTTGCCCGCCAGCAGCACCGCGGCCTGGTGCGCCGGGTCAGCACGGTGTACCGCCAGCGCCCAGTCGTCCGCGTGCACGATGACCCGGGAAGCGCCGCACCGCCGCGCCACGTCGCGGGCCAGCAGCCGCGGGTCACCGTGCCCGCCGGCCAGCATGAACAGCTCGGACAGGCTCAGCCCGACCGACGTCACGGTGCCCAGCTCCGCGGCCTCGCGCAGCCGAACGACCGAGGGGAACTCCGCCAGCTCGTGATGGATGACGGGCAGCCCCGCCTTTGACCACGCACGGGTCAGGGCAAGCACCCAGGCTCGTTCGGGATAATTGTCGTCGCCGAGACCGTTCAGCCCCGAGACCAGCCCGGCCCCGGCGCCGGAGACCAGCTCGGGGGTCAGCGCCAGGTACTCCTCGTCCCGCTCGACCGGCTCGTCGCCGAAGCGCAAGATGATGCGGCTGGAGCGGCCGATCGTCAGGTCCGGGTGCGAGACGCCGGCGGTGAACTCCAGGATGCAGTGCGGCAGCTTCGACGGCGGGCCGTGCGGCGTGATCGCGCTGGCCGGCACCGCAGTGCCCGAGGCACAGACCAGCGCCCGCGGCTCGATCACCGCGAGCTGTTCGGCGCTGCGGTCGGCGAGCGCCAGCACGCTGCGCGCGCCGAGCGCGGCCAGCGCCCAGGACGCCTGCGGGCCGGTGCCGCCGACCTGATACCGGTCCGGCTCCCCCAGCAGGCCGGACACCCAGGCCGGCCCTTCGGGCCACCGGGTCAGCAGCTCTCCGCCACGGCCGTGCCTGGTCCGGTCCAGTATCCGGTCCGCCAGCTCGGCGCCGACCGGGTCTGGGTTGCGCGATAGCAGGCGGGCCAGGCGCTCCGGGCCGACCGGGAAGATCGCGTCCACGCACGCGCTGGCGCCGGTGAACATCAGCCGCGCGCTGGGGGCGTGGCTGACCAGGCGTTCCGCGACGGCGCGATATGTCTCCGGCCAGCTCGGCGTCATCCCTTGACCGCCCCGGCGGTGACGCCCTCGACGATCCGGCGCTGGAAGATCAGCACGAGCACGACCAGCGGTACCGTGACCACGACCGAAGCCGCGGCGATGTCACCCCACGGGATCGAGTACAGCCCGGTGAAGTTCGCGATGCCGACCGGGATCGTCTGGTGGCTGGGCGAGGTCATCAGCGACAGCGCGAGCAGCAGCTCGTTCCAGCAGGCGATGAAGCCGAGCAGCGCGGCCGGCACCACGCCGGGCAGCGCGACCGGGATGATCACCGTCCACAGCGCGCGCAGCGGGCCGGCGCCGTCGATCCTGGCCGCCTCGTCCAGCTCACGGGGGATCGTGCGGAAATGTCCCCACAGGATGTACACCATCAGCGGCAGCGACAGCCCGATGTACACCCCGGACAGCCCCGTGTAGGTGTTGATCATGTGCAGGTTGATCAGCACCTGGTACAGCGGCGTCACGATCGATATCTGCGGGAACATGGACACCGCCAGCACCAAGCCGAGCACCGCCCCCTTGCCGGGCAGCGGCAGCCGCGCGATCGCGTACGCGGCCAGCGCGGCGAACACCAGGGCGATGGCCGTCGCGGTCACGTCGACGATGACGCTGTTCAGGATGTACGGCGCGAAATCCTTGGCCACGAACACGTTGCGGTAATGCTGCAGCGTGCCGGGAACCGGCAGCCACGTCGGCGTGAACCGGGCCAGGTCGCGATCCGGCTCGAACGAGGTAACCAGCTGCCACAGGAACGGGAACAGCGACCAGACCGCTATCCCGAAAACCATTATCCCGAACGACAAACGCTTTACGTGCTTTGCCGTGCGCCGGCCGGAAGCTATCGCGACCACTGGTTCATCCCTCCTGCCGGATGCGCCGGACGATGAACACGCCGAACAGCGCGGCGATGAGAACCTCGGTGATGAACATGGCGGTGGCGATCGCCGAGCCGTAGCCGAGCTGGAGGCCGGAGAACAGCACGTTGTAGGCGTAGGTCGACATCGTCTGCGTGCTGCTGGCCGGGCCGCCGCCGGTCACCACGTACGGCAGGTCGAAGACCCGGAACGCGTCGAGCGCCCGGAGCAGGGACGCGACCAGCAGCGCCGGCATCAGCAGCGGCAGCCGCACCCGCCAGAAGTAGCTCCACGCCGACGCGCCGTCGATGCGCGCCGCCTCCGCCAGGCCGGGCGGGATCGTCTGGAGGCCGGCCAGCAGCAGCAATGCCATGAACGGCGTGGTCTTCCAGATGTCGGCCGCCATCAGCGTCGGCAGCGCGAACGTCGTCGAGCCGAGGAAGTTCACCGGCTGGCCGGTCAGGTGGGTCTTGACCAGCAGGTAGTTCACCAGGCCGCCCTGGTCGAACAGCCAGCTGAACATCCGCGCGGTGACCACGGTGGGGATGGCCCAGGGCACCAGCACGGCGGCACGGACGAAGCCACGGCCGCGGAACTTCTCGTAGAGCGCGAGCGCGATCACCAGGCCGAGCAGGGTCTCCGCGATCGTGGTGACGGCGGTGAACTCGAGGGTCTGCCGCCACGCCTTCCAGAAGATGGCGTCGTGCACCAGATGGCGCGCGTTGGCCAGCCCGGTGAAGCTGTCGCTCTGGCTTTCCAGGCTGGTGTTGCGGAACGCCATCCAGATCGTGCGCAGCACCGGGTACAGCGACACGGCGAGCAGGCTGGCGAGCATGGGCACGACCAGCAGGAACGGGATCAGCCACCGCCTTCGGTTCGTGTTTCTCGCCGGTTTGGCGTGGCGCTTTGCCGTGACGGGCGGCGGGGCGTTCTCGGTTTCGGTCTCGGTCTCGGACTCGGTGAGCATGGGTTTAACCGATGATCTGCTCGATCTGGGCCTTGGTCGACGACAGGTTGGACTGGATCTGGCCGGTGGACAGCGCGGCCGACACGCCGGCTTGAATCGCGAGGCTGATCTGGGAGTACTTCGGTGTCTTGGGGCGGGGCGTGCCGCCGGGGAAGATGTTCTGGAGCTGCACCATGAACGGGTTGACCTTGGCGAGCAGCGGCTGTTCGTAAACGCTGGGCCGGCTCGGGGCCAGGCCGAGCTGGGTGGCGAACTTGAGCTGGGTCGCCGGGCTGGACATCCAGGTGAGGAAGTCGACCGCCGCGCTCTTCTTGGTGCTGGACGCGTTCATGCCGAACTGGTACCCGCCCAGGCAGGCTGAGCTCTTGCCGCCGGGGAAGGCGGGCAGCTTGGTGACCGCCACCTTGTCCGCGACCGTGGAGGTGGACTTGTTCTGCGCGTCGTTCCACACGAACGACCAGTTGCGCAAGAACCCCGCTTTGCCGCCGAGGAACGGAAGCTCGCTGGGTACCTCGTCCCAGGAGAGCGCGGCCTTCGGCGTGACCTTGTCCTTGGTGAACGTGTCGTACATGAACTGGACGGCTGCTATCGCGTTGGGCTCGGCGATCGTCACGGTCTTGCCGTCCGGTCCGAGGATCGACCCGCCGTTCGAGCCGATGAACTCCACCAGGTCGCAGACCAGCACCTCTGCCTGCTTGGCCTGCCAGTTGAACCCGTCCGCGACCTTGCCCGAGCTGGTGAGCTGCTGGGCCATGGTGGCCAGCTCTGCCCAGCTTTGCGGGGCGGTGCTGATGAGATCCTTGCGGTAGTAGAGCATGCCGGCGTCGAGGTACCACGGGAGCGCGTGCATCGCGCCGTTGTACGTGCAGGCGTCTATGGCGCCGGGGAAGTACTGGGCTTTGGTTGTCGCGTTGACGTAGTCGTCCAGCGGTGCGGACCAGCCCGCGCCGGCGAACTCGGAAATCCAGATGATGTCGCCGGTGAACACGTCGATGCCGCCGTCCCGCGCCGACAGGGCCTGCACGAGCTGCTGGTGCACTTCGGTGCTCTGGCTCGGCGTGGGCAGCTCCTGGAACTGGACGTCCACCAGCTTCTGCGACTTGTTGTACTCCTCGACGATCTGGCCGATCGACTCCTGCGCGAAGAACTTCGCGCTGGCGAACGTGATCGTGGTCTTGCCCCCGCTCGTCGTTGCCCCGCTGCTGGTGCCGCTGGCGCAGGCGGTGAGAGCGGGCGCCGCGGCGCCCGCCACGGCAACTGCCCCGAGACCCCTGATGAAGTGGCGCCGGCTCAGCGGCTCGCGTCTGGGTGGCACTCGGGGTGGCACTGGAGGTGGCGCTGGGGGTGGCACTGGCATACCGGCTCCTCGGGGCGATTCGATGCAGAGCTGTGCGGGATTACTGCAATAGTTAACAATGGATTGAGGGTAAGTCAAGCTTAGATTGGCATAGACTTGCACAGAGACGCATGGCGAGGCAAGCTAGAGTTGCCCCGTTGGAGGTGGTCGAGTGCCCGCGCAGGAACGGATCGGGACCGCTGAGCGCGACGCGGACGGCGTGCTGCCCGGCCGGCGGCGCGCGCTGCTGACCGCGTTCATCGACGAGCACGGCCAGGCCACGGTGGTCGAGCTCGCGGACGCGTTCAGCGTCTCGGCCGATACCGTGCGGCGGGACCTCGACTGGCTGGCCAAACGCGGCGCGGTGTCCCGCACGTACGGCGGGGCGGTGTCGGTGACCGGGCTCGCCACGACGGACACCTCGTTCAGCGACCGGTCCTCGGTGCACCGCGACGAGAAGGGGCGGATCGCCGCCGCCGCGGCGGAGCGGATCGCGGACGGGGAGACGGTCATCATCAACGGCGGCACCACCACGCTCGCCGTCGCGGCCGCGCTAGGCGTCCGGCGCAACCTCACCATCGTCACGAACAACCTGCGATTGCCCGCCGCGCTGCCGCCCGCCGCGGTGCGCGACGTCTACCTGATCGGCGGCAGCTGCCGGGTGGCGTCCAACGTCACGATCGGGCCCGTGACGTTCCCCGGCACCGAGGGCATCAGCGCGGACGTGGCCGTCATCGGCGTCGGCGGGGTCGCGGCCCGGGCCGGGTTCACCACGACCAGCCTGCAGGAAGCGCAGATGATGGCGGAGATGATCCAGTCCGCCCAGCGGACGCTTGTCGTGGCCGATTCGTCGAAGTTCGGCCGCAACGCGTTCGCGCACATCGTCCGGCTCGACGCGGCCGCGATGCTCGTCACCGACCGGATGCCCGACGGCGATCTGCTCGACGCCCTGACCGCCGCCGAAGTAGAGATAGCCGTCGGCTGACGCCCCCGTCCGGTCCGGCTATCCGGCTCTTTTCGCACACAATAACGGTGATCCGCCCCGCCGTCCGGCTTCGGGTAGCGAGTTAGGCGGAAATCCCTGGCTAATCGGCAATTTAGGGTGCGTATTCGTACCTTAAACGTCCGGTAGTCCCGATCTTCCGCGTTGCTTGCGTCTCGGGGCGCCACGGCGCCCGCAGTGCCCGCGCCCCGGCGCAGGACCGCGGCGCCCGCAGTGCCCGCGGCCCGCGGCCCGCGGCCCGCGGCCGGCGCCCGCCGGCGCCCCGACCCGGCGCAGGACCGCCCGATTAGTGCTTGCCGACAGGTGCCTGGCCGAACAACGTGGCGGATTACCCTTTTTGTGGTGGACTGACCCCCGTGGACGGGGGTTAACTTTCCGCGAAGGGGTGAACTTCCACATTGCTGCAACGAAAACGACCGCCTGCGGCAAGCCAGCACAGCCAGGTCCGCCCTAACACGCCAGCGGGATCCAAGATCCGGGGGTCCGGCGACCGACGCCGGGCTGGCCTGCCTTGTTTCAGAACGGACCGTCCACCCGACCATCCCGCTACACGTGTCTTGGTACCCGGACGGCGGGGACAAAAGTGGGCGTATCGGTGAGGGAGGCCCGACGAAAGGGTAACAAGACGCGTGTAGTCATAAGGGGGCGCTTGGCGATGTTGCCGAAGGGATAGCTGTTGCTTACCTTGTGTGCGCGTGCGGTGACAGCGGGCATGTTCATGGTGTGGCGGGTCGTGAGGTGGCGGCGCTCTTCCGCGAGAGCAACTCCGCCGCCGAGTGGGCACCCGCCCCAGCCCGGGTAAGAATCAGGACAAGCAGAGCAACACCGGACCACCGCAGGCCACCAGGCCACGCGGTGATCCGGTGCTGCCATGCGCGGCCGGAGCAGAGCGGTAATCGGCTATCCCTATGCCCGTTCAGCATGGACAATGGCCCGCGCAGGCCGCGCCTCATCTGTAGGGTCGGCCATGGGTTGCCTGGCAGCCAGGCCCACTGGTCGTCGCAATCCAGGCACCAGAACTGCCAGACCGCCGCTGGCGTGCGGGCGTCGATCCGGAACGAGCCACAACGCGGGCACTGGGCCATCTTCGCCAGGCCGAGAAACTCAGACAGGCTCAGACGCCGATACGACCCGTTTACTTCCGTGCTGTCGCCGAGAACACCGCTTGCCAGAGCGGCAAACGCACCGGCGGCGATCGGCAGGGAGATGCCGACGGCCCAGCCGAGGGACTCATGCGTCAGTTCGCCGACGGCAAGACCGCCCGCGAGGAATGCCAGGGCGAACAGGGCGCCCCAGCCGGCGATCCCGTAACGCTGCCGCGCCGTCGGCTCCTGGCGTGTCCGGCGGCGTGACCGTAGCGTCCGCGTGGTCACCGCTATCCGCCTCCCGGGGTGTGCGACCCAGTGCCCGGACCGGGCGCTGGGTTCTGGCTGGGGCTGGGAGAACTGCCGGTACTCAAAGTTGGATATTCGTTTCTCTTGACCGTATTGACCCGCACTTAGAAGGCTGGCACGATATCGCTCTGGGACCGTCAGAGGGGGGCGGCAGTGGGTGGGATGTGTTTAATTAGCGAGCTTGCCGTTATGGCTAGCTTGTGTCTTGTGTTTCCAGCATTGACAATCGGACGCCGTTCGTCTATCCCCCAAAAAAGGGGGACGCGATGACCGTGCGAACGCCGGCTCCGGCGGTGGCGATCATCGACGAGCACCCGATCACCGCGGTTGGCATAGCCGTGAAGCTCGTCGAGCACGGCCTCACCGTCGCCGGTGTCGAGCCGACTGTGGACAACGCCGTGGCGAATCTGAGCGCGGCCTGCGACGCGGTCGTCTGCGACCTGCGCCTGCCTGGCCGGTGCGGGCCGGACGCGGTCGCCTACCTCGTTCAGCATGGCTACCGCGTGCTCGCCACCTCCGGGGTCGCCGGCGCCGAGGAGATCCTTGACGTCATCGCGAGCGGCGCGCAGGGCTTCGTCGCGAAGTCGGCGCCGGTTCCGGTGTTCATGCAGGCTATCCGCGACGTCGCGGATGGGTCATGCTTCGTGTCCGCGGAGCTCGCGTCGCTGCTTCTGGCCGACGCGCAGCTCCGGCCGCTGGGCGGTGACGACATCGGCCCGGCGGAGCTTGCCGTACTGCGCCGGTTCGAGAAGGGCGATACCGCCGACGAGGTCACCGCGGCGCTCGGGCTGCCACCCGGCGCGCTCGCCGCTCCGCTGGCGGCGATCTGGGTCCGCGCCAGAACCCGGCGGGCGACACTGCGGCCCAGCCCGCGGGAACGCCAGCTCATGGATCTGGTCGCGCAAGGCTGCGGGCACAAGGAAGCCGCCGCCAGGATGTCCATTACCACGCTGACGGTGGCTGGTTACCTCAAGAGCATCAAGGGAAAGTACCTCGCGGTCCATCCCGGGGTCTCGGAATCCATATCGCCGCTCGCGGTAGCCCGCAGATGGGCGGATGAATGGCCCCCGATAGTGCGGTGCGGCGATTCACAGCTGCAAATTTTAAGTGCCGATAACCAGGAGCGAATTCGCAAGGGATCTGCCTTGCCCTGGGTGGTCCGGATCGCTAACGCCTGTCGCGGAAGGTGCGGCGCAGGTCGTCCACCCACAGATCCGGGATTTCCCAGGGGATGAAGTGGCCACCGTGGTCGTGGACGGTTAGGTTCACGTGGTTGTACCAGGCGGGTTCTCGTAGCCGACAAACGTGATGCCGGTGGGCGCCTCGACCACCGGCCAGCGGTCGTGCGACGGCGTCCAGGGGTAGCGGTTGTTGTTGGCGTACGTGCGGATCGAGGGACCGATCGATTTGGTCACCCAGGAGATCGTCGCATGCGTCAGCAGGTCATCAGGGCTGAACACCTTCTCGGTGTCGTCGCCGTTGTCGCTCCACTTCGCCCACCGTTCCAGGATCCAGGCGAGCATCCCGGCCGGTGAGTCGGTCAGCCCGAACGCGAGCGTGCTCGGCGCGAGCATGTGCGCCGCGAGATGCACGGCGGACCGCCTGTCCAGCGCCACGAACCGGGCATGGACGTCCGCGGGCAGGCCCTCTGGAATCGGCTGGCTGAAGTCCCAGGCCCGGTCGCCGGGCCCACCCCGGGCTTGCGCATGAAGTGCACAGGCACGCTGCCGACCTCGACCCGGTAGTGCTCGTGAGGGTTGATGGCCGCCTCGGCCGCGCGCCAGTCGTAGCCGGTGCGCCAGTACTCGGCGAGGTCGCGAAGGTAGTCGCGGTTCACGCCGTAATACCAGTCCTCGTTGCCTGGGTCGTCCGGCCAGCGAGTCAGTTCCAGACGGCGCCGCAGGTCATCGAGCACGTCGTCGCTCACCTGGATGGGCGCTTGGGTCAGCGGGAATGCCACCTGTTATCTCCTAGCTCGGCGATGCGGCGGATCGCCGGGAGCGCGGCGGCGATCGCGGCGCGTTCCCCGGCCGTCAGCCGGCCGAGGATCGGGCTGAGCCGGGCGACCCGGTCCGCGCGGCGCGCGGTGACCACGGCGCGGCCCGCTTCGGTGATGTGCACCTGCACCCCGCGGCCGTCCGAGGGATCGGGGCGCCGCTCGACCAGCCCGTCCCGCTCCAGCCTGGTCACCAGCTGCGTGATGGCCGACTGCGTGACCTGCTCGGTCGCGGTCAGCTCGCCCAGCCGCAACGGGCTGCGCCGGGACAGTGTGTGCAATACCGACAGAGTGTTGAAGCTCAGCCGCTGAACGACCGGTAGCCGGATGTAGCAGCCGTTGAACTCCTCAGATACTTATTAAGTATCTGATGTATTCTCACGTTCCGGCGGGAAGCCGCGTCTTATGGACATGAAGATCGCCCACACCGACTGGAAGAGCGTCGCCGCGGAGATGGACGAGCACGGCTGCGCGCTGCTGCCGCAACTGCTGACTCCCGCCGAGTGTGCGCGCATCGCCCGGCTGTACGACGAGCCCGCGCGGTTCCGCGCCACGATCGACATGCAGCGGCACCGGTTCGGCTCCGGTCAGTACCGGTACTTCGCCGCCCCGTTCCCCGAACCGGTCGGCGAACTCCGCGGCGCGCTCTATCCGCGGCTGCTGCCGATCGCCCGCGACTGGTACGCACGGCTCGGCCGTGAGCCGGAATGGCCGGACACGCTGGACGAATGGCTGGAGATCTGCCATCGCGCGGGGCAGACCAGGCCGACGCCGATCCTGCTGCGCTACGAGAGCGGCGACTGGAACGCGCTGCACCGGGACCTGTACGGCGACAAGGTGTTCCCGCTCCAGGTCGTGATCAACCTCAACGCACCGGGCTCCGACCACACCGGCGGGGAGTTCCTGCTCGTCGAGCAGCGGCCACGGGCCCAGTCACGCGGCACCGCGATCACGATCCCGCAGGGGCACGGCCTGGTCTTCACCACCAGGGACCGCCCGGTGGCCTCGGCACGGGGGTGGTCGGCGGCCCCGGTCCGGCACGGCGTGTCGGTCATCCGCTCCGGGCGCCGCCACACGCTCGGCCTCGTTTTCCACGATGCGGCGTGAGGTTGCGGCCACTTACCTCTCCGATCTGGATCTGCCGGCGAATTGCGCGCGCGTGGCGGTCGCCGGCTTGCCGCCCGGTCGCCGCGGCGTGGCCGCCGGGTGCGCCGCCTGTGCCTGGAGTGCCGCATGCGGCTGCCCGGATAGGGCGCGATCAAGGAGTAGCCGTATACGGGGCCGGTTCAGTTGATGTCGAACTCGTTGCCCTCGGGGTCCTTCATCCCCACCGCGTAGTGATCGAGGCCGTCGGCGGCCAGGGCTCCGGTGAACGTGGCCCCGAGATCGATCAGCCGCTTGGCCTCTGCGTCGACTCGCTGGATGCGGGTGGCCAGCGGGACCGAACGGTCGGTTGTGCCGGTGCCGCCGCTGGCGTGGACGTCGAGATGGAGACGGTTCTTGACCACCTTGACGTCCGGCAGGGCGTGGAACCAGATGCGGGGGCCCTCACCGCGGGGATCGACGATGCTGTCCGTGCCGGTTCCCAGCTCGTCGTCGGGAAGCCCGACGTCACGCCGCCAGTCGTCCCAGGTAGCGAAGCCGACCGGGGGCGGCTCGAGCACGTATCCCAGGGCCTCCGCCCAGAAGCGGGCGAGTAGCTCGGGGTCCTTGCAGTCGATGACGAGCTGGAAACGGGGAGACATCGCGCTCCTGTCGACTCAGCGGTGGCCAGGGCGCTCTCAAGCATGCCACGGAGCGGGCGGGTTCAGGCCACGAGCAGCCGGAGGCCAAGCTCCGCCTCCTCCAGCGAGACCAGGTCGCGGTTGCGCTCGGCCCACTGGCCCGAGGCAAGGTCGTCGCGGAGGCTGCGCACCGCCCGCCGTTCGGCCGACTGTCCGATCCTGGCCCACACCGACATTCCGCGACGGACATGATCGTCCAGGTATGCCGCGGGCCGGCGCCAGTAGGCCTCGAAGAAGCCGTCAGCGCAGTCCCACGGGATCAGCACCGGCTCCGCGCGGGCACCGATCGTGCCGGCCAGCTCCGTCAGCGAAGGCCGCCCGGCGAGCAGGTCGGCGACCTCAGGCAGGTAGTCGCGGGTAAGCCAGAACCGGTTACGCCATCCTATGTCGATCGTGAACACCACCACGCGACGGGCCACGCGGCGCATCTCGCGTAGCCCCGCGATCGGGTCCTGCCAGTGATGCACGGTGCTGAAAGCCATCGCGGCGTCGAAGGACTGGTCCTCGAACGGAAGGCGCTCCGCGGTGGCGGCCACGCACGGCGCCGCGCCCGCGGGACGCTGCGCCCGCATGACCACCGACGGCTCCACCGCGGTGACCCCGCGGTCCGGAGGCTCGTAGGAACCGGTGCCAGCACCCACATTCAACACCGTCCGCGCATCGCCGAGCGCGGCCCAGACCCTTGCCGCGATCCGCGGCTCGGTGCGCCGCGTCACGGTGTAAGTAGCTCCGATGGTGTCATA